>Ga0136614_10001349_pt1 | contig 14337 bp, 18 predicted proteins | sample AntDrymUQ2792106_2_FD_106643 | JGI IMG/M metagenome (GOLD analysis project Ga0136614, IMG submission 106643) | Polar desert sand microbial communities from Dry Valleys, Antarctica - metaG UQ279 (21.06) | ecosystem: Environmental > Terrestrial > Soil > Desert | place: Antarctica: Dry Valley...
AATCTTTGTTCGGTGGGAGCCGTGATATTTCTGCGCGGGAGTCGATGCCCGACCGCGAAGTAGGTTCCAAGTTTCAAGTTGCAGAAAGCTGTTTTGAACTCGAAACTTATTTGATTGTTCCCATCAGCGGGCTGGATGCGCTGGCGTAGAGGCGTTTGGGCATTCTGCCGGCGAGATAGGCGAGGCGTCCGGCTTCGATGGCGAGGCGCATGGCGGTCGCCATCTGTTCCGGGTTCTGGGCTTCGGCGATGGCAGTGTTCATTAGCACGGCGTCCGCGCCGAGTTCCATAGCGATGGCGGCGTCGCTGGCCGTGCCGACGCCGGCATCGACGATGATCGTGGCGTCGGGCAGTTGCTCGCGCATGATGCGAAGGTTCGCCGGGTTCTGAATGCCGAGTCCCGACCCGATGGGCGCGGCTAAAGGCATCACGGCGGCGCAACCGGCGTCCAAGAGTTTCTTCGCCATGATCAGATCGTCCGTAAAATACGGCAGCACCGTGAAGCCTTCCTTGACTAATACGCGGGCGGCTTCAAGCGTCCCCTCATTGTCGGGAAAGAGCGTCGTCTGATCGCCGATCACTTCGAGCTTGATCAGATCGGTATTGAGGGCTTCACGCGCGAGTCGCGCCGTGCGGATCGCTTCTTCGGCGGTGTAGCACGCGGCGGTATTCGGCAAGATAGTGAGAGCCGGATCGAGATGATCGAGGAAAGATTCACTGCTCCGATCCAGCGGCACGCGCCGCACGGCGACCGTCACCATCTCCGCGCCCGATGCCCCATGCGCGGCCTTCATCTCGTCGAACGAGCGATACTTACCTGTGCCGACAATGAGCCGCGAGGTGAAAGTGTGGTTGGCGATGGTGAATGTTTCGTTAGCTGTAGCTGTAACGACTGTCATAAATTATTTGAGTAAAGATTTTCAAAGTAGGACGTTAAAATCTTCCTTGCTGATCGTGCGTCAGCACTCAACGAAGACATCCCTCATCCCTTTTTCGGCCCGCCGTACAGGTAATGATCGTGGTTCAGCGAGCCATCCGCCGGCAACTGGTCCCACTCTTCATCCGGCACTTGGCTACTTATTTCTGCAATTACTTCCCAGATAGGCCGCCCCTCGTTTGCCTCAATCGCCTCAGTTTGACTATCGTCGGCAAGTCTTTCCACGAACTCCAATACTTGAGTCTGCTGTTCCGCTGGCAAGGCTTTGACTTTATCGAAAATGACTTCCGCAACTTCCGTTGACATCGCGTGAATCTCCTTCGCCGTTCATTCTAATTCCCCGCCGGTGATAGATAAAGCCAAACGACACCGCAAATTCTATGACCTTGAAAATTCAAAAGAGGTGGCACCATCAGAGGAGCCGCCTCAGCGGAGGTTAGGCTGTTTTGCGTTTAGCTTTTGACTGTCGCCTTGCTGCCATGCGAAGGTTGGCGAATCTGAGTTTGAGAAGATAGCTGTCACCGCCAGCGCGCCGTGCGGCGAAAGACAGCACCCAATATTCGCTCTCGATCAAGGAGCGCAAATTCGCGGCAGTCAGATTAGCGATCCGTCCCGCCTGCCACTCGTTAACGATCTCATCGACAGTTTTTTGAAATGCGGCGGCGTCATCGGACAAAGCCGCGAGGCGCAGCAGCACAGTCATCATCTCTCGATCAGGGGACTGCCGCCACAGCGCGGCGTAGGCTACAACGAGACTCTCATCAGCGCGCAAATCCGAACTCTGTGCAATGTCCGGGCCAGCGCGCGCAAGTCGTCGTCAGATTCCACGCCCTGTTCAACCAACGTCCTCAGCGTCTCTCGATAAAGCTCGCGGTCGTCGGCCTGTTGCGCTTCAATCAGTGTGGAGAGATCACCTGCTGCTGCACGCGACAGCAAAGACGCGCGTTGTTCATTGCTCTCATGCTCACGCATTTCCACCGGGTCAAGGGAGTCATTCGCGATAGCTTGTTGCTCATCGAAAAGCCGGGGCGGGTTCATCGTTGCCGGCAATTGTTCCGGCTCTGCGGGAAAAACTGCGCGCTGGCTGCGGTAGATGGAATATGCGGTCGCCGCAAGAAGAATTAAAACGATGATGAAGAGGTAGCTCACTGTAACGTCTGAGACATTCGACTACGACGGGGTGATGAATCGTTGTTTCTCGCCGCGCCTGCAAATGTTCAGTCACTCGTTAATATGCGCGGGAGAAATGCCGGGTTCTCGGTTTCGCTATAGCATTCAAGCAAAAGAAAGAGACAGGATTGACAGGATGCACCAGATGCAATCCAGAAAAACGAGTGGGTTTCAGTGGCGGCTTTCTGATTCATCTTGTCAATCCTGTGAATCCTATCTAAATGTTTTTCTTGAAATCTAAGTTGATGCAGTGTGACACGCGGCTGCTTGAATGCCGCCGCCGACGAAGTGGACGATCTCAATGCGGTCGCCCTCGCGTAAAACAATTTCCGTCCACTGTGCGCGGCGCACGACTTGACGATTCAACTCAATCGCCAAGCGTTCGGGCGTCAATGCGAGTTCGACGATCAAAGCGTTCAAAGTTTGTCCTTCGCGCAGCTCGCGGAATTCGCCGTTGATCTGAACTTGCAAGACGCGCCCTCTCAAACGTGCTGGATTAAACGGCGCAACTCGGCTTCGTAGCCGTTGGCGACGGCGCGGATCAGCACCACCGCGCGTCCCGTCGTGAAGCGCGGCAGCCAAGCATGAACCGTTGCCACGCCGTCCTCATCGGATTTCGTCGTCAAGATCAGCGGGCGAAACTCCGAGCCTAAAACTTTGATAGTCACGGCGGCATTCGCGACCGACACCCGATGTTCATCCGCCCCGCGGCTGACCCGAATGCGTAAGGTCACAACTTCCCCGGCATGCAATTCTTTCTCTTCGAGCAAGCTCAAGTGCAGCGTGACTCTCGTCGGCTCAGGCCGCACGACCCCGCCGGAGAGGTCTGCGACCGACTCGACGGCTTCCTTTTCCGCAGAGGCTTCAAGGTGATCCACAGGCGGAGTTGTGATCGGCGGTACGGCGAGCGGCGGCGCGTCCGTGCGCGGCGGCGCTCGCTCATCGCCCTCGCGCTGCGCCATGCGCTTGAGGTCATCGATGCGACCGGCATTGATCGCCGCGCAGATTAGCGTGTGTTGGCGTTGGAGTCTTTCGGCCAGCGCGTCCGCGTCGAAGCCAGACGCGATCAGATCGCTATAGGGCGTGCGCTTGCTCGCAAGGATCGCCCCGCCGACATAAACCAGCGACAAAATAAAAGGAGTCGCCAGCCCCTTGTCTTCCGTCTGCACGTGATAGACCACGCTGTTATGCTCGATGTCGGTGTTGAATCCTGTAATCACAATGATCGACGGGAGGCTCTCAAAGAGTCATTGGTAAGGCCCTGCAATGTCGTCCGACGAACCGGCCAAAGTAAAAGTAACATAGCGCTTTTGAGAGGGTCAATCTCCTTACCCTAGAGGCTTTTGCGTCCGCGACCCATGTCCTTGACACTTCAAAAGAACATGCACTACCATGCGCTTGTACCTTGATTCTCAATCTCCGACATGGGCGCGACGGACGCCGGTTTGAGCGTAAGCTCCAGAGGAGGCTCGTGTGCGTGGCTTCTCGTTAATTGATTACTTGCCGATCCTGTTGATGTTCCTCGTCGCGGCGGGCTTCGCGGGCGGCAACATCTTGCTCTCTCAGTTGGTCGGTCAACGCAAGCAGACGCGCACGAAGTTAATGCCTTACGAGTGCGGCAAAGACCCGGTCGGCTCGGCCCGCGAGTGATTCTCGGTCAAGTTCTACTTGATCGCCATGATCTTCATCCTCTTCGACATCGAGCTGATTTTCTTAATCCCGTGGGCCGTCGTCTTTAAGTCGCTCTCGGCTTTCAGCCCACAGATGCGGACGGTCGTTTACGTCGAGATGATGCTGTTCGTCGTGCTACTGCTCGTCGGCTACATTTACGTGTTGAAGAAAGGCTTGTTCGATTGGGGCGAGCGGGCGCGGCAGGAAGCAGAAGCCGAAGCGCGGGCGTTGAGATTGATGGAAGCTCAGGCAATCGAAGCCGGAGCGGCTGAACGGCGCGCGGCTTAAAGGTTAATTGTGAGGTTTGACGATGGGTCTCGAAAATAAGATCGCCGAAGCATTACCGGAAGTCTTGACGACGCAGCTTGATGCGCTCGTGAACTGGGCGCGCAAATCGAGTCTCTGGCCGGCCACGTTCGGGCTGGCTTGCTGCGCCATTGAGATGATGAACGCCACCAGTTCGCGCAACGATTTGGCGCGCTTCGGCGCGGAAGTCTTTCGCGCCAGCCCGCGACAAGCTGACGTGATGATCGTCTCTGGCCGCGTCTCGCGCAAGATGGCTCCCGTCTTGCGCCGCATCTACGATCAAATGCCTGAACCGAAGTGGGTCATCTCAATGGGTGCGTGCGCCACGTCGGGCGGCGTGTTCGATAATTACGCCATCGTGCAAGGCGTCGATAAAGTCGTGCCGGTTGACGTGTATATTCCCGGCTGCCCGCCGCGCCCCGAAATGCTGATTCACGCGGTGATGATGCTGCAAGACAAAATAATGAAAGAGTCTCTGCGTGACCGCGAAGACGTGTTGGAAGCAGAAGCCCGCGAGGCCGTGCCGCCCGGCACACTGCCCGCCTCCGGCATCTCCGCCACCAACGAAGCTGCGGCACAACAAGGCCGCTACACCATCGCCTCCCGCCACGAGCGGCGAAGATCGTCATAAGAGAGGATAGAGGATAGAGGGGAATTAAAAACTGCATCCTTCTACCCTCTATCCTCTATCCTCTGTCTTTATGGATATTGAACGTCAGCAACAGATCGCGGAGCAGGCTTCAGCGCCGGCGGCGCAGGGACAGCATCAGTCGCCGGTGTTGACGGCGTTGCGGCGTGCGGGTGCGGATTGGGCCGGCGAAGTGCTCGAGGCTTTTGGCGAGGTGACGGCCGTCGTGGCGCGCGAACAGATCGCGGAGATTTGCTCGTTCCTGAAGACCGCGCCGGGATTGGAGTTCAATCTGCTGGCGGACGTGTGCGGCGTGGATCGCGGCCCCGAAGAAGACCCGCGCTTCGAGGTCAACTATCACTTGTTCTCGACGACGAAGTTTCACCGGCTGCGTTTGAAAGTGCTGCTCACGGAAGACGATCCGCACATCCACACCGTCACCGGCGTCTGGCGCACCGCCAACTGGCATGAACGTGAAACGTTCGATCTCTTCGGCGTCATTTTTGACAATCACCCGGACTTGCGCCGCATCCTGTTGCCTGAAGACTGGCAAGGCCACGCGCTCCGCAAAGACTTTCCGCTGCGCGGCTACGAGCCGTACAGTTTAACTTAGTTTCGAGTTTCGGGTTTCGAGTTTCGAGTGAAGAAACAAGAACCCGAAACTCGAAACCCGAAACTCGAAACTATGTCTGTTTCTCTTCCGCCGCAATTTGAGGTCGTTGATCGTCCGCTCGATTCGCAGATGACGATCTCGATGGGGCCGCAGCATCCTTCGACGCATGGCGTGTTGCGGCTGGAGTTGGTGCTGGACGGCGAGATGATCGTCAAGACCACGCCGGACATCGGCTATCTCCATACGGGGATGGAGAAGCTCTTTGAGTACAAGAAATACCAGCAAGGCATCGTCATCACGGATCGGATGGATTATCTGAATCCGCTCGGCAACAATCTGGCTTACGTGATGGCGGTGGAAAAACTGCTCGGCCTTGAGATTCCCGAACGCGCACAAGTGATTCGCGTCTTGATGTGCGAATTGCAACGGATCGGTTCGCATCTGGTGTGGTTGGGAACGCACGCGCTCGACATCGGCGCGATGACAGTCTTCTTTTATTGCTTCCGCGAGCGCGAGAAGATTCTCAACTTGATCGAGGCGGCGTCGGGCGGGCGACTCACGCCGTCTTACTTTCGCATCGGCGGCTTGATGATGGACTTGCCCGCCGGCTTCGAGCGTCGCTGCCAGCAATTCCTGAACGACTTTCCGAAAGCAATCAGTGAGTTCCACACGCTCTTGACCGGCAATACGATTTTCCAACGCCGCACGCAAGGCGTCGGCATTATCTCCGCCGAAGACGCGATTGATTGGGGCTTGACTGGTCCCTCTCTGCGCGGCAGCGGCATCGCCGTCGATATTCGCCGCGCTAATCCTTACACCGGTTATGAGAATTACGACTTCGAGATTCCCATCGAGACGGGTTGCGATGTGTGGGCGCGTTACATGGTGCGGATGCGCGAGTTAAAAGAGTCGCAGAAGATCGTCGTGCAAGCGTTAGAGAGATTGAAACCCGGCCCCGTCAAAGCCGACGCGCCGAAAGTCGTCCTGCCGGATCGCGAAGCGATGAAGGTGCATATGGACGCCCTGATCCATCACTTCCTGATCGTGGCCGAAGGCTTCAACGTTCCGGCAGGCGAGGTTTATCACCCGATTGAAGCGTCGAAAGGCGAACTCGGCGTCTATATCAAATCCGATGGCGGCCCCAAACCCGCGCGCGTGCATTTCCGCGGGCCAAGTTTCGTCAACCTCTCAGCCCTGCCACACATGGCCGAGGGCGAAATGATCGCCGATGTCGTCGCCATCATCGGCTCAATCGACATCGTGCTGGGAGAAATTGATCGGTAGCTATCAGCTATCAGCTATCAGCTTAAAGCAGTTTCGAGCGGATTGGCTGAAAGCTGACTGCTAATAGCTGACAGCTTCGTTATGAGTAATCAGTTCACGCCCCACAACCTGCTGCCGCAGGGAGCGCCCGTGCCGGACGAGATCGCCGTGTTCTCGCCGGAGGTCGAGGCCGAGATGGACAGGCATCTGGCGAAGTATCCGGTGCAGCGTTCAGCGATTCTGCCGCTCATGTTTATTGTGCAGCGCGAGCGCGGTTACTTGGACGCGCCGGGCGTGGCTTATTTGGCGGATTGTCTGGGCGTGCGGATCACAGATATTTGGGAAGTGGCGACGTTCTATTCGATGATTAACACGGAGCCGGTCGGCAAGTATCACTTGCAGATTTGCAAGACTCTCTCGTGCAAGATCATGGGCGAGCCGCAGATCACCGAGCGCGTCTGTCAACAACTCGGCATTCAGCCCGGCGAGACGACGCCGGACGGACAATTCACCGTCTCACTCGTCGAATGTCTCGGCTCGTGCGGTACTGCGCCGATGATGCAAATCGGATTCGACTTTCACGAAAATCTGACACCGGAAAAAATTGACGAACTGATCGAGAAATGCCGGAGCGGTCAATTGAGCAACGGCGTGCGTTAAATCGAAAATATGTGTGGTGAGAGGGATGATTGAACCACAGAAACACAGAGGCACAGAGAAAATCCGACCCATGATTTGAGTTATGAAATTTTATTTGCTTTGTCTTCTCTGCGTCTCTGTGTCTCTCTGTGGTGAAAACCCGCTTTTCCTGTTTGCTTCTTGTTAAGACTATGTTTATTGGCGCAATCGGCTGTGAGCCGCTGCAACTAGCGCGCGTGCAATTGGACAACTCGCAGTCCATCGAAACTTACCGCAATCACGGCGGTTACGAAGCGTTGAAGAAGGCGCTTGATACGATGTCGCCTGCCGACGTGATCGAAGAGGTCAAGAAGTCTGCGTTGCGCGGGCGCGGCGGCGCGGGCTTCCCGACGGGAATGAAATGGTCGTTCGTGCCGAAGGATTCGCCGAAGCCGAAGTACGTCGTCTGCAACGCCGACGAGTCGGAGCCGGGGACGTTCAAGGATCGCTATCTGATGGAGCGCGATCCGCACATGCTGATCGAAGGCATGTTGATCGCGGCTTACGCGCTCGGCTCGCGTGCGGCTTATATCTACACGCGCGGCGAGTATCGCTACTTGATCGAGATTATGGATCGCGCAATTGAGGAAGCGCGCGCTGCCGGGCTGGCCGGCGAGAAAATTTTCGGGACTGATTTTTCGTGCGAGGTTTATACGCACACGGGCGCGGGCGCGTACATCTGCGGCGAAGAGACGGCGCTGCTGAACTCTCTGGAAGGCTTGCGCGGACACCCGCGCATGAAACCGCCTTTCCCGGCTGTCGCCGGTTTGTACGGCTGTCCGACGGTCGTCAACAACGTCGAGACGCTGACCGCCGTCCCTGACATCATCAAGCTGGGCGGCGCGGCTTATCAGAAATTGGGGACGGAAAAGAGCGGGGGGACCAAACTCTGGTCGGTCTCCGGCCACGTCAACCGGCCCGGCGTCTATGAACTGCCGATGGGCTATGACGACATGGAAAAGTTCATCATGGAAGACTGTCAGGGAATCAAGCAGGAGCGGCAATTGAAAGCCGTGATTCCCGGCGGCTCAAGCGTCTATATCATGCCTGCCACAGACATCTTGGGCAAAGATGTGAAGATGGACTACGAGGGCTTAGTCGCTGCCGGCTCGATGGTCGGATCGGGTGGCTTCATCGTAATGGACGACACGGTTGACGTGTTCGAGTCCACGAAAAACTTGACCGAGTTTTACAAGCACGAGTCCTGCGGTTGGTGTACGCCCTGCCGCGAAGGCACGGACTGGCTGGTAAAAGTTTTTAAGCGCATCGCGCGCGGCGAAGGCCGACCGGAAGACGCACAGCTTTTGCTCGACCTGTGCGACAACATCGAAGGCAAATCCTTCTGCCCGCTCGGCGACGCCGCCGCGTGGCCGATTCAATCAGCGATTAAGAAATTTCCAGAAGACTTTCGACGACATCTCGCGCCGCCGATCTAGCACGAGAACGCGCAAGTGAGAAATTTGCTGGATAGTTTGCGCTTATTGATAGGAACCTGAAAGGATGACACAAGAAATCAAGCCAATACAAATTGTACCGTTCAGTGGAAACGAAAAAAAGGCATTAGTCAAAAACGCTGACAGTACAACTAAAGGCTATGACATCCGTTTCAACTTATCAGCGCAACCTTCACCTAAATGGGTCGAATTTTTTCAATCTGCATGGTATCAGGAGTATGGTGGAAACGCAGTTCCACGCTTCAACGGGAACACCGTCCAAGTGACTTGTGTACTCGAAAATCTACAGAATGTGCTTGACGCCCTGAAGTTCGTCGCCTCGACAGCAAATGGGAGATTCAAAGCCATAATAGAGCAGAAGGTTAGAGAAGAAGCAGAAGAGAAGAAACAAAAAGATGAAGCGAAACTAACCGCTGAACGAGCGATGACAGATGCACTAGACAGGCTCAAATTCTAGAAACGTAACTTCCTCGATCTTTTCTTTATGAAAGAACCAGTTAAAGTCACAATCAACGGAAATCTCTACGAGGTCGAGAAGGGCGCACGCCTCATCGATGTGTGCCGCGAGAAGGGCCATGCTGTGCCTTCGTTCTGTTATTACGCGGACCTCGCGTTGCAGGCTTCGTGCCGGATGTGTCTCGTGCGGATCGAGAAGATGCCGAAGTTGCAAACGTCCTGCACGATCACTTGCACGGACGGAATGATCGTCACCACACAGAGCGAAGAGATCGAGAAGGCGCAGCGCGCGATGGTCGAATTCCTCTTGGCGAATCATCCGCTCGATTGCCCGGTCTGTGATCGCGGCGGTGAGTGCGAGTTGCAGGAGATGGTCTTTGATTGGGGCAACCTCGAAGAGCGTTTCCAAGAGAAGAAGAATTACTACCCGGAAAAATTTTTATCGCCCATTGTCGCCAATGATCCGCAGCGGTGCATTCTGTGTAAGCGTTGCACGCGCGTGTGCGACGAGTGGATGGGCGAGGATGCTATCGAGGCGGGCGGGCGAGGCGCAAATACGGTCATCGGCACGTTCGACGGTTGGCTCAACTGCTCGCAGTGCGGCAACTGCATCGAAGTCTGTCCAACGGGGACTTTGCTGGATGCAACTTATCGACACCAAGCGCGCCCGTGGGAATTGTCGCAGACGATCACGACCTGCACTTTCTGTTCGGACGGTTGCCAGATGTCTCTCGGCTCACGCGCGGGCGAAGTGATGCGCGCGGTGGCGCGTGATCGTTATGTTGACGGTATCAACGGCGAATTTCTCTGCATCAAAGGCCGTTTCGCGCACCCGTTCGTGAATCACGAAGAGCGTTTGAAGACGCCGCTCGTCCGCTATAAAAAAGGTGGGCGGCTGATCCCGGCGACGTGGGATGAAGCGATTCGCTTCACTGTCGAAAAGATCAAAGAGATCGGCGAGGCGCATGGCGCGGACACCTTCGGCATCGTCGGCAGCCCGCGCATCACGAACGAATCGAACTATGCGCTGTTAAAATTCGCCCGCGAAGTGATCGGCACGGAGAATTACACGGCGACCGACGCTTTCTCGTTGGTTCCCTTCTTTGAGAACCTGTCCGCGCCGCTCGCGACGCACCACGATATTCGCCACGCGAAGACGATCATACTGATCGGCGGCGAGCCGGAAGAGTTGCAGCCGTTTACCGGCAAGCAGATGCGTCAGGCCGTCCGCAACGGCGGCGCACAGCTCGTCATCATCAACGACACGCCGATTCGTCTGAAGCAGCAGGCCGCACAGTTCATCCACATTCGTCCCGGCACGGAAGACGCGGCGGTGTGGGCATTGACTGGCGGCAATGTGGAGACAGCGGCGCGCAAGCTCGGCGTCGAGGCGCAAGAGATTGAGCGGGTGCGGCAATTGATCGACGCGACTGAAGGCGACGTGATCATCATGTTCGGCGGCGAACTGAGCGCGGCGGCGCAAGCGGCGCTGGCGCAAATGCCGCAGCAACTCGGCGCGAAAGAGACGCGACAAATTCTCTTCCATCCGTTGCCGCTCTTCAATAACAGCATCGGCGTCCATGACATCGGATTAATGAGCGGCGCGTTGAGCGCTACCGAGATGCTCGAAGGAGCGGGCAGTAACTTGCGTGCGCTGTACGTCGCCGGCAGTTTCTTGCCGGACCAATTGCGCGGCCATGAAGACGCGCTCTCGCGCCTTGATTTCCTGATCGTTCAAGAATTGTTCACGACCGCGACGACCGAACACGCTGATGTCGTCTTCCCCGCCGCTTCATTCGCGGAAGTGGACGGCACATTCACCAACAATGATGGTCTCGTTCAACGTGTGCGGCAATCGATCCCGCCGGTGCATCAATCGAAGCCCGATTGGCTGATCACTGCCCTGCTCGCGAATGCTCTCGGCACAGATTTCAATTATCAAATGTCCGCGAGCGCGGTCTTCCGCGAAATCGGCGAGCGCGTCCCGGCTTACGCGGGCTTGCGCTACCCGATGCTCAAAGATGAATCAAACCCGGTGCAGGCCAAGCACGCGCTGGCCGGACAGCGCGACGTGACGAGACAGACGCAAGAACTGCAACAGCGCGTTGAATCGTTCGACGAGACAGGAGAGAAGAAAACCGGCACGCCGCCCATCGGCCACGAACTCTTCAAGCCCGGCACGCTGACGGAGAAGACGCCGCAGTTTCCGCTCCTGTATGCCGGCAATCCAAAACCGCCGACGGTCTTGGTCTCGCCGCTCTACCAGATCACGGTTGACACGAACCTCCGCCGCGCGACAGTCGTCGGGGGAGACTGAAGAGAATTTTTGATTTGCGATTTTTGATTTGCGATTGAAAAGCTGCTCGTCCTTCGCTGCACTCACTTTCAAATCGTCTTCAAATCAAAAATCAAAAATCAAAAATCAAAAATCATCTTATGGATTGGCTCACTGATCTCGTTGGTCCCACAATCGCGAAGGGCGTCGCGCAGTTCATTGGCATCAATGTCGCGTTTGTGGTGGTGTTGATGATCGTGGCTTATACGGTGCTGGCCGAGCGCCGGGTGCTGGCATTTATTCAGGGGCGTTGGGGGCCGAACCGCGTCGGGCCGGGCGGATTATTGCAGCCGTTCGCCGATCTGCTGAAGTTCATTTTCAAAGAAGAGATCGTCCCCGACAAATCGACGAAGTTCATTTATCTGCTCGCGCCGATGATCGCGATTGTCTCGGCGTTGATGACGATTATCGTCTATCCGTTCGGGCCGGAAGTGACGCTGCCTTTCTTGGGGACGTTCCGGCTCGTCGTCGCACAGTTCGACGTGGCGCTCTTGTACGTGCTGGCGATCACTTCGATTGGCGTCTATGGCATCGCGCTCGCCGGGTGGTCTTCCAATAGCAAGTACAGTTTGATGGGCGCGTTGCGTTCGGCGGCGCAGTTGGTCTCTTACGAACTCTCGCTGGGCTTGAGTCTGGTCGGCGTCGTGCTGCTGTCGGGAACGCTCGACCTTTTCAATATCGTCGAACAGCAAAGCGGCTGGTTCGGCATGAACTGGAACATTTTTTACCAGCCGCTCGGCTTCATCATTTATTTAATCTCCGCGATTGCCGAGACGAACCGCGTCCCGTTCGACTTACCCGAAGCTGAGACGGAACTCGTCGCGGGCTTTCACACGGAATACAGCGCGCTGAAATTCGCGCTGTTTTTTATGGCCGAGTACGTCAACATGTTCACGGTCTCGATGCTGGCGACGACGCTGTTCTTGGGCGGTTGGAGCGGCCCCGGCGTCGCAGCCTTTCCCATTCTCGGCGTGTTTTACTTCCTCGCGAAAGTTATTTTCTTCCTCTTCCTGTACATCTGGCTGCGCGGAACGCTGCCGCGTTTTCGTTTCGATCAGTTGATGAACTTCGGCTGGAAGTTTCTGTTGCCCGTCGCGATCTTAAACGTCGTGCTGACGGCGACTGGGTATTTCGTGTTTGATATGCTGGGCTGGATTTAGCCGGACGATAGGCGGGCAAATAAACATGGATAGACAGGATGAACAGGATAAAAATAAAACAATCCCATCCTGTCTACCCATGTTTATTTGCCTGCACGCCGACTCGCCCGACTCCATTTGAACTTACACGCGCTCGATCATGTTATCGAACTACCTTCAACTCATTCTCTTCGTGCTGCTGGCCGGCCTCGCCATCGGCTCCGCCGTCGCGATGGTGGCGCAGCGCAATCCGCTCTACAGCGCGATCTCTTTGGTGGGGGTCTTTATCGCTTTGGCCGGGCTGTACGTGACGCTCGCCGCGCCGTTTATTGCCGCCGTGCAGGTGATCGTCTATGCGGGCGCAATTATGGTGCTGGTCATCTTCGTGATCATGCTGCTCAACGTGGAAGAGGAGGAGCGCCGGCCTTTGCGCCTGCGCTTTTTGATTCCGACGGCGATATTGCTGGCCGGCGCGCTCTTCGCCGAAGCCGCGTTCGTTCTCTACTTCGTCAACGAAGCGCCGCAGCCGCTCAATCCGACTGTAGCGGGCGAGGCTTCCGTCGTCGGCTTGACCGCATCTGTCGGTCAAGGCTTGTTCACTACTTACTTGCTGCCGTTTGAGATCACTTCGATCCTGCTCTTGATGGCAATCGTCGGCGCGATGACTTTAGCGCGGCGCGCGGCGGTGCGCCCGACGGACATCGTGATCCCCGGCTCGCAAGTCTTGACGATGCACACGGTTGATCCACGCGCTGCCGGCGACGCGACGCCCGTCATCAGCGACACGACCGATGAGGCCGCGCGCGTCATGAATATCAACGAGCGTATGAGAACACGCGACGGAGAATAAAGTTTATGGTCCCACAACTCTCTTGGTATCTGGCACTGTCGGCGATTTTGTTCACCATCGGCGTCGCGGGCGTCCTCGTCAAGCGCAACGCCATCGCGATGTTCATGTGCATCGAGCTGATGCTGAACGCCGTCAACCTAACCTTCGTCGCCTTCTCTAGCTTTTTCCGCGACGTGACGGGACAGCTCTTCGTCTTCATCGTCATGACAGTGGCAGCGGCGGAAGCGGCGGTTGGCTTAGGGATTATCATCACCGTCTTCCGGAACCGCGAATCGCTCGACGTGGACGACGCGAGCGTTTTGAAACTCTGAAGAGTTTTCAGTTTCCAGTTTTAAGCGAATGCGGCTTGACTGAAAACTGAAAACTGAAAACTGTCTCATGTCTAACCACTGGCTCTCAGTCATCGTCTTTGCGCCACTGATCGGCGCGGCCATTTGTTGGCTGGCCGGTCGGCGCATTCGCAGTGAGGCTTTCATCGGCACGGTGGCGTGCGCGTCGGTCGGCGTCTCGACCGTGATCGCTTTCGTCATCGCGTTGACAAACGCGGGCGGCGCGGCGTTGACGAACGATACACTGACGCCTGTCTTCAGCCACTTGTGGACGTGGATGGAGGTCGGACGTTTTCGCGCGGATTATGGCTTCGCGATGGATCGTTTGAGCGCGATTTATACGTGCTTCGTGACGTTCGTCGGGTTGTTGATTCACGTCTTCGCGACCGGTTACATGCACGGCGATAAGAGTTTTTATCGCTTCTTCGCATATCTGAACTTGTTCATGTTCATGATGCTGACGCTGGTGCTGGCGGACAATCTGTTGTTGATGTTCGTCGGGTGGGAGG
>Ga0136614_10001353_pt1 | contig 14311 bp, 13 predicted proteins | sample AntDrymUQ2792106_2_FD_106643 | JGI IMG/M metagenome (GOLD analysis project Ga0136614, IMG submission 106643) | Polar desert sand microbial communities from Dry Valleys, Antarctica - metaG UQ279 (21.06) | ecosystem: Environmental > Terrestrial > Soil > Desert | place: Antarctica: Dry Valley...
ATCCTGGCAGGCGCGAGACGACGCAAAGCAGCGCGATTATGCGGAGCGGCCGGCGTCTCCGGCGACAGCTCGGCACGAATCGCTCCGGGAAACCCGCACGCCCAACTCACTTAGGACATTCGCGATGGCGGAGACGAGAAGCTTCACATCCCCGGCAGAAATGTGGCCGATGGTCCCGATGCGAAAACACTCGGCATGGCTGACCTTGCCGGGATAAATCACAAATCCTTTCGCCGCGAGGCGTCGATAGAACTCTTCAAATATGAAGTCGGGATCTGCCGGATATCGGAAAGACGTAATGATGTCGCTCTCTTGTTCCGGTTGCAGATACTCCCGGAAACCAAGTGCGCGCATTGCTGCCACCAAAGTCTCATGATTGGCGCAATAGCGTAAAGCCCGTCCCGCGACCCCGCCTTCGTCGCGCAGTTCTTTCAGCGCCTGCGCAAAGCCGAGCAGCGCATGCGTTGGCGGTGTGAAACGGAACTGCCCATTGCGCTCGAGGCCTTGCCACTGCGCGAGCAAATCGAAACTCACGCTGCGCGCGTATCCCGTCGTCCCTTCGAGCGCTTCTCGCTTCGCGATCACGAACGAGAAACCGGGCACGCCTTCCAGACATTTATTGGCGGAAGAGACGAGGTAGTCGGCTTGCAAGATTCCAAGATCGAGCGGCACACCGCCAAAGCTGCTCATGGCGTCGACGATGAAACGGCAACCGCGTTCTCGCACGATCTGACCGATCTCATCAATCGGGTTGAGAATGCCGGTCGTCGTTTCGAGATGGACAATGGCCACGTGCGTCGGCCGTGGCATCTCGGATAATAACAGCGCGACAGTCGCTGCGTCGGGCGACTCGTTCTCCGGCCATCGTTGCACGCGGGCTGGGATTCTCAGACGCTCCGCGATTTGCAGCATTCGTTCGCCGTAGGCGCCGTTCGCGAGCACCAACAAGCGGCCATCTGGGGGAAGCACTGACGAGAGCACCGCCTCAACCGCAAACGTGCCGCTGCCCTGCATCAGGACCGCTTCATACCCGCTCTCTTGTGACACGCCCGCGATCTGCAGCAATTCACGACGAATCTCAGCGACGAGGGTAATGAAATCCGTGTCGCGCGAACCGAGGTCGCGCTGCATCGCCGCTTTGACGGTGGCGCTCGTGCTCAGCGGGCCAGGCGTGAAGAGAAGTGGATCTGTCATGGCGCGTTGCCGCGCAGGAACGTGGCGAATCGTTCCTTCACCTCGTCTGGCTTCACCGTCGGTCGGCCGAGCTTTTCCGGAGAGCCGGGGCGAATCTTCACATGCAGGAGCGACGGTCCCTGACGCTCGCGCAGTGTCTCGACGGCTTCGCGAATGTCGTCACGCCGCTCGACTGCGAACGCGGAGCGATAGTTAGCCGCAGCCGCGACTTCCGCGAATTGCACGGTGGGCGAGGCCGTTTGTTGTCCGCCAGTGGAGTCGTGCGCTTCGTTATCGAGGATGATGTGGAGGAAATTCTCCGGCTGATAAAACCCGATCGTGGCGAGCGAACCCATCTTCATGAGCGCGGCGCCGTCGCCGTCAAGCACGACCACGGGCTGCCGCGGCAAGGCGTGCGCAATACCGAAACCGATGGCGGACGCCGTGCCCATGCCGCCGACAACGTAGAGATGGTTCGGCCGATGTGAGAGAGTAAACAATTCCCGCCCTGTCTTGCCGGTCGTGGCGATGATCGCTTCGTCGCCGCGCAGGGAATCGAGAATCACATCGAGCGCCTCCGTGCGCGTGAGCTTTTCGTCCGCAGGGGAACTTTCGCGCCGATCGGCCGCAACGCGGGTCGGTTTCGATCGTCCGGAAAGCGAATGCAGGGCGATCGAATCCTTTGGCATCACGAGTGCGAAGGGCCGCTGCCGTTCCAGCATGCTTGCTTCCGCTTGAGCCATAACCCCGGCGATCTCCGCTTGCTCCTGCGGAAAAGGCAGCCACGGGATCTCGAGGGTGTCGAGGAGCTGGTGCGTGATCCGGCCCATCTGCTCGTGCTGCGGTTCGTCCTTCACGCCGGGCTGACCGCGCCACGTCACGATGAGCAGGGTGGGAATGCGAAACGGATAATTGAGCGAGGTGAGCGGGTTGACCATGTTTCCAAGCCCGGAGTTCTGGCACATCGTGACGGTTTTTCGGCCGGCTAACGCGGCGCCCATCGTAATCCCGATCGCTTCGCCTTCGCTCGTCGCGCCAACGTAGTCGAGCGTCGGGTCGTTGATCACATAGTTGAGAAACGACGTGAAGAAGGAGCAGGGGACGCCGGCGTATTGCGAGTAGCCAAGGCCCCGCAGGTGTTCGACGAACGAGGCGGCGCTGATCACTTCAAAAAGCCTGCGCACGCGCGAGGTCGTCGAGATCATCCACATCCAGCCAATGGCCGGTGATGTAGAGGACGTGCACGCGTTGTTGCTTTGCAATCAGGTGCTTGAACAAATCATCGAACCTTAACTTTTTGAAGTCGCCGCGCTTGGAAAGCTCGGCCAGCGCTGCTGTGATGATCTCAGAGCCACGCCCGTTGGTTTTGATCAGCCCGATCCATTCGCCGTGAATAACGTCCTCCTCCAAGTCTGGACTCGCGGCGGTGAGAAATGCCTCGTCTTCATCGTATCGCAAAGAGTAGGGCCGGGTCGCGGTGACGTAGTCGACATATCCCGCGGCACGGTGCCGGCGGTGCCAGGCTGCATCCACGGCGATCACGATGTCGTGCGGCTCCGCGAGGAGATTGTTCAGAATGTGCTTGCGGAAAAGAATGTCGCCGAAGGAAAGAACGACATCACCCTCGAGATATTCGACGGCTTTGCTCAACGAAAGCAATTCACCGGTGCCCTCGAACTCGGCGTTCTCGACAAATTCAACATCCGGCGCGTGCACTTTGCCGGCAGCGTATCCGCGGATCACTACAATGCGGCGAACACCCGAGGCCCGGAACTGCGCCACCAGTTTGTGCAGCAGAGGAGTGTTGCCGATTGGCACCATCGTTTTCGGGATGCCCGCGGTCACATCACCCATCTCGCTGCCGCGACTGGCTGCGAGGATAATGGCCCGCGCAGAATCGGAAGCCTTCGGCAGGTAGCGCTCCTCTGCTTCCATTAACTCGTCGGCGTTCTGCAACCGGAAGACTTCCTTCACCGGCGCGATCGCGTCTTCCACGCTTTGCACCGACCGCTCTTCAAAGATCCGACGGCTCGTCTCCTGCATGGTCGCAATCGAGCTGCGCACGTTGTGGTTCGCCCAGATGACGAGATCAATTCCGGCTTGCTCGAACACTTCCACGGGCGTGCTGTAGTAGGTCGTCGGGACGAGGACAAGCGGACAGTGCCCCTTCCACGCCTCCGCGAAAGCCAGGACTTGGTCCGGCGTCGATTTTCTGCTGTGAATCAAGAGAGCATCAGCCCCGGCGGCGTGGCATGCTTCCGCGCGGCGCAGCATTTCGTCCAGTCCCCAGCCCGCAATGAAACCTTCCAGGCGCGCGACCAGGCAAAAATCCGGATCGCTCTGCGCTTCTTTCACCGCCTTGATCTTGCCCGCGAACTCTTCGAGATCGGCGAGCGGCTGGCGCTCACTGTTGATAAACGAGTTCGTCTTCGGGAAAAGCTTGTCCTCGATGCAAACCGCCGCGACGCCGCGTTGCTCCAGTTTCTTTACGAGGCGCCGCATGTTGTTGAAGTTTCCGTAGCCGGTGTCGGCATCGAGCAGGATCGGAATGCTCGTGGCGTCGCTCATGAACTCGACCACCTCCAGCACCTGCGTCCAGCTCGCCTCGTTGTTATCTCGCACCCCTAGCGCGGCCGAAATGGAAAGCCCGCTCGCCCAAATCCCGCGGAAGCCCGCCTCTTCTACGATGCGCGCACTCAGGCCGTTGTGCGCTTCCATTAAGAATTCAAGCTGACTGGAGCGCAACAGCTCGCGGAAACGGGTTGATTTTGTTCGGTAATTCACGATCCAAACGCCAGGGCAACGGGGAGGATATCAGGCAAATTGGCCTTTCCATCCCGGACTGAGACCCATAAAAATCACTTCTCGCGCATCTTGACATCAAAGCGCGCGAGGCCGGTGGTTTTGCCGGACACCAATCTGCTCGTATATGCCTACAACCGGGACGCGCCGCAACACGAAGCCGCCTCTGCGTGGCTACAAGAACGTTTTTCCAGCGTTGAGCCCGTCGCTCTTACGTGGGCTACCCCCAGGCTTCCTTCGCCTCTGCATAAGCCGATGGATCATGGCGTGGCCGGTTTCGATCCAGCAGGCAATCGCTGCGACTAATGATTGGCTGGCGCTACCGAGTGTGCGGATCGTCCGGGCTGGGGAAATGCACTGGCCAATCCTGCAGCGCACGCTGCTGGCAGTGAATGCCGGGAGAAACTTGGTCATGGGCGCGCACCTCGCGGCTCTCGCGATTGAACATGACTGCGAACTCTATTCCGCTGACACGGACTTTGCTCGTTTCCCGGAACTACGCTGGCGCAACCCGTTACAAACTAGACGCGCCCGTTGAGCGCAGGGCGGTGAAAAAAATTCCCGCCGTCCTGGTGTGCGACGCCAAGACCGGCAGTCTGAAAATCGCGGGACTCACCGTCCTCGACCGTCTCGTCGTCAGCGCGCACCGCGCTTACTGCGGTCCGATCACCATCGTTTCCGACGCGACGCCGAGGCTCGCACGTGCGGAAGAGTTGCAGATAGAAACGTCAAGCGTTCCAGCCCTTCCTGCATTTCCCGATCCCGTGCTCTTGATTGACGGCGGCGTTTTGGTCGAGCCGAGCGATCTCGAGCGAGTGATCGAACACGGCGGGCAGCTCGCCGCTGCCAATGGCTCTCTCCTGCCAATAAGGGTGACAACGCCGAAAGCAGGACCGGTGATTGTCGCTCATGGTCTCGCGGTTGCCATCGTGAACGAAGTTTCTGCGCGTGTCGCCGAGCGCAAGTTTTGGGCGTCGCTCAGCAGTCCAGCCGACGGCTTGGTCGACCGTTTTTTCAACCGGCCGCTTGGGCGTTTGCTCTCGAAACTTCTCGTCCACACGTCGGTTTCTCCGAACCAGGTCTCCTTTGTCTCGATTGTGATCGGCGTGGTTTCGGCCTGGTTTTTCGCCCGCGGGTATTTTGTGCTCGGCGCACTCGTCTTTCAGTTTTCCGCCGTGATCGACTGCGTGGACGGCGAATTGGCCCGTGTGCTCTTCAAACAGTCGCGCCTGGGCAAATGGCTCGACTTGGCTGGCGATCAGGTCGTGCACTTCTGTGTTTTTGCGGCCCTCGGAATCGGAGTCGCTCGCACGAACTCTTCAGTCCCCGCCACGGCGCTCGGCGCGAGTGCAGCACTGGGCGTCCTGCTTTCTTTTGCGGTGATTATCCGCGCTTTGCGGCGGCCAGCGGCGCGCCGCAGTCCCCTCCTTAACAGGCTCCTCGAGGCGACGGCGAACCGCGATTTTTCGGTTCTGCTCTTAGCACTCGCGATCTTTGGCCGGATCGATCTGTTTCTCTGGATGGCTGGGATCGGCATCCACATTTTTTGGATTGCGCTGCTTCTGCTACTTTGGGGACCCGCGCACCGCTCAATCTCGGCGACCGTGCAGCATTCGACATGAGTGGTAGGTCTCGCGGAGACCGGGCGTCTCGCTCGGTGAGGGGGATGCGATCGGCTGCGTCACTGAAAAGAGACATCAGGCGAGACGCTCGATGGCCTCACAGGCAAGGTGTCTGTGCTCCATTGCCGCTTCTCTCGCGCTGAGTGCAGCCCCATGAAATTAGCGTTCAAGCTTTTCGTCGCAGCGGTCGGGCTGGCTCTTTTCGTCTGGTTCGTCCAGCGCGCGGGAGTCGGCGGAATCGTGCGTGCGTTCCAGAATCTTGGCTGGTTCGCGCCGGTAGTCTTGCTGCCGTTCGCCCTCGTTTACCTGCTCGACACGCTGGGCTGGCGATTTGCGTTCGGCGAGAATGGCGTGCCCGGCGTTGGCTTTGGCACGCTCGTGCGCATTCGCTGGGCGGGCGAGGCGATCAACGCGGTTCTGCCTTCGGCTTACATCGGGGGCGAGGCAACGAAGGTGCATCTGCTGCACAATCTCGGCGTGCCGAGGGTGCAGGGTGCGTCAAGCGTCGTCGCAGGCAAGACGGCACAGGTTTTCGCGCAAGTGGCGTTCATCGCGATCGGAGCGGTCGCAGGCGCAGCCAATCTCCCGGAGCAATCCCCGGCGCGTGTTGGGATGCTGGCCATCACTGCAAAGGCGACGTGCATCGTGGCTTCTCTCTTCTGGCTTCAGCAGCGCGGGATGTTCCGCACCCTCGCCGCCCTCTTGCCCCTTCGTGCTTTGAGGAAGCGTGCCGAGAGCCTGCGGCAACTTGACGATCGCATCTTCGAGTTTTACCGCAAGGACCGTGGGCATTTCCTACTCAGCACCGCGACCTACTTCGGTGGCTGGATGGCCGATACAATCGAAATCCTGCTCGTCTCGCATCTCCTCGGAATGCCGATCGATTTCAGTCAGGCACTGGCGGTGGAGGCCTTCATCGGCGTCGCCAAAGCGCTGGGCATTTTCGTGCCGGGAGCGCTCGGCGTGCAGGAGAGCGGGATCGTGTTTCTATGCTACTTGTTTGGCTTGCCGCCCGCGCTTGGCGTCTCGTACGCAATCATCCGCCGCGGGCGCGATGTTGTTTATGCGGCAATCGGCGGAGTGTTCCTTTACGCCGCCGGTTTGTCCTTCCGGGATCGGATGGCACCAATCGGGGAAGCGTCGATTTGAAGGCCATCATCTGCGCGGCCGGGAAGGGAGTTCGCCTCGGTGCAAATTTTCCGAAGATTCTGCTCGAATTCGGCGGACGCACTTTGCTTGAGTGGCACGCGCTGCGGCTGCGCGAAGTCGGCGTGCAGGATGTGGTTCTCGTCACGGGTCATCTGCGTGCGCAGATCGCGCGCTTTCTTCCCGCCATCAGCGCACGCCACGAATTAGGTATCCGCGAGCTGGTTAACCAGCGGTTTCAGGAGGGCAGCGCGCTCACTCTGGCGACGGCGCTGCCGGAGATTGAAGGAGGCCGCGAGCCGATTTTGTTGATGGATGCCGACGTGCTTTATCCCAGCCAGATGCTCGAGCAGCTCATCCGATGCCGCGCTCCGACAGCGCTGCTGCTGGATCGGGAATACTCCACGAACGATGATGATCCGGTCTTGGTACCCGTGAAAGCGGGGCGCCCGTTTGAGTTTCGGAAGAAGTGGACCGGGCAAGCCGATTTGGTGGGCGAGTCGATCGGGTTTTTCAAGATCGCTCCCGAGGATCTGCCTATGTTGATCGACGAAACGACTCGACGCAGCGCCGGGAAGGAAATCAGCGATTCCTACGATGACGTGCTGCGGGCGCTCGTTTTGGCGGATCGTTTCGGCTACGAAGATGTGACGGGCATCCCCTGGACTGAGATTGATTTCCCGAACGACCTACCCCACGCGCGGGACGTGGTGCTCCCTGCAATCCAACGCCTCTCATGATCCCGCCCGACATCGCCGCCTTTTTCAGGGGCCAACGAGTTCTCGTGACAGGCGCATCCGGTTTTATCGGCTGGCATGTCGCCGACATCCTAACGAAGGCGGGTGCGCAGGTGCGTGCTCTTGTCCGCCCGACGACGGCGCGGAGGGAAGAAACTTTCGAGTGGTTCGAAGGTGATCTGCTGCGGCGTGAAACGCTCGACGAGGCGATGCGGGGGATCCGCTACGTTTTTCATGTCGCGGGCGACTATCGATTTTGGGCGCGAGATCAGCAGGAGATCTTCGCGAACAACGTGCAGGGGACGATCAACCTGCTGGAAGCCGCGAGGCAGGCTGAAGTTGAGGGCATTCTTTACACAAGTACGACAGGTATCCTGGCGCGCGGGACGTCAGGGCACCTCGCCGTAGAATCGCGGCTCGCTTTGCCGTCGTCGTTCAAGGGGCCCTACAAGCGCTCCAAGTTTGAAGCTTTCCTGGAAGCGCAAAAGCGAGCGGAGGCCGGATGGCCGATTGTGACCGCGCTCCCAACGGCGCCAATCGGGCCGCACGATCTGAAGCCGACGCCGACCGGAATGATTATCGTGCAGTTTCTGAAGGGAAAAATCCCCATGCTTGCTCGGACGGGATTAAACTTCGTCGACGTGCGGCAGTGCGCGCTCGGCCATCTCCTGGCGATGGTGCGCGGAGGGAAGGGCGAACGCTATTTGCTTGGCGGGACCAACCTGTGGTTAGGTGAATTCCTGCAACGGCTGGAGCCGTTCGGGAAGCACCGCGCTCCCCGTTTTCATGCGCCGCATTGGCTGAGCTATGCAACGGCGTGCGTGAGCGAGACAATGGCCGGTCTTTCACCAAATTGGGAACCGTTTGTAACTCGCGAGTCGGTCCAGATGTCCCGCGGGCCGCATTTCTCAAGCAACGAGAAAGCCGAACGGGAGTTAGGTTACCAGACGGTCCCGCTCGACGATGCGATCCGAGACGCAGTGAGCGACTTCGCGTCGCGCGGCCTCACGCCGCGGTTCCAGCTTGAGCGCGAGCGTGCGACGGTCGAAAAACGCGACGCGGCTGCCTGATCTAGAACGCCGCGTGGAGCGAGATCGAGCCGTAGGGCGCGCCGCCCTCGGACTTGTAGCGGATGTCCGCGCGGTGGTAATCGAACTGTCGGTAAGGCAGATAACCCCCTTCGACTGAGAGCTTGCAAGCGTCGCCCAATTTCCAAACGAGACCCGCGCCAGTGCGAACCTCCGTGTAGCTGAGGATGGCGTTGTTCAGGTTGCCCGGCTCGCTGGCATCACCGACAAAGTCATCGTCCACGCGGAAACTTTTCGAACGAAGCTCAGCTCCCGCATAGATCGTCAGGTTGCGGTTAAATTCATATTCCAGCCGCGGAGTGGGGAGAGTCGCGTTCAAGACCCATTGCGGGGCAAATTTCCAACGCACGCCACCACCGGGCAGGATCGGATACTGGCCTTCCAGATCGACACCGACGCCGAAAACAAACTGCAACGTCGAGCTGTAGAGATAAGTCCCGCCAATGATGAATGGAACGTTGAAATCCTCTCCTTCCAGATCGTCCGCGAAATAGAAACCCGGCTTGGCTTCCAATCGGATGAGAAACGAATCGGAGAACTTTGTGTCCAATCCGACGATCACCGAGGCCGACTGCAACTTATCCGGCACCTGCGCGCCTTCAGAAATGTCGAAATCGTAGATTTCGTATTCGGCACCGAGCCGAAGAATGCCGATCTTTGTGCGCGGCAGAATGAGCAATCGCCCGAGAAAATTCCATTCCTCGAAATTATTGATCGCGCGCGATCCGCGTTCCACATCCCCTTCACCGACGTAGGCACCTTGGAAATCGAATTCAATCGCAAGCGGATCGCCATCGCCATTCTCGACGGGGGCTTCGAGCATCCCGGCGAAAGCTGGCGTGGTGGCAAGCGAGACGAGATAGAGGAGGCGGAAAAACTTTACCATAGTATGAGGCGCGGAGGTTTGGGTGGAGAACGAGCTAGCGGGTGCTGCCTGAGTCACGTCGAAAGAACGACACCACCCGGGAGATATCTTTGATCATAGTGGACTCCGCCGCGATGCGCTCGATTCCGCGGAGTGACCCGACCGAAGCAGAAGAAATCATGTCGCCCCGCCAGACGAGCGTCGAGGCCTGACCTTCCACTTCCACCGGCCAGAGCTGATGGAGGGTAATTCCGGCGTAATAGCCCCCGCTCGCATAATAGAGCGCGTTCGCAGTTTGAATCATCCCGCCCGCTCCAGCGCGGCTGTAGTGCGCGCCGAGGGTGAGCACACCCTTCTCATCCGCACTCAGCAACTCCCAATACAGGTCCGGCTTGATCGACCCCGCACCCCGTCCAATCCCAGTCGCCTCGAGCAGACCGGAGAATTGCCGGCGAATTTTCTCCTGGCCGCGGAGGAGTCCGCTCAGTTCTTCGCCGACGCGCACGGGAGGAGTTGAGTTGTCATAGGGCGGCTGCGCTGAGCTTCCGCCGGAAGCAAAAACCCGCGCGCGTTCGCTCAGAATTTTCGCCCAGGTATTGCCGATGACCCCGGACATTCCGCCCTGATCGGTGCCCTCAGCAGAGAGTTGCTTCATTTCGGCGGCGCTGAGTTGGAGATCGGAGGAACGCTGGGCAGTCGCGCTGGCAAGATAGCGAACAGCGGAATTGCTCGGGGCATTCTGGAGCCGCGAATAATCGGTCGCGCTTTCGCCGTGCAGATAAACCTTGAGCTCCGGATGCCGGCTGGGATTCCAGCTGCGCATTTTTGAGAGCAGCTCGGCCGGTGGATCAGGGGCCACATAGGCGGTCTGCACAGCGAGGTAACGGGCGCCTCCCGAGGAGCCGCTCCGCAACGGTTTGGCATCACCTCTATTCAACTGCGCCAGATCGACTTTCGGAAAAACCGAGAAACCGGCTAGTTCGCTCACGGCGTCCGCGCGCGCTGAGGATGTCGCGGCGAGGATCGACATCGCTAGAATCGCGAGCCTGACGGTTTGGAGGAGCTTCCCGCTGGGCGACATCGCGGGAACTCTTGCGGCTTCGATCACCTTTGCAAGCGCGATCTCACCCAGCGCGCGCTCTCTACGCGCGGCAAAGATGCGTCGGTGTTTCCTTACCGCGGCGGTTGCGTAACGTGCGTCGACCGACTCCGCATCTTTAATGAGCAACCCCGTAATTTCCCTCGAAGAGCTGAGCAAGAGCTATGGCGACGTGCACGCTGTGCGAAACCTCTCTTTCACGGTCGAACGCGGGACGATTTTCGGTTTCCTCGGGGCGAACGGCGCTGGAAAGACAACTACGATGCGCATGCTTTGCGGCTTGGTCCGGCCGACGAATGGCCGCGCGACGATCACGGGCGCCGACGTCTGGAAAGAGCGAGAAGCTGTCCGTGCGAAATTTGGCTACGTGGCGCAGCGCTTCAGTCTTTATCGCGATCTTACCGTTGAAGAAAACATCCGTTTCTTTGCCGGCGCCTGCCGTGTGCCGGGACATGAATTGCCCGCCCGCCTCACGCGCTTGCTCTCATTAACCGATTTGAAAGCGAAGCGTCATGCCCCGGCGGGGAGCCTCTCGGGCGGGATGCGACAATTACTGGCGCTCGCCTGCGCGCTCGTGCACGAACCGCCGTTGCTTTTCCTCGACGAACCGACCTCGGGGCTTGATCCGGTGCACCGCCAGCAGATGTGGAATCTGCTTTACGATTTGAGCAACGCCGGGATCACGATCTTTGTCACGACGCATTACATGGATGAGGCGGAACGGTGCACTGAGGTCGGCTTCATCGAGAGCGGTCGGTTGCTGGCGAAAGCGTCCCCGCGGGCCTTGAAAGCGAGTTTCAACGCGAAGCTGCTGGAGATCGACGTCGAGCCGGTGATGCCTGCGCTGGTGCGTTTGCGTGATTCTCCGGAGATCCTCGGCGTTTCCTTGCGGAGCGGAAGTCTGCGGCTTTACGCGGCCGAGCCCGAAAAGCTTGTCGCGCGCTGGAAGGAGCAATGGCCGTTTGCGGATTTGCGCTGGGTCGGGGAACGCTGGGTCGAACCGGATATGGAAGACGTTTTTACAGCCTACTCGCAGGGATACGATGCCGTGCTAAAACCAACGCAGCCATGAATCGAAGCTCCCTCGCCGCGATCGCCAGCGTGGCCTATAAAGAATTCCTGCACATCTACCGCGACCCGCGCGTGCTCTTCCTGCTCCTAATTTTGCCGCCGGTCTTCACGCTGATTTTTGGCCACGCCTTCGAATCTGGAAAACGAACCGGAGTTCCGGCCTTGCTGATCGACAGGGATGGAACGCCGCAAGCGCAGCGTTTTGTTGAACTCCTCCAGGCAAATGAAACTTTTGCCTGGGAACAGCAGTCTCCCGCCGCAGGTAGCGAGGGGGATCTGCTTGGCCGGGGGGTGCGCGGCGGGCTCGTCATTCCAGAGGGCTGGAGCGCCAGCCTAACGAACGGGGAACCGCTGCCGCTGCAATTCCATCTCGACGGCAGCGACGGCGGCACGGCAGAGCAACTCCAAGGGAGTCTGCAAGAATCGCTGGGCGATTTTCAGATGAACGAGCGCGAAGTAATGATTGATGCGCTGCCGGAGGAAGTTTTCGAGATGGCCAAACAGTTGCCCGTCGAAATTCGGAAGCAATTTGTCTCTGCGATGGAGCCTTGGTCTGTCGAGAAGAAGATGCTCTACAACCCGCGGGACCGGTTCATCGACTATGTGATCCCGGGAGTGATCGGGCTGATTCTTCAGCTCATCACGGTCACCTTGATGGCGTGCACGATTGCTCGTGAGCGCGAGTCGGGAACTCTCTATCAGTTGATGGTTACCTCTCTGCACCGCAGCGAAATCGTGATTGGAAAGATCCTGCCGTACCTCGCCATCTCGCTTGGCTTAATCCTTATGATCGTGCTCCTTGCGGGCTGGCACTTTGGCGTGCAATTCCATCAACCGGGTGTGCTGGCGGTCATCTGCGTGGTGTTTCTGCTCTGCTCTCTCGGGCTCGGCCTGGTGATCTCGGCCGTCTCGCGCACGCAAACGCAAGCCATTCAATTCTCCGTCTTCTTTCTGCTCCCGGTCTTTGTCTTATCAGGAGCTTTCGCGCCGCTCGAGCAATTGCCGGCTGCGATTCGCTACGTCTCCGAGATATTTCCGCTGACGCATTTCTGCCGTGCTTTTCGATTCGTGAATCTTTACCACGCCGGTCCGGCGTTTTATGGCCCGAGCCTCGCGATACTTTGCGTAGGAACTGTCGTTACTTTCGTGGGCGCCGCGTTCTTGCTGAGACGCATCGAGCAATGACCCGGCGACATGCACTACACCCGTCTGTTAAAGTGTAAGTGAAGGGCATGTGCAGTGGGGACGCGACCGCTCTAAAACTCCGCTTTGAGCGAGAGACGAGTATACGGGGCCGGGTCGGTATCATAGTCGTCACCGGCCCGTTCGAAGTTGAAGCGGCGTTGAATGGCGTAGCCGCCGGCCGCCGTTAGAGTGACGGCGTCGCCACAGTGAAAATCGACCCCAAGGCCAGCCCGATACTCTGAGTAATCAACCTGCGCCCCGCTGAGTTTGCGCGGGAAAATGGTGTCGCTGTGATCGGTGCGGAATGAACCTCCGGTGAGCTGACCGCCCAGCCAGAGACCAATGTTTTTGTTGGGCGAGTAAACAATCCGCGGCTCTGGAACGACGGCGAAGACTTTCCAGTTATCGCTCGGATACCAGATCAAACCAAGAATTGGCAGGACAGGGAGCTGCCCGCGCAAGAAGGCGACGTTCACCCCCGTGAGCAGATAGAGCCGCTTCGGTTGCAAGACCCAGATGCGCGCCAGTGTGATCGGGACATCGAAACTGTCGCCGTCAAAATCGTCTTCCGCATAAAAGCCCGGGCGCAGTTGCAGGAAGGCACCGACATCATTGCCCACCATGTAATCAATCCCGACAATTGCCGCGAGGCTATGCAATTGGTCCGGCACCGGCGCGGAGCTCTCACCGAAATCGAAGCGGTTATAAGCCAGACCGGCGCGGAGGTATAACGAGCCGCTCAGACGGAAACGATGGGAGTATTCGATGCTGGTTTGCAGCGCGTCCTGGTCGCCAAAGTTGTCATCGTCATCGAAGGAAAGTTTGCTCTCGAAAACGTAAGAAGCATCGACGCTAAAGAGATCCAGCGCCGGATTTTCCGTTTCCGTGTCCGCGACAAAGTTCGTCTCGACAGACCCGCCCGAACCAGTGGAGGCAAGCGCTGCGAAAAGCGCGGCAAAGAGCAGATGTTTTTTCATGCAGGGCGAGAGTATGCCATCTGGCGCACTTCGACCAATCGGATTTTATGGGACGGGAAGGGGGCGTTCGCGAAGGGATGTTCTGTCGCAAGGGAAAAGATTTTCCAGCGCGCGCCGATCCAGCTAAGAGATTCGTGAAATGGATGCAGCCGCGAAACATCTGGCAGCGAGCGATCCGCGTTTTGCGGCACTGATCGCGCGCGCCAAGCCCTTTGCACCCCGGCAGGCAGTGCTCGTCAGGCCGTTTGATTCGCTGGCGGAATCGATTGCCTACCAGCAGCTGAGCGGGAAGGCCGCCGCCACCATCTGGGGCCGGGTGCGCGCTCTTTATCCGAAACGCAAATGGCTCGACCCCAGGCAGGTCTTCGCTACACCAGACGAAACGCTTCGGGCCTGCGGCCTTTCCGGCGGCAAGACAGCCGCGCTGAAAGATCTCGCCGCGAAAACAGTGGACGGCACAGTGCCCTCCGGTCCGGCGCTCGCGCGCATGAACGAGGAGGAAATCACCGAGCGCCTGACGGCCGTGCGCGGGATCGGGCGCTGGAC
>Ga0136614_10001356_pt1 | contig 14300 bp, 11 predicted proteins | sample AntDrymUQ2792106_2_FD_106643 | JGI IMG/M metagenome (GOLD analysis project Ga0136614, IMG submission 106643) | Polar desert sand microbial communities from Dry Valleys, Antarctica - metaG UQ279 (21.06) | ecosystem: Environmental > Terrestrial > Soil > Desert | place: Antarctica: Dry Valley...
ACCCATTCGTGGTAAAGCGAGTCGCCCTCTTCCTCCAGCCGCTTGACCCTGGCGCATGCTTCCAGGACAGAACGGTCTTTGTTCTTCTCCAGGCTCTGGACCGCTACCAGCAGCTCCTGAGTACCACGAACCACCACATCGGCTAACAGGACGGCGCCCTGGGGCGCCTCTCCCGCCCGATACATCTGCACCCGGTGGGCAGCGCCATCAATGAGATCCACCACATCGTCGAGTCGGGAAGCCAGCAGGTGGATGTCTTCCCGGTCGAGCGGGGTGATAAACACCCGGTCCAAACGGGTGACTACCTCATGGGTGATCTGATCGGCCTCGTGCTCCAGCCGCTTGATCGCGTCCACGATTGGACCCCGGCGAAACGTATCGGCGCGGAGGAGGTCCAGCTGTAGCTTGGCCGCCTCCACACTGAGGGAGGCCACCGAGGTGAAGAGGTCGAAAAACTTCTCATCGCGGGGCAGGAGACGCATTACGGTCCTCGGCGGTGTAAGCGGCGGGAAGATAGCGCCACTGAGGCACGTGGCAAGCAGGGCCGGTTTCCTTGACGTCGCCTGTTTTGAGGGCAGATTCCTTCGAGTACCCGAGCCTCCCTGGCGGGGGACCGAGATTTGCTACCGCAGTTCCGGGGCATATGACCCTTAGTCTGCTGACACGCCCCGACCGGCTGGCTGCCCTCCGTCGCACTGCCCTCCTCGATACCCCTCCCGAGGAGGCTTTCGACCGCCTTACCCGCATGGCCGCACGTCTGCTGGGAACCCCTGTCTCGCTCATTTCGCTCGTCGCCGATGACCACCAGTTCTTCAAGAGCGCCATAGGGTTACCCGAGCCCTGGGCGTCCAGCCGGGTGACCCCGATATCCTTTTCGTTTTGTGGCCAGGTGGTGGCTACTGGTGAGCCGCTGGTATTGGAAGACGCCCGGCGCCATCCGTTGCTTCGCCACAACCCCGTCATCCGGGAACTGGGCTGGGTAGCCTACGCTGGGGTTCCGCTTGTTACCCGCCAGGGCCACACCATTGGCGCCCTGTGCGTAGCGGACAAAACGCCCCGGCTCTGGTCCGAGCGAGACATTGCACTCCTGCAGGACCTCGCGGCTTCAATCATCACCGAGATCGAGTTGCGCCGCGAGATCGCCGAGCGGCGGCAGGCTGAACGCGGACTTCGAGACAGCCAGGAGCAGATTCACAGCAGCTTCGAGGAATCGGGCATTGGGATGGCGCTCATCTCGACCGACGGACGCTGGCTGCGGGTAAACCGCGCGTTGACCGAGACCCTCGGTCGAAGCGGGGACGATCTCATCGGGCTCCCCACAGAGGCTCAAACCCACCCGGACGATGCCTCGGCTGACCGGGAAGCCATGCGGCTGCTGCTGGCCGGCGAGTGCCGGACCTATACCATGGAAAAGCGATACGTTCGCCCGTCGGGAGAAATCGTATGGGTGCTGGTCAACGTTTCGCTGGCCGCCGGTCCCGAAGGGCAGCCTGGCCATCTGATCGCTGGCATCCAGGATATCACCGAACGAAAGCATACCGAGGACACGCTGCGGGAGAACGAGGAGAGGTATCGCCTCCTCGCTCAATCCTCCCACGAAGTGGTCTGGGACTGGGACCTCGTGACCGACCGGGTCACGTGGAGTCAGGGTACGGGGCCACTCCTGGACTACCTGCCTTCCCAACTCGGTGACACCGCCTCGTGGTGGTACGAGCGGATTCACCCGGCCGACCGGGAGCGGGTGGTCGCGAGCATCGACAGCGCCCTCCACGAGGGGAGAGCGCTGTGGGTCGATGAGTATCGCTTTCGGCGGGCAGACCGCGCGTACGCTGTGGTCCAGGGCCGGGCACACATCGGTCGCGATGAGACTGGAGCGCCGGCTCGGGTAATCAGTGCCCTGTCGGGTATTTCTAATGCACAACGCGCCGACCGCCAGCTGCAGCAGGTGCTCGACGCGCTGCAGGTCGGGGTGTCGGTCGTGGATAAGCAGGGCCGTATCGTCGTCGCCAATGCTTCGGATAAGCAGCTCTGGGGTGGCGGCCGCGGTGGGGGTCCCGGGGAGTTTCGCGGGCACCACGGCTGGTGGGCGGATACGGGTGAGCCGGTACGTCCAGAGGAATGGGGCGCGGTTCGAGCCATCCAGGGCGAGTTCTCGGCCGACGAGGAGGTCATGATCGAGACGGCGGATGGTTCCCAAAAGACCATCCGGAGCTCCGCCACGCCGATCCTCGATGCAACGGGTGAAATCGTGGGAGCCGTAAATGTGATCGAAGACGTCTCCGACGCGAAGGCGGCCGAAGCGGCCCGCACCCGTCAGGAAGACGATGCTCGCACCACAGAAAAGATGGAGGCGATCGGCCGGCTTGCGGGAGGGATAGCGCATGACTTCAACAACCTGCTCACCGGTATACTGAGCTACTGCGACATCATCATGCAGGAGCTCCGGCCGGCCGACCCGATTCGCGCGGATGTCGAGCAGATCCGGGACGCGGGCCAGCGGGCAGCGGGTTTAACACGTCAGCTGCTCGCCTTCAGCCGGCGTCAGCTCCTCCAGCAGCGAGTGCTGTTCCTCAACGCGCGGATTACCGAGCTCGAACCAATGCTTGGGCGACTCGCCGGGGCGGGTGTAACGCTCGAGACCGAGCTGGATCCGTCGGTCGGCGCGGTATTGGTCGACCCGGCGCGTCTGGAGCAGGTGCTCGTGAACCTGCTGGTCAACGCGCGGGAGGCGATGCCGGAGGGCGGCCGTCTCAGGATCAGCACCACCAGCTGGATGGAACCGCAGGCCCCCCCGCGCGAGAGCCGCGTCATACACCAGGGTTACGTGTCGATATGGGTAAGCGACACCGGCATCGGGATGGATGCGCCGACGCAGGCCCGCATGTTCGAGCCGTTCTTTTCCACCAAGCAGGCAGTCAGCGGAGCAGGTTTGGGACTTTCCACGGTGTACGGGATTGTAGAGCAAAGCGGCGGGAAGATTACAGTGGAGAGTGCCCCAGGGCAGGGAGCTACTTTCGGGATCCACCTTCCCCGCCACACCGGCCCGGAGCCGACGGCCGCGGACACCGAGCTGCGTCCACAGGAGACGGTCAGGAAGACACTTCTTCTGGTAGAGGATGAGGCGGCGGTTCGAGAATCGGTGCGCCGGTTACTCGAAGGTCATGGCTATACCGTCATAGCGGCCCAGAGCGGCGCCGATGCGTTGCGGCTCTTCGAGGGCACCTCGGTGGGCATAGATCTGGTGCTGACCGATCTGACAATGCCCGGCATGGACGGTTATGAGCTGGTCGAGCAACTTCGTAACCGGCGTCCCGGCCTGAGAGTGGTCTTTATGTCGGGTTACGCCGAGCGGGCTCCGGCGAGTAACGGGGCCGTCCCGCCGGGAACAGGTTACATAGAGAAGCCGTTTCCGGTGGAGACACTGATGCAGCGGCTCAGGGAGGTGCTGGAGGCCTGACGGAAAGAAGTGAGAAGTAACCCTCTCACTTCTCACTTCTCACTAGTTCCACTAGGTCCCCTGGCGTCTCCAGCCAGTAATCCGGCTTCGTCTCCTCGAGCTCAGCCCGTCCGAATGGTCCCCATAGCGCAGCTGCCGTTCGGACACCCGCCGCCCGTCCTGAACGCATGTCGTGGACGCTGTCGCCCACGTACACCGTGGTGGCCGGATCCGCGCCCAGCAGTGCAACCGCCTTTTCAACCGGCTCCGGGTGGGGCTTGGGGTTGGTCACCTCGTCGGCGCAGATCAGTACGTCCATCAGCTCCTCGAGCGCGACCAGCTTGAGTCCCCGGATTGCCCCCTGCCGGTTTTTGCTGGTTACCAGACCGGTCTGGAGTCCACCGGCCTTGATCTCGCGCACGGCCTGCAACACACCGGGATACACCGTCACCATGCGATCGTGGTGTTTCAGATTGTACTCGCGGTAAGTGGCTATCATCGCTTCTATCGTGCCGATCTCGTCTCGCCACTCCGCTAGCTGGACGGTGAGCGGAGTTCCCACCCCCTTGAGCCATTCATCGTCGGGCCGGGCTGGGAGCCCATGCTGTGTCAGGGTGTGATGGTAGCTATCGAGAATGAGACGGAGGGAGTCGATCAGGGTTCCGTCGAGATCGAACAATACGGTGCGCAGCTGGGCCATGGCGTAAAAAACTAGCGGTAAGCAGCCGCTTGCGCTGCGGTCATGCGGCCCCTAATCTCCGACGTTTCCCAATCGGAGAGTGCCGTGCAACCCTCGGAGCTCGTGGCCATAATGGCGGCGATCATCTACAGTGGCCGGCGCGACTCAGACGCCGCCGGGCAGGAAACCCGGCAAGCCGCGGTTCAGGAGGCGTGGAAGATATGGCACCTGACGATGGAGGGGGGGCCCGACCAGGCGCCGCGCCCCTACGGTCCGACTCTGGAGCCATAGCCGACGTCTCGTCTTCCAAGCGATCCATCCGTGAAGCCCAGCTTCGGCCGGAGTTCGCCGACCAATACGCCGGGATCGAGGCCGGGGTGTGGTTCAGCGCGGCGGGACTGGCGGAGCAGCTCATAACCCAGCTGCTGCGCGAGGGCGTTTCCGACGAGGAGCTGCCCCAGCGCGTGCTGGATCCCGCTCACTTCGAATTTCGGGGTGGGGAGGCGTCTGCCTCCCGTTCGGCAACCGGCCGGTAGGCCTGTGTGAACGGGGCGAACACGACCAATCCCGTAAGGCGCGCTTCGATTCCGTCCCAGCTGGTTTGGGGCGACACCTGGCTCAGTGCGGCCCGGATCTCCCGATCGGGCGCCTCCGCCAGCCGCTCTACCAACATCTCTTCACCCGCAGTGTGCCCGCCCGCAGCGAACGCCAGCATCCGCTCCAGCTGTAACAGACGCCCGTCCTGACGCAGCCCGGCTGCCTGGTGAATGAGACCGGCAAGGCGCTTCGCCAGATTCCTCGAGGCGGAGGTCGGATCGGGTGCAAGCCACCGGCCAGCCCGGGTGAGCCCAAGGCGGTCCCGGATCACCGGGGCCAGAAGCTCCAGATATTTCCGCAGCGTCTCGGCATCGACCCTCTCATGCTGGGCCTGCGCTGCGGCGGCCTTAAGCCGCTCTGCCACCACTGCGGGCGCTTCGGTCCACACACCCCGCACATCCAGCCACCCTATGGTGGCAGACAGACACCTCGCTGGATCGGTCGGCCGATAGAGGGTAAACCCGGCAAGCAAACCCGGAAGTGAGGACGAGACTCCCGCCAGCCCGGCAACCGCCTCGGCGCCGTCGAACCGCTTGGCCAGCTCCGCTCGCCAGCTCCAGACGTGCCGCCCTCCAGACCCCAACCCAACGGTCGCGGGCAACCTTGCCTTATACGCGAGCGTCTCCTCCAGCCGCAGCCATCGCTCGAGGGAGACCGGGGGAGCGAAGCGCACCACCTCAACCTCTGAATGACGTGAGCCCAGTCGCACGGCGCGCCCTTCACGCTGTTCCAGCCGCATCGGTGTCCAGGGCAGGTCGTAGTGCACCACCCGCCCAGCTCGCTGAAGGTCGAGCCCCTCGGCCGCGACGTCGGTGACTACGAGATGGCGCGGCCCCCCCGCCCCCGACGACACGCCGGCTCGAAACCACGCTAGCACCGAGGGACGAGGCAGCAGCCCTGGTCCGATGCCCGCGCGGTCTCCGGTGCACCATGCCAACCTGAGGTCGCCGAGCCGCTCCCGGATGTATCGCACTGTGTCCCTGCTGGTCGTAAAAACCAGGGCCGGCTTTTCCTCACTCAGTATGTCACGGAGTCGCTGCAGCTTCGGATCGGTCTCCTTCACTGCCGCCGTTGCCGCGGGGATGGCCCGGTCCAGCTCCACGAGATCGGCCAGGTCGAGGTCGCTCGAGCCATGGTCGATCGGGAACAGTTCCCACCAGACGAGCTGATCCCCCAGGTCGGCCGTAAAGCGACGGAGTTCTGAACGTTCCATAGCTCGTCCCGCCTGCAGTGCGTCACGAGCGTGCAGGAGCAGCCTGCGATAGCGCTGCAGTGCGCCGACCAGGGCTGCCGGACTCGACGCGGCGCCCCTCAACAGCACTCGCCGGACCAGTCGGGCGACCGATTCATTGCGGGAGAGCCGGAGCCGGCTCACCAGCTCGCCGGGGTCGAGTACGACGCATTCCTCCGCACCTGGAACAATGATCCTGGAGGTCCTGGCTGGACGGGCGCCAACTTCCGCCTCGTTTTCCACCACAACGTGTCCCAGGGCAGGGTGATGGCAGCCGCTCTGCATCAGCGCTCTCAGCGACGGAATGCCCTCAATGGCCAGCGCGTTATCCCGGACCGACAGATGAAGCTGGTTCCCGAGGTCCGCCAGTTTGTTCACGATCGGAGTGGCTGTAACGAGCAGGGCGGGGCGTTTCAATAGCCAGCTTGCGAGGTGGATGTATCGCCGGGTCAGTCGATTTCGAAAGTGATGACTCTCGTCCACAATGACCAAGCCCCGGGTGCCCTTGGGTAGCCGGCCGCGGCTGGCCTGCTCGTGGGAAGCAAGCGCCAGCCGGATACCCAATCCTTTTCCGGCAGCCTCCCACTGTGCCAGCAATGTCGCCGGCACCACGCAGGCCGTCGGATGGCTGCGGTTGAACGCTGACGCCACAGCCAGGGCGACGTAAGTCTTGCCACTTCCGACCGGATCGGCCAGCACCGCTCCCCGATAACGCCGGACGGCGGCGAGTGTCTGCCGGAAGCTCGAGTGCTGGGCCGCCAGTAGCCACGCGGGCGGGGGAGCGCGGTCCTCAGCGGGCACTAGGCTGCGGGCCAGAGAGGCGGCGACCGCGGCGCCACACGCCGCGGGCCCCGGACGCAACGAGGTCAACAGCGGGTCTGGAACTGCTACCAGTTGCTCAGCGACGATTGCGGGGAGGGCTGCCCAGCGCGGTCCGAAGTGCATTCTGCGCCTGACTGGTGAGGCCCAGATGTTTCGCAACCACCTCGTCCACCTCTTCCTGCACCACCGAGCCATTGCGCCCGTGCTGGGCGAGCGATGGAAGGGCCGCATCGCCTGATACGGTGGCAGGGAGTGGGAGGCCTGCGATTGTCTGCGCGTTGAAGCGGGCGAAACCGCTGGCAGCCGGCACAGCGCCGAGCCGGGCAATCACTCTCAGCCAGGTGGAGTTCAGGCATGCGGTGAGGCGCTCCGCTTCGGAAGAGCTCTTGGCTGCGGCGACGTAACAGCTGTTCAGGGGTATGTGCTGGCTGTCCTGCCGGGTGGTCAGCGCGGCCGCTACGAGCTGTCGTGCAAGGTCGGCCCATACCACCCGGTGCCGGGCAAGGGCCGCGCGTACTCTGAAGAGCACCCATGGGGGGCCACCGGTATAGTCTTTCCGCTCTCGAAGTTGGGTCAGATACGGTGCCAGATACGCGGCACAGCGTGGCGGAAGCTCTGACCGGGCTTGGCCCGCACTGTCGTGAGTCCATAGCAGGTGTACCTTCGGTAGGCAGCGAAACGCTCGGACGTTTCTTCCGCGGACTGCCCAGCGTAGAACCTCCGGCTCCAGTCCTTCAGGGGGATTAAGGAAAATCCGGTTGGCTCCGGTCTTGAGGCCAAGGTGGCAGTCAAACGTGTCCCCCACCTTGGGGTGATCTGCCTGCAACGTCGCCAGCAGATCGCGGAGACTGTCTTTCACTAGTATCCATGGGCCTCCCCCGGCCAACCCTGCCTGCCTTACCCTGCTACCGCCGCCCAGTGCCAGCGTTGTGCGTACGCCGTGCGGTGCCGGCGGCGGTGCTTTGCTCGCGACGATGGCCATGGGATAGACCGTCGCGTCGAACGCAGCCGCGGCGCTGTCGGTGAGGTTCACCACGGCATTCAGGGTGGTGGTGCTCGCGAGCGCGTGGCGCGCTGCAATGCCGTATCCGGCGCTTGCGATCTTGGCCGGTACCAGCATGGCCAGAACTCCACCCGGCGCGACGAGTTCGAGTGAGCGCTCGAGGAAGGCAACCGCCAGGTCCGGCTTGTTCGCGTAGCCATGGCCGCCGGTTCGCCACCAACGGTATCGTCCGTACAGGCGCCCCTGCGTCTCCTGAGATATCGCTTCCGACCTCAGCCACGGAGGGTTGCCAACAACCATATCGAAGCCACCTCTGGCAAACACATCGGCGAAGTGGCTCTGGTAGTGAAACCAGGGCACCTCCCCGTCACGGGACAGGCGCCGACGGGCAATCCGAAATGACCGGCGCCGGCTCCGAAGCCGATCAACTCGAATCCGCAACTCGGGATCGAGCCCGCGTCGTTGGCCGAATAGATCATTGCTGCGGGCCTGCTGCAGGCATTCAGCAATGAGCTCATCGGCTCTCTGTTCCGCGGACCACAGCGATTCGGCCAGAGCGAGCGCCTCTGCCGCGCGAAGCCGGCGCACCAGTGCGCGCTTCTGGGCACCGCTCGCGGTGATGACGGCGCGGCGGAGGACCGATAGCTCGCCGACGACATCTCGCTTTTGTGTGGGAGCATCCATCCACTCCCCAATCGGATCGAAGAGACTGTCTCCCTGCCGAATGAGACAGTCGAGGTTAGGCAGCGGATCTACGTCGCGGGCCCGTTCGGCGGGGTCATCAGCTATGACCGACAGCCAGAGCCGGAGTTCGGTCAGCCGCACCGCCGCGGCCGATTGATCTACCCCAAAGAGATTGCGCTGGAGGACGCGCCTCTTCCGGGCTGACGGGGTTGCCCCTTTGGCCACGGCGGAGAGCCGCTCCAGTGCGCCGAGCAGGAATGCACCCGATCCAGCCGCCGGATCGAGTAGCGTGACGGCCGCAAGTATTTCGACTGCCTGGTTATCGTGGTCCTGGAGCCGCATCTCGGCCTCTGCCTCGCCACAGCCCATGCGGCGGGCCAGCAGCGCATTAATGGCGGCGTCCAGCATGCTTCCCACCAGGAGCGCCGGGGTGTAGAACGTTCCGGAGATGTGTCGAGCCTTCGGAGCCATCACCCCTTCGAATACTCGGCCGAGCATGTCGGGGGCTATCCCGCCGTGCCTCTCGCCCTCGGCCACGGTGAAATGAAAGCGCTCGAAGAGCCGGTCAATGGCATCTCGCCAGAACTCGTTGGGGATGTCAGCCCGAAACCGGCGCTCCAAGGGATGAGGCTCGAAGAGGCCGCCATTCAAGAACGGAATCGGGCCGAACGACAAGCCCGTCCGGCTGCGAGCTTCCTCAGGACGGTTCAGGGTGCCGAAGAAGAGTGGACGGAGGAGATCGCGATGTATCCTCCGGTTTCGCCTCAGACACCGATCCACTTCCTCGGCCAAGAACCGCTCCCGCCCGCCCAGCCAGCCCTTGGTCTGGACGAAGTACAGGAAGAGAACCCGCGTAAGCTGAAGGAGAGCCAGGCTATGGCGGTCTTCGGACCTCATCGGACCGGGGAGGCCCGCGCTCAAGTTCTCCAGCGTGCTGCGGAACTCCTGGAAGAACCGGCGCCCAACTGTCTCTGCAGCCAGCGCGTCGGCTGCTCTTGCCGCAAAGGCGAGCATTCCTCCTTCGGAAGTGGCCGCGAGTCTGTGGACAGACGCCAGTGCGTCCTGGCTCGGCTTACAGAGATCCAGGCCCAGCACTGGGCAACCGCTGAACCCTACGGAAAGCGCCAGCCGCCGGGTCAGGGAATCCAGGGCTAGTACCAGACATACTCGCCCCCTGTTGCTCACGCGTCGGGCCAGTCTCCTGGCCTCCCGCTCCGGCTGCTGACTCTCGATGGCAAACCAGGGGAGCTCGCCGGTCCGCCCAACCGCGGTGATTCTGGGACCGCGTTGCCGGGAGCCGGGCGGAGGGTCGTCGGGCACTTCCTCCCAGAGCTGCTGGTGGCCGAGTGCGGCCACCAGCCGGGGAAGATCGTGCAGCGATCGAATTGCGGAGAGGAGTGTCTCGAGGTCCATCCGCGGGGCGCTCCCGATGTTGCGGAGCCCCACGGTAGTGCCGGGAAGGCAAGGTTATCGCATCAGAATACCGCTAGCTGTGGCGAATTAGGTTTCAACGTGTCTCTGTTCCCGCTCACGCTCTATCTCCATAGATCCTTCCCTTCCACTCCACCCTCCGTCCCCCCGGCCATGTGGATCGCAGGATGATGTAGAGTGCCATCAGCGCCCCAACTGGGTAAGCCAATCCGTAAATGATTGGTATTCGCATTCCATGGCAGATCAGCATCCAGAAGGTCGCGGAGAGGATCACAGCCGTAGGTGCGGCGGACGCAATCTCGCCCAGGCCGGGCACCAACCCTCCGGTCGCCAGCACAATCACCGGAATCAGCCAGTACGTCATCGCGACGATCAGCGTCAGCGGCACGAGGCCTTGCAGCACTGGCTGACCGGGAAACGAACGGCGGCCGCCGAGATAGATGTTCTTTGCCAGCCCCAGGTCCTCGGCTACCTCGTGCCGGACCGCCGCATGGGTGCCGGCGGCTTCGTACGCCCGCCGAGCCGTGAGAATGAAATGGCCATTGGCTATGACGTCGCGTTCCTGGCGAGCTCGGTTCACCGCGGCGGGCTGATATCGCAGGGCCAGGAGGAACCATATCTGCGGCATGACCACCCGTTCCCAGAACGTCACACAGCGTTGCAATGGGGAGACCGTGACCAACTCAGCCTGTTCCTGAGTCAAGGCGCCCACCGCGTGCCCCAGCAGCTCGGAAGAGTGGACGGTATCGGCATCGGTAAAGAGAAGAAGATCTCCCTTCGCAACCCGGTAGCCTTGATAGCAGGCCCACGGCTTTCCGTACCATCCCTCAGAAGCTCCTCTCCTCGGATCAGGCGGAGGCGAGGGTCGGCCAGGCACCCGATGATTGCCGCGGTGTCATCGCTGGAGCGGTCGTCCACGACCAGCAGCTCGAAAGGATGATAGGTCGTGGCCAGGATCGACCGCGCCAAATTGGCTATGGTGGCTGATTCGTTGCGGGCGGGCACGATTATCGACACCAACCGCCCCGACAGCGGCGGGGTATCGTTAAGGCTCGGCTTCCGCCGGGCGAGCCGGGGCAAGGTAAAGAACGGCAAAAGCCACGGCAGAGCGGGTAGTAGATCGAGGCGCACCGCTGGTGCGCCCGGCTACTTCACCGATTTCGCGACAGCTTGAAGCTCTCTCTCCAGGGCGGCGAGCTGACGGGCAACCTCCGCGAAATCCTTGGAGACGTTGAAGGAGGGCACTCCGTTCTGGGAGAAGAGCGTGGCAACCAGGGCGTCAGTGTAGCCTACCACGGCCACCGCTATTCCCTTATCGATGGCCCGGTTGAGCCGGAGCATGATGGCCATGCCCTGTCTCGCGCGCATGGCGACGAGAACCGGCGCCAGATTCCGGGTTAGCAATTCTCGAAGATATGCTAGCTCCTCGACTACTTCACCGGCCGCCAGGCCGCGAGCTGAGGCGATCCGCCCGTAGTGCTCACAGACGCGGAACCAGACGGTGTTTGCCTCCCGCCGGAGCGGACCAACCATCTCTGTCATTACGTCGAAAAGGAGCCGGAACTCCCGCTCGACCATCGGACGCGGTATCGTGGAGGCGGCGGTTACCCGGCCTCCCAACCAGTCTGCCCACTGCGAGACCATGGAATCGCGCATCTCCGCGATTACCCGGCCGGCGTCAATCAATACGGGCTCGGAAGCGCGCAATCCGCGTTCTCCCCGGTAAGGGTTCGTCAATCTACAGCCGAGAGTTTATGGGGTCAAAACCGGTCGTACTGCCTCCAAAACTGATGCCAGGCAACCGTATTGCGCTGGTTGCGCCGGCCGGACCGCTGCTCGAGAAGGATGATCTAACACGTGCCGAGATACTCTGCCGTGCGCTGGGTTACGATCCGCTTCTCGGTAAAAGTGCTTCGGCCCGACACGGCTACATGGCCGGCACCGACGAGGAGCGAGTCGTCGACCTCAACAGTGCCCTTGCCGACCCTTCAATCGACGCCGTCTGGTGCATCCGCGGAGGCTATGGCTCACTCCGGCTCCTGGATCGCGTGGACTACGCCGCAATGGCCCGGCGCCCGAAAGCACTCATCGGGTTTTCCGACATCACCGCGCTGCTCAATGCGGTGACCCACCTGACCGGGGTGGTAACCTTTCACGGTCCTGTAGCGCGGGCCAGCATGCCGGCATTCAACCGTTGGCACTTCGAACGAGTCCTCACCGGTACCGAGCCCCCCGGGCGGCTCGGCCGGATCCCGCAGCCCGCCGATGTGCTCGTGCCTCAAACGGATCGCATCATCACCCTGTGTGGCGGCATTGCCGAAGGCCCACTTGCCGGTGGCAATCTCACCTTGCTCCAATGCCTTATCGGGACACCGTATTTCCCCGAGCTCGCAGGCGCCATCCTGTTTCTGGAAGACGTGGGCGAGGACCTCTACCGAGTTGATCGCATGCTTGCCCATCTACGGCTCAGCGGAGCGCTCCGCCGACTCTCTGGTATCCTGGTCGGACGGTTCACCGGGATGAACCGGTCCGGTGGTGACGGGGCGCTGGGTTACGACGAGGTGCTCGCCGACTATTTCGCCCCGCTCGGCATTCCAGTGGCCTACGGCTTCCCCGTCGGGCATATCGAAGCTCAGTGGACCCTGCCCCTTGGCGTGCGCGCTCGCCTCGACGCCGACGCCGGGGAGGTCGAGCTCCTGGAACCCGCGGTCACGTAACCTTCCTCTATGGCGACTCCAACCCTTACGAAGCATTCTGTGGCCGGAGCTCTGGGTCCCATTCTCGTTGATGTCCGTGCCGGGGGGAGATTGTCCCCACGGCCGGCGGTCATCGTCCTGCCTGGGTTCAAGGGCTTTAAGGATTGGGGGATGTTTCCCCCGTTCGCTGAACGCCTGGCTCAGGCTGGCTTTACCGCGGTAAGTCTTAACCTCAGTGGCAGCGGCGTCGATGACTCTGGTGAATTCACCCAACCGGAGAAGTTCGGTCATAACACCTTCAGCGCTGAGCGCCAGGACACCCGGGCCGTTATAGACGCCCTCACTAACGGTGACATGGGCGTGGCCGCGCCGTCGGTCCTCGGCCTCGTCGGGCATTCGCGAGGAGGCGGAGTTGGTGTGCTGCTGACCGCCCAGGACCCCCGCATTCGCGCTCTGGTCACATGGGCGGCCATTGCCAGCGTAGACCGCTGGCCTCCGGATCAGCGCCTCGAGTGGCGTCAGGCGGGCAGAATCGAAGTCCGTAACGCCAGAACCGGTCAGGTGCTGCCGCTCTACACCGACGTGCTCGACGACATCGAGCGAAACGGGTCGGTGCTCGATATCGAGGCCGCCGCTGAACGCATCCAGGTACCCTGGCTACTGATCCACGGCTCCCACGACGAGTCCGTGCGGTTCGCCGAAGCGGAGCTGCTCAAGGAGGCCAGCTCCCGCGAGAGCACCCGGCTGCTCCGGGTCGAGAGCGCGGGTCACACCTTTGGAGCGGTGCATCCATGGCGGTCCAACACGCCGGAGCTCGAAAGTGTGTTCGACGCCACTCTCGCCTGGCTGGCGGCACACCTGAGGTAGTCCCCTGTCCGCACCTTCGGTGCCAGGCCGAAGCGACCGCGGCAGGCCGGGGATTTTTTTGCCCGATTTATCAAATTGAGAGTGGGAGACGGTAATGATTGCTGCGGCAGGCGCATCCTGAGCTGCGTCGCGGCCGTCCTACGTTGATGCGACCGCGCGACGGTCTGCACCGGCTCACCCGCCTCAGGGATCGCCTCTCCACTCGGCAGCCCGCACCCATCGACGAGGGATCGCTGATCTGGGCGGCGGTGGCGGTCGTGATCACGCCCGATCCTGACTCCATCTTGCTCATCCGTCGCGCCGACCGCGTGGAAGATCCATGGTCCGGCCACATGGCATTGCCGGGGGGCCGCCGAGACCCCGCCGATTCGGAGCTCCTCGCAACCGCCATTAGAGAAGCTCACGAGGAGGTAGGGGTTGAGCTGGCACCGCAGTTCCTGCTTGGCAGCCTCGAGGAGGTTGTGCCCCGAACACCGGTCCTGCCTCCCGTAGCGGTTCGCCCCTTCGTCTTCCTCATGCCATCTCGACCACCTGCTCTCGTGCTGAATCGGGAGGTGGCTGCCGCCAGCTGGGTCCCACTCGATGATCTTTTGCAACCGGCGCGGTACCACTCTGTCCTTCTGCAGGCAGCTGGTGGGTCCCGTCAGGTACAGGCTTATCAGCTCGAAGAAGGCCTCGTGTGGGGGATGACCGAGCGGATTATCACCAGCGTTCTTCACCTCTTGCGCGACTAGTCGTTCCATCGCCTACTGCCGGGGCCTGCTCCCGGCGAGCCCGCGCTTTTGTAATCAATAAACTTGACATTAGGAGGTTCGCAATACAATATTAGCCTAACCTAATACCTCGAGTAATCA
>Ga0136614_10001357_pt1 | contig 14298 bp, 12 predicted proteins | sample AntDrymUQ2792106_2_FD_106643 | JGI IMG/M metagenome (GOLD analysis project Ga0136614, IMG submission 106643) | Polar desert sand microbial communities from Dry Valleys, Antarctica - metaG UQ279 (21.06) | ecosystem: Environmental > Terrestrial > Soil > Desert | place: Antarctica: Dry Valley...
GATGATCAGCTACGAACGGCTGCCGTCGGCACGTTATCTCCAGGTGTTCCACGAGGCCATGGCACACAACCAGCGGCGCATGGCGGGCGACGTGGCGCGCCTGGCCAGGCTCATCGCTGAGCGCCATGAGGGGGAGATCACCCTGGTGTCTTTGGCCCGCGCGGGCACCCCCGTCGGGGTCTTGCTCAGGCACACCCTGGAGCGCCACTTCAGGCGCCGGGCCAGCCATTTCTCGGTCTCGATCATCCGCGACCGCGGCCTGGATGCCAACGCCCTGCGTTACATCCTCGATCGAGGATTTCGGGACGAAAGCCTCGTATTCGTCGATGGCTGGACCGGAAAGGGCGTGATCGCGCGCGAACTGAGCGGCGCAGTTGCCGCATTCAACCAAGGGTATGGTACCGACGTTTCCGCGGACCTGCACGTCCTGGCGGACCTCTCGGGCACGGCGGCCGTGGCAGCGTCCGCCGAGGACTATTTGATCCCCTCCAGTATCCTCAACGCCACCATCTCCGGCCTGATCAGCCGTTCGATCCTGAACCGCGATCACATTGGACCCAATGACTTTCACGGTTGCCGCTACTACGCCGAGCACGCCGCTGCCGATCTGTCGCGCTGGTTCGTCGAAACCCTGCTAGGCGCGATAAACGCAATGGTCGGCACCTCTGGGTCGCCATGGCAGGCGCCCGACCGACCCCGGTTACAGGCGACCTCCCGGTCATTCTTGGAATGGGTGGCCCTGCGCTTTGGCGTCTGCGATCCCAATCGGGTGAAACCGGGTCTGGGCGAGGCCACGCGGGTGTTGTTACGCCGGGTCCCGGACCTGCTCCTCGTGCGCGACCCGCGCGAACCGAGTGTACGGCACCTCATGCTTCTGGCACGCGAGCGGCGAGTGTCGGTAGAGCGTGCGCCGGAGCTCCCGTATCGCGCCGCCGCACTGATCCGGGACCTTGCCCAATGAGTGAGGCATTCAAGCTGGGCGCGTCGCTGTACGTGCCGGCCATCCGGCGCGATCTGGTCGACATCGCCAATGGCGTCAAGTACCCCCGCCTGCGCTCGGTGATCTTCTGCACCGAGGACGCGTTGGCCCAGCGAGAGCTGCCGCTGGCGCTGACCAACCTGAGCCGTTGCCTGCCCCGGTTCTCGGACACGGCCATCCTGCGCTTCATTCGGGCACGGAACCCGGAGGTGCTGGGACACTTGCTGCGAATGGACGGTATCGAGCGGGTGGACGGATTCGTGGTGCCGAAGCTGACCCAATACAATATGGATAGCTACTTCAGCCCGCTCCTCGACACCGGTTTCAAGGTCATGGCCACGCTCGAGACCCGCGAGGCACTGGACCACGCGGAGATGGTCGCCTTGCGCGACCGGCTGTTGACGCCGGAACATCGCGACCGGGTGCTGGCGCTTCGGATCGGCGGGAATGACCTGCTCCGGCTCCTCGGGATCCGCCGTCCGCGCGACCGCACCCTCTACGCAACCCCGATCGGCAGCGCCATCGCCAACCTGGTGCTGTGGTTCAAACCCTATGGCTTCAACCTCACTGCCCCGGTCTTCGAGTACCTCGACCAGGAGGGGCTGCTGCGCGAGGAGATTCAGCAGGACCTCGCTTATGGGTTGTTCGGGAAGACCGCGATACACCCCGATCAGATCCCCATCATAGAATCCTTCTACGGCGTCAAGCCGGAAGAGCTCGATATGGCCGCGGCACTCCTGAACCCGGAGTCGAGGCCGGTGTTCCGATCGCACCACGCCATGTGCGAGGTGGCAACGCATTTGCCGTGGGCGCGAGACATGCTAACACGGGCGGAGATCTACGGTATCGCCTCGTGAGCTCGGGCCTGCGGCGCAGGCCCGAACTGTGCGCTATAATGATCGGGCATCCGGCCTCAGCCGAGGCACGCCTAGACCTTAGGAGAAACCCGATGAGCTTCCAGAATTTTCTTGCCAACCTGAAGAGCAAGGCAACCGATCTCAAGAACGACGTCCTCAAGTTCAAGAACCAGAATTTTCTGAACGCGGCCATGGCCGGATCGGCCCTGATCGCGATGGCCGACGGGACCATTACGCCGGACGAGAAGCAGAAGATGGTCAAGTTCATCGAGAGCCATGAAGCCCTCTCGGTATTCACCACCGCTGACGTCATCAAGGCCTTTCAAGGCTTCGTGGGTCAGTTCGAGTTCGACAAGGACATCGGAGAGACCAAGGCCTATGAAGCGCTGCGCAAGCTCAAGGACAACGATGCCGCCGCGCGGATCGTGATGCGCCTCATCATCTCCATCGCGGGGGCGGATGGTACCTTCGATGACAGCGAGAAGCGCGTCGCGAAAAAGATAGCGGTGGAGCTCGGTCAGGATCCGAGCGACTTCGAGTTGGGTTGACGCGCGTCCCCGCGACCCATCGTCATCGATATCCGGGGATGCGGTGTATCGGGACCCGGCAAGACGGCTTCCCGGCCCCGATCAAGAACTCCTGTCAGATCTTCAATACAAAGAGGAAATCGATATGGCAATCTCGCTACAAAAAGGCGGCAATGTATCGCTGTCCAAGTCCGATCCCGGGCTCAAGATCGCTTTGGTGGGTCTGGGCTGGGACGCGCGCGCCACCGATGGTCAGGCATTCGACCTGGATGCCAGCGCGTTCCTGGTCAAGGACGACGGCAAGGTCCGCGGCGATCAGGATTTCATCTTCTACAACAACAAGGTTTCGACCGATGGCGCGGTCGAGCACCAGGGCGACAACCTCACCGGTGTCGGCGAGGGGGACGACGAGCAGATCAAGGTTACGATCGCCAAGGTCCCGGCGGACATCAAGCGCATCGTGTGTGCCGTCACCATACACGACTTCGAGACACGCAAGCAGACCTTCGGGATGGTGCAAAACGCCTTTATGCGGATCGTGAACCAGGAGACCAACAACGAGATCGCGCGCTTCGATCTATCGGAGGACTTCAGCACCGAGACCGCCGTGGTCTTCGGAGAGATCTACAACCACAACGGCGAGTGGAAGTTCAAGGCAGTCGGCCAGGGATTCGCCGGCGGCCTGGGTGCGCTGGCCGTCAACCACGGCGTCAGCGTCTAACCGATCCACCGCGGGCCGATCCCGCGTTGCGTAGCCGGGCAGTCCTGGAGGAAGGACGACGATGAAAGTGCTTCAGCGTGGGCAACGGATCAAGCTCATGGAGGTCGTCGATGGGTCGGACTTCGAGGTAGCGCTCGCCATCCAATCCAGTCTGAGCGTGGATGCATCCTGTTTCGGGGTCGGCGCCGACGGCAAGCTATGGCAGGATGCCTATATGGTGTTTTACAACCGGAAGGCCAGCCCCTGCGGAGGGGTGCGCATGATCGAAGGTGCGACCGGGGAGCTCGCCCGTTTCGCGTTCGCCCTGGACCGCATCCCGGCGGCCGTGCAAAGACTGGTGTTGACCGGCGCCATCGACGGTTCGGGCTGCATGGGCGACATCCGATCCGGCCACCTCGGGTTTCTGCAGCGGGGCACGGAAACCGCCCGTTTTGCCTTCTCCGGAACGGATTTCAGTCAGGAGCGCGCGATGCTCCTGGCGGAGTTGTACCGAAAGGACGGTCTATGGCGGCTCGTTTTGACCGGGCAGGGATTCAATGGCGGGCTGGGAGCCCTCCTGAGCCATTTCGGAGGTACGGAGGCGGAACCCGCGGCTACCGCCGCTCCGCAGCCGCCCGCCGCCCCCACGCCACCACCGGTACGATTGACCAAAGTCACCTTGGAGAAGCCGGGACAATCGAGCACGGTCAGCCTCAAAAAGGACAGCCAATCACAGCCCATCCACATCAACCTGAACTGGGATCAGAAGACCAAGAAGGGCGGCCTGTTCGGTCTGGGCGCCAAGTCCGCGGACCTCGACCTCGGCTGCATGTACGAGATGCAGGATGGGGAAAAGGGCGTGATCCAGGCGCTCGGGAACTATTTCGGATCCAAGACCCGGTCCCCCTATGTCTATCTCGACAAGGATGACCGGACCGGTGCCGCCGCGGATGGCGAGAACCTTTATATCCTGCGCCCCGATCTCATCCGCCGTGTCGTCGTCTTCGCCTTTATCTACGAAGGGACGAGCAATTTCGGCGACGTCGGCGGGCGCTTGCGGGTGCGTGACCAGGAGGGCAACGAGGTCCTGATGAATCTTAACAATCCGGATGCCCATAACCTGTTCTGCGCGATCTGCCGGATCACCCATCGCGGTGACCGGATCGAGATCACCAAGGAGGAACGCTATTTCCCCAACCACAAGCCGTGCGACGGGCACTATGGGTTCGGTTTCAATTGGGAGGCGGGGCGGAAATGAGGACAGGATCGAGTATCGAAGCGGGTGCGGACCACGCGATGGCAACAGGGCTTGCGCCCAATCAATCAAGCCGGTCTACGAGATAAGGGGTAAATCCTATGGCAATCAGTTTAATCAAGGGTCAGAAGATCTCGCTGGACAAAGAATCCGGCGGGGGGTTGACGCGCATCTTCATGGGCCTGGGTTGGGACGTGGCGCAAAGCCCGAAGAAGGGGCTGCTGGGTGGAATTTTCGGCGGGGGCGGTAGCGGTGGCGGTTCAATCGACCTCGACGCCTCCTGCGTGATGTTCGACGATTCCGGCCAGAAGCTCGATGTGGTGTGGTTCCGCCAGCTCAAGAGCAGGGATGGCAGTGTGGTCCATTCCGGGGACAATCTCACCGGGGAAGGCGAAGGTGATGACGAGGTGATCAATATCGATCTGACGCGGGTGCCGGCCGGCGTCAAGAGCCTGGTGTTCACGGTCAATTCCTTCCGCGGACAGGATTTCAGCACCGTGGCCAATGCCGTCTGCCGCGTGGTCAATGCCGCGAACGGCCAGGAGATCGCCCGCTATAACCTGTCGGCCTCGGGTCCGCACACGGGCATGATCATGGCCAAGCTATACCGCCACAACCAGGAATGGAAGCTCCACGCGATCGGCGAGCCCGGTCAGGGCCGCACCTTTGACGCCATGATGCCGCAGATCCAAGGCGTGCTGTAGGGTGTGTCGCGGCCGCGCCCGCAGACCGTCTGGTTCGGGCGCGGGGTCTCAAACAATGTACACGCGATACGGCTGATCAAGGTCGGCGACGTCGAAGGCCGTTTTGAGACCCTGGCGAGCCACGTGCTGTGGGAGACGGTCGGGTTGCAGGTGGCGGACCGCGGCTTGGTGGAGACCCCTCCAAAGGACTCCGATGACTATGTCACACAGTGCCTGCGGATCGCCCGCGAGCAACGCGTCGCGGCCTTCTTCCCAGGGCTCGAGCTGAGCGCGATTGCACGCCAGGGCCGGCAGTTTGGCGCGGAATGCGGCACGCGGGTGATGCTGCCGGGGGATGCTGGCGTCATCGCGACCCTCGAGAACAAGAGTAGGCTCTACCGGTCTCTGGCGGAAAGCGCAGTACCGGTGCCGGACCATGTGTCCGTAAGCACCCTCGAGGCATTCGACCAAGCCTACGCCTGGATCCGGCAGCGGCATGGCATGGCCTGCATCAAACCGGAGGTGGGCGTGTACGCGCTCGGTTTCAAGGTCATCCACGAACACCTCGACCCCTATCATGAGCTCATGGACGGCAGCCTGTACCGCATCGCGATCGAGGATCTGCGCCGGGCGCTCGGCAGCCGGGATCGCTTCGACCCGCTGCTGGTGATGGAGTATCTAGACGGGCCGGAATACAGCGTCGATTGCTACGCGAGGCAGGGCGAGCTGATCTATGCCATCGCGCGCCGCAAGCTGCGGCTCGGACAGACCATCGATGCCGATCCGGGAATACACACTTTGGCCCGCGGTATTACCGAGCATTTTGGTTTCAATGGGCTGTTCAACCTCCAGATCAAAGTCGGCGGCGATGTGCCCAAGTGTCTCGAAGTCAACCCTCGGCTGTCGGGCGGGATAGGCATCGCGTGCAAGTCCGGGGTCAATCTCCCCTATATCGCGTTGCGGGAGGCCCTGGACGACCGCGCTCTGACAGGGCTGCCGAAACCCCGGTTTGGCCTGACGGTGTTGGACTACCCGGAGTATCTTGACGTACGGCAGAGAGGGACATAAACTCGTTGTCGCGCCGTGGCATCCGATTAACGCACTTTATTGAGCCCGAAGTATCGATATGAAAGATTTTCGTTATTCCTTCCTCGTTACCATCGTTTGCCTGGCGGCTGCCTATTATTGGGGCGCGAATTCGGTCGAAGGCGGGCTTGCGGCGGCCTCGCTCTCAATCGAAGCCGGGCTTGCGGCGCTCTTCCTGACATTGATTCTGAGTGTCATGGAAGTGAGCCTTTCCTTCGACAACGCCGTAGTGAACGCGTCCGTCCTCAAGGACATGAGCGCGAAATGGCAGCAGATCTTCTTGACCATCGGTATCTTGATCGCCGTGTTCGGTATGCGGCTGGTCTTTCCTATCGCCATCGTGGCCATCGCCACCGGTTTGGATATATCGGAAGTAACCGACATGGCGTTGTCGAATCCCGATGAATACGCCAAGCACCTCCTGGCAAGCAACGCTTCCATCGCCGCCTTCGGCGGCATGTTCCTGCTTTTGGTGTTTCTGTCCTTCCTGTTCAACGCCGCGAAGGAGCTGCACTGGCTGGGCGTCGTGGAAGAGAAGCTGGCCCAGCTCGGCAAGCTCGATTCGTTCAGCATCATGGTGGCCTTGATCGCGCTTTTTTCCCTGCAGTATTTCCTGCCGATCGATGAAGCGACTCGCCTGACGGTGGTCGTCGCGGGTTTGGCCGGGGTGATCCTCTATGTCGCCGTGAGCAGCCTCGACAGCCTGTTCGAAAGCGAGGAGGAGGGCGATGCGGCGGTCGAGACGGCTAAACGTAGTGGGATTGCCGGCTTCCTGTACTTGGAGGTATTGGATGCGTCGTTCTCCTTCGACGGCGTGATCGGCGCCTTCGCGATCACCCGTGACGTCGTCATCATCATGCTGGGACTCGCCATCGGCGCCATGTTCGTCCGCTCGATGACCGTGCACCTGGTCAAGAAGGGCACCTTGGACGAGTACGTGTTTCTCGAGCACGGGGCCCATTACGCCATCGGCGCCTTGGCGGCGATCATGTTGGGCAGCATTGTCTACCACACGCCCGAGGTGATCACCGGTTTGATTGGCGTGGCCTTCATCGTCCTGTCGCTGATCTCGTCGATACGTTACAAGCGCCGCCTAGAGCGTCACACTGTTGAGGGCCTGCTGCAATGCCTGAGATCCCAGACACCCCTTCTTCCCGGTGCGGGCACCGCGGTGACCGATGCTCAGATCAAGGCGTTCTTTCAGCGCGCGGATGTACGCGACGAAGCACAGAGGTTCGTATGCACGTTGCAGCGTCTGTGGGGAGATGCCGAACTGGGCGATACCCACGACGCGGCCGAGGCGCCAGAGTCGCAAGTGGAGATGAGCGGCGCTGAGCGTGCGGAAACACCGGATAAATCGGAGCTTGCTCTCGATGGGGCGCTGGCGGTGCCCATTCAAACAAAGGATCCTGACAGCACGCCGGCCTCCTGGGTACCGCAATCCGAACCCGTTGCGGCACCGATCGGCCCGACGCGGCCAACGCGATAGCGAGCAGGCATGACTCCGGCAGACCCTGTCGTGCCGCCGCCAAACCAACCCCGAAAACACCCCGACAACTGCACTGTCACTCACGGTTCCAACCTTCGATCCGCTCACCGACATGGCGATCTCAGGCGGCTGTTCTGCCTGATCTGGCCCGGTCCTTACCTCCGGTTCTTACCCATTGCATCTCCCGAAAGGCGGTTTATACTTCTTATAGGCGCACCGTAGCGGTAATTATCGCCTTTGCCATCCTCTATCTAAGAGACAAGAGCGCGCATCAAAGGATGACCCAGTCCACAACGATCACGATGAGTTGAAGATAGGCAAAACTCATTAAACCTGCCTAGGGAGAACGCACATCGGCGGGTAACTGGCGCATGGGCGGGCTTAATGAATCGAAATCGAACACCAGAACACGATGGAGGCTACAGCTAGTGCTTAAAAGACCACTACAGGCAGTTTCTCAAAAACTACAGACGATTTCTCAAAAACTTCGCGGCCTGTTCAGGCGTTTCGTCACCCCACTGGTGGCGGCCGCGGTTATCTTTTTTGGGCTGGCATTGTATTGGAGCATCGAACCGGCCGTCTTTGACGTCCGGGAGGTGGCCTTACGGCTGTCGGGAAATGACCCGAAAGAGCTTGTCGCCGGCGCTGTTACCACGGCCGCCCTGATCGACGTAGCCACTACGCTACTTGAGAAGCGAGGAGGTTTTCTCTCTAACGACATTAACCCTATCTCCCTATGGCTGGACAACATGCCTAACTGGGAATATGGGGCGCTTGTCCAGGCCCGGGACTTCGCCAGGGTGCTGCGCAACGATTTTAGCCGTTCGCAGACGCAATCGGCCGAAGACCGGGACCTCGCAGGCGCTGACCCGCAGTTTCACTTCAACAGGGAGTCCTGGATATTCCCGACGACCGAAAGCCAGTACCGAGAGGGGATCGAGGCCCTAAAACGGTACCTGCTGAGGCTCGAGGACCCCCTGAGGCTCGAGGACCCCAGTCGCGGCGATGCCAGGTTCTTTGTCCGTATCGATAACCTGCGATTCTGGTTGCAGCTGGTGGCAACACGCCTTGGCGACCTGGCGCATCGCCTGAGCGCGAGCGTGGGCGTGGAGGAACTCGACATCTATGCGATCTGGGACCTGGAGGCGGCCTTGCCCGTCACCGAACCCAGGGACCCGGCGTACAAAACCCCGTGGCTACAAACTGATGATGTCTTCTACGAGGCGCGGGGTGCAACCTGGGCCCTGCTCCACTTCATATACGCCATCCAGATAGATTTCGCACCGGTCTTAAACGATAGAAAGGCAATGGTGAGCCTGAAGCAAATCATGCGGAAACTGGACCAGGCCCAGAGACCTGTGTGGAGCCCTATGATTCTAAACGGCACCGGATATGGCGTAATGGCCAATCATTCGCTGGTTCTAGCTTCGTACATTTCGCGGGCCGACTCAGCGGTGATCGAACTGCTAGACCTGCTCAAACAATGACCCTACTGCGGTTAGCCTTCGGGCAAGTGTATCGCGTTGTATCACCAGCTTATAGGACATGCGATAAAAAAGGTTGACGACATGAGCACACTTTATCTGGGTCTCGCCGGGGTTTTGTCGCTCACGATACTCGTGGGCCTCGTCCGTATCCTGCGCGGTCCCACTGCCGTCGACCGCTGCTGCAGCGCGTTCCTCTGGTCAACACGATCTATGGCATTATTACCGCGGGCACCACAGCGCCCAACACCATTGCTTTTACAAAGAACGTCAACGCCCGAGGCAAACCTGCGCAAGCGCGAGAATAGCCACAAGGGCAGGGCTTTTTGAAGAAATCGGAATAATGGCTGGAAGACTGTCGGTTTGGCTTCTATTACTGTTGCTTGTATCTGCCGTCCGGGCCGAGGAAAGGGACGTGCTCCTGGTCCTGGATAATTCTGCAACCATGCAGAAAGTGGATGCAAACGGATTGGCCGGATCGGCGGTGGGTGGGTTCGTTGAGAGGCTTAAAGGCGATGTGCGGGCAGCGATGGTCCTCTTTGATCATTCTGCTACTGTCTCTGTCGCGCTCACCGCGGTCACCGACGAGTCCCGACGAGAGTTTCTCGAGGCCCTTCAAAGACTCAATTACCGCGGCCAGTATCCGGATATCGCGATAGCCCTGGAACAGGCCATCCGTGAGCTTGAGGTCAACGGGCGGAAAGGGGCGGAAAAGTCGATCGTCCTATTGACCGGTGGCCTTCCGGACCCAAGTGACAGGGCGCTAGTGCAATCACGCCTACGTGCCTTGGGGTACGAGGTGGGTCCAATCGACGGGATTAGGGGGCCGAAAACAAGGGGCGCGATACGCCAGTTTCAGAGGCAGAGGGGGATGCCAGCCGATGGCAAGCTAAACAAGACACTGCTGGTCCGTTTAGAAAAGGCCTATGAAGCAAGATGGCAAGAGGAGTTGGCGGCCAACGCTGCTCGTGCAGGAATCAAGGTCATCGCGGTGGTATTGGGCGAGGGTGTCCCCCTGGGTCAGGCGTTGGCGGAGAAGACCTCCGGGGAATATTTTCAGGTCCCGAAAGCCGAGGTCCTGGCGGGCGTATTCGAACGCCTAAGCAGCGCCTTCAGCCAAGAAGTGGAGGTTCCTGTGCCAGTCCCGGAAGCCCCTGCCATTCAGGCACCTGAAGGGGTAGAGCCCCTCCCCGCGCAGCCGGCGGAAGTGGCGCTGCCAGAGGAGCGCCCCGAGGTGATGGAGTGGTTAACGGATCCGACGATCTGGGTTGGCCTTCTGACGTTGGTCGTGCTGGAAATCATCCTCGGCATCGACAACCTCATCTTCATCGCCATCCTGGCCGACAAGTTGCCGCCTGGCCAGCGCGATAAGGCGCGCAGGCTCGGCCTTGCATTGGCGGCGGTGATGCGTCTCGGGTTGCTGGCCAGCATCTCCTGGGTGATGTCATTGACCGCCGTGCTGTTTAGAGTATTTTCATTGGAAATCTCCTGGCGCGATATCATCCTCATCGCCGGCGGCGTATTCCTGCTCCTCAAGGCCACTATCGAAATGCATGAACGGCTCGAGGCCGCGCCGCACGAGCAAGCGGGGTCCACGGTGCATGCCGCGTTCTGGCCGATCGTAGTGCAGATCGTTATTCTTGACGCAGTGTTCTCCCTCGACTCCGTCATCACCGCCGTGGGCATGGTCGACGAGCTCTACGTGATGATGGCCGCGGTCGTGATCGCGGTGACCGTGATGCTCGTGGCGAGCAAGCCACTCAGCGTGTTCGTCAACGCCCACCCGTCCGTGGTCATCCTCTGCCTGGGATTCTTGCTGATGGTGGGCTTTGTCCTGGTCGTCGATGGTCTCGGGTATCACGTTCCGAAGGGTTACCTCTACACTGCGATTGCGTTCTCGGTACTCATCGAGGCCTTTAACCAACTGGCACTGCGGAATCGCCGCAAACTGGCGGCCTCGACTCCCTTCCGGCAGCGCACGGCCGACGCGGTGCTGCGGCTCCTCGGGGGTATTCCTTTAGTGGCCCCCGCCGCGGCCGGTGGGGACGCGAGTACGCTCATCCCGGAAAAAGAGGAGGAAACATTCGCATCGGCCGAGAAGGAGATGGTGCGCGGCGTTCTGACGCTGGCCGACCGACCAGTGCAAGCGATCATGACGCCTCGGCCAGAGGTCATCTGGCTCGATCCCGCCGATCCCAAGGAAAGTGTGCTGGCCGAGGTTCGCAATAACGTGCATCGCCAGTTTCTCGTGAGCCGCGGATCGATAGACAACATCTTAGGCATTGCACGCAAGGAGGATATCCTTGAACTCTGCCTAAACAGCGATCCCTTCGACGTCATGCGCGTGGTCCAGCAACCGGTAGCGGTGCACGAGGGCACTTCGATCCTCAAGACCCTGGATCTCTTCAAGCGCGCGCCGCTCGGAATGGCGTTGGTGGTCGATGAATACGGGGGAATACAGGGGATTGTCACGCTGACCGACCTCCTCGAAGCGATCGCGGGTGATCTGCCAGAAGAAGAGAACGAGGAGCCGGAGGCGAGAGTGCTGGAGGACGGCTCACTTCTTCTCGACGGAGCGATGTCGATCTACGACGCGCAACAGCGGCTCGACCTGAACACGCTCCCGGATGGGGACTTTAATACGCTAGCCGGTTTCGTTCTCTCTCTCTTCGACCGGATACCGGCGGCGGGCGAACGAGCCCACTGGGGCGGCTGGAGCTTCGAGGTATCAGATATGGACGGATGGCGGATAAACAAAGTGCTCGCACGGCGCGTTGGTGCGGATGGCGAATCATCTGTGGTGGATTCAACTTTAACGCCGCATCCCCATGATGCTTGATAGGCCGCAACGGGTGCTCTTTGGGCACCCGTTCCTCAGGTGAGTCGTTCAGCGGTTCCGAGACAAGGGGCTCGCGTTGCACCAGAGATCAAACATGGCAATGGAGAAGACAGCTTTGGGATGGCGCGATAGCGAAGGGCCCACGGCGCCACAGAAAACCCTGTGATAATAGCGATGGCATGACCCGTCCCCTCGCCATCGCACACCGCGGGGCGTCCGCTTGCGAGGTGGAGAACAGCCTCGCGGCCTTTCGCACTGCCCGCGCCCTGGGCGCCGATGCGGTAGAGCTCGACGTACACGCGACCGCGGATGGGATTCTTGTCGTTCATCACGATGAGGCTATCGGGTCCCACCGCATCGCCGACTGCTCCTTCCGGGAGGTCGACACGAACCGGCTGGCCAATGGCGAACCCATCCCGACGCTTGATCGAGCGTTGGCCGCGATTCTGCCCCATATGATGGCTTTCGTCGAGATAAAAGCGCTGGATCCTCGCTGGGACGAAAAGCTCATCGCGACGTTCGACGCTGCGCCGGACTGGACACGGCTTGCCGTTCATTCGTTCGACCACCGGATCGTGCGGCGGCTCGGCGATAAGCGACAGGATCTCCGTCGAGGCGTCCTGTCCGCGTCATATCCCGTTCGTCCGTTGCGGATGATCGAGGATGCCGGCGCGGCAATCTTATGGCAGGAGGCCACCCTGATCGACGAGGCGCTCATTAGCGCGGTTCACACGGTTGGAGGGCTCGTGTACGCGTGGACCGTGGATGACCCGCGACAGATGCGATACCTCCTCTCGAAGGGCGTCGACGGTCTCTGCTCCAACCATCCCGACCGGGCACGGGACGCGATGCTCCCTTCGCTATCTTGAATCCATCCCCTTCGATCCGAACGTGCCGATCCCCGGTCGCCGATCCCTTGTGCGCCTTGCAGCGCCTGCTCGGGCAACCCCCACAGTTGGTCCTTTCGGGGCATGTGTTGGGAATCAGTTTGAGATCACCGAGTGGCTCCAACCATCCTCCCATGATGTACAGCCGCTGGAAAGATTGGGATGGGAAAGCGCTGGATAGTCCGCCGCTGTTCTATGAGGTCGATGAGCAGGCGGTGGACTTCCTTGAAAGAGTCAATGATGAGGTTGTCGTCGCCGCAAGGCGGATCATGGCCCTGCGACCCGACGTGGATCTTTCGCAGGTCATCCCAAACTACGAATGGGACATCGCCTGCTACGGCAAGGACATCGGGGACCCTACGAACCTGATGACTACTATGCGCACCAATTCAGGCTATGCTGGCATCACCCACCCCATGGTTGAGCCCGAGCTCGGACGGTACGCCCCGGACTTCAGGCACCGGTTCCTTTCCGAGGACGTTCCATTCGGTCTGGTGGTTCTCCGCGGAGTGGCGGAGATCGCCGGCAATGTCTGCCGTGGTTTTAGGCCTATTTCCGTCGTTGGAGCCACCGTTCAAACGAGGCTGGGCTTTCAGTGGCCTTCTTACCGAGCAATAACCCTTCAACGCCGATATCCTCATCTAGATCAGGCCAGTGGATGCCATGACCGGCGCCGCTGATTTGAAAATTAGCGCGTTCTGCGGGTGTTCCATAAGCCAGGCGCGGATACCAGCCGATGGGTATAGAGATCGTGCGCCCGTCTTCGAGGTCTACGGATAACGTATCGTCAGTAATAGTTACGTTCACCGTTCTAGGTGACGCGGACGTGGCCGCTACAGAAGTTGTCCCATTCATCTCGCAATTTTTCCAGATTTTCTCTTGTGATTCGCTCTATATCGCGCAACTCTTTACGGCTGTAGTCGTGATTCTCAGCCAGCGATACATCCGGATCAAGCCAGAACTTCGCACTCATATTCTCTCGGTCTACATGCATGTGTCGCAACTCCTTGCAGTCGTAGGAATAAAAGTAGAACCGATACGGCCCGGCGCGCAGAGCAGTTGGCATGTTTTCGTTTTGGCATCCCCTGAAGTAAGGTAAATAAGGCGTCTTTCTAGGAGCGCACAACCGATCCTTATCACAAGCTCAGTACCCCTCGCTCGGGTGTACGTAGTCGGGATCGGCCTTGGCGCGCTCTTTCAGGATGGCGATGGCCGGCAAGGTCTTGCCTTCCAGGAACTCCAGGAAGGCACCGCCCCCCGTCGAGAGGTAGGAGAGGCGTTCGGCGACGCCGAACTTCGCGATGGCCGCGAGCGTCTCGCCCCCGCCGGCGATGGAAAAGGCCTGGCTCGCGGTGATGGCCTCGGCGATGGCGCGCGTGCCGGCGGCGAAGGGCTCGAGCTCGAACACACCCAGCGGCCCGTTCCAGACGATGGTGCGGGCTTCGGAAAGGCACCCGGCGAAGCGTGCCGCGGTCTTTGGGCCGATGTCGAGGATGAGATCGTCGTCGGAGA
>Ga0136614_10001358_pt1 | contig 14297 bp, 10 predicted proteins | sample AntDrymUQ2792106_2_FD_106643 | JGI IMG/M metagenome (GOLD analysis project Ga0136614, IMG submission 106643) | Polar desert sand microbial communities from Dry Valleys, Antarctica - metaG UQ279 (21.06) | ecosystem: Environmental > Terrestrial > Soil > Desert | place: Antarctica: Dry Valley...
CGGGCGGGAGACCCGTCAGATCTCCGAGATCGATGGCGATGGTTTCTTCGGCCTGCGGCGGCGCCGGCGGAGGCGCGGCGGCGGCGGCCGCGGTCCGAGGAGCCTCCGTCGCGATGATCGCCGGCGTTGAACGCGCGGGTCGCTCCTCGCCGAGCATGCGCTTCTTGAGCGATCGGAGCGTGATCTTCGAGATCGCCTTCAGCGTTTCGAAGACTCCCTGTCCGAGGACCGCGCACGCTTCGTGTGACTCGTACTGCCGGGCCGGGTTGAGCGTGTCTTCCAGCTCCCCGAGCGGAAGGATGTTGGAGAGGTCTCGCTTGTTGTACTGGAGCACCACGGGAAGCTCGTCGAGCTTGACCCCGATCTCGGCGAGGTTCGAGCGCAGGTTGGTGAAGCTCTCGAGGTTCGCCTCTTTCATCGCCCGCTGCGAATCGGCGACGAAGACGATCCCGTCGACCCCCTTGAGGACGAGCTTGCGGGTCGTGTTGTAGAAGACCTGGCCGGGAACCGTGTAGAGCTGGACGCGGGTTTTGAACCCCCCGATCACGCCGACGTCGAGGGGCAGGAGGTCGAAGAAGAGCGTGCGGTCGGTCTCTGTCTCCAGCGAGACCATCTCCCCGCGTGATCCGGGAGACGTCCGCCCGTAGATGTGGTGGAGGTTGGTGGTCTTCCCGCAGAGGCCAGGACCGTAGTAGACGATCTTGGCCGCCATCTGCATCGTGGCGTAGTTGAAGAAGACCATAAACCCTTGATTATGCGCGCGAGTCCGACCGCGGCGAACCGATTCTAACCCCTCGCGGCCGATCACGCGGCGCCTGCCCGCCCATCTCCGGCGCGCGATCCGAGGATCGAGGCGGCATCAGGGTTCTCGATCCCGGAGATCGCGGGGAAGGGCCTCCCGGATTTTTTCCTCGTTCCCCCGCCCGGCGGTCTCCCGGAGGATCACTTCCGCGAGGAGGGAGTAGATTGCCGCCGCCGCGGGAATCTCCCGGAGGGCCGCGGCGTGGGAGGCCACCGTCCGCAGGTCCCGGCGCGCGACCGGCCCCGTGAGCGCCTGGTCGAGAGGCTGGGTTTCCGCGGCTTCCGCCGCTCCACGCGAGAGGCGGGCGAGGGCCGGTCGCGCCTCGCTCTCCTGCAAGCCCGCTTGCCCCCAGAGGCTGACGGCCACCGAGACGAGCGCCGCCGTTCCGCCCGCCGCGATGGCCGCTGCGGCGTGATAAAGCGGCTTTGCGGCCCGATCCAGCCGGTGCGGCCGGCCCCCGAGGGCGCGGACGATGCGCTCCGCTTCCGCGACCGCCTCCGGATCCCCCTCGACGGCCACGAAAGCCCCGGTCCAGCTCTCCCCGGGGGCCCCGGTGAAGACCCCGAGCGGGTGGAGGGCGCCCAGGGCGGCGCCCGCTCGCCTCAACGGTGCCAGCTCGTCGGCCGGGAACGCGCCGGAGAGGTGGAACGCGAAGCGTGCCGCGGCGCGCGGGGCGATCTCCCGGGCAACCTCCGCGATCCGATCGTCCGGGACGCTCACGGCGATCACGTCCGCTTCGATGCGCGCGTGACCTTCCGTCGCGCAGGAGTCTTCCGCCCCCAGCCGGCGGGCCGCCGCCTCCGCGGACGAGGCGGTGCGCGCGGCGACCCCGGCGAGCGCGCCCCCCGCAGCCGTCCAGGAGCGGGCGAGGGAGGAGCCCGCGCGCCCCGGACCGACGAGGAAGAGCCGGGAACCGAGGAGGCTCACGCCGGCAGTCTACCGTTCGCGGCGTCGCATGCCGGGCGGCTAGCGGCGCCGGTCGCGGCTTACCCGTTGACCGTCAGCCGTTAACGCGGTATCCTCGTTGTTAGCACTCTCCGGAGCGGAGTGCCAACCTCAACATGATGCAGATTCTGGATACCCGCAGCCGGGCCATCCTGAAGGCCATCATCCGCGTCCATGTGGACACGGGCAAGCCGGTCTCATCGCGCACGCTCTTCCGCTCGCATCGGTTCGACCTCTCTCCGGCGTCGATCCGCAACATCATGGCGGACCTGACGGACTCCGGATTCCTGGCGCAGCCCCACACCTCCGCGGGTCGGATTCCTACGGATCTCGCGTATCGGATCTATATCGACGAGCTGATGCGCCAGCGCAAGGTGGGCGACGATGTGCGCGAGCAGGTCGATTCCGACCTCGCATCCGCGGGTGCGGACGTGACCCGGCTCTTCGAGGCGGCGTCGAGGCTCCTCTCCCGCCTGTCGGGGGAGGTCGGCTTCGTGGTCGCGCCGGACGAGCTGCACACCGTCATCAAGAGCCTTCGCTTCCTGGCGGTCGCGCCGGGCAAGATCCTGCTCGTGCAGATCAACGAGCCGGACGTGGTCGTGTCGCGCGTCATCGAGACGGACGTCTCGTACAGCCTCGCGGAGCTCGAGGAGATCAGCGAGCGCCTGACCCGCGAGTACGGGGGGCGGACGCTCCACGAGGCGCGCCGCCGGCTGCTCGCGGCGATGGCAGAGGAGAAGGCGGCCTGCGACCGCATGCTGGGTCGGGCTCTTGCCCTCGCGGGTCGAGGCCTCGAGGCGGGGGAGGGGGAGGAGCGGCTCTACTTCCACGGAGCCGCCAAGCTCCTGGAGAAGCCCGAGTTCTCCGACGTCGATTCCGCGCGGAAGATGTTCCGGACGTTCGACGAAAAGGCGCGCCTGCTCGACCTCGTCACCCGCTACCTGGAATCGCGCGAAACCTGCGTCGTTCTCGGCTCCGAGCGGATCCTCGCCAGCGATCCGCGCCTTTCCGCAGTCTTGACCTCCTTCGGGCCGGGAGAGACACTGACCGGAATGCTCGGCGTGATCGGACCGCCCCGCCGGGAGTATCCGCGCGTCATGCCCGTCGTGGAGCTCCTGGGCCGCGCCGTCTCCGACCGGTTGCAGGCGCACGAGCCGCATGAGCCCGAGGAGGCGGAGTGACCGACCCGAGGTTCCCCTCCGACGAGGGGCCGCCTCGCGCCGAGGACCGCTTCGAGGTGCAGGACTCCGGCGAGACACTCGAGCGCGCCCTCGAGGAGGAAGAGCGGTCCGCCGCAACGGCGAGCGCGGACAAGCTCCGGGCCGTGCAGAAGGAACTCGATGAGCTCCGGGACCGCCACCTGCGCAAGCTCGCCGAGTTCGAGAACATGCGCAAGCGCAGCGAGCGGGAGAAACAGGACTACTTCCGCCACGCCTTGCTGCAGTTCGCGCGGGACTTCCTGCCAATTCTCGATCACCTGGAGCTCGCGATGCATCACGCCACCCCGACGGAGAGGAAGAGCCAGTTCGGGCAGGGCGTGGGAATGATCCGGCGGCAGCTGATGGATCTCTGGAAAAAGTACGGTCTCGCCGAGGTGGAGACCGCAGGCACGTTCGATCCCAACTTCCACGAAGCGGTGGCGACTGAGAATGCGGACGACGTCGTTCCGCAGACGGTGCTCGATGTCCTCCAGAAAGGCTATGCGCTCGAGGGGAAGCTGGTCCGCCCCGCACGCGTGAAGGTGGCCATTCGCGAGCGCCAGACCCCCGAAGCCGGCGTGGTGACGGGCCCCGCCGACCTCGAGCCGGCGACGGAGGAGTGAGGATCCCTTGAGCAAGATCCTCGGGATCGACCTCGGCACCACCAACTGCTGCGTCGCGGTCGTGGAGGGCGCGACGCCCCAGGTCCTCTCCAACCGCGAGGGGAGCCGGACGACGCCGTCGATCGTCGGGTTCACGGAGGACAGCGAGCGCCTCGTGGGCCAGATCGCCAAGCGGCAGGCGATCACCAACCCGATGAACACGGTGTTCGCGGTCAAGCGCCTCGTCGGACGCAAGTTCGACTCGGAGGAGACGCAGCACGCCCGAGAGGTGCTTCCCTACGAGATCGTGCGAGCCGTCAACGGGGACGTGAAGATCCGCGCGCGGGGGCGCGAATACAGCCCCGAGGAGGTCTCCGCGTTCATCCTGAAAGAGATCAAGGAGTTCTGCGAGGAAGGCATCGGAGAGGAGATCACCGAGGCGATCATCACCGTCCCGGCCTACTTCGACGACGCGCAGCGCCAGGCGACGCGCGACGCCGGACGGATCGCCGGCCTCGAAGTCCTGCGCATCATCAACGAGCCGACGGCAGCGTCGCTCGCGTACGGCATGGACCGCAAGGGCAGCGAGATCGTCGCCGTCTACGACCTCGGCGGGGGCACCTTCGACGTCTCGATCCTCGAGCTCGGCGAGGGGATCTACGAGGTCAAGGCGACGGCGGGCGACACGTACCTCGGGGGCGAGGACTTCGACAAGAAGATCATGGACTGGATGCTGGATGACTTCAAGAAGTCGAGCGGCATCGACCTCAAGCAGGACCGCATGGCGCTCCAGCGGCTCAAGGAGGCCGCGGAGAAGGCCAAGTGCGAGCTCTCGACGGCGACGGAGTCCACGATCACCCTCCCGTTCATCTCGGCCGACGCCTCCGGGCCCAAGCACATCAACCGGACCCTCACGCGCGAACGCTTCGAGTCGCTCGTGGCGGACCTGATCGACCGCACCGCCGCGCCGTGCCTGGACGCCCTCCAGTCGGCGGGCCTGAAGCCTTCGGACGTCGACCAGGTGATCCTCGTCGGTGGGCAGACGCGGACGCCGCGCGTCCAGCGCATGGTCGCCGAGCTGTTCGGGCGCGAGCCGAACCGGGAGATCAACCCCGACGAGGTCGTCGCCATCGGAGCGGCGATCCAGGGGGGAGTTCTCAAGGGGGAGATCAAGGACGTCGTTCTCCTCGACGTGACGCCGCTCTCCCTCGGCCTCGAGACGCACGGTGGCATGTTCGAGAAGCTCATCGAGCGCAACTCGACGATCCCGACGAAGAACACGAAAGTGTTCACGACCGTCGCAGACAACCAGTCCGTCGTCGAGATCCACGTCCTCCAGGGCGAGCGCGAGGTGGCGCGGGAGAACAAGTCCCTGGGTCGGTTCGAGCTCGTCGGCATCCCCGCCGCTCCGAAGGGGATCCCCCAGATCGAGGTGACGTTCACGATCGACTCGAACGGGATCGTCAGCGTTTCGGCGCGCGACCTCGCCACGGGCAAGGCCCAGGGGATCCAGATCAATCCGGCGGGTGGGCTCTCCCAGGTGGAGATCGACAAGATCATCAAGGAGGCCTCCGTGTTCGCGGAGGCCGACCACCAGCGCCGTGAGATCGCGCAGATCAAGAATCGCCTCGAGGGGATGCTCTCCTCCAACGAACGCGTGTTTTCGGAGTTCGGCGAAGCGCTCGCTCCCGACGAGCGCGAGCGGATCGAGGAGACGCTGAAGCGCTCGCGTGACATCGCCGCGGGGGATTCCCGCGAGGCCTTGAACGAGGCGATCTTCGACATGCAGGGCGTGTCCAAGGTGCTGACGCGGGCGATGCTCCAGCGCTCGGGCGGCGGCGGGGCCGCCGCGACAACGACGTAAGCGGGGTCCCCCATGGAAGCGCGCCGGGACTACTACGAGGTACTCGGTGTCGGCCGCACGGCCGACGCGGCCGAGTTGAAGTCCGCCTACCGCAGGCTCGCGCTGCAGAATCACCCGGACCGCAACCCGAACGACCCGGCGGCCGCCGACCGATTCAAGGAGGCCTCCGAGGCGTACGCCATCCTCTCGGATCCGGACAAGCGCGCGCGGTACGATCGGTTCGGGCACGCGGGCGTGGGCGGTTCCTCCGGTTTCGGCGGAGGCGGCGGGTTCGACCCGTCCATGTTCGCCGATTTCTCGGACCTCTTCGGCGACCTCTTCGGCTTCGGGGCCGCGGGTGGGGCGGCGCGCCAGGCGGTCGGAAGCGATCTCGTTTATCGCATGGAGATCTCGTTGCGCGACGCCGCCGTCGGCATGGAGGCGCCGCTCGTGATCTCGCGCCTCGAGCGGTGTGAGAAATGCTCCGGCTCGGGGGCGGAGGAGGGGAGTCGGCCCCACCCCTGCGCCGCGTGCAACGGCCGCGGCCGGCAGCGCTTCTCCCAGGGCTTCATGATCGTGACGCGGCCGTGTCCCGCCTGTCGGGGAGAGGGGTCGATCATCGACAAGCCGTGCGCGCAGTGTCACGGCGAGGGGCGCACGCGCGGCAGCCGCAAGCTGGCTATCCGCATCCCCGCCGGGGTCGAGGACGGATCGCGGCTGCGGCTCGCCGGAGAGGGGGACGGCGCGCCGGCGGGCGGCCGCGGGGGCGACCTGTACGTCGTCCTGACCGTCCTCGCCGACGAGGTCTTCGAGCGTTCCGGCGACGACCTCGTGCTGGCGCTCCCGATTCCTTTTCCGACGCTCGTCCTCGGGGGGGAGGTCGCCGTCGACACGCTCGAGGAAGAGAAGGAAACGGTGACGATCCCGCCCGGGACGCAGGCGGGCGCCGAGTTGCGGCTCCGGGGCAAGGGGATGGGGCGACTCGGCCGGCGAGGCCGCGGAGACCTCATCGTCCGCGTCGGCGTCGCGGTGCCCCGTTCCCCTTCCGGGGAGGAGAAGGAACTCCTCCGGCGCTACGCGGAGCTCGTCGGCGCCCCGGTCGCGGAGAAGGGCGTCTTCGACAAGGCGAAGAAGATATTTTCGTGAGTCGGTAGTCGATTCGCGGCTCGAGCCGTTGCCCAGACTGAAATACTCCCGCCTCGTCATACCCCGAAAGGCGCGGGAAGACGCGCTCGTCGGGCTCCTCTCCCTTCACGGACCGCTCGGGTTCATGGAGGAGGGGCGCGATCTCGTCGCATGCTTCCGAGCGGCCACGGACGCCCGGGCGGCCGGGCGGGCGCTGTCGGAGCGCGGCGTGCGGCACCGCCTGGTCACGGACATACCGGAAGGGGATCCGCTCGAGTCATTCCGCCTCGCCTCCCGACCGTTCCTCGTCGGCGCGCGGTTCTGGATCGATCCGGGTGACCCGTCGGCCGCGCAGCCCCCGGCCGGCCGCATCGCGCTGCGGCTCCCGGCCACCCGCGCCTTCGGGACGGGGGCTCACCAGTCCACGCGACTGGCTCTTCTGGCCCTGGAGCAGGAACGGCTCGACGCCTGCCGCGTGCTGGACGCGGGCACGGGGTCGGGGATCCTCGCGCTGGCGGCAGTCGCCCTGGGCGCGAAGTGCGCCGTGGGCTTCGACACGGACGCGGAGGCCGTTTTTGTCGCCCGCGAGAACGTCCGCCGGCACGCGTTCGGTGGGCGGGTTTCCCTGTTCGCGGGCGAGGCGGCTTCCATCGCCGGGAAGTTCCCCCTCGTGGTGGCCAACCTCCTGCCCCGGGAGTTCTTCGCCGCCAGCGCGGCACTGCTACCGCGAGTGGCGGCGCGGGGCCGGTTCCTCCTCTCTGGCATTCCTGCGAACGAGGAGGAGGCGGTCCTGCGGCGGATCCGGTCGCCCCGCTGGAGCCTGGCCGGGCGCATCGCGGAGGACGGGTGGACGTGCCTGAGCGTCGAGCGCGTCTGATCGTCTCGGAGCTGCCCGCTCCCGGAGCGCGCATTCGCCTCGCGCGTGAAGAAGCGGCGCACGTCCGGGCGCGGCGGCTGCGCGAAGGGGACACCGTCCGTCTCGTCGACGGGTCCTCCCGCGAGGCGGACGGCCGCGTCGTGTCGCTGCGCGGCGGCGTTGTGGAGGTCCTCGTCGGGGAGGCTCGCCCCGCGCCAGGCGTGGGCCCCGAGCTCGTCCTGCTCGTCGCGGCCGTGCGCACCGAACGCTTGAGCTGGCTCGTCGAGAAGGCGACGGAGCTGCAGGCCACACGGATCGTGCTCCTGCGGACCGCGCGGACGCAGGGGTTCCGCGCGGCGGAGTCTGTCGTGCCACGTTTGCAGCGCGTCGCGCGCGCGGCCGCGAAGCAATCGGATCAGGCCCGGTGGCCCGAGATCGGCGGCCCGATCGACTTCTTCGAGGCGCTGACGCTCTGCGGTTCTTTGGCGCGGTTTCTCCTCGACTTCGAAGGAGAGGATCTCGCCAGCCAGACCCGCGGCGGCGGGGCGGTGCTCGTGGGGCCGGAGGGCGGGTGGACAGGGGAAGAACGCGTCGCGGCGACGGCCCGCGGATGGCTGCCCGCGTCGCTCCCTGCGGGCAAGCTGCGCGCCGAGACGGCGGCGATCGCCGCGCTCGTGCTGCTGAGGGCGGCGACGAAAGAAAAGACCTGAGTCGGGAATCGATGATCGGGAACCGAAGATCGAGAATCGAGAATCGAGAATCGGGGAAGAAACGGGCACGAAGGTGGCAGCGTTCCGCTGCCGGCTCCGTTGACACTCTCCAATGCGGCGCGACATACTCGGTCGCGCGCCGCCGGGAACCCACCGGAACGAGCGGAGGCCAGAAGTGTCATACGAGGACGTTCAGAAGGTCTGGATGGATGGGCGGCTCGTCGACTTCGCCGACGCGAAGATCCACGCGTTCTCCCACGTCTTCCACTATGGGTCCGCGATGTTCGAGGGCGCCCGCGTGTACAAGTCGCGCGGCGGGCCGGCGGCCTTCCGGCTCGACGATCACATCAAGAGGCTCTTCGATTCCTGCCGCGTCTACCGGATGGACGTCCCCTACTCGTCGGAAGAAATTCGGGATGCGATCTTCGAGACGATCCGTGCCAACGGGTTCGCGGACTGCTACATCCGGCCGGTCGTGTATCGCGGCCTCGGAGCGCTCGGGGTCAACCCCTTCAAGAGCCCGGTCAACGTCCTGATCGCCGTGTGGCGCTGGGGCAAGTACCTCGGCGACGAGGCGATCGAGCAGGGGGTCGACGTCTGCGTTTCCTCCTGGAACCGTATGGCCCCCAACACGTTCCCCGCCATGGCGAAGGCCACGGGGAACTACCTCAACTCGGCGCTGATCAAGATGGAAGCGATCGTCAACGGCTACACCGAAGGAATCGCGCTCGACAACGCCGGGCGCATCTCGGAGGGGAGCGGGGAGAACATCTTCATCGTCTACGGCGGAAGGATCATCACGCCCCCTCTCGCGGGGACGATCCTGCCGGGCATCACGCGCGACTCCATCCTCACGCTCGCCCGGGACGCCGGGTACACGGTCGTCGAACAGCAGATCGCCCGCGAGATGCTCTACGTGGCGGACGAAGTGTTCTTTACCGGGACGGCAGCGGAGGTCACGCCCATCCGGTCGGTCGACCGGATTCCCGTGGGCGCCGGGCGGCGGGGGCCCGTCACGGAACGGCTCCAGAAAGACTTCTTCGAGCTCGTGAGCGGCAAAGCCGAGGACCGCTACGGCTGGCTGATGCCGGTTCCCGTCGAGTCGGTGGTAAACACGTAACGACAGGCAGTCAACGATTTACGGGCCGCTATTCCGGCCCGGGTCGCGGCACCCCCGCCTCAGTCGGGCCGACTCTCCGGCTCGCTTTCGCCGGGCAACCCGCGTAAACTTTGCGCCCACAGAGGTAATCAAACAATGCACATCAACGACCTGCTCAAGGTCGCGGTCGAGCGCAAGGCTTCCGACCTCCACCTGAAAGTCAGCGCCTTCCCCGTCATCCGCATCGACGGGGTGCTCACGCCGTTGACGGACACGCGGCGCCTGATGCAGGAGGACACCATCGCGATGGCCTTCTCCATCATGTCGGCCCGGCAGAAGGAGAAGTTCAAGAACGATTTCGAGATTGACATCGCGTACTCGGTGCCGAACCTCGGGCGCTTCCGCTGCAACATCTTTCAACAGCGCGGAACGGTCGGCCTCGTTCTGCGCGTCATTCCGGCCCGCATCCTCTCGATGCGCGAGCTCCTCCTCCCGCCGGTGCTCGAGAAGATCTGTCAGGAGCAGCGCGGCCTCGTCCTCTGCACGGGCACGACGGGCTCGGGGAAGTCCACAACGCTCGCCGCGATGATCGATCACATCAACGCGACACGCAACGAGCACGTGATCACCGTCGAGGACCCGATCGAGTTCCTCCACAGGGACAAGAAGTCGATCGTGAACCAGCGCGAAGTCGAGGTGGACACGAAGGGTTTCTCCGTCGCGCTGCGCAGCGCCCTGCGCCAGGACCCCGACGTCATTCTCGTCGGTGAGATGCGGGACTACGAGACGATCGAGACGGCGCTGACCGCCGCCGAGACGGGCCACCTCGTCTTCTCCACGCTGCACACCCTGGACGCGACGGAGACGGTCAACCGCATCATCGCCGTCTTCCCGCCGCACCAGCAGAAGCAGATCCGCCTCCAGCTCGGCGCGGTCCTGAAGGCCGTCATCTCGCTGCGCCTGATGCCGCGGGCGGACGGGCTCGGCCGGGTCCCCGCGGCGGAGATCCTGATCCGCACGCATTACGTGCGGGAGTGCATCGAGAACAAGGAGAAGACGAAGTTCATCAAGGACGCGATCCAGGCGGGCACCTCGCAGTACGGGATGCAGACCTTCGACCAGTCGCTCTACTCGCTCTACAAGTCCGGACTCATCACGCTGGAGGAGGCGCTGAAGCGCGCCACGAACGCGAACGAGTTCAAGCTGAAGATCCAGGGGATCCAGTCCACCTCGGACATCGCGCGCGAGGAGATGGACTCGGAACTGGAAGTCCCCTCCGAGTTCAACCCGATGGAAGAGGAGTCGCCCTTCGACTTCAGCCGGCAGCCGCCACAGTCCCGGTAGCGCCGACGAACCGACCCAGGCCGCCCGCGGACCCCGCCTCTCCCGGGGAGGCGCGGGACCGCGGCCTCCGTCTCCTGACCATCAAGCCCCGCGGCCGGGAGGAGCTCGCGCGCGAGCTCGAGCGGCGGGGCTTCCAGAGAGGCGCGGTCCGCGAGGCGCTCGGGGACCTGGAACGGCGCGGCTGGCTGGACGACGTCGCGTCCGCGCGTTCCGTCGTGCGAGCCCGTGCGCCGCGCTTCGGCCGCCGCCGGATCGCGCGGGAGCTCGCCGCCCGCGGCTATTCCGCCGAGGCCGCCGCGCAGGCCCTCGAAGAAGTGGACGCGGGGGAGGAGGAGCGCGCGCTCGCGCGCGCGTTCGCGAGAATTTGGAAGTCACTGGCGGCGTTACCTCTGCCGGCGCGGCGTCGACGCGCCGCGCAGTCGCTCGCGCGGCGCGGTTTTCCGGCCTCGAGCGTTTCTGAGATGATCGCGCGGAGCACCAAACCCGATGCAATCGACTGAAGTCCGCGAGCGGTTTTTGCGCTATTTCGAGGAGCGCGGGCACCGGCGTGTCCCCTCCTCGCCGCTCATTCCGGCAGAGGACCCGACGCTCCTCTTCACGAATGCCGGCATGGTCCAGTTCAAGGACGTGTTCACCGGCCGCGAGCGGCGGGAGTACTCGCGAGCGACGAGCTCCCAGAAGTGCGTCCGGGCGGGCGGAAAGCACAACGACCTCGACAACGTCGGGTACACGGGCCGGCACCACACGTTCTTCGAGATGCTCGGAAACTTCTCGTTCGGGGACTACTTCAAGGCCGAGGCGATCGCGCGCGCCTGGGAGCTCGTGACGGACCCCGCGCTCGGCTACGGGCTCGACCCGGAGCGGCTCTGGGCGACCGTGTTCCTCTCGGACGACGAGTCCGCGGCCCTCTGGGAGCGGCACCTCCCGAAGGAGCGGATCCTACGGTTCGGGGAGGCGGAGAACTTCTGGGCGATGGGGGAAACGGGCCCGTGCGGCCCCTGCTCGGAGCTGCACTACTTCCGCGGGGGCGACCTCGCCGGCAACCGTCGGGAGCTCGTCAACGGTCCCGGAGACGAGACCGTCGAGATCTGGAACCTCGTCTTCATGCAGTACGAGCGCGGCACGGACCTGAAGCTGGAACCGCTGCCGCGGCCGTCCGTTGACACCGGCGCGGGGCTGGAGCGCATTACGGCCCTCCTCCAGGGAGTGGCGAGCAACTACGACACGGACCTCTTCGCGCCCCTGCTGGCAAAGATCGCGGACATTTCCGGGCGGGCCTATCGGGGCGGTATGGCGGACGAGGATGCGCCGTTTCGGGTCATCGCCGACCACGCCCGGGCCGTCACGATGCTCATGGCCGACGGCGTGCTTCCGGGCAACGAGGGCCGCGGGTACGTGCTGCGCCGGATCATCCGGCGCGCCGTCCGGTATGCGCGGCGCCTCGGCGTCGAGGGACCGATCCTGGAGACCCTCGCCTCCGAGGTCATCGGGGGTTTCCGCGGGATCTTTTTTTCCCGTGACGAGGTGGACGTCGCGGTGCAGAGGGTCACGGGGCCGCTGCGCGCGGAGGAGGAACGATTCGCGCGGACCCTCTCGACGGGGATCGACCTCATCGGCGAGGAGATCGAGAAGCTCCGCCGCTCCGGGGAGAAGGCCGTGCCGGGCGGCACCCTCTTCCGCCTTTACGACACCCACGGGATCCCCTTCGAGGTCATCGAGGAGATCGCCCGCGACGAGGGCCTCCACGTCGACCGGGAGGGTTTCGACTCCGCCATGGCGGCGCAGAGGTCGCGATCGCGCTCCTCCGCGAAATTCGAGGCCGCGGACGTGGCGGCCTACGAAAAGCTCGACTTGCCGGAAGGGCATTCCGAGTTCCGCGGGTATCCGGAGCACGATTTCGTTCGTCTCGAGGGCGCGCGCGTCCTGGTCCTCCTCGGTCCGGGAGGTGCGGTGCCGCGCCTGACGTCGGGCCTGACGGGCGAGGCCGTGACGGACCGCACCGTCTTCTACCCCGAAGGCGGCGGACAGGTCGCCGACATCGGCACGTGGACCTGGGACGACGGCGAGGCGGAGGTCCTCCATACGCACCGCCCCGTCTCAGGCCTCATCGCCCACCGCCTCCGGGTCCTGCGGGGCGAGCTCGCGGTCGGGATGACCGTCGCGATGTCCGTGGCGGAGTGGACGCGGCGGCGCACGCAGGCCAATCACACGGGCACCCATCTCCTCCATGCCGCGCTCCGCAAGGTCCTCGGGCCGTCGGCGCGGCAGATGGGCTCGCTTGTGGCTCCCGACCGCCTCCGCTTCGATTACGCGGCGCCCGCACCGCTGACCGCGGAGCAGATCGCGGAGATCGAGCGCCTCGTCAACGAGGAGGTCCTCCGGGACAAAGAAGTCACGAAGGTCGTCATTCCAATGGACCAGGCCCGCGCGCGGGGCGCCGACATGTTCTTCTGGGACAAGTACTCCGACAGCGTGCGCGTCGTCGAGGTCCCGGGCACATCCATCGAGCTCTGCGGCGGGTGCCATGTCCCCCGGACGGGGGAGATCGGCGCGTTCAAGATCGTCTCCGACAGGGGTCTCGCCGCAGGAGTGCGGCGCCTGGAGGCCGTCACGTCGCTCGGCGCCGTCGACCTGCTGCGCCGCGACGAGGAGGTGCTCAACGACATCGCCGCAGCCGCCCAGACCCCTCGGGAAGACCTCGCCGCCCGATGGCAGGAGCGCGAGGAGCGCCTCCGGGCTCTCGAGCGCGAGGTCGCCGCGCTGAAGCTGAAGCTCGCCTCCGGCGACGGCGGGGGCTCGGACGGTGAGACGCTCGAGGTCGAGGGGGTGCGCCTGGTGACGCGCATCGCGCCCGGGCTCTCGATTCCCGAGCTGCGCAACCTGTCCGACACCCTGCGCTCGCGCCTGCGCAGTGGGGTCGTCGTCGTGGGGACGGCGGCGGAGGGGAAGACGTCCGTGGTGGCCGCCGTGACCCCGGACCTCGCGGAACGCCTGCCCGCGTCGCGCATCGCGGCGCGGATTGGAAAGGCGCTCGGCGGCAGCGGGGGAGGCAAGGCGGAGATCGCGCAGGCCGGCGGGAAGAACGAGGCCCTGCTTCCCGGGGCGCTGCGTGAGGCCGAATCCGCCGTCCGCGAACTCCTCGAGACGTCCCGCCAGCCCGCCGCAACCTCCTGAGGGCGCGGGTTTTCCGGCATCGGGAGGCCGTGCGCTATAATTTGCAGGTTTTTCTGAACAAAAAGAGCCTGCGGACCTGAACGTGAGCTGCAAGTCCCTCATCGCGGGGGGAATCCTTCTCTCCCTGTGCGCGCCGGCCTCCGGCGTGGTGCGCGTCATGGTGAAAAACGGCCGCAAGGTCGTCTACAACGACGGGGTCGGAGAGGCGAGCCGGGAGGCTCTGCGGTGGACCGACTCGTGGCTCGCGGAGCGCGTCGCGATCCCGTCCCTCTTCGACGAGCTGATTCACGCCACGGCGCGTGAGCACGCCGTGGACCCCCGCCTCGTGAAGTCCGTGATGCTCGTCGAGTCCGCCTTCAACCCCCGCGCCGTCTCCCCCAAGGGGGCGCGCGGCCTCATGCAGCTCATGCCGGCGACGGCGAGCGCCTTCGGCGTCCGGGACCTCCATGACCCGGCCCAGAACATCGGGGGAGGCACCCGCTACCTGAGGCACCTGCTGGGCGTCTATGGGGGCAACCTCGAGAAGTCGCTGGCCGCCTACAACGCGGGGGAGACCGCGGTCGGGAGATACGGCGGCGTCCCGCCCTATGCCGAGACG
>Ga0136614_10001361_pt1 | contig 14292 bp, 12 predicted proteins | sample AntDrymUQ2792106_2_FD_106643 | JGI IMG/M metagenome (GOLD analysis project Ga0136614, IMG submission 106643) | Polar desert sand microbial communities from Dry Valleys, Antarctica - metaG UQ279 (21.06) | ecosystem: Environmental > Terrestrial > Soil > Desert | place: Antarctica: Dry Valley...
ACCCAGCTTTCACCGAGTACGCGATTTCCAGTCGCGCTCCTTAGGCCAGCTCGGACACCTCTCCGGGCGCCCGACATGGTGCCAGAGCCCTGGGCCTAGCCGCCCGCTGATTCCGTCACAAAGGCGGCGACGTCGGCGATCTCCTCCGGGCTCAACTGGTCGCCGTAGGCCGGCATTCCGTTGCCGCCTCTCGTCACCTGCTCGGCTGCCGATTCGGCGCTCGGCTTGGCCTCGTCGAGATTCGGCCCGATCGTGCCGGAGGCGCCGGCCGCCTCCAGCGTGTGGCAGTTCGCGCAGCCCGCCGAGGCGAAGATCTCCTTGCCGGCCGCTGCGTCGCCGGCCGCGGTCTCGCCCGTCTCGCCGGCCGCGGTCTCGCCGCCCGTCTCGGAGCCCTGCTCGGCGTCCGGCTCCCCCGAGTCCTGCACCTCGGTGGCGACGTTCTCCTCATCCGAGGCCCCGTGGCCCTCCTCGGCACCGAAGAGCTCGACGGCGGTGAGCATGGCTGCGATCAGGAGCACGCAGGCCAGGGCGAAGAGCTTGAGGTGGCGTCCTGGGAAATCCGGATTCCGGCGCGGGAGCACCATGGAGACGAACAGGCTGAAGAGGACGAGCACAAGCGCGAATGCGCCGAGAATGAGCTCGTTCCGGGACATCGGCCTTGCGTACGATACTGGGCTTGCCACGCAGCTTCGGCATCTACGCGGGCGCCGGAGCGGCCCTTCTCCTGTGTCTCGGACTGGCCGCCGCCCGGGTCGGCGAGGAGCCAGGGGCGCTCTCCAACTGGCAGGCGCTCGCGCTCGGGCTCGTCCAGGGGCTGACCGAACTCCTGCCCATCTCCTCGTCAGGGCACCTGATCCTCGTCCCCTGGCTCGCCGACTGGCGCTACCTCGAGGCGAACGACGAGTTCAACCAGACTTTCGACGTCGCGCTCCACCTCGGGACGCTCGTCGCGGTCGCGATGTACTTCCGGCGCGACGTCGCCCTGCTTGTGCGCGCCGCCCTCACCAGCCTGCGGCGGCGGAGCATCGACGAGCCGAGTGAGCGGATCGCCTGGTACATCGCGATCGCCACGGTTCCCGCCGCCGTCGTCGGTGCCCTCGGGGAGGAGGTGATCGCCAACCGGCTCGGCGAGCCGTGGCAGATCGCAATTCTGCTCGCCGTCTTCGCCGTCGTCCTCTGGCTGGCGGACCGCTCCCGCAGCGATCGCGGGCTCGAGGACATCCGGCTCAAGGGAGCCGTCACGATCGGCCTCGTGCAGGCGCTTGCGCTCGCCCCGGGTGTCTCACGCTCGGGCGTTACGATCTCGGCTGCGCGCTTCCTCGGGCTCGACCGCGACTCGGCGGCGCGTTTCTCCTTCTTGCTCGTGCTCCCGACGACGCTCGGCGCCGTCCTCTACAAGGGGGTCAGCGACGTCCTCCTGGCCGACCTGCCGCCCGGCTCGACCGGCCCTTTCGTCGTCGGGACGATCGCTGCGGGGGTGAGCGGGCTCTTCGCGATCTGGGCCCTCCTCGGCTACGTGCGCCGGCACACCTACTCCGTCTTCGTCCTCTACCGGCTGATCGCTGCAGCGATCGTGCTCCTCCTCATCGCGACCGGTGTACGCGAGGCCGGGTTCTAGGACGGCGTCGCGGGGAACGACGACGTGATGCGAGACACCGCCCGCCGAGCCTTCATCGCCACCGTGGTCGTCGGCGGGATCGTCGTCGCGGCTCTCGCCCTCTGGAAGCTGAAGCTCCTGATCGCAATCCTCTTCTTCGCGTTCATCATCGCCGCGGCGATGCGGCCCGGCGTCGACGCGCTCCGCCGGCGAAAGGTGCCACGCGGCCTCGGAATCGCCATCCACTACCTGGGCCTCGTCGCGGTGCTCGGGCTGCTCCTCTACTTCGTCGTCCCGACCGCGAGCGAGCAGGTGCAGGAGGCGATCCCAACCTCCGGCTCGGAGCTGAAGGAGGAAACTGCCTCGTCGTCGGGCGTGCGGCGCCAGTTCCTGCAGGCCGTCCAGCAGCGCCTCGACGACCTCCCCGACGCCGACCGACTCGCCGAGCGGGCGTTCGACCCGGCGGTCGAGATCACCTTCACCGCCTTCGAAGTCCTCATCGGCATCTTCTTCACGCTCGCCTCGGCCGCCTACTGGATCTTCGAGCGCGACCGCGCGATCGGGCTCGTGACGTCGCTCCTTCCGCGCCCGAAGCGGAAGATCGTGCGGGACACCTGGGACCTGATCGACGCAAAGCTCGGCGCCTACGTCCGCGGCCAGCTCATCCTGATCGTCCTCGTCGCGACCGTGCTCTCGGTCGCCTTCTGGGCGATCGGCCTTCCGTTCTGGCTTCTGCTCGCGATCTTCGCCGGCATCGTCGAGCTGATCCCGGTCATCGGCCCCCTGGCCGCCGGCGCGCTCGCGATCGGCGTCGGGTTCACCGAGTCGCTGGGCGTGGCCATCGCAGCCGGGATGGTCGTGTTCGTCGTCCGGATGGTCGAGGACTACCTCGTCATCCCCCGCGTCCTCGGGGAGGCGGTCGGGCTCACCCCGCTGACCGTGCTCATCGCCATCTCGAGCGTGACGATCCTGTTCGGAGGCTTCGCCATCCTCCTCGCGATCCCGCTCGCCGCGGTCGTCGCGACGCTCGTCGACGTCCTCGTGCGCCACCGCGACCCGGCCGAGGAAACGGTTCCCGCGGTGCTCTTCGCGGCGAAGGACTCGGAGGGCTAGGTCCGGTCCACCTGAGAGCCGCCGACGATCGCGTCCTCGCCTGACGCGAAGCGCACCCAGGCCTTGTGGCCGCCGTCGTAGTCGCCCGCCCAGAGGACGAGTGTCGCCTCCTCCCCGCGTACCCGGCACGGCTCGGACCCCTCCGGATCGAGGCCGCGCCAGACCCGCACGAACGGGTTTTCCTCCCGCTCCTCGCCAACGGTGGTCGGCTCCCGGTGCCCGGGGTGGAGACGGGTCTCGGGCGGCAGGGTGAGCAGGCGATCGAGAATCGACCGGCGCAGATCGGCGAAGCCCGTCCGGCCGCCGCCGCGTGTCCCGCCCACGGTCCGCCGGAAGAGGACGTCGCCCGTCAGGCAGTCCGACCCGTTCACCACGAAGGCAAGGTGCTCCTGTGAATGACCAGGCGTCGAGAGCGCGCGAATCTCGAGCCGGCCCGCGTTCACGACCTCGCCATCCTCGAGCTCGCCGGGGCCGCGCACGCCCACGCCAAAGCGGTCTGCGAGCGCGCGCACGCCCTCGACGTGATCGGGATGGCCGTGCGTGACGAGCACGTCGGTGACCGTGATCTCATCCTCCTCCACACGCTGAAGGAGCGGATCCGCGACGCCGTTCCCGTCCACGAGGACACCGCGGCCGCCGGGCTCGTCGGCCAGGAGGTAGGCGTTCGAGAGCCAGGACGGGTGCTCTGTGCGCTCGACGATCACGCCGCCGACTTTATGCGCCTGGGCAGGTGAGCCGTCTCAGCGGCCGGGCTCGGCGGCGAGCCGCCAGGGCTCGGGGCGGGCGAGCGCTCCCTGAACCTGCGCCACGTAGCTGCCCACCTCGGCCTCCTTGCGCGTGAGCTGCGACCGAAGCTCGGCGAGCTCGGCCTCGGCTCGCCGGAGTCGCTCCTCGCGGAGCTCGTGGTCGGTCTCCGTCCGGACGGCGCGAGCCTCGACCTCGGCTTCGCGCCGCTCCAGGTCGGCCAGGCGCTCACCCACGGTCTCCTCGAGCTCCGTGAGGCGTCGTCCCTGGCGCTCGAGGCGCCCCTGCTCGGACGCGCGCAAGGCCACCACGTTCGAATGCTGCGCCTCGCGCTCGGCCAGGGCGCGCTCGCGTTCCACCAGCCGCGCCTCGAGCGACTGGAGCTCCTCCGTGCGTCGCGCCGTCCGCTCGACCTCGCGCAGGGCCGTCTCGCGGCGCTCGAGCTCGGCTTCCTTGGCGACGATCCGCCGTCGCTCGGCGCTCAGCTCGAAGGCGGCCCGCGTGCGCTCGCGCTCCGCGTCCCGCGCGGTTCGCACCGCCTCGTCGGCCCGCTGGCGTGCACCGGCGGCAGCCTCGGCCTTCTCGCCCAGCTCTGCGATCCAGCGCTCTTGACTCTCCAGGCGCTGAACCTGCTCCGCCAGGAGGCGCCCCCGCTTTTCCACGTCCGCCCGTGCTGCGGCGAGGTTCACACCCATCTCCTCGGCCTGCGTGCGCGTATCGGCAAGGTCGCGGTCGCGCGCCTCGAGCTCCGCGAGCAGTCGTTCGATCCGCTCGCGCTCGTCCTCGGTGGCCGCCCCGAAACGGGCGAGCCGGCGTTCCAGCTCGGCTGCGCGCGCCTCGGCGGCCCCGAGCTTCGCGCTCCGGTCTTCGAGCTCGGCCAGAGCGTCTCCGAGCCGGCCGCCGCACTCGTCGGCCATGCCTCCGACCACAGCGGTGGCATTTCGGAGGAACAGGTTTTCGAATCTGCGTCGTAGGCGGGACATCGTCGCTCGCTCGCCGCAGAGTGAGTCGTTCCGCATCGCACTCAAGCGGGCGTGACCCGAGGCCGCAATACCCCGCCCGAGGGGTGAGCCGACCCTTAGAGTCCCGGCGTCATGGATCCCCGCCCGGGAAGAGAAGCGGCAACGGCTGCCCCGGACGACGCGTGATCGTCGGCGTCGACGCTCGCGAGGCGCGTGGCCCGAGCCTCGAGCAGCCCGTCGGGGCTGCAGGCCGCGGACGGTACGTGAACGAGCTCCTGCGACACCTTCCGCAGGTCGAACCGGAAACGAAGTTCCTCCTCTACACGAGCGCCGCGCCGCCTCAGGACGATCTCCCGCCGAATGCGACCTGGCGCCCGATGGCCTCGTCCTCGCCGCACTGGCATCTGCGTGCTGCGAAGGCGATCCGGAACGAGTGCGACCTCTACCTCTCGCTCAGCTACCTGACCTCCTTCTTCCTCGACGCCTACGTCCAGACGGTCTTCGACCTGATCGCCTTCAAGGATTTCGCGCTTTCGCCCGGACGCTCGCGGCGCGTCGAGCGCCTCACCCTGCGGCGTGCGGTGCGCCGTGCCCGCGCGATTCTGACCATCTCCGAGGCCACGGCAGCCGACCTCGCGGAGCTTGTTCCCGAGGCTGCGGGAAAGACGACGGTCACCCCCCTCGCGGCAGACGGGCGCTTCGCCCCGGACCCCGCGCCCGAGGAGGTCGAGCGGGTGCGGGCCCGCTACGAGCTCGAGGACGGGTTCGTCCTCGCCACCGGCACGATCGAGCCGCGCAAGAACTACGTCCGCCTCGTACGGGCCCACGCGGCCCTCCCCAACGACCTTCGCCATGCGTATCCCCTCGTCCTCGCCGGGCGGCGGGGCTGGGACTACGAGCCGATTCTCGCCGCCATGGCCTCGCACGCCGACCCCCCGGTCCGGATCCTCGGCTTCGTGCCCGACGCCGACCTCGCCGTCCTCTACGCAGAGGCCACGGTTTTTTGCTACCCGAGCCGGTACGAGGGGTTCGGGCTCCCAGTGCTCGAGGCCATGCAGGCCGGCGCTCCCGTCGTCACCTCGAACGTCTCGAGCCTTCCCGAGGTCGGAGGGGACGCCGTCCGCTACGTCGATCCGAATGACGCGGGCGACCTGCGCACGGCGCTCGAGGAGCTGTTGGAGGACGAGGGTCGCCGCGCCGAGCTTCGCGCGGCCGGCCTCGAGCGCGCGAAGCTCTTCTCCTGGGAGCAGACGGCCCGCACCACGATGGAAGTTCTCCGGGCGGTCGGCTAGGAGGGATTGGCGGAACGTCGCTCGCCACGGACTGCGTTTCGCCGAGCCCTCCTAGAGGTCGAGCGCCAGGCAGACCACGGCCCGCGCCGCCGCCGCTTGGTCGTCCACGGGAGCGGGATCCCGGGTGTAGTCGCGGTACTGGGCATCCGCCGCACCTTCGAGGTCGCTCCGCTGCCAGCCGGATTCGCCGTACCGGAAGACCGTGAGCCGGTAGCGACGCGGGCTCGCGAGCTCGACGAGCCTCTCCACCCCGTTCCGATCGAGCTGACGGAACCAGCCGTGATCCTCAGCCCGTCCATAGGGGATGGTGACGAGCAACCGGCCGTCGGCGCGGACTACGCGCCTGAGCTCCGCCAGAACGCGGAGGAGCTCTCGGTCGGGGTCGGCCGCCCGCCCTTCGTCCGCGCCGTACGCCGCGTTGTCCATACCGACGTGCTCGAGGGTCGAGACGCAGACGACGGTGTCGAAGAGCGCGTCGCGATACGGCAGCTCCCGCAGGTCGGCGTAGACGTAGGAAACTCCTCGCTCGGGGAAAGAGACCGCCTCGGGAGCGAGCGTCACGATGTGGGGGGACGCGAGCAGCGGCAGGAAGCGGTCGAGCACGTGCGCGTGGTTGAGCGTCGAGCCCGCGTCCAGCGTCCGACCCGAGGGCCGCTGGGCCAGGAGCCACGGGTACTCGACGACCCGCTCGTCGAAGCCACGTCCGTAGCCGCGAGGGAGACGCTGGCGCGACTCGAATCGCGCCCGGAGCTTCGGATCGTCGAGCGCCTCGCAGAGAAGCGCCCGGTGCCGTTCCACGTAGAGCTCCGTCCAGGGGGTTTCCGGCGGCGGGTAGCGCTCTGTCCACCTCGAACGCCTGTCGTCGAGAAGTCTCCCGATCATCGCGGACGGGTGAGCACGAGGTTCGTCCAGAACTCGTCGCCTTCCCGCTCATCCAGGCGCTTTAGCTCCCCCGCCCCCGGCTCACGAACCCCCGGCTGCTCCGGATCCTGGACGCGAAGCCGAAAGCCGAGCGAGCGCACATAGTCGACGAGGCCGTTCCCGCCCCGCCCGTATCTCCGAAGCCCCGTCGGCCAATACTCGACCACGACCAAGGGGTCGCGGGACGCCTCGAGGAGTCGCTCCATCCCGCGTAGGGCCGCCTCCTCTGCGCCCTGTACGTCGACCTTGACGACGTCGACCGGCGGTCGGATCGCCGGAATCGCGTCGAGCGAAACAGTGCGGACCTGAACGGTCTCACGACCGCTCTCGGGCGCAACCAACTGGTGATCGCCGGTGTTGAGAGGCGCGACGTAGAGCGGGGCGAAACCGCAGACGTCGGAGACCGCCCACGGAAAGCAGACCACATTCCCGAGACCGTTCCGCCACACGTTCGCGAGGAGGAGCTCGAAGTTCCGCGGGTGCGGCTCGAATGCGAGCACGAGGCCGCTCGGGCCCACCAGCCTTCCCGCCAGAACGGAGAAGTATCCGATGTGCGCCCCGACATCGAGGAACGTCATGCCCGGCCGCAGCCGTTCGACGAAGAGCGCCGTCTCGCCGGGCTCCCATGCGCCGCTCGACTGGAGCCGAGGCGAGACCACTTCGTCCCGCTCGTGGACGAACAGCTTCCCGAACGCGGTCTCGACGCTCGGCGCCCCGGCGAGATCGGGCCCCGCCCCGGCATGCTGAGCGGCCGCTTGGGCTAGGAGGCCGAGTCGCACGGCCCGCCGCCCCACGTCCCTACGAAGGCGCTCGAGCATCCCGCTAGTTTCCTGTTGCGCGGGCCGGGCGGCAAACCCAGCGCGATCTCCGAAGCCGCTAGCCGCCCTTGACGGCTACGACTGCGTACTCGCCCTGAATCCGCCGGTCCTGCTCGAGCTCGCCGGTGCCGTTCGGAAACAGGATGCGCGCGAAGCCGAACCCGGCGGCGCCGACCAGCACAGCTGCGACCTCCGGGAAGAGCGGCACCCGGTGCGTGGGATCGACCCAGAAGGTCTTGAACGCGCGGAAGGAGTGCGGGTTCACCGTCTCGGCGACGAAGAGGCCCCCGGGGCCGAGTTTGTGCTGCGCGAGCTCGACGAAGCGGACGAGCTCGGCGACGTCTAGGTGCTCGACGACCTGCGCTGAGAAGACCGCCCCCAGGCTCGCGTCCTTCAGGCTCTCCAGGTGGGCCACCGCCTCGGCCTCCTCAACCGCGAGTCCTTTCGCGCGCGAGCGCTCCACCATCGCGGGGTCGAGGTCGATGCCGCGCGCCTCGATGCCCTCGTCGCGGAGGAGCTCGAGGAGCTCGCCGCGGCCGCACCCGACGTCCAAGACGGGCTCGTGCCCGCGCAGGAGGTCGAGATAGGAGCGCTGGCGGTCGCGGATGAACGCCTCGGAGCCGCGAAAGACGTCCTCGAAGGCCGGGTACCACCCCTCCGCGGCCGGGACGCCGCGGTAGGCGATCGCCGGGCGCCCCTCCAAATCCGTGTCGCGCAGGAGCTCGGGGCGCGCCGAGTACGGCACGGGGTGGAGCGCGTCGTCGAAGCCGTGCAGCTCGCGACCGAGGCGGCCGAGCTCGCGCTCGAGGTCGCGGAGCGAGGTCACGATCGCCGCCTCGAGGTCCCGCTGCCGCGCGATGTACGGGTGGAGCGCCTTCCGGAGCGCGCGGCGGTAGAGCGTCCCGGGCGGGCCCAGGCGCGACGGCGCGTCCCACGGGTTGTCGGGCCCGTGGAGGAGGTAGGCCTCGGCCCGCTCGATCGGCGTCCGGGGATCGGGCGTCGGTTCTGCCGCCGCCGCGTCGGGCTGCCCGCGTCTGCGAAGCGCCTCGAGCGCGTCCCCCGCCGCGAGTCGCGCACGGCCGGCGGAGACGGAACGACGGGGGCCCGTTCCCCCACGGATCGCCTCGAGGCGGGCCGAGACGAATGCTGCGGTCTGATGCGGCGAGTAGCGCGCCGCGATCTCGCCCATCGCCCGCTCTGCCTTTCGCTTCGCCTCCCCCGGATCCTCGACCACGCGGCGCATGGCAGCTGCAGCCGCGTCGAGATCGGGGTCGGCCCAGTGCGAGCCCGCTGGGTAGGGGTCGCGGCCCGTCGGGATCTCGGTCAGCCGGTAGGGAACCGGATACGAGTTCTCCTCGGTCATGTAATCCGCGTTGCCGGAGTACGCAGTGGCGATCACGGGCTTCCCCCGCGCCATGGCCTCGGCGATCGTGAAGCCGAACCCCTCGCTTCGGTGCAGCGACGCGTAGCAGTCGCACGCGGCCATGAGCGCGCTCTTGTCGGGCAGCGAGAGGTAGCGGTCGACCACGTGGATGTCGGGCCGGTCGGCCGTAGCTGCGCGGATGGCCCCGAGCTCGCCGGGCAGCCGGTCGCCGTTGATGCTCTTCAGGACGAGCTGCGGCCCCGCACCGGGCTCGAAGGCCCGCTTGAACGCCTCGACGAGCCCGAGCGGGTTCTTCCGCTCGAGCACGCTGAACATGTCGTAGACGAACAGGAAGAGGAAGCCTTCGGGGAGCTCGAGCTCCGCCCGCGTCCGCTCCGCCGGAGGCGGCGTCGAGACGCCGATCGGCATCGCGTGCACGGGCTTTCGCGTGTGCGCCGCGACGGCATCGCGCACGAACCGGCTTCCCACCCAGACCTCGTCGACGGCGTCGTAGGCGCGGTGAAAGCGGCGCGGGAAGTCGGCCGCCTCCCACCACCAGACGCCGACGGTGTGGCGACCGCGAAAGAACTCGGGGCCGACGTCGCGGCGAAAGTCGAGGAGCCGGTCCGCGTTGACGCAGACCACATTGACGTCGTAGGGGGCCCCCGCCGCCGTCTCCTCCTCGAACGGATGCTCCTGGCGGCTCGACGTCGCCCTATACGTGACCGTGGAATAGGGCACCCCCGCTCGCCTGATCCCCTCGAGGACGGCCCGCCCGGCCTCGCCGACACCGAGCTCGGCGCGGAAGTAGCCGGCGACGTTCACGCCCGGCCGGGGCTCGGGCACGTCTCGCGCCTCGAGCCGGGCTCGGAGCGAACGTGCTCGCCCGACCGCCCGGCGCGCCGCCGGGCTTCGCGCGAGCCGGGCCCGCACGGGCGCCATGACACCCGACGCGAGGCGGTGGCGCCGGACGGCGCCGCTCACCCAGCCGGAGAACTGCGACGCGGTGTCCGGGTCGAACGGCTCCGGCGGTGGCCGCTCGCCGGACGCCTCGGCCGCGACGAGCGCAGCCCGGTAGAGCCGCCGCATCGTCACGTCCACCGGAGTCCCGTCCGGAAGGACCGCGTAGCCGTACGGGATCCGGGAAGCCTCTACGTGGCCGCGCTCGAGGACGGCGGCGGCATACCGGCGGCAGAGGTCGGCGAGGAGCGGATTCTCGTCGAGCGAGATGCGCGGCGTGCGGCCCTGGAACTTGCTGAGGAGATGCGGCCGCTGCGGGTCGAACCCGCTGAAGTGAAAGAAGCGCAGTGGCTCCCCGTTCACGAGCAGGCGTCCGTTCGGGTGGGCGAGCTCGCGGCTCGGGAGATTCCAGGGCGCCACGTTCACGCCCGGGTCGCGCAGGATGTGGTGGTCGAAGAGCGCCGGGACGAAGTCGACCCAGCGCTGGTCGACGAAGAACCCGGCCTCGTGCGCGATCAGGCAGTCGCGCCGCAGGCGATCCGACCACCAGTCGAGGAACCTCCCGGTGTCCGCGGTCGCGCCGACGGCGACGAAGCCGAGGTTGAAGATCCCCGAGAGGAGGATTGTCTGCTCGCTCGGCTCGTGCCCGTCGCGGATCATCGGCTCGAGAACGTGGGGCGTGAGGACGATCGAGCACTCGCGCGCGAGCCCGGCCACGTCCTCGAGCGGCGCGAGGAGCCAGATATCCGGATCGAAGTACGCGACGTGGTCGAGCCCGCGAGCGAGGAGCGTCCGGAGGAGCCACGGCTTCACGGCGGTTGCGAGCTCGAGGACGTCGTAGATCATCGCCATCCGCCGTTGCTCGAGCGCGTCGATCCCGATTTCGTCGAGGCGGAGGACGGAAAAGCGCTCGGCCGCGTCGTCCACCGTGCGGTCGAGGTCGTCCAGCAGGAGAACCGTGAAGCTCCCCTGCGGGTGGTGCTTCGCGAACGAGTCCGCGAGCGTTCGCGCGAACCCGAGGTAGTTCCGAGCGACGATCGTGCAGGCGTTCACGAGCCCGGGCGCCGCATGACGACGATGTCGTGCTCCGGCCCCTCACCCGGCGCGATGTCGGCCACCTCGAACCACCGGGACCACCGCTCCCGGATGTACCCATGTGTGTGCCAGGTCGTGTGGTAGTAGTCAGGGAAGAGGGCGTCCCAGCCGTCACCGCGCCAGTGCGCGAAGCCTCGGTGGCGGCGCAGGAGCGCGAGGCGCGCCCGGGTAGGGCTCCAGCGGCGACTCGCGAGGGGCTCTCGCCACGTCCAGCGCCAGTTCGTCTCTCCGTGGACGCTCAGGAGGAGGACCGCGCCCGGCGCGGTGACGCGGCGAAGCTCCTGGAGCCAGGCGTCCTGGTAGTCCTCGGGCAGGTGCGTGAAGACGCTCCACGCGAGGACGAGATCGAAGGAGTCGTCCTCGTACGGCAGGGGCGGAAGCCCCCCGTTCGGGCGCGCGTCCACGTCCGGTGCGTTCTCGGCCAGCCAGCCCACAGCCTCCTCGTCGATGTCCGAGGCAGCGATGCGGGCCTGCGGGGCGCGCTCGCGGAGCGGAAGGGTGATCCGCCCGCAGCCGCACCCGAAGTCGTAGATCGAGGCGAAGTCGCCGTACGTCTTGCCCACCCGCTCGAGGGCGCGGGCGAAGGCGTCGAGGTGCCACGGCCCCCCGCGGACGAACGCGTCGGCCTCCGGCGAGCCGGTCACGCGCCGGATGAGCTCGGCGGGCGGAACCGGCACGCTCACGGCGCAAAAGGATACCGCGGCGCCGCTCCCCGCCCGGCATAGTCTCTGCCCGTGCGACTCCCCCGCGTCCGCCCAACGTCGCCGGCCGCCGAGTCGGCGCGGCGCTTCGTCGCCGAAGCGGACTTCCTCTGGCACCAGCGGTTCGAGCTGGCCGAGGGCGTCGTCACCCCCGGGATGAACGACCTTGGCCGGCTCTTCGAGGCCTGCGACATCCCCTCGGACCTCTCCGGCCGGACGGCGCTCGACATCGGAACGGCGAACGGCGGCGGTGCCTTCGAGCTCGAGCGACGAGGCGCCAGGCGGGTCGTCGCCGTCGACATCTACCCGCCGCGCTGGTTCGGCTTCGACCGAACACGAGCGTTCCTTGGTTCGAGCGTCGAATACCAGGAGCGGAGCCTCTACACGCTCTCGGAGCTCGGCGAGACGTTCGACATCGTTCTCTTCTGGGGGGTTCTCTACCACCTGCGGCACCCGCTCCTCGGGCTCGACAACCTGCGTGCCGTCGTCGGCGAAGCAGGAGCCGGATACGTCGAGACCGCGGTCGCCGACCATTTGCTCGGGCGCATGGGCGACCAGCCGCTCGCTCGCTTCTACCGCGGCTCCGAGCTCGCGGGGGACGGCAGCAACTGGTTCCTCCCCACCGTCGCGTCGCTCGAGGACTGGTGCCGCTCATCAGGGCTCGAGCCGACTGTCCTGAAGGAATGGCCCGGCCGCACCCCCGACCGCGTCATGGCCAAGGTGAGCAGGATCGAGGGGGACCCTGAGTACTTCGGGGTCTCGTACGAGCGCGAGCTGGCCGTCCGCCCGCTCGCGGGCCCCTACGTGCCGGAGCGCGCGATCCGGAGCAAGTTCTCCCCCGACGCACCGGATTAGACTCCGAGCCCTGACCGCCGCGCCCGCAGCCGACGCGGAGAGCCCACGCCGGTTCCTTCGCCAGCCCCCGCGAGCGGGCGCGATCGAGGCGAGCACCGACCCGCTCGTCGAGGTGCCCGCCGTTGACGGCTTCCGCGCCTGGGCCGCGCTCCTGATCGTCACGTACCACTGCTGGATCGCCGCCTTGAGCCCGATGCTTCCCCTCACCGAGGCCCAGAGCTTGCTTGCGGCCGGCTACGTGGCGCTGCCGTTCTTCTTCGTCATCAGCGGCTTCGTCCTCTTCCTCCCGACGTGCCGAAACGGTGGCGACTTCGGGAGCAAGCGCGTCTACGCGATCAAGCGCGTCGCCCGGATCGTGCCCGCGTATTACGTCGCACTCGCCGGGGTCATCGTCCTGTGGCCGTTCGTCATGGCCCGCTACCTGCCCCAGACGCCGTGGCCGCTCACGAGCCTGGACAGCGTGTGGATGCTCTTCTCGCACCTCAGCTTCCTGCATCACGAGGTTCTGGGCTTCCGAACGGTTGCGGGCTTCATCCCCGGCGACGGCTTCTCGTACAACACCGTCATCTGGTCGCTCTCCGTCGAGGCGGTCTTCTATCTCGTGCTCCCGCTCGTCGCCGCGCTCTTCTGGCGTCGCCCGTTCGTCCTCCTCGGCGCGGCCTTCGCCCTCGAGCTCGTCTGGCGGGAGCTCAGCGTGAGCGTCGCCGGGGTCGCCGAGCGCGTCGGCCTCGGGCCGGTGTCCGAGGGCACGCTCGGATGGCTCACGCCCCAGCTCATCACCCAGTTCCCGGCGTTCATGGGCCAGATCGCCGTGGGGATGACGGCCGCCTGGGTCTACGTACGCGTCCTCCGAGGTGGAATCGACCCGCGCCTGCGCCTGCGGCTCGCCGTCGGGGTGCAGGTTGCCGCCGGGGTCTTCCTCGTGTGGGCAATTCACAGAGCTGGGAGCGCCGTCTTCCTCGGCCCCTGGGAGCAGCCGTACCAGCTCTCGCCGCGCGACGAGCTGCCAGCAATCGCCTTCGGCGTCTTCCTCCTCGCGACCGCGCTCGCCCCGGGGCCCTTCCAGTGGCTCTGGACGAATGCCGTCGCGCGCTGGATCGGTGTCGTCTCCTACGGGATCTTCCTCTGGCACCTGATCGTGCTCAAGTTCGTCGGCGTCCACTTCGCATTCGCAGCGACGAGCCTCCGCGCGTTCCTCGGGCTGCTGGCGGCCACCGTTCCGCTTTCGCTCCTCGCGGGTTGGCTCTCCTATCGATTCGTCGAGCTTCCGGCGATGCGCTACGCGCGCGGGCTTGCCCGACGCGTCTCGAGTGGGCAGCGCGGCGTCGAGCCTGCGCCCTCGGCGGCGACGTGAGCGAGACCACGACGGAGACGCTTCGCGAGCGCATCGCGTCAGTGCCGTTCTGGTTCCACTCGATCGAGCTCGCCCCGGGCGTCGTCACACCGGGCGCGAAGACGGAGCAGGAGCTCGCGCGGCAGCTCGAGCTCCTCGACCTGCCCGAAATCGCCGGCAAGTCGGTGCTCGACATCGGCGCCTGGGACGGCTTCTTCTCTTTCGAGGCCGAGCGGCGCGGCGCGAGCCGGGTGGTCGCACTCGATCATTTCGTCTGGTCGCTCCAGCTGGAGCCCGGCGGGGTTCCGTCGCCCAACGACCCGGGCGCCTGGCAGCCGAGCACGCTCCCCGGAAAGCGCGGCTTCGACCTCGCCCGGGAGGCGCTCAGAAGCGAGGTCGAAGAGCTCGTCACCGACTTCATGACCGCCGATCCGGGCGACATCGGGACCTTCGACGTCGTCTTCTACCTTGGCGTCCTCTACCACATCAAGGATCCGCTCGGCGCGCTCACGCGTCTAGCGCAGGTGACCCGCGAGGT
>Ga0136614_10001364_pt1 | contig 14281 bp, 13 predicted proteins | sample AntDrymUQ2792106_2_FD_106643 | JGI IMG/M metagenome (GOLD analysis project Ga0136614, IMG submission 106643) | Polar desert sand microbial communities from Dry Valleys, Antarctica - metaG UQ279 (21.06) | ecosystem: Environmental > Terrestrial > Soil > Desert | place: Antarctica: Dry Valley...
CTCTCACCGTGACCGAGCAGTCCTTGGGCTGGTTCAACCAGCTGCCCGCAGATGATCTGGACGGGCACCTGCGTGCCTGCAACGCCGCGGATCGTTTCGTCCGCGAGGTGGCCGCCGCGCGTCCGTACCCGAGTGCGGCCGATCTCGCGGCCAAGGCCGAAGCGGTCACGCTCAACCTGGACTGGGCAGACGTCGAACAGGCCCTCGCGGCGCATCCGCGGATCGGGCAGCGGGTGGAGGGGGAGTCCGCCGAGGCGCGATCCTCCCGGGCCGAACAGGCCTCGATGAGTACGGCGGAGGGCCAGGTGCGTACCGCGCTGGCCGACGGCAACCGGGAGTATGAGTCGCGCTTCGACCACGTGTACCTGATCCGGGCGGCCGGCCGGAGCCCCGCGGACATGCTCGCGGAGTTACGACGGCGGCTGGACAACGACGAGGCGAGCGAGCGGGTCGAAGTCACTGGCCAGCTCGCGGAGATCACCCGGCTACGGGTGGAGAAATTGGTGAGCGAGTCATGAGTGTCACGACCCACGTCCTGGACACCGCTAGGGGGCTCCCCGCCTTCGGGGTCAACGTGTTGCTGACCGATCCCACCGGGGATACCGTCGCCGCGATCACCGACCTGGACGGTCGCGCCAGGCTGGCCGAGGCGCCGCTCCTGGCCGGGAACTACCAACTGGTCTTCGCGACCGCTGAGTACTTCGCGCTGACCGGCACGTCGACGTTCTACCCGGAAGTCAGCGTGGCCTTCACCGTCAGCGATGGCGCCGCCCACCACCACGTTCCGTTGCTCATCTCGCCGTATGCCTACTCGACCTATCGGGGGAGTTGAGCACTCATGGGGATCACGCTCGGGGCCAATCAGTACGGCAAGGCCGAGGTCCGCGTCGTGACCGTCGACCGCTCCGCTGCTCGACACGTCCTTCGCGACCTGAACGTCTCCTGCGCGCTGCGCGGCGACTTCACCGCCGTGCACCTCGACGGCGACAACGGGCATGTCCTTGCCACGGACACCCAGAAGAACACCGTGTACGCGTTCGCCCGCGACGGGATCGGCGAGATCGAGGAGTTCGGGCTGCGCCTGGCTCGTCACTTCAGTAGCGCGTACGACTGGCTGACCGGTGCTCGGGTGGAGATCGAGGAGTACGGCTGGGGGCGGATCGCCGTCGGCGGCGGATCGCATGACCATGCGTTCTCGCGGACCGGCGTCGAGGTGCGTACGACCGTCGTGACCGTGGATGGTGCCGACGCACACGTCATCTCCGGCCTGTCCGGTCTGGTGGTCCTGAAGACGACCGAGTCCGGATTCGCGGGGTTCCCACGGGATCGGTACACCACGCTGGCCGAAACGGACGACCGAATCCTGGCCACAGCGGTCACCGCCCGGTGGCGTTACGCTGCAACGTCTTTGAGCACTGAGCCGAATGAGATGCCGATATCGGACTATGCAGCGGCGTACGCCAGCATCCGGTCGACGCTGCTCGAGACGTTCGCGGTCGGCTACAGCAGCGCGCTGCAGGAAACCCTGTACGCCATGGGTCAGGCCGTGCTCGAGAGTCACCCAGAAGTGGCCGAGATCCGGCTCTCGATGCCCAACAAGCATCACTTCCTCTCCGATCTCGTCCCCTTCGGACTGGACAACCCGGGCGTCGTCTATCACGCGGCGGACCGCCCGTACGGGCTGATCGACGGAACCGTCGTGCGCGACGACGTCCCGAGCGCCGATCTCGCGTGGCGGGCGACTCCCGGCTTCTGCTGACCAGTCCGGCGGGCCCGATGACTTGCGGGGCCGTCGGTATTTCATCTATCGTTGAATCATTAATTCAACGACTGATGAAAGGTTGAGTCAGATGAAGGAAGCCGTCCAGGTCACCGACCTCGTCGTCGCGCGCGGTGGGAAGGAAGTGCTGCACGGTCTGAGCTGTTCGGTGAGCCGGGGCTCGGTCACCGGGCTGCTCGGGCCCAGCGGCGGCGGCAAGACCACACTGATGCGCTGCCTGGTCGGCGTCCAGACGGTGAGCAGTGGCTCGGTCATGGTGCTCGATGAGGCCGCCGGGTCGGCCGGACTTCGGCACCGGGTCGGATACGTGACTCAGTCTCCGTCGGTCTACTCGGATCTCACGGTGGCAGAGAACGCCCGGTACTTCGCTGCTGTGCTCGGCGCCAGCAGCAGCGCAGCCGTGAGGGCCATCGCCGACGTCGGGCTGAAGGAGCAGTCAGCTCAACTGGTAGCCACGCTGTCTGGCGGACAGCGGGCGCGGGCGTCGTTGGCCTGTGCCTTACTCGGCGACCCGGAACTGTTGATCCTCGACGAGCCGACGGTCGGACTGGACCCGGTGCTGCGCGAGGAGTTGTGGGGCATGTTCGCCTCGCTGGCTGCCGGCGGCACGACGCTGGTGGTCTCCAGTCACGTCATGGACGAGGCCGGAAGGTGCGACCGGATCCTGTTGCTCCGTGAGGGCGCCCTGATCGCCGATGACAGCCCGGACGCCCTGCGCCGCGCCGCCGGAACCGATGACCTCGATCAGATGTTCCTGACTCTGATCCAGAAGGTGGAGGCGGCCTGATGTCTCCGACGATCACCTGGGCCACCGCGAAGCGCGTACTGACCCAGCTCTCGCATGATCACCGTACGGTCGCGCTGCTGGTCCTGGTACCTAGCCTGCTGATGGTTCTGTTGCGCTTCGTCTTCGACGACGACGCGGCTTTCGACGCGATCGGTCTGCCCCTGCTCGGTGTCTTCCCCCTGGTCATCATGTTTCTCGTCACCAGCGTCGCCATGTTGCGCGAGCGCACGTCAGGCACCCTGGAGCGTCTGCTCACCACACCGATGCACAAGCTCGACCTGCTGCTCGGTTACGGAATCGCCTTCGCCCTGGCAGCAGCCCTCCAGGCAGCGGTCGCGACCGGGACGGCCTACCTACTGTTGGGACTGGACACCCAGGGCTCCTGGGGTTGGGTCGTGGTCGTGGCGGTGGCCAACGCGGTTCTCGGCATGGCACTGGGCCTGCTCATTAGCGCCTTCGCCCGGTCTGAGTTCCAGGCGGTGCAGTTCATGCCGGCTGTCGTGCTCCCGCAGTTCCTGACCTGTGGATTGTTGATCTCCCGCGATCAGATGGCCGGCTGGCTGGAAGCGATCAGTAATGTGCTGCCGATGTCGTACGCGGTCGAGGGGCTGCAGGAGATAGGGGCGAACTCGTCGCTCACGAGCACGTTGGTTCGCGATCTCGGCGTGGTGCTGGGCGCCACAGTGATCGCACTGGGACTGGGCGCCCTGACCCTGCGGCGGCGCAGCGGTTGAGTACCCGGCCGCGCGGACCTCGACCCGGCGGATCGGACACCCGGGCGACGATCCTGGCAGCTGCCCGTGCCGAGTTCGCCTCTCGCGGGTACGACGGCGCCACGATCCGGGGGATCGCTGTCGCAGCCGGCGTCGATCCGGCGCTGGTCCATCACTACTTCGGGACAAAGTCCCGATTGTTCGCAGCGGCTCTGGAGTTCCCCTTTGATCCTGAGGTGCTCTTCGCCGACGTCCTGGGCGGCGGCATCGACGGGGCCGGGGAGCGGTTGCTCCGGGCCGTGTTCGCCGCCTGGGACAACGCCGGTTCCCGGGCCCCGATGCTGGCCATCATCCGGACCGCGACGACCAGCGATGCCGGCGCTGCCATGCTGCGAGAGTTTCTGAACCGCAACATCTTGCAACGGATCTCAGCCGAGCTGTCCCCAGATCGGGCGGGGATGCGCGCCGCGCTGGTCGCCTCCCAGATGGCCGGCCTGCTCATGGCGAGATATGTGATCTGTCTGCCCGCCCTGGCCACCGCTGCGGCCGAGGACATCATCGCCGCCGTCGCTCCGAACGTGCAGCACTATCTCGATGGCGATCTCGGTCGACCAGTCGATTCCTGAGACCCGGCGCGCGGCCGATTCTGATCGACTGAACCATGTGCAGCTCAGAGCAGCCGCATCCAGCTGCAGACGGTTCAGTCACATGGGCCATTTCGCTCGAAGCCTCTGGTCGACCACGGCTGGCGGATCGTCGTCGATCTGTCGCTCGCACCTGCCAACTCCAGATCACTCGACTGTGGTGAGCTCCTCGAGCTGCTCAGGAATAGCCCAAGCGCGCGGTGGCGCGAGGCCGTGCACGACCGTGAGGTTGGATTTCCCGAGTGAGCAGCAGCGAGGAGCCGGCACGGCAGCACAACATCGATCCCACCGAGCTCGAGTCCTGCCTGCGGATTCTGGCGCAGGTGGACGAGCTGACCCGTACCGACCCGGAGCATCGTGACGCGGTCGCCGTACGGCTTGCGACGGCCAAGCTCTTCAAGACAGTCAAACAAACCAGGCGGGCTCAGCGCCGCGCGGCGGTCCTCGCCGCCGATCAGGCCGTTACGGCGGCAACTGCGACCGCAGCCCCCGGACGAATCGATGACGAGACCCAGGGCCTGCCACTGTCCTCGAACGTGACTGGGACCAGCGCCGGGACGCTGCTTCGGGCCCGCGCCTGCTACATCTGCAAGAACCGGTACGCCGATGTCGATTCCTTCTACCACCAGCTCTGCCCGGCCTGCGCTGCCCTCAACCGAGCCCGCCGCGATGTTCGCACCGACCTGAGTGGGCGCCGCGCGCTGCTGACCGGCGGCCGCGCCAAGATCGGCATGTACATCGCGCTGCGGTTGCTGCGCGACGGGGCGCATACGACGATCACCACCCGCTTCCCTCGTGATGCCGTACGGCGGTTCACCACGATGCCGGACAGCTCCGACTGGTTGCATCGACTGCGCGTCGTCGGCATCGACCTGCGCGATCCGGCCCAGGTCATTTCCCTCGCCGAATCCGTTGCTGCACAAGGACCGTTGGACGTCCTGATCAACAATGCGGCACAAACCGTCCGACGTTCGCCCGGCTCGTACGGACCTCTCGTCGATGCCGAGTCTGCGCCGCTGCCACCAGGTCAGCTCCCCGAACTGCTCACCTTCGACCACACAAGTGACGCCCACCCGGCGGCGCTGGTCGGTTCGGTGGCGCAGCATCCGACGGCGCACGCAGTGACCGCGCTGGCGCTGACGGCTGGATCGGCTTCCCCGGCCCGGATCGCCGCCCAGACCGCGATCGATGCCGGCGGCCTGGTGCCGGACCTGCACTCGGTGAACAGCTGGACCCAGCGGATCGGCGAGGTTGATCCGCTGGAGTTACTCGAAGTGCAACTCTGTAACACCACGGCACCGTTCATCCTGATCAGTGCGCTGCGCCCGGCGCTGGCTGCAGCACCGGCGCGGCGGAAGTACGTCGTCAATGTCTCGGCGATGGAAGGGCAGTTCGGCCGCGCGTACAAAGGACCCGGCCATCCGCACACCAATATGGCCAAGGCCGCGTTGAACATGCTGACCCGCACCAGCGCCGAGGAGATGCTGAGAACCGACCGGATCCTGATGACCGCGGTCGACACCGGCTGGATCACCGACGAGCGCCCGCACCCGACCAGACAGCGCCTGGCCGGTGAGGGCTTCCATGCCCCATTGGATCTCGTCGACGGCGCAGCCCGGGTGTACGACCCGATCGTGGCTGGCGAGGCCGGGCGGGATCTCTACGGATGCTTCCTCAAGGACTACGCACCCGTCGCCTGGTGAGGCCTCGCCGTGCTATCCGTGGGTCTCTTCGCCGGTCACCGCGAAGCTCTCGTCGACCTCGACGGTGACGCGCGTTCCGTCGGCTGCCTCCAAGTGCGCTTCGTAGACGCCGTCGGAGTCGATCTCCAGGCGCACCACGGTGGCGTCGGGATACTCAGCCAGCGCCGCGGCCACGACCTGCGATGCGATGTCACCAGTCAACGGTTCTTCGCCGGCATGCTCGCCACCTTCGGGTCGCGTGCCGCCACGGCCCGCGTCATCGCGCGCGGCCAGGGCGGTCACGGTGCCGGCGAGCATTCCGCCGGCCACGAGCCCGCCGGCTACGAGTGCGGTGGCCCGGCCCCAGCGACGAGGGGATTGCGTCGTCGCGCTGTCGTCGTTGTCAGCGCTTGCCTGGTTGTCAGTCATGTTGGTGCTCCTCTCGGTACGGGCTCCTTCTGAGACCGATACCGAGAACGGTGTTAAGACAGCCTGTGCTGAGGCTGTGCCCTCCCTGACAGTCAACTGAGGTCAACCTCCGAAACGTCAGGTTTGGTCGGAGGACTCCTCGGGCTCGGGGTAGCGGCCGCCGGGGGGTACGACGGTGCCCTTCGGCAGCTTCGACTGGCCGCCGACGAGTGCGATGTCTCCGTCCCCGCCGATCCGGGCGTCGGCGCCGATCTCGACGTCCTGGTCGATGATGCTGCGTACGACGAGCGCGCCGGACCGAACCACAACGCCGTACAGCAGGACGGAGTCCCGTACGGTCGCGCCGGCTTCGATCCGGACGTCTGGGGAGAGCACCGAGTTGTGCACGGTCCCGGCAACGACGCAGCCGGGGGACAGCAGACAGTTGTCCACTTCGGCACCTTTGTCGATCCCCGCCGCGGCCGATCGCCCACCTGCGGTCTGGATCCGCCAGCCTGGTTCGTCGAGGTCGATCGGCGGCTCGTCCTCCAACAGATCCATGTGGGATTCCCAGTACGCCGGGACGGTGCCGCAGTCGCGCCAGTAGTCCTCGAAGCGGTGCTCGCGCGCCTCCCCGGCTTCGACGAGTGTCGGCAGCACCTGGTCGCCGAGATCCTCCAGCCCGCTGTCCTCGTCGACCTCTTTGGCCAGGTCGTCGAGCAGATCGAGAACTCGATCCGGGGTGAACACGAAGACCTCGTTGGTGACCAGGTCGCTGGCTGGCTCGTCGGGTTTGTACGCGTAGTCGGTGATCATGCCGTCGTCGGCGACTTGCACAACGCCGTACCGACCCGCATCGGCTTTGTCCACGCGGGTCGTCACCATGGTGACCGCAGCATCGCTGGCCAGATGGCCTTCGACCACCTCGCGATAGTCCAACTTGTAGACCGCGTCGGCGCTCACGACGACGAGCGCCTCCGGATCGAACTCCCGGATCATCGGTGCTTGCCGCCACAACGCATCGGCGGTGCCCTGATGCCAGCCGCCGCGCTCGTTGCCCTGATGTGGATGCACCACCAGCAGACCGCCGGTGGTTCGGTCCAGGTCCCACGGGCGGCCGTTGGCCAAGTGATCGGACAGTGAGCCGGGGTTGTACTGCTGGACCACCCAAACATCGGCGATATCGGCCCGCTGACAGTTGGACAGTGGGAAGTCGATCAGCCGGTACATGCCGCCGTACGCAACGGCCGGCTTGGCCCGGTTCTCGGTCAGCAGCTCGAGTCTTCCGCCGGCACCACCGGCGAGTACGAGGACAAGGATCCGGGTCAATGACATGGCGCCCTCCAGGCTCGCGGCCCGGGCGGGCCATGGCTCAGCTACGACCCTAACCAGGTGCCGGATTCAGCCGGCCAGCACCGGATGAGTCGGTGCGACGACGCGGTGACCTCCCTGCACTGGGTGGACCGGACCTTCTCGACCTACCGGACCGACAGCCAGATCAGTCGCCTCAACCGTCGGGAGGTGAAGCTGCGCGACTGCGATACGGCTGTGCGCGACGTGCTTGGCCTGTGCCGGACGTCGAGGCCGCTTCCGATGGTTACTTCAACGCCACGATCGGCGGCGTTCTGGATCCGTCTGGTGTGGTCAAGGGCTGGGCGATCGAACGGGTCAGCGCACTGTTGAGTGCTGCGGGGGTTCGGTCGCATGCAGTCAACGGCGGCGGAGACGTGCAGTTGACCGGAGCTCGTTCGGATGGCTCACCCTGGCGGATCGGGGTGGCGCATCCGTTGCGGTCGGGGGCGCTCGCGACGGTGGTCGAGGGAAGGGATTTCGCGGTGGCCACCTCGGGATGTGCCGAGCGGGGTTGTCACATCCTCGATCCGCGGACCGGCCGAGCACCCGTCGGCCTTGGCCAGTGTCACCGTGACCGGCCCGGGGATCACTCTCGTGGACGCGTATGCGACTGCGGCGTACGTCATGGGCGCGTCGAGCCGCGACTGGATCGAAGACCTGGACGGCTACGAAGCCTTTCGGTGATCGATGACGGAGACTGCTGGGCTACCAGCGGTTTCATAGGCGTCGGGATAGCCAGCTGAAGTACGCCGCCGGGGACTCGAACCCCGAACCCGCTGATTAAGAGTCAGCTGCTCTGCCAGTTGAGCTAGCGGCGCGTGCGTGTGCGCTCCCGCACGCCGCGATGAGCCACGATATCAGCGCAGCGCGCCCGTCATCCGGCGCGGCCACTCGGCGACGTCGTACCCGCGGGCTAACGTGGGGCCGACTGCCATCCGTCCGTGATCGGCAGAGGAGTGGATCGAGGGCAGTGAAACCGGGGACGTACGCACTGATGGTTCTGGGGCGAGTGCTGATCCTCGGTCTCGTCCTCGTGCTGACCGGATGCACTGGCGACGGTGGGTTCGCTGGCCAGCAAGACGGCCGGACCAGCGCGGCTCCTCGTCCGGCACTGCTCCAGGTATTGCCGGCCGACGGCCAAGTCGACATCTCACCGGCCAGCGCGATCCTGGTCTCGCTGTCCTACGGCGAACTCGACAGCGTCACCGTCGAGAACGCCGCCGGCGTAGCCGTCGCTGGAGCGATGGCCTCGCCGGACGCCTCGCGCTCACCGCTCTGGCAGCCGAGCGAGCCGTTGAGCTACGGCGAGAGCTACACGATCACGGCGCAGGCCACCGGCGAGGACGGCAAGCAGGTGAGTTCCACCTCGACCTTCAGCACGGTGACACCCACCGTGCAGGTCTTTCCCTCGATCGGCCCGCTCGACGGCACCACGGTGGGCGTCGGCATGCCGATCAGGGTCTACTTCGACCAGCCGGTCTCCGACAAGGCCGCCGCCGAACGGAACCTCGTAGTGAGTACGTCGACAGAAGTCGTCGGCGGCTGGAACTGGTTCTCCGACACCGAGGTCCACTGGCGCCCGCAGGTCTATTGGCCGGCCAACACCGAGGTACGCCTGGACGCGAACCTGTACGGCGTCAACCTCGGACCCGGTGCCTGGGGTCAACTCGACCGCAGCATCGCCTTCACGATCGGCGCCTCGCATGTCTCAGTGGCTGACGCCGCCACGCACACAATGCAGGTCTACTCGGACGGGGCACTCGTCCAGACCTTCCCGGTCAGCATGGGCAGCCCTGAATTCCAGACCCGCAGCGGGCCGCACGTGGTCATCGACCAGGAGCGCAACAAGATCATGGACTCGACGACCTACGGGCTCGCATTGGATGCCGGGGGTTATCTGACGGCGGTCGAGTACGCGACCCGGATCTCCAACAATGGCGAGTTCGTCCACGCTGCGCCATGGTCGGTGGCCCAGCAAGGCATCAGCAACGTCTCCCATGGGTGCATCAACCTGGCGCCCGAACGTGCTGCCTGGTTCTTCGAGTTCTCCCAGATCGGCGATGTGGTCGAGGTCATCAACGGCGGCCCGATGCTGAGCGCGGTGGACGGCGACATCTACGACTGGGCCATTCCCTGGGAGACGTGGCTTCAGGGCAGCGCCTTGGCCTAGCGTCGCCAGCCCGTCGACGCACGGGAAATGCAGTGGGGTGAGTGACGGGACTTGAACCCGCGGCCACCTGGACCACAACCAGGTGCTCTACCAGCTGAGCTACACCCACCATGGCTCTCCGAAAGCACCGAGGAGCAGGTGCAGACGATACCCCGAGGCTTACACCAAGCTGGCGGCGATCTGTTGCACCTGGTCGGTCGTCGGTCCCGGTGGGGGCACGAACAAGGTCTGCCGGTAGTAGGCCAACTCCCGGATGGACTCCCGGATGTCGGCCAACGCCCGATGTGCCAAACCCTTGGCCGGTTGCCCAAAGTACACGCGCGGATACCAGCGGCGGGCCAACTCCTTGACCGATGAGACGTCGATCATCCGGTAGTGCAGGAACGCGTCAAGTTCGGGCATATCCCGGGTGATGAAGCCCCGGTCGGTGCCGATCGAGTTGCCGCACAGCGGCGCCATCCGTGGTTGCGGAGCAAAGGCGCGGATGTAGTCGAGCACCTGCGACTGCGCTTGCTCGATGGTCACGGTCGAGGCGCGCACTTCATCAGTCAGGCCGGAACTGGCGTGCATCTCGGCGACTACCGGCAGCATGCCGTCGAGGAGGTCGTCCGATGCGTGGATGACGAGATCGACACCGTCGCCGAGGACGTTCAGATCGCCATCGGTGACCAGCGCCGCAATCTCGATCATGACATCTTTGGTCAGATCTAGACCGGTCATCTCGCAGTCGACCCACACCAAGGCGCCTGGGACAGCCTTGTGCATCACGCTCGGAACCCTACTTGGACGGCGGCGGGCTAGATTCCGGTCCCATGTCAGACATCACGCAGCGGATCGCGCAGGGCTACGCCTTCGATGGGCCGGCACTCGAACTGGGCACGGTCGTCCATGATGGGCAGGTCGATCCGCAGGCTCGGGTACGGATTCCGCTGGGGATGCTGAATCGGCATGGCCTGATCGCAGGCGCCACTGGAACCGGCAAGACGAAGACGCTCCAGTTGATGGCCGAGCAGCTCTCGGCCGCGGGGGTCGCTGTCTTCGCCCCGGACATCAAGAGCGATCTGTCCGGGTTGCTGAGGGCAGGGGAGTCCAACGACAAGATCGCCCAACGGGTGACTGACACCGGCGACAGCACGTGGACACCGACGGCGTTCCCGACCGAGTTCTTCGCCCTCGGCGGGGTCGGCACTGGTACGCCGCTGCGGGCGACGGTGACGTCATTCGGGCCAATTCTGCTGGCGAAGGTCTTGGGGCTCAATGACACTCAGGAGTCGGCGCTGTCGCTGGTCTTCCACTGGGCGGACACGAACGGTCTGGCCCTGCTCGACCTTGCCGATCTGCGGGCCGTGATCGGCTACCTGACCTCCGAAGAAGGCAACAAACAGCTCAAGGAGCTGGGCGGTGTCGCCAAGAGCACCGCCGGGGTGATCCTGCGCGAGATCTCCGAGCTGGTCGCCCAGGGTGCCGAGGACTTCTTCGGCGAGCCGGAGCTGGACACCGCTGACCTGCTGCGCCGCACCACAGATGGCGACAACCCGGGTCGCGGCATCATCAACCTGCTCGAGCTCGCCGATCTGCAGAACCGCCCAGCGCTGTTCTCCACCTTCCTCATGTGGCTGCTGGCAGACCTCTACGAGGAGCTGCCCGAGGTCGGTGACCTGGACAAGCCCAAGCTGGTCTTCTTCCTCGACGAGGCGCACCTGCTCTTCGACGACGCCTCCCCCGCCTTTCTGGACGCGGTGACCCAGACGGTGCGGCTGGTCCGATCGAAGGGGATCGGGGTCTTCTTCGTCACCCAGCGACCGTCCGATCTTCCTGAGGCAGTGCTGGCCCAGCTCGGCAACCGGGTCCAGCACGCGTTGCGCGCGTACACCCCGGCCGATGCCGACGCGCTGCGCAAAACCGTCCGTACGTACCCGATCACCGAGGACTACGACCTCGAGCAGGCGCTGACCCACCTCGGTACGGGGGAGGCCGTGGTCACGGTGTTGTCGGAGCAGGGGGCGCCGACGCCGGTGGCCTGGTGCCGGATGCCCGCCCCACGCTCGTTGATGGCCCCGGCCCCGGAGCAGGCCGTAGACGCTGCGATCACTGGCTCGGTCCTGCACGCCAAGTACGCGCAAGAGGTCGACCGGGAGTCAGCTTATGAACGGCTGTCGGCCAAGGTGCACGGCACGGCGGACGAGTCCGACCAGGCCGACCAGGATCCACCGGGCTCGAATCCGCGGCCGGAGCGCGAACCGGCTCGGCGCGAGCGGACGCGGGAACCTGAAGCGGAGCCGACGATCGTTGAGCAGATCGTCGCCTCCGGTGCGTTCAAGTCGTTCCTGCGCTCCGCGGGAAGTGCCATCGGGCGCCGCATGTTCGGCACCGCAAGGCGGCGTCGGTAACGCCGTGGATACCCTGTGGTGAGGACAGCAACGGCAGGCAGCAGGGGGCATGTGGTGGTCGAGCGGGCTGGCACGCGTCTGGCCCGGGTAGGGCAGTTGTGGCGGCGGTACTGGGTCCCCGGCGAGCCGGGCCGACCCACCAGCCAGGTCGAACTCCGCTGGATCTACCGCGCCTGGCTGCTGGCCTTTGTCGGCAAGGTTGTTGGCTCCAGTTGGGACGTGGCGTGGCACTTCAAGTGGCTGCGCGACGACCTGGCACCACCGCATCTGTTGAACTCCGCCGGGACCGGTCTGGTCATCGCGTTGGTCGTCTTCCACAGCTACACCGGTTACGGCGTCGACAAGACCGCGCTGCGCTGGATGCAGTGCGGAATCGGGCTGTTCCTCCTCGCGGTGCCACTCGACCTGCTCAATCACCAGATCTACGGCTTGGACATCACCAGTTGGAGTCCGACGCACGCTGTGCTCTACCTCGGCACGGCGGTGATGCTGGTAGGCACGATCCGCGGCTGGTGGCTCTACGCGGCGCCGGGCCGGTTGCGCGACGGGGTGCTGTTGGCGCTCTGGGTGTTCTTCTTCGAGAACATCCTGTTTCCCAACCAGCATCAGGAGTATGGCGTCGTCTCTCTTGCCCTCTTCCAGGACGGCCGGACGAGTGCTGAACCGATCCTGTTGGACTTCGCCCGCGCACAGGGAAACTCCCCGGTGGAGTTCATGCTGCCGGTTCCGGCGTGGGTCCATCCGGCCTGGCTGATCTGTGCGGGCCTGCTCACGTTGGTGATAGCGCGAAAGGTCATCGCTCTGCGCTGGACGGCGACCATGGTCACCGCTGGGTATCTGCTCTACCGCTTCCTGACCCTGGGCGTGCTGTGGGCAGGCGATTTTCCGACCTCAGCCGTACCGGTGCTGGCGCTGGCCGGCGCGGTGGCCATCGACCTGGCCATCACCTATCGACTTCCTGCACTGCTGGCCGGGCTTGCGGTCTCGGCGGCCACCTACGGAGCCGCCTGGATCCAGGACGTGGCATGGCTGCTCCCCCCATGGTCGTGGTGGTCCGGGATCGGGGTGTCCCTCGCGTTCGCCCTGTTGTGGTTGGGCGTGGACCGTCTCGAATCCAGCGGCTGGCTGCGGCACTGGAAGCGGCCGATCGAGCCAGGTAACAATCGTGTGTCGGCTGATCCTGCGGGGGGTACTTTTCCGCAGGACATGACTTACCCCGGCCAAGGAGCGGGTGGACTTACGTCCGGCCGCTCCGCCATCTAGCGTCGCTGTCGTGCTCACCGTCGCTGGCCCCTCGTCGGGGACCGAAGCCGAGCGCGCGGCCCATCGCCTGTTCACCCTCTGGGACAGCGGGGGACGCGTACTCGGCGGCGTGGCTGCGTTTCGTCCGTACGACGACCCGACGACCAAGCGGCGACAATCCGATGTCGTCCTGCTCGTGCCCGACGGTGTCATCGTCGTACGGCTGGTGGGCTCCCAGCGGCAGAGCGGCCCGATCGTCGCGCATCGCACCGGAGCTTGGTCGATCGGCGGAGAGGTACTGCGGATCATCGGTGGCGGCTCGAACCCGCTCCCGTCGTTGCGCGAGGCCCAAGCCGCGGTGACAACAACGCTGCGGGCATCAGGGCTGGAGCCTGGCCGGGTGGCGATGCTCGTGGCGGTGGGCTCGGGAGACCCGGTGGAGCCACACGACGGTCAGCTCGACGATGGCGTCATCGTCTGTCCGATGTCCGAAGACGGACTTGCCATCGGTGTCCGTCGGGCCGCGGCCGTGACCGCTGCCGCCGACGTCCGCCAGTGGACGACCGCCGACGTCAAGGCCGCGCTCTCCTCGATCGGGGTTATCGGTCGGGTTCCGGCCGTGGAGGAGCTCAACAGCGAGGGCTTCATGTACTCGCCGTACGTGCTGCGGCGGCCAGATCTCGTGGCAGCTGCCAGCGCCGTAGCTGCCGCGTCCGCGGCTGCGTCTGATTCGGCCGGCCGCTCGGTGCTGGAAGCGCCGGCCGGCCCGGACGCCGTACCGGTCGACGGCCCACCCACCAAGCTGGCCCACACCGGAGCCGACGACGCCGGAGACGACAGGGACGACGGCGTGCCGGGAATCTTCGGCGTGGAGGCCACGGCTGACCGTCCGCCGCGGTCGGAGATGCCCCCGGTCGCACTTGATCCACACCCCAGTGACGTCGATGACGTCGGCGCCTACGCCGAGGGGCCGAACCCCGAGGTGCCGTACGCCGATGGGGACTCCGCCGATCAACCGTACGCCGCCCGGTCCTACGCCGAGGATGGCAATGCCAGCCCTCGGCGCGGGCGGACAGGTCCGCGCGTAGTGGCAGTGCTGCTCGCATTGCTGC
>Ga0136614_10001365_pt1 | contig 14273 bp, 18 predicted proteins | sample AntDrymUQ2792106_2_FD_106643 | JGI IMG/M metagenome (GOLD analysis project Ga0136614, IMG submission 106643) | Polar desert sand microbial communities from Dry Valleys, Antarctica - metaG UQ279 (21.06) | ecosystem: Environmental > Terrestrial > Soil > Desert | place: Antarctica: Dry Valley...
GGCGTCCATGATCTCGGCCCGTCCGATCACCCCGGAGAGCGGGAAGCCGGCCGCGACGGACTTGGCGACGGTCATGAGATCGGGCTCGATCCCGAAGTGCTCGATCGCGAACATCCGGCCGGTTCGCCCGAAGCCCGTCTGCACCTCGTCGATCACGAGCACGATCCCGTGCTCGTCGGCAATCCGGCGAACCGCCTGGACGAACTCGCGGGAGGGCGTGATGAAGCCGCTCTCGCCCTGGACGGGCTCCATGACGATCGCCGCGACCTCTTCGGCGGCGACGCGAGTCTTGAAGGCGCGCTCGAGCTCGGCGAGCGCCGTCGCATCGTCCGGCCCGCGGTAGGGATCGGGGAAGGAAACGCGATAGACCTCGGGGGCGAAGGGCCCGAGCCCGGCCTTGTACGGGTGCGTCTTCGACGTCAGCGAAAGAGCCATCATCGTGCGTCCGTGAAAGCCGCCGTCGAAGCCGATCACGGCCGGCCGCTTGGTGTACGAGCGCGCGAACTTGATCGCGTTCTCGACCGCCTCGGCGCCGGAGTTGAAGAACCCCGCCCGCACCTCGCCCGAGATCGGGACGGCCTCGCACAGGCGCTCCGCCAGCTCGACGTAGTTCTCGTAGGGGACGATCGTGAAATCGGTGTGGGTGAAGCGGGCGGCCTGCTCCTGGGCGGCCTCGACGATTCGCGGGTGCGAGTGGCCGACCGCCAGACAGCCGATCCCGCCCGTGAAGTCGATGAAGGAGTTGCCGTCGACGTCGGTCAGGATCGCGCCGCGGCCCTCGTCGATCACGAGGGGTAGGTAGATGGAGAGAGGCCTCGCGATCACGCGCTCCTTGCGTTCGAGGATCTCGCTGCTGCGCGGGCCGGGAACGTCGGTCTTGAGCTGAATGGAGGAGGTCGTCGCCATCCCGCGACTCTATAGGCTGGATTTCGGATGGTTCTCTCCGACCGAACGATCCGACGACTCGTCGAGAACGGTCAAATCGGCATCGACCCCTTCGACGACGAGCTCGTCCAGCCGTCGAGCGTGGACGTCCGCGTCGACCGGTACTTCCGCGTCTTTCGAAACTCGCGCTACCCCTTCATCGACGTCAAGGAGCCGATGGAGGATCTCACGGAGCTCGTCGAGGTGGCCGACGAGAAGGAGGCGTTCATCCTGCATCCCGGCGAGTTCGTGCTCGGCTCGACGCTCGAGCGGATCACGCTCCCGGACGACCTCGTCGCGCGCCTCGAGGGCAAGAGCTCCCTAGGGCGCCTCGGGCTCCTGATCCATTCGACGGCCGGCTTCATCGACCCCGGCTGGGACGGCCATGTCACACTCGAGCTCTCCAACGTGGCCAACCTGCCGATCACGATCTACTACGGGATGAAGATCGGGCAGCTCTCGTTCGTGCAGCTGACCGAGCCGGCCGAGAGCCCGTACGGCAGCGCGCTGCTCGGCTCGAAGTACCAGGGTCAGGCTGGGCCCACCCCCAGCCGCTACTGGCGGAACTTCGCATGATCCTCGTCACCGGAGGCACCGGTTTCGTCGGCCCCCACGTCGTGCACGCGCTGCGTGCGCAAGAACGCGACGTCAGGGTGCTCGTCCGAAAGCCTGGCTCCAAAGGAGCGAAGATCGTGGCGAGCTGGGGCTGCGAGCTCGCCCAGGGAGACATGACCGATGCCGAGAGCCTGAAGCGCGCGGTCGAGGGCTGCGACACCGTCGTCCACCTGGTCGCCATTCCAACCGGGAGCGAGGAGCGGTTCGAGGAGATCATGAGCCGCGGGACGCGTGATCTGGTGGAGGCAGCGAAGCAGGCCGGTGTGATGCGCTTCGTGCATATGAGCGCGCTCGGGACGTCACCCGCGTCAAAAGACCTGACGCCTTACTTCCGTGCGAAGTGGGAGCAGGAGCAGACGGTGAAGGCGTCCGGGATCGACCACGTCATCTTCCGTCCGAGCTTCGTCTTCGGGGGCGACGGCGGGATGCTTCCCCTGCTCGTCATGCAGGTACGGTGGTCGCCGGTCATCGCCGTCGTCGGCACGAAGCGGATGCAGCCCGTCTGGGTCGAGGACGTGGCTTCGTACTTCGCCCGCGCCCTGGACACCCCCGAGGCGAACGGGCGCACGTTCGATCTCGTCGGGCCGGACGTCGTCACCTGGGATGAGCTCTACGACCGGATCAAGCGGACGCTCGGCAAGCGCCGCCCTACGTTCCGCATGCCGGTCGGCGTCGCTCGGGCCGGCGCGGCGGTGGTCGAGAAGCTCCCCACGACGCTCCCGCTCTCCCCCGATGCGTTGACGATGCTCGAGTACGCGGACAACGTGGCCGACCTCCAGCCCGCGGTCGAGACATTCGGCATCCAGCCGATCGGTCTGAACGAGCAAATCCGCCGCGCCGTCGCCTAGACGGAGCTCTTGAAGCAGCGAGGGCGCCTTTCGGCGCCCTCGCTTGAAGAGCAACGGTGACTCGCCTGGATTCGTAGGAGCGCTTCAGCCCCCTACGCTGGCTAGGCGATTCCCCTTGGGTCTTGGGGACACGCCCCTACGTGCGAGTACCTCCACTGCCCGTACATAAGTCGTAACTCAGTCGGACCACCTCCTCTCCGTGGTGAACGAAATATAACGATCAGCGGAGGACGGTCGACAACTCGAGGCCGCGGTCGAGCGGGACCGTCACGCTGACGAGGGTCGAGTCGGCCTGGCGCGCGGCGCTATAGGCGCCAAGCGTCTCGGCATGCGAGATGACGTTGTCGGCGATGACCAGCGCGCCCGGCTCCACACGCCGGCGCGCGAGCGCGAAGAGCGCTTCGACGTCCTCGAGCTTTTCCAGCGTCGCGAACGCGTCGCCTTCCTCCAGGTCGACCCAGTCGGCGAGGCCTGCCTCCGACACGTTTTGGCGCCACGACGCCGCTTTCGCGGGATCCTGCTCGAGCGAGAGCACGCGGCCGCCCAGGTAGCGGACCCCTGCCCCGAGCCAGACCGACGAGTAGCCGCGCGAGCCGCCGATCTCGAGCACCTCGCAGTCAGTCTGCGGCGCGACGAGCGAGAAGAGGAAGCGCCCGGTGGTGGCCGCGACCTGGCGGGAGCGCTCCATCGGAGGCAGACCGCGCTCGCGCTCCTCCGCGTCCTCGCGCTGCAGGCGCTCGAGCACGCCGAGCACGAGCTCGTCGAGCATAGGAGCTACGACCTGGGGTCGGTCTCGAGCGCGACTTTCGTCGCGTCGCCGATGCCCTTCTCGACCACGGCGAAGCGGTCGTTTTGCAGGATCACCTGCTCCACGTCGGGCAGCTCATGGCCGGCAATGACGGCGAAGTGGGTCGGGTCGGCACGCAGGCCCTCGTACTCCCCGAGCGTCATGTGGATGGCCTCGGTGCAGGTCGCGTCCCCGCACTCGCAGAGAAACTCCGCGTCCTCGTCGTAAGTCGTGATCTCGCGGATCCGCTCGTTTACCTCGCGGAAGAGCGCCTCGTTCTTGCCGATCCGTTCCTCTCGCGTTCCCACAGGGCACAAATCTAACGAAACCTTTCCCGACCCTGCGAGGTGGGGATAGCCGCACAGCCAAACGCCTGGTGCCTCCAACGCCCCGCCGTCCTCAGCGAAGGTCGACCTTGACCTGCCCGTCCTCGACACGGACGGGAAACGTGTCGACGGGCAGGTAAGCAGGCAGGGTGAGCGCCCGCCCGCTGCAGATGTCGAAGGTCGCGCCGTGGCGCGGGCAGACGACGACGCCTCGCTCGGGCTCCCAATCGCCCTCGACCAGCGGTCCGTCGTCATGCGAGCAGCGATCCTCGATCGCGCAGAGCCGACCATCGATGTTGTAGACGCCGACGGAGATCTCGCCCGCGTGGACGAGCTTCATCGTCCCGGGCGGCAGCTCCTCGACGGGGCAGACGGTGAGGTCCGCCAACTAGCCGATGCTGAGCTCGTCCTGCATGCCCGCCCATTCCTCGGGGAGAGGCGTGCCCTTCGCACGGTGGAGTGCCACCTTGAGCACGCCGAGACCGAGGAGCGCACATTTCAGCCGGACGGGCGTGAGCGGGATCCCGACCTCGTCGAGCAGCTCGTCGCGCGGCATCGCGGCGACCTCGCTCGCCTTCCGGCCCTGCACGAGCTCGGTGAGCATCGACGTGGCGGCCTGGCTGATCGCGCAGCCGCGGCCGCGAAACTTCAGCTCCTCGATCGTGTCGCCGTCGGCCCCGAAAGCGACGTAGATCGAGACCTCGTCGCCGCAAAGGGGATTCTGGCCGTCGGCCTCGGCGTCAGCGTCCTCGATCACCCCGTGGCCGCGCGGGTTCTTGTAGTGGTCGAGGATCACCTCGCGGTACATGACGTCGAGCTCGCTCACAGACTCATCGTAACGACGCCCGCGCGGGCTGCTACCGGCCGCGACGCAGGAGAGACGTGACGAGGCTCGGAACCTCGCGCCTTGCGTTGGAGAGCGCCCGGGCCAGGGCCGGTGCCGCTTCGGGGCCGTGCAGCCCCTCCCCGTGGCCGACCAGGATGTGCTCGGGCTCGAGGCCGGCGAGCGCGCGACGGGGCGGCCGGATGCGCAGGAAGGGATGCACGCCCAGCAGCTCCTCGGGCGAGCGCATGTACCCGATCGTCCCGAGGGCGTCGGCCGCGACCAGAACGCGCCGCTCGGGCCACCAGAGCGCGACCTCCCGCCAGAAGCGCCTGCGCAGGATGCGCCGGAACTCGAACGGCGAGCCGGGCACGCCCTCGTAGGGCGTCTCGGCCAGAGGCACGTCTAAGCGGGCCGCGAAGGCGTCCGAGTCGCGGCGGTGCCGGTCGAGGAGGACGATGACACCGGCCGGCTTCCCGAGCGCCGCGACCCGCTCGTCCACGCCGGCGCCCTCGACGGGGTCGATGAGGTAGACGCGGCCCTCGACGGCCAGCGCGTGCGCAGTCCGCGAAACGGAGCCACCCTCTTCGTCCACCCAACCGAAGCCGAAGTCCGTCTCGTCGCAGAAGCGAACTGCGGGCACCCCGATCAGGCGAAGGTCTTGCGAACCTTGTGCAGACCCTCCACCAGGCGGTCGATCTCCTCGGGCAGCGTGTAGAGATAGAAGCTCGCCCGCGTAGTCGCCGGAACGCCGAGCGCCCGCATGAGCGGCTGCGTGCAGTGGTGCCCGGCGCGCACCGCGACCCCTTCCCAGCCGAGGATCTGCGCCACGTCGTGCGGGTGGACGCCCTCGACGTCGAATGAGACGATTCCGCCGCGACGCTCGGCGGGCGGGCCGAAGATGCGAATGCCCGGGATCTCGCTCATCCGCCCGAGTGCGTACTCGACGAGCTCGTGCTCGTGCGCCTCGATCACCTCGAGGCCGATCCCGTCCAGGTAGTCGATCGCCGAGCCAAGGCCGACGGCCTGCGCGAAGGGCGGCGTCCCGGCCTCGAACTTGTGCGGAAGCTCGTTCCACGTCGTCCGCTCGATCGAGACCGTGCGGATCATCTCGCCGCCGAGCTGGAAGGGCTGCATACGCTCGAAGTGCTCCGCCCGGCCCCAGAGGACGCCGATTCCCGTCGGCGCGCACATCTTGTGACCGGTGAAGGCGAGGAAGTCCACGCCGAGGGCCTGCACGTCGAGTCGCCGGTGCGGCGCGGCCTGAGACGCGTCGACGACGGTGATCGCGCCCTGCTCGCGCGCCCAGGCGGTGATGCGCTCGAGCGGGTTGACCGTCCCGAGCGAGTTGTTCACGTAGCCGACGGCGACGACCTTGACTTGACCCTGACCGGCGAGCTCGTCCAGCGCGTCGAGCGCGAGCTCGCCGTTCTCGTCGGCGGGGATCGCCGCGAACGCAGCCCCCGTGTGGTTCGCGATGTACTGCCACGGAACGAAGTTCGAGTGGTGCTCGAGCTCGGTGACGACCACTAGGTCGCCGGGCCCGAGGTTCTCGAGGCCCCAGGCGTAGGCGACCAGATTGAGCGCCTCGGTCGCGCCGCGCGTGAAGACGACCTCGCGCGTGGACTCCGCGTTGACGAACGTCTTGACCTTCTCGCGCGCGCCTTCGTAGCCGGCGGTTGCACGCTCTCCGAGCTCGTAGACGGCCCGGTGCACGTTGGCGTAGGAGGTCTCGTAGAACTCACGCTCAGCATCGAGTACCTGGCATGGCTTGTGCGAGGAGTTGGACGAATCGAGGTAAGCGAGCGGCTTGCCGTACATCGGCCGCCCGAGGATCGGGAAGTCCGCGCGCAGCGCCTGAACGTCGAGCTTGGCAGCAGCGGAAACGGCCATAGGGCCATCGTACCGCCCTCGAATGGCGCTACCCGGCGCTAGAACGCGGTTTCGCGCTCGTCGTTGCCGTCGTCGTCGGCTACGCGGCCCGACTCCGGCTGATCCTCGATCGTGCGGCCTTCCTCGCCGGCCTTGCGCCGAGCTTCCTCGGTCGCGTCCGCCGCGTCCTCGGCGACATCCTCCTGGTTCCGCTCCGGCTCGTTCACGCGGCAGAGCCTAGCTCGTTCGCACGCGCGGCCGCGTCCACCACGTCGCGCAGGACACCCTCCGGCACCGGATCGAGCGTCCGGAAGCGAACGCAGTCGGCGGCGGCGATGTACTCGTCGACGCCCGTCAAGCAGCCGGGATGCGGGCCTCGAGGGCGTTCTGCAGGGCCTCTCGCACCGGATCGAACTCGATCCGGTCGAAGATCTCCTGATAGAAGCCGCGGACGATCAGCCGCTCCGCCGCGCCGCGCGAGAGACCGCGCGCCATGCAGTAGAAGAGCTCGTCGCGATCGACCTGGCTGATCGTCGCTCCGTGCGTGCAGCGTACGTCGTTCGCCATGATCTCGAGCCCGGGGATCGAGTCCGCGTGCGCATTCTCCGAGAGCAGGAGGTTGCGGTTCTCCTGGTAGGCGTTCGTCTTCTGCGCGTCGGGCTCCACGCGAATCATCCCGCGCCAGACCGAGGTCGCCCGGTCGCGGAGCGCGCCCTTGAACGCGAAGTCCGAGGTGGTCGACGGAGCCATGTGCTCCTGAAACGTGTCGTAGTCCAGGTGCTGGTCGCCGTCGGCGAAGTACGCGCCCGTTACCCGCGAGGTAGCCCCCGGGCCGGCGAGGTCATTCTGGATCCGCGTCTTGCCCTTCTTCGAGCCGAAGCCGCCGGCGATCCAGTCGAGCTCGGCGTCGCGCTCCACCCGCGCGTGGTGATTCGCGAAGTGCCACGTCTGCGGCGAGAGATTCTGGATCGAGACGTACTCGAGCTTCGCCGCCTGGCCGACGACGAGCTCGGTCACGGCGTTCGAGTAGCCGGAAAGCTCGGGCGAGGCCGACGCGTACTCCTCGACGAGTGCGAGCCGCGATTCGGGCTCACAGACGACGAGGAGGCGCCAGAAGAGCGCACCGCCCTCGGCGCTGTTCGTGACCCGCACGTACACGGGCTTCTCGAGCACGACTCCCTTGGAGGCCCGGACGAGCAGCCCGTTCTCCCACATGGCCGCGTTGTGCGCCGCGAACTTCTCCTCGTTCCCGACGAGGGTTCCGAGCAGCTCGTGATCGACGAGCGGGACAACCTCGACCCCGTCGACAACGCCGTCGACTTTCAGGCCCGACTCGGAGACCGTGACCGTGACTGCGGCGTCGATCTCGAGCATCGACTCGGCCGGCGCGGCGACCCGAGCGCCGTTCGTTGCGAAGGCCTCCGGGTCGAAGCCCTTCAGGTCGGTGAAGCGCCAGTGCTCGTCCTTCGTGTTCGGAAAGGGAAGCGCGCGGTAGCGGTCGAGGAGCTCGGCGCGGCTCACGATGCCTCCCTGCGCGCGTCCTCGCGCTCGCGACTCTCCGTGTGCCCCATCCCGTCGGGACGAGGCTCCGCGTAGCGGCGGTGGAGGATGACGCCGTTCCCGTCGAAATCGGCGCAGAAAGCCATGTGGCAGACGCCGGTGTCCATGGTCTCGCCGCGGAACTGGACGCCGGCTGCCTCGAGCTCGCGGCGCGCCGCTTCGACGTCGGGAACGCGCAGCGCGATTCCCGCCGTCGGGGCGAACGGGAGGCCGTCGCGCTCAGGCTCCCAGGTCCCGAGCGTCACGTTCGAGGTCTCGAACTCCGCGTAGACGTCCTCGGGCGTGGTCGACTCGGGCAGCCCCAGCAGCCCGCCGTAGAACCGGCGCGCCTGCCCAGTGTCGCGAGTCGGAACGGAGATGAAGTCGACGCGCTCGACCGTGATCATTCGTACGGCTTGTAGCGGCGGTGCAAGATCAGGTCGTTGCCGTCTGGGTCGCGAAAGACCGCCATGTGGCAGACGCCGGTGTCGAGCGTCTCGCCGAGGAACTCCACGCCCTTCCCTTCCAGCTCCGCACGAGCCTCGGCGACGTCGCTCACCCGGAGGGCGAGCGGGCCGTTCCGTTGCGGCTCGAACTCCAACCCGACCCGCTCGGGCTCCCAGATCCCCAGGCAGGTGTCGCCGATCCAGACCTCGAAGTTCGCGTTGTCGTCAGGCCGTAGCCCGAGCACGTCCATATAGAACGCCCGCAGTGCTGCGGCGTCGCGCGATGGGACGGCGACGAAGTCGAGTCGCTCGACCTGCACTAGCCAACCGAACCTTCCATCTGGAGGAGGATCAGCCGGTTCAGCTCGACCGCGTACTCGAGCGGGAGCTCCTTCGTGATCGGCTCGACGAACCCGGAGACGATCATCGCCGCCGCCTCGGCCTCCGAGAGTCCGCGCGACATGAGGTAGAAGAGCTGCTCCTCACCGATCTTCGAGACCGTCGCCTCGTGCCCGATGTCGACGTTGTTCTCGTCGATCCGGATGTACGGGTAGGTGTCCGAGCGCGAGTCCTCGTCGAGGATCAGCGCGTCGCAGACCACCTTCGACTTGGCGCCGTGCGCGCCCTTCGCCACCTCGAGGAGGCCGCGGTAGCCCGCGCGCCCCCCGTCCTTGGAGATCGATTTCGAGGTGATGACCGACGACGTGTTCGGTGCCACGTGGACGCACTTGCCGCCCGCGTCCTGGTGCTGGCCCTTGCCGCCGAAGGCGATCGAGAGCACCTCTCCGTGCGCGCCCTCCCCCATCAGCCAGATGGCCGGGTACTTCATCGTCAGCTTGGAGCCGAGATTCCCGTCGACCCATTCCATCGTGGCGTTCTCGTGGGCGACCGCGCGCTTGGTGACGAGGTTGTAGACGTTGTTCGACCAGTTCTGGATCGTCGTGTACCGGCAGCGCCCGCCCTTCCTCACGATGATCTCGACGACCGCGGAGTGGAGCGAGTCGGTCGTGTAGATCGGCGCGGTGCAACCCTCGACGTAGTGCACGTAGGCGTCCTCGTCGACGATGATCAGCGTCCGCTCGAACTGGCCCATGTTGGCCGCGTTGATGCGGAAGTAGGCCTGGAGCGGGAGCTCGACGCGTACGCCCGGCGGCACGTAGATGAAGGAGCCGCCCGACCAGACGGCCGAGTTCAACGCCGCGAACTTGTTGTCGTTCTGCGGGATGATCGTGGCCATGTGCTCGCGGACGATGTCCTCGTGCTCGCGAAGCGCCGAATCCATGTCGAGGAAGATGACGCCCTGGTTTTCGAGCTCCTCCTGGAGCTTGTGGTAGACGACCTCGGACTCGTACTGCGCCCCGACACCGGCGAGGTACTTCTTCTCAGCCTCCGGGATCCCGAGCTTGTCCCACGTGTCCTTGATGTCCGCAGGCAGGTCCTCCCAGGAGTTGGCCTGGTTCTCGGTGGGGCGGATGTAGTAGTAGATGTCGTCGAAGTCGATCGTCGAGAGGTCCCCGCCCCAGGTCGGCATCGGGCGCGCATAGAAGTAGTCGAGGCTCTTGTGGCGGAACTTCCGCATCCACTCGGGCTCGTTCTTGTGGCTCGAGATGGCGTCGACGAGCTCGTGCGAAAGGCCCTTGCCAGACTTGAAGAAGTAGTCCTCGGGGACGTGGAACCCGTACTTGACCTCGTAGTCGGTGCCGATCCCCTGGACGACTTCGGTCTCGGTGATGGCCACTACGAATCACCTCCCATGGCTGCGCCGGCGGGAATGAAAGCTTCGTAGCCCTCCGCCTCGAGCGTCTCCGCGAGCTCGGGGCCTCCCTCGGCCACGATACGCCCGTCCACGAAGACGTGCACGAAGTCGGGCTTGATGTAGTTCAAAATTCTCTGGTAGTGGGTGATCACGAGCGCACCCATCTGCGGGCCGACGAGCTTCTCCACGCCTTCGGCGACGACCTTCAGCGCATCGATGTCGAGTCCTGAGTCGGTCTCGTCGAGCACGGCGATGCGGGGCTGCAACATCGCCATCTGCAGGATCTCGACGCGCTTCTTCTCGCCGCCCGAGAACCCCTCGTTGAGGTAGCGACCGGCCATCTCCTTGGACACCTTGAGGTCGGCCATCGCACCCGTGAGCTGCGTACGGAACTCCTTGATCGCGATCGGATCGTCCTCGCCGCCGTTTCGCGCCTTGCGGACCGCGTTGACGGCCGAGCGGAGGAAGCTCGCGACGGTGACGCCCGGCACCGCGTACGGATACTGGAAGGCAAGGAAGAGCCCGCGCTGCGCGCGCTCGTCGGCCCCCATCTCCACGATGTTCTCACCGTCGAGGAGAATCTCCCCGTCGGTGATCTCGTAGGCCGGGTGGCCCATCAGCGCGTAGGCGAGCGTGGACTTGCCCGAGCCGTTCGGACCCATGACCGCATGCACCTCGTCGGTGTCGATCGTAAGGTCGACGCCCTTGACGATCGAGGTGCCATCTTCGAGCGCGACGTGCAGGTTCTTGATCTCGAACAGCGACAAGTTAGTGAAAGCCTCCCTGACGGGATACACAGGCCGAGCCGGACGGCTCGTGACACCCACAGTCTACCGGCAGCCCAAAGGCCTCGAGCCGGGTCTCGGTGCTACCATCGGGCTATGCCCCTGGGCCTCAGCTTCTGGGAGCTCGCCATCATCTTCGCGGTGCTGCTCCTGCTTTTCGGGGCGAAACGGCTCCCGGAGATGGGGCGTTCGCTCGGACGGGGAATGCGTGAGTTCAAGGACGCGGTGACGGGTAAGGACGACGAGCCCGAGCGGCCTCCGACGGAGCTCACTGCCCCGGCTCCCGTGACGACGCACCCCTCCTCCGAGACCGAACGCGTCTCCAGCTCCAGCTAAGCCGCGAATGGCGATCGCTCGGCCGCGACTGCCGCGCCGGCTAGGGCACGGCGAGAGCGTCACGCTCGTCCAGCACCTCGACGAGCTTCGCACGCGCCTGGTCGTCTCGCTGCTCGCCCTAGCGGTCGGCGTCGGCGTCGCCTTCCCGTTTCACGAGCGGATCGTCGAGGCGCTCGTCGACCCGCTCCCGGACGATCGCCAGCTGATCACGTTCGGGGTCACCGAGCCCTTCTTCACGTCGTTCAAGGTCAGCCTGGCGGCAGGGTTCCTGCTCGCCTTCCCGGTTCTGCTCTGGCAGATCTGGAGCTTTCTGGCCCCGGCGTTCGCCGAGCACGCGCAGCGAGTCGTCGCCGTCTTCGTCGCGATCTCCACGGTCCTCCTCGCCGGCGGCATCGCGTTCGGCTACTGGATCGTCCTGCCGCGCGCTCTCGACTTCCTGACCAACTACGACTCGGAGCTCTACGACATCCAGATCCGCGCGAGCTACTACCTCTCCTTCGTAACGTTCGGCCTGCTCGCGTTCGCCCTCGTCTTCCAGCTTCCGATCTTCATCCTCGCGCTCGTTCGCCTGGGCGTGCTGTCCTCGGGAACGCTGCGGAGCAACCGAAAGATGGCGATCGTGCTCATCGTCGTCGTGGCCGCGCTCATGCCGACGGTGGACCCGATCTCGCTCGTCTTCGAGACGATCCCGCTCCTCATCCTCTTCGAGATCTCGATCTGGGCGTCCGCCTTCTTCGAGCGCCGCTGGCGGGCCTCGGGCGTCATCCCCTGATGCGCGTCCTCTCGGCCGACTGGGTGCTACCGGTCGCGAGCGAGCCGATCCGAGACGGCGCGGTGGTGCTCGAGGACGGATGCGTTGCCGCCGTCGGAACGCGCGGCGAGCTCGGGGAAGGCGAACGCTTCGACGGCGCGGCGATCGTCCCGGGGCTCGTGAACGCCCACTCCCACCTCGAATACGCGGTCTACGCGGGCTTCGGGGACGGCCAGCCTTTCGGGCCATGGCTCGCGACGCACATCGAGCGCAAGGCCCGGATCGGCTGGGAGGAGTTCGTGGCGGTCGCCCGACTCGGCGCCGCGGAGTGCCTGCGCTCGGGGATCACGACGATCGCGGATGCGAGCTTCAGCGGCGCGGCGGCGCAGGGGGCTGCCGACCTCGGCCTGCGCGCGCTCGTCTGCCTCGAGGTGTTCGGTGCCGACGTTGGCGAGGCCCGCGATCGCCTCGACCAGCTCTTCGGGCGAGTGGGCGAGCTCGAGTCCGGGACGATCCGCTTCGGCGTCTCCCCGCATGCGCCCTACTCCGCTTCGCCCGATGTCTACCGGATGACCTACGAGCGGGACCTTCCGGTCGTCACGCACGTGGGCGAGTCGGACGACGAGCTCGACTATCTCCTGCGTGGAGAGGGCCCGATCGCAGCGGTCAGCCAGGTCGACCCGCCCGGGAAGACACCGGTGCGCCACCTCGCCGACGAGGGCCTTCTCGGGCCCCACATGCTCGCCGCTCACTGCGTGAAGGTGGACGCCGAAGAGATCGGCCTGCTCGTCCGCCACGACGTCGCGGTCGCCCACTGCCCGCGCTCGAACGCCGTCCTCGGCTGCGGGATCGCCCCGCTCCGCGAGCTTCTCGACGCGGGCATCCGAGTCGGCCTCGGGACCGATAGCCCTGCGTCGGCGCCCTCGTTCGACTTCTTCGAGGAGATGCGGACGGCCGTGTACGCGGCCCGGGCGCGGGCCGCCGAACCCGACGCGCTCTCGGCCAACGAGGCGCTCGAACTCGCTACGCTTGGCGCTGCGCGCGCGCTCGGGCTCGAAGACGAGGTCGGGTCGCTCGCGCCGGGGAAGCGCGCCGACCTGACCGTCGTCTCGCTCGCCGGCTCGCCGTACCTGCCCTGGGAGGACCCCGCCGCGGCGGTCGTCTTCGGCGGCTCTCCCGAGCGGGTCCAGCTAACCCTCGTCGACGGCGAGGAGCGCTACCGGAAGGGAGGGATGGCATGGCACGAGCTCAGACAGGAGGCCGCAGAGGCCCGAAGCCGCCTGCTCGGCGTCCTGCCTCCAGCGCTGAAGACCTGATGTTCTTCCCCCGGCTGCGCCGCCGGGCGAAGTGGGTCTTCGCGTTCCTCGCCTTCGCGTTCGCGCTCGCTTTCGTCGTTGCCGGGGTCGGGACGGGCCTCGGCTCGGGCGTGGGCGACTACCTCGCCGACCTCTTCAACCGGCAGCCGGGCACGGGCGATAGCGACGTCGGCAAGGCGCAGGAGGAGGCCGTCGCTGCCCCGAAGGACGACGCGAAGCTCGAGCGCTACCTCGAGGCGATCTTCCAGGATCAGTCGCTGAACGTCGACCAGCAGATCGCCGAGATGAACCGCTACCTCGAGCTGCGACCCGACGACCCCAACGCGCTGCAGCAGCTCGCCGGCCTCTACCTGACGAAGGGCGGCGCAGCGGAGCAGCGGGCGCAGAGCGCGCAGATTTTGGCCTCGCGAGCCTTCTTCGCCAACGAGATCCAAAGCCCGGGCGGCGCGGTCTCGCAGGCGATCGGAGTCGACCCCATCACGAGCCAGATCCGGCAAGAGGCCTCGACGAACTACTCGATCGCCGTCGCAGCGGCCCAGGACGCCTACAAGAAGGAGTCCGAGGTCTGGCAGAAGGTCACGAAGCTCCAGCCCGAGGAGGCGAGCTCTTTCTTCGAGCTCGGCCGCTCCGCCCAGCAAGGGGGCGACACGACGCTGGCGATCACCGCCTTCGAGCGCTACCTCGAGCTTGCGCCGGAGTCGCCGGACGCGGCCCAGATCCGCGAGCTCCTCAAGCAGTTGAAACTGCAGCAGGACGCGGCGCAGGAGGGGCAGGCCCCGCCGGGCCCCTAAGCGCTAAGGTACGCCGTCTCCGATCTCCAGAGCCCGGAATGAACTTCGACATCAAGACCGAGAAGCTGCGCGAGGACGCGTACCTGATCGCCCTTGCGGGGGAGGTCGACCTCTACACGGCGCCGGAGTTCAAGCAGCAGCTGCTCGAGGTCGTCGGCCAGGGCGGCAAGAGCATCGTGGTCGACTTCTCCGACACGACGTTCATCGACTCGACGACCCTCGGCGTGCTCGTCGGCGGCGTGAAGCGGCTGCAGCCGAACGGCGGACAGCTCTCCCTCGTCTGCAGCGACCGCAACATCACGAAGATCTTCGAGATCACCGGGCTCGACCGCGTCTTCACGATCTACTCGACGCGGGA
>Ga0136614_10001366_pt1 | contig 14269 bp, 13 predicted proteins | sample AntDrymUQ2792106_2_FD_106643 | JGI IMG/M metagenome (GOLD analysis project Ga0136614, IMG submission 106643) | Polar desert sand microbial communities from Dry Valleys, Antarctica - metaG UQ279 (21.06) | ecosystem: Environmental > Terrestrial > Soil > Desert | place: Antarctica: Dry Valley...
CGATGAAGCCGAAAACATGTTTGAGAAGGCCATCGCGCTTCGACCTGCGTATCCCGATGCGCATCGCGACCTCGCACAACTGATTTGGATGCGCACGGGCCGCATCGAGGACGCATTGAAAAATTTATCGCGCGCGTTGCGCACGCACCCAAGGATGTCGCACTGCTGCGGCAGACGGCTCATCTTTGCATTCTCGCGGGCGATTCCGCAAAAGCGCTGCCGCTGTCAATGCGTGCCGAGCAGTTGGCGCCGAACGACGCCAGCGCTCAGATCAGTGTGTGCGAATCGTTGCTGGCGTCGGGACGGCCGCAGGACGCCGAAGCAAAAGCTGCCGCGTTGTGCAGCACGTTGCCCACGCACCAGTACGCGCTCGCATTGCGAGCAACCGCGTGGAGGCTGCTCGGTGATTCGCGATATGCCGCCCTGCACGACTACGCCGCGCTGGTCGCTCAGCAGCAGCTCGACGTTCCGGTCGGCTTCGAGGATCTGAATTCTTTCTTGAGCGTTCTGTCGGACGAGTTGCAGAGCCTGCATAGCTTCCACACGCATCCGTTTTTTCAATCTGTTCGCGGTGGCAGCCAACTGACGCTTCAAGCAGACGAACTGAGTCGCCCTCTGATTGCAAAGCTTTTCAACGCTATCGGTCTGGCAGTGCAGCGCTACATCGACACATTAGGCAGAGGCAATGACCCAGTGCGTACGCGAAATGTTGGCCGCGCTGCGTTAAGCGGTGCGTGGAGCGTGCGACTACGATCGGGCGGTCATCACGCCGACCACGTTCACCCGCACGGCTGGATATCGTCAGCTTGCTATATCGCCTTGCCGCCGGCGATCGGTGACGGTCAAAATGGACGCGCGGGCTGGCTGCGCTTAGGGCGTCCCGCGCTTCCGACGCAACCTTTATTGGAAGCCGACCATTTTGTACAGCCAAAACTGGGGCGCCTGGTTCTTTTCCCTGCGTATATGTGGCACGGGGTCGAGCCGTTTGAAAGCGATCAACCCCGGCTTAGCGTGGCGTTCGATGTCGTGCCTGCGTAGTAAAAAGCACTGGCCTCACGTTGACCGGCGCACTTTCGAAGCCACGTGCTGACCAAAAAAATTCTTACGCCTCGAGCTTCGCATTCATCGTGATCTTGGCTTTGAGCAGCTTGGATACCGGGCACCCTTCCTTGGCCTTGTTGGCGATCTGCTCGAACTTTGCCGGATCGGCACCCGGCACTTTCGCGACGACGTTCAGATGACTCGCCGTGATCTCGAAGCCTTCGCCGACCTTGTCGAGCGTAACTTCGGCGTGTGTGTCTATCTTTTCCGCCGTCAAGCCTTCATTTCCGAGCATCAACGACAGCGCCATCGAAAAACAACCCGCGTGCGCGGCGCCGATCAGTTCTTCCGGATTGGTGCCTTTGCCGTTCTCAAATCGTGACTTGAAGCCATACGGCGCGTCTCTTAAAACGCCGGTTTCGGTGGAAATCGTTCCGCTGCCGTCCTTGATGCTGCCCTTCCAGACTGCCGATGCTTTCTTGATCGTCATGATCGCTCCTTAATTGCCGTGCCGCAGACTGCCCAGCAAGGGGCAAACCCGCGCTACGCGCCAAGGCTACAGCCGCATACAATCCAGCGAAATTCGATTAGAAGTTAATTACAAAAGGAGACTCCCATGAAAAGCATCAAGCATGCGCTGATCGCCGTAGGCGCAATCGGCCTTGCGCTGACCGCGCTGGCGCAAGACAAAGTCACGCTATCAATCGCGACCGGCCCCACGACCGGCGTTTATTACCCGCTCGGTGGCGGCATTGCGAATGTTCTTTCCAAGTATGTGCCGGGGTATGCCGCCAACGCGGAGACCACGGCGGGCTCAGTGGCCAACTTGCAGTTGATGAGCCAGAAAAAGTCGGACATCGCGCTGTCGATGGCCGATGCCGCATGGGACGGCTTCAAAGGCCAGGGCAAGTTTGCGGCGGGCTCCGTACCCGTACGCACGCTGATGATTGCGTATCCGAACCGCATGCATATCGTCACGGTGGACGGCGCCGGGATCAACAAGATGGCCGATTTAAAGGGTAAGCGCGTTTCGACCGGCGCGCCTAACAGCGCAACCGAATTGATGGCGCAGCGCGTTCTTGAAGCGGCCGGGCTCGATATAGAGAAAGATATCCGGCGCGAGCGGCTCGACCCCGGCAAATCGACCGACGCCATCAAGGACAGGAAGCTCGACGCTTACTTCTGGGTCGGCGGGATACCCACTGCGGCGGTGACCGATCTGGGCGCCACACCGGGCACCAAGCTCAAGCTCGTGGATCACGCCGAAGTTGTCGACGGTATGAACCAGAAATACGGCCCGCTTTACATCCGCGACACTATTCCAGCGAAAGCGTATCCGGGGCAGGACCAACCGAATCAGGTGGCGACGGTGCAAAACCTGATCATCGCGCGCGCCGATATGTCGGACCAGGTCGCGTACAACATCGTGAAGACGATTTTCGAAAAACGCGACGAGCTGATCCTGGTACATAAGGAAGCGACCAACTTCGATCTGAAGTTTCAAACGAATGACGCGTCACCGATTCCGTTCCACCCCGGCGCGATCAAGTACTTCAACGAGAAGGGCATCAAGATCAAATAGGCTCGAGTAGCGACGGCCGCGGCAGCCTGATGCAAAACGCAGCGAGCAGCCCCGAGGTTGTGTCGAGGAGCGCACACGTACGAGAGGTACGTCGAGCACCGCAGACGCGAGATCGGGACGCGCAGTAGTTTTGCGTCCGGCTGCTGGCATTGATGGCTGAACCGACGATGCAATCGGCGCAGGCGATCCCTGCGCCGGTCGTCACCGAAGAGCAGCGGCTAAAGGCCGAACAATTCATCGCGCTCGAGGAAGGCGCGCACCACAAGTTCGCGGGAGCGTGGGGCACCTTCCTTTTCGCCACCGCGGTCGCGATGAGCCTGTATCACCTGTACGCCGCGTACGGCATCGTCACCACCACCACGCTGCGCTACGTGCACGTGGCGTTCATGTTGTTCCTGGTATTTCTGCTGTTTCCCGCGGTGAAGCGGCTGCGCCATCGATTCAGCTGGATCGATCTGATCTGCGCCGTTGTCGGCGTGGCGACCAGCGTTTACGCGCTGCTTGGCGGCGACAATTTTCTTGATCGGAGCACCGCGCCAAATACGCTTGACATGCTAATGGGTGTGGCGCTGATCGTGCTGGTGCTGGAGGCTGCACGCCGCTCGACCGGCTGGATCATGCCGATGGTGTGCGTGCTCTTCCTCGTGTACGCGATGGCCGGCGCGCATCTGCCGCAACCGTGGACGCACCGCGGCTACGACGTCGATCGCCTGGTGGGCACGATGTACATGACGCTCGAAGGGATTTTCGGCACGCCGATCGACGTGTCATCGTCGTTGATCATTCTGTTTACGATCTTCGGCGCGATTCTTCAATTCTCGAACGCGGGCAAATTCTTTATCGACTTTTCACTCGCCGCTTTTGGACGTAAGGCAACAGGTGCAGGACGCGCAGTGACCGCAGCTTCGTTTTTGCTTGGCGGTCCGTCAGGCTCAGGAGTCGCGACAACCGTCACGCTCGGCACCGTTGCCTATCCGATGCTCGCTAAAGCGGGGTACGAGAAAAACGCCGCTGGTGGATTGTTGGCGGCGGGCGGTCTTGGCGCGATTCTTTCGCCACCGGTACTCGGTGCTGCTGCATTTCTGATCTCCGAGTTTCTGAAGATCTCGTATCTGGACGTGATCCGCATGGCGGTCATTCCGACCTGCCTTTACTACCTGTCGCTGCTCTTTATGGTCGAGATCGACGCCCGCAAACACTCGATGGTGCAGGTAAGAGTTGAAACGAGCGCCACCGTATGGCAATTGATGAAGACGATGGGGTTTCACTTCATATCGCTGGTCGCGATCATCGTGTTTCTGCTGCTGGGCTTCTCACCGATCGCGTCAGTCTTCTGGGCAACGATCGTCGCAATATTGATCAGCTTTCTGAACCGCGACAGCGCGCTGATCGACGTTTCACTGCTGACACGCCGGCCGCGCGGGTGGATACGGGAATTGCTTCTGCATTCGAAGCTGATGAAGGCGCTAGAGGCCGGCTCGGTCGGAATGCTAAGCGTGGCGGCAACGTGTGCGGCGGCCGGCATCATCGTCGGCGTCGTCACGCTAACCGGGCTCGGTCTGCGCTTTGCCGACATCGTCGTCACATACGCGGGCGGCAGCCTTCTGCTGACCGCGATCTACACCGCGCTGATCGTCTGGATCGTCGGCCTCGCGGTGCCGGTCACCGCCAGCTACATCATCTGCGCGGTTGTCGCGGCTCCGGCCCTGATCAAGCTTGGCGTGCCAGACTTTGCCGCGCACATGTTCATTTTCTATTACGCGGTGCTGTCGGAAGTGTCGCCACCGACCGCATTGTCCCCTTTTGCCGCTGCAGCAATTACCGGGGGCGATCCTTACAAGACGACCTTTCAAGCGTGGAAGTACACGCTGCCCGCATTCGTTGTCCCGTTCGTCTTCGTACTCGATCCGCTGGGTGTAGGTCTGCTGCTTGCGCTTCCGCCTGGTGGCACGTGGTGGGATGTCGCATGGATCGTTGGGCTGGTCGTGATTGCGTTGATCGCACTCGCGGCAGCCGCGGAAGGCTGGTTGTTGGATAGGACGACACGGCTTGAGCGAGTGCTATTGATCGCTTCAGGATTGCTGATCATCTATCCTAAGCCCTGGTTCGATGCAATCGGATTTTCGCTGCTCGTAGTCGTGGTCGTAATGCAGCTCGCCCGTCGTCGGCCCAAACGAGTATCAGCAACCGGCGATTAGATGGCAGCTTCTGGGCGAAAACATTCGCCGCGTGTTATCTGTGTTGGCGGATCGGCAACGATTGACCAGATTTTTCTGGTCGACGAGGTCAAGTTGCCGTCGGTCAAGCTCACTGCAACCGACTTCGTCGAAACCGGGGGCGGCATGGGTGCAAATGCCGCGGTCGCGGTGCAGCGACTCGGTGGCCAGGCGATTTACTGGGGCCGCGTAGGCGACGATGTCACCGGCGAACAAGTCATCGCATTGCTGAGGCAGGAAGGCGTTGATGTTTCGACGGTGCGCCGCCTGCCCGGATTTCGCACGAAGATTGCGACGATCCTGATCGACGCGCGCGGCGAACGGCTCGTGGTTTCGGTGCAGCCGCAGGGATATCCTCCGGACGCATCGTGGCTTCCGATCGAACGCGTCGCGCAAGCCGACGTGGTTCTTGCCGATACCCGATGGCCGCAGGGCGCCCAGCGCCTGTTCGACGCCGCCGCTGGCTCAGGCAAGCCGAGCGTATTTGACGGAGATGCCGGCGAAGCGCAACAGGTTCGAACCACTGCTGGCCTTGCGACACATCCATTTTTTTCGCAGCCCATGCTGCATAGCCTCGGACTGGGTGAGCCCAAGGATGCGCTGCCTCGACTGTTTGGTGGGCGCAATGTCGCGTGTGGCGTGACGTTGGGCTCCGCCGGAGTGATGTGGTTTGACGGCGAGCGCGTGCAAAGCGCGCCGTCGCCGCGCGTCACCGCTGTCGACACCCTGGCGGCGGGTGACACATGGCACGGCGCATTTGCGCTCGCACTGGGTGAGCGCAAGGATTTACCCTCCGCAATCAAGTTCGCTACGGCAGTGTCTGCGATGAAGTGCACGCGCTTTGGCGGCCGCGCTGGAATACCGACACGCGAGGCCTTTGAGCGCTGGTGGTCTGCGCTCGATCAACAACCCAGCACTTGACCGGCACGGTCGGGCGGCACCAGCACACGCCCCCGAAGACCCTGCGCTAAATACGCGCTCAACACCATCTCGCCGATGCGCGTCAGCGCTGGCGATTCGCATAGCGCCACGCAGGCCCCGCCAAACCCGGCGCCCGTCAGGCGCGCCCCATAGACCTCGGGCTGCGCCTGCAGCGACGTCACGAGCCAATCAAGCTGCGACACAGAGACTTCAAAATTATCTCGCAAGCTGACGTGCGACGCGTTCATCAGCGCGCCAAACTCGCGCGGGTCTTCACACTTGACCGCGCGTAGCACGCGCGCATTCTCGGTGACGACATGCCGCGCACGGCGGCGCAACGGCTCGGGCAACGCATTAATTTTCGCAGCATCGCGATCGGCGTCGATATCGCGCAGCGCCGCAACACCGAGCATGCGCGCCGCTTGTTCGCATTCAGCGCGCCGCTGATTGAAGCCACTTGTCGCAAGCGATCGTGCGACACCGGAGTCAAGTACCAGCACCGCTGTTCCCGGCCACAGATCGATCAGCTGAACGTGCAGCGTGCGCGCATCCAGAAACAACGCATGCGTCGTATCGGCCAGACTCGATGCCATCTGGTCCATGATTCCGCAACGCACACCGGCATGATTAATCTCCGCGCGCTGGGCCAGTTGCGCAATGCGCACGTTGTCGAGCGGCAGATCGAGTAGCTCGCGCAATGCGCGCAACGTCGCCACTTCGAGCGCGGCACTGGACGAAAGGCCGACCCCCATCGGTACATCGGATGCCACATGAATATCGAGCGCCGGCACGTCGATGCCCTCGATGCGCGCTTCTGCGAGACAACCGTATATATAAGTTGCAAATTGCTCGGTCGGTGGGGAGGCGAAGGTGAACTGCACGCTGCGTTCGAGATCAGCGGCGTAAACGGTGGTGGTGTCCCTAATACTCGCCCGAATTGCCACATGCGTTTGCTGCGGGATCGCGATCGGCAGTACATAGCCGTCGTTGTAGTCGGTGTGCTCTCCCAGCAGATTGACGCGGCCGGGCGCTGCGCCCACCGCGCGCGCACTGCCGCCGAAGACGTCGGCGAACGATTTGGACTTCGATGGCGGCTGCGACGTCACTCGAACACGACCTCCACCTGCTGCAACTCGCGCGCCTTGTCCTCAGGCAGCGCGTCCATTGCGAAGAACCCGGCCGCGAGCTCGGTCCCGGCCAAAAACTTCAGCCGCTCGCGGGTCCGGTAAGGTGGATAGAACTGCGCGTGCAGGTGCGACTCCGGATGTGGTTGACCATCGCACGGCGACTGATACCACGCCATCAGATAAGGGAAGCTGCGTTGCCATAGGCCATCGTATTTCAACAACACGGTTTTCAATGCGCGCGCCAGATCGCTGCGCTGCGCGTCGGAGAGCTGAGTGAAGTCGGCTACCGGCTGAACCGGCGCAACCCAGACCTCGTAGGGATACCGGGCGCACACAGGTACGAATGCGACTGCATGAGGACCGGCATACAAGATACGTACGCGATCGCGCACCTCGCGATCAATCAGGTCCTGCAGCACCCCGCTTTTTTTTTCCGCGAAATACTTTGCGGCCACGTCCTGCATGCGCGCCGGCACCGGCGGCACAATTGGGTACGCATAGATTTGCCCGTGCGGGTGATGCAGCGTCACACCGACTTCCGCACCCCGATTTTCGAACGGCAACACATATTGCACATCAACGCGCGTGCTCAAACGCTCGGTTCGATCGGCCAAAACCTGCAGCAGCAGATCGATATGCGGAATTGGCAACGCACCGAGCGAACTATTGGCGTCTTGCGTAAACACGACAACCTCGCAGGCACCGGCGCCCGGCGCCGTCGGCACGATCAACTCGGGAGGGGGTTCGCTCACACCACCGAGCGACGGAAATCGATTGTCGAAAACTGCGACGTCCCATTTGCCGCTTGGCAGTTCGGTCGGGCGCGCCGGGTCGGTGGTCACCAACAGCGGGTTGTATTCGGGTGGCGGCAAAAACGTCCGGCTCTGCCGGTAGGCTGCGTACGTCACCCACTCGCCACGCAACGGATGCCAGCGCAAGTGCGGACTCGCGCCCAGTGGTTTTGCAAACGGGCTCGGTGCGCGATGTGGATCGGGCGTCGTGATCGGATGTCGCGCGTACAGCGTCAGGCTTCGGCCGTCGGGCTTTACCAGATCCAGCACATGCACTACACGACCCCGCGCAGGTGTGTCGCTGAAGCGGATGTTGCAACTGCGATCAGCTCGAGCGGAATCTTGGGTGTGCGGTCGGCGTACAGAAGCCCGTTGGCTTCCTGAAACGTATCGGCAAATTGCGTGTAGCAAAAGCCGCTGAAAAGCGCGGTGTGGATCACCGTGTTCAATAGTTCCTGAAACAGCCGCGTGAATTGCGCTTCGTCCTCAACCACGGTGTAGCCCCAACTTTTTTCGCCTTGCGTTGTGCGCGGGGCGAAGGCGATGCCGCCGAATTCGGTCAGCATGATCGGCTGGCCGCGGTGTGGATAACCGTCGAGCGTCAGGATGCGTCCACCTGGGCGGCGCCGGTCGAACAATTGCTCAGGTTTTATTTCCGGCCCATAACGCTGCCGCAAGTGCTCGACGTTAGCGTCGTAATCGTGAATGCCGATAATGTCGGTAGCACTCGATTCCCAGCCGTCGTTGCCAATCACGGGCCGCGTCGCGTCAAGCGTTTTGGTCAGGTGGTAAAGCGCTTCAACAGCGTGCCGGTGTACGCGCACCGCCGTCAGCTCGGGCACACCCCATGACTCGTTAAAGGGTACCCAGACGATGACGCACGGATGGCTGTAGTCGCGCTCGACGGCTTCGCTCCACTCTCGCACGGTGCGTTTGATGGCCGTGCGCGTGAATCGATATGCCGACGGCATCTCCTCCCATACCAACAGGCCTAGACGGTCAGCCCAGTACAGATAGCGTGGATCCTCGATCTTCTGGTGCTTGCGCACGCCGTTGAACCCCATCGCCTTGGCAAGCTCGACATCGCGTCGCAACGCTTCATCGCTCGGCGCCGCCATCAGCGTTTCGGGCCAGTAACCCTGATCGAGCACCATGCGCAGCAGATAAGGCCGGCCATTGAGCATGAAGCGGTCGCGCAGGATATTCACCGATCGCAGCGCTGTGTACGAAATGAATTCGTCAATGACCTCCCCGTTGCACAACAATCGGATGCTTGCATCGAGCAACGTGGGTCGCTCCGGACTCCATAACAGTTCGTTACGAAAGTCGTCGATGCCCGGGTCGGACAACATGATCATGCGGTCGATTTCGCGGTTGACCAGCTGATAGCGGTCACTGGCCAGCAGCCGTTCGCCGTGATGCAGCTTGATCTCCAAAGCGAGATGGTCGGAAGGGTCACCCGCGATGCGCGCCTCGAATTGCAGGGCGTAGCCTTCGACATGCGGCGTCCAGCGTACTTTCTCCACGTAAGTACGCGGCACACGCTCGAGCCATACGGTCTGCCAGATGCCCGTGGTGCGCGGATACCAGATCCCGTGCGGTTCGAGTTGCCAGTCCTGCTTGCCGCGGGGCTTCGTCAGGTCATGCGGATCGTCCTCGACGTGCACGGTGACGATTTGCGTGCCCGAATCGTCCAGCAGATCCGTGATGTCAGTCCAAAACGGCGTGTGGCCGCCTTCGTGCGTCATCGCAAGGTGATCGTTAACCCAAACCTTCGCCACATAATCAACAGCGCCAAAGCGCAGAATGACGCGCCGACCATCGGGCATCAGATCGAAGTCGCGCTGATACCAGCACGCGCGGTGCAGGCCGCGCTCAGCAATCCCGCTGGCCGCGGATTCAGGCGGAAACGGCACGAGAATCTGCAGCGGCCAGCTCGTGATCTCGGAGGGCCGCGAAAACAGGCGATCATCGTCGAAGCCGAATCGCCAGCTTCCGTTCAGCGATGTCCATTCGGACCGCTGCATCAGTGGGCGCGGATACTCGAACTGCAACTGCGCGGCCTTTTTGGATGCTGCCTGTGTTGGTAGGGCCTTCGCTTCCGGCGTTTTCGTTTGCGTCTTCTTCATTTTTGCGAAGCCAGCATATGAGGTCCAAGTTCGCGCACCGAGCTGACACCCAGCAGCGCCATGTCCTGCAAAATTTCGTTCGAAAGCAAACGGATCGCATGCGCGACGCCAGCCTGCCCTCCGATCGCCGCCGCATAGATAAACGGCCGCGCGATGAATACAAAGTCTGCGCCCAGCGAAAGCGCCTTGAGCACTTCGGTGCCGCGCCGGATACCGCCATCGATCATGATCTTCAAACTTCCCTTGGCTCGCACAATTGCCGGCAACGCGCGCAGCGGGGCGATCGATGAATCGAGCTGCCGGCCGCCGTGGTTGGAAACGATCACGCCGTCGACGCCGTGATCGGCAGCGAGCTGCGCATCTTCAGCCGACAAAATTCCCTTCAGAACAAATTCTCCCTTCCACATTCGGCGTATCTGCGCGACATGCGCCCACGATAATTTATCGCGCGCGCTGAACTGGCGTAACACCGAGCGCGCGATAATGGGTACACCACGATTGACGCTGGCGTTTTCGAAGTGCGGCATTCCGCGTTCAATCAAAGTGCGCGCGAGCGTCCCCAACAACCATCGCGGGCGAATCATGCCGTCCCAGAACAGGCGCGCGCTCGGCTGCAAGGGCATCGTGAACCCGACGCGGACATTGTTTTCACGGCTGGGCAGTGTCGCGACATCCGCCGTGAGCACGAGCGTCCGAAAGCCGGCCGCATGCACTCGTTGAATCATCGATTCGACACTTGCTGCATCACCCGGCAGATAAGCCTGAAACCACGTCGAGCGCGGCGCTGCCTGCTGCACTTCTTCGAGACGAATCAGTCCGGTCGAACTGACGATCATCGGAATATTTGCAGTCTCGGCCGCGCGAGCCAGCGCGAGATCGCCTTGATACGCAATCAACGCGCTCACCCCCATCGGCGAAATGCCAAATGGCGATGCATACATCTGGCCGAAGAGTTCTGTGCGCTGCGAGCGCTCCGAGACATCGACCAGCACGCGCGGCACAAACGACCATTCTCGATAAGCCGCCGAATTGGAATCCCGCGCAACGTTGTCCTCGGCGCCACCATTGACATAGCCGAAAATCGGACGCGGCAGATGCTTGCGCGCCGCATCTTCAAAGTCCGCGAGAGCCAACAGCTTGCGCAGTGCGTACGTCAATGGTTCGGCACGGGAAAATGGTCCGGTAGCTTCGCACGGAATCGGCAGCTATTCTTCCAATTACGCGCCCAACAGGATATGAAATGACGCTTAACCAAATTCAACGGAACGTGTGGCTCGCCCTGGCAAGCTGCGTCTGGTTTCTGACAACCACCGTCCCGGTCCACGCCGCGGCTCCAGCCGCCAAAACCTCTGCGCCGGGTTACTACCGCATGATGCTCGGGAATTTTGAGGTGACTGCATTGCTCGACGGGACGATCGACCTCAAGTTGGCCGATCTGCTGACGAACACGACGCCGCCCAGGATCAACACCGCATTGGCCCGCAGTTTTTTGAAGGACCCTGTCGAGACATCGGTCAATGTCTACCTGATCAACACCGGCGACAAGCTCGTGATGGTCGATGCAGGCTCGGGCACTTTCTTTGGCCCCACCGTGGGCAAGCTTGTCACCAGCCTGCGGGCCAGTGGCTATCAGCCCGAGCAGGTCGACGAGATCTACATCACGCACATGCATGTCGATCATGTGGGCGGCCTGGTCAGCGACGGCAAGATCGTATTTCCGAATGCCATCGTGCGGGCAGATCAGCACGACGCGGACTTTTGGCTCAACAAGGCAACGATGGAAGCCGCCCCGAAAGAGGCGCGGCCCTTCTTCGAAGGCGCTATGGCAGCTATAAATCCATACGCTGCAGCGGGGAAATTCAAGCCGTTTAGTGGCAGGACCGAGCTTGTGCCCGGCATGAGCGCAGTCCCCGCGTACGGTCACACGCCCGGCCACAGCGTGGTTGTAGTCGAAAGTCAGGGTGAGCGGCTGGTGCTGTGGGGAGATCTGATGCACGTGGCTGCGGTTCAGTTTGCAGATCCATCGGTAACCATTCGATTCGACATCGATCCCAAAGCGGCAGCCGCGCAGCGTAAGGCCCAGTACGCCGATGCGGCCAAGCGCCGCCATTGGGTGGCCGCAGCGCATCTGCCGTTTCCGGGTATTGGGCATCTGCGCGCGGACGGCAAGGGCTACGACTGGGTGCCGGCGAACTACACGGCGCAGCGCTGATCTAGCAACTGCGCTGATCTAGCAAATACCCAGACTTCCGCACGGGAAAGGCAATCGATGATTCACGCAATGAACCACTTCACTGTGCTGGCCGACGACCTCGACAACTCGTTGGCGTTTTATGTTGGCTTGCTGGGTCTAAAGCCGGGACCGCGGCCTGATCTGGGTTTTCCGGGCGCGTGGCTGTACGCCGGTGACAGCGCCGTATTGCACATCATTGCGGGTCGCACGCTTCCCGAGCAGCGCGCCGGTGTGCTGGATCACATGGCTTTTTCGGCGACTGACCTGCGTGCGGTCAAGGCCAAACTGGACGCCCAGCAAGTCCCCTATGACTTGCGGCGCCAGCGCGGAGCCGGGACCTGGCAGTTGTTTTGCCACGACCCCAGCGGTGCAAAGGTCGAATTGGACTTCGATCCGACCGAAACCGCCTGATTTGATTAATGCGGGTATACGGATCGGCGACCGGCGACGTTAATAGGGTGCAACTTAAAACCCAGGAGTTTCAATGAAGCGTTTTCTGTTTCCCGTCCTAATGGCAGCGTCCGCCCTGCCGGCTGTTGCAGCGGACGTCGGTGTCTCCGTCAATGTAGGACAGCCTGGCTTTTATGGCCGCATTGACATTGGCAACGCACCCCCGCCACAAGTGATCTACGCCCAACCGATCGTGGTCCGCGAAGTCAGGGTTGCTCAAGCGCCGCAGCCGCTCTACCTGCGCGTACCGCCAGGCCATGCACAAAAATGGTCCAAGCACTGCGATAAGTACGATGCTTGCGGACGCCCGGTTTATTTCGTCAAGGATGACTGGTACCAGAATGTTTACGCGCCTCACTACCGCCAATCCCACGGCCACCCGTCTGAAAAAGGACACGGCAATGGCAATGGCAAGGGCAAAGGCAAAAGCAAGGACAAGTAGCCGCCTTTCGCAGCGAATTCAATCGCAAGAGCCGGAGTTCCAGCGCCGCGCATAGGCCTTACCTTCCACCATCGATCAGCGATGGTGGGAGGCGCACAATTGAACATGACTACGAAATGCGAGACGCTCGCAGCCGCAACCGGGGGCGATCCCCGCTGGGCCGCGCTCGTGGCACGCGACCCGAAAGCAGACGGTGATTTCTTCTATTCGGTCGCAACGACAGGGGTTTACTGCCGGCCTTCGTGCGCTGCGCGTACGCCGCGGCGCGAGAACGTAGCGTTTCACTCAACGGCCGACGCCGCCGAGCGTGCAGGGTTCCGAGCGTGCCGCCGCTGCAAGCCCGATCAACCTCCACTCGGTGTGCAACACGCCAATACGATTGCAGAGCTCTGCCGGTTGATAGAAAGCGCGGCGCAGCCACCCACGCTGCGCGCGCTGGCGAGCCAGGCGGGCTTGAGCGCGTTCCATTTGCATCGTGTGTTCAAAGCAATCACCGGCGTGACGCCAAAGCAGTACGCAGCAGCGCATCGCGCGCGGCGCGTCAAGGCCGAGCTCGGGCGTAGCAATACCGTGACCGAAGCGATTTACGACGCGGGCTACAACTCCAACGGGCGCTTTTACGAAAGCTCCAATCAGCTGTTGGGGATGACGCCAACCGCGTATCGCGACGGCGGCGCCAATACCGACATCCGTTTTGCGGTCGGCGAATGTTCACTCGGCTCAATCCTGGTGGCGGCAAGCCGCATCGGTGTGTGCGCAATCCTGATGGGTGATGACCCAGACCAACTGGCGCGCGATCTGCAAGACCGATTTCCACGCGCGACACTGGTCGGAGGCAACGCGGATTTCGAACAAATGGTGGGGAAGGTTGTTGGTTTTGTTGAAGCGCCAGCGCTCGGCCTCGACCTGCCGCTTGACGTGCGCGGTACCGCTTTTCAGCAGCGCGTGTGGAAGGCGTTGATCGAAATTCCGGCAGGTACCACCAAAAGCTACCTCGAAGTCGCGCACTGCATCGGCGCAGCGAAAGCAGTGCGCGCGGTAGGCGGCGCGATCGCAGCCAATCCGCTGGCGGTTGCGATCCCGTGCCACCGTGTCGTTCGTAACGATGGCGCGCTGTCGGGCTACCGCTGGGGTGTCGAGCGCAAGCGCGCGCTTATCGAGCGAGAAGCGCGCACAAAGCGGGGGAATTAATGCGTTCGCGGGGCGCGCGCTAGGCCATTTGTCCGACGGTCAACGACAGAGTGCGCCGATAGACTGGCCACCTATCCGGCACCCTTGGTTTGCCCCTCTATGTCAACCTGCCTTCAGTTGCTTCGCTTGCGCACGGTGCTATGCAC
>Ga0136614_10001367_pt1 | contig 14257 bp, 12 predicted proteins | sample AntDrymUQ2792106_2_FD_106643 | JGI IMG/M metagenome (GOLD analysis project Ga0136614, IMG submission 106643) | Polar desert sand microbial communities from Dry Valleys, Antarctica - metaG UQ279 (21.06) | ecosystem: Environmental > Terrestrial > Soil > Desert | place: Antarctica: Dry Valley...
CTGGGATGCCGGAGGGGTGGGCGCCCGGGGTGGAGGAGGGGGCCGAGCTCGTCGCGAGCGCCGCGCGCCGCGGCGACCTTCTCCTCGCCGTGGGCGCCGGCGACGTCGACCGAGCCGTCCCGCTGATCCTCGAGCGGCTCGCGTGAAGGAGCACGTTCTGCTTTCTGGCTACACCACGCTCGGTACAGGCGGCCCTGCTCGCTGGCTGGGCGAGCCCGAGGAGGTCGCCGAGCTCGTCGAATTGCTGGCTCGGGCGCGCGCCGAGGGCCTGCCGGTCGCGCCGATCGGCCTCGGCTCGAACCTGTTGGTCGCCGACGAGGGCTTCGAGGGGCTTGCGCTCAAGCTCTCGGGCGAGTTGGCGGCTGCCCGTGCCGGCGAGGCCACGCTCGTTGCGGGAGGAGGAGCGCCGCTTGCCGTCTGTCTGCATCGCGCGCGGGCTGCCGGCCTGGGAGGCTTCGAGTTTGCGTGCGCGATCCCCGGTACGGTCGGCGGGGCCGTTTGGATGAACGCCGGGGCGTATGGAAGCGACGTCTCGGCCGTTCTGACGCGGGCGCTCGTCGCGGATGCCGACGGGGCCGCCTGGCTCGCACCCGCCGAGCTCGGGCTTCGCTACCGGCGCTCCGGCCTCCAGCGCGGCGAGGTGGTGGCGCGGGCGGAGTTCCACCTCAGCCAGCGGCCCGTGGAGGACATCAAGGCGACAGTGGCCGAAATGCAGGCGCGCCGAAAAGCCGCGCAGCCGACCAATCGGCGGACGTTTGGGAGCGTGTTCAAGAACCCCGAGCACGAGCTGACGGCCGGACGGATGCTCGAGGCGTGCGGGTTGCGCGGGCACGCAATCGGAGGTGCCCGGATCTCGCCCAAGCACGCGAACTTCATCGAGAACGACGGCGACGCGCGCTCGGTCGACGCGGTCGCCCTGATCGCAGAGGCGCGTCGGCGGGCGCTTGAGCAGTTCGGCGTCCGGCTCGAGCCCGAGGTGCAGCTCGTGGGCGCGCTCGAGATCCCACCGCCGGTTTGGGGGTAGGAGCGCCGCGCGCCGCGGCGAAGCAACGGTCCATGACCCGTCGCGCCGTTGCCCTGGCGCTCGTTCGCACGCCGCCGCTCCGGCCGTCGCTCCGCCTGCCGTCGCTCCGCCTGCCGTCGCTCCGGCGCCCGAGCGGCCGCGCTCTCGCGATCGCGGGGGTTGTCCTGGCTGGCCTCCTCCTCGCGTACGCGGTCGCGCGTGAGACCTCGGCCTTCGAAATTCAAAGCGTGGAGCTCACGGGTGCGTCCCCCGAGGTGGCGGCCGCCACGCGCGAAGCTCTGCGGCCGCTCGTCGGCACGAGCCTCATGCAGATCGACGCCCGTGAGGTCGAGCGCCGACTCGCGCGCCTTTCGACCGTGCAATCGGCGACCGTCGACCGGTCGTTCCCGCATGCCTTGCGCGTGCGCGTGGTCCCCGAGCAAGCAGTAGCCGTCTACCGGAACGGCACGAATGCCTGGCTCGTGGCGGAGAGCGGTCGGGTAGTCGCCGCCGTCGAGCCCTGGGCGCGCGCCCGCCTCCCCCGCATCCGGATCCCCGAGCCGGTGCGGCCGGCGCCGGGGCAGTCGCTGCCAGCGCCCGCCGGAATTGCGCTCGCGGTCATCCACTCGCTGCCTAGGCGATTTCCCACTCCGGTTCTCTTTGCGCGCGTCGAGGCCAACGGGGAGGCGGCAGTCGTCGTCCAGGGTCGGGTCGAGATCCGCCTCGGCGAGCCGACGCAGCTTCGCCAAAAGCTCGCTGCAGCCGGGGCGGTCCTGCGCACGATCTCGGTGGACGAGCTTGCAACCCTGGCTTACCTGGACGCCAGCCTGGCCGGACGTGTCGTCGCAGGCATGAAGTCTCAACCTGTAAGTGAGAGTTGAGAGTTGGCGGGTAAACTCCCTGCAACCACGCTGATTGACACGGTGATCGGCGGCGCGTAGGCTCTTCCGCAAGCTCAACCCTAGCTTCAACCATGAGAGACCAGACAGGCAGCTACCTCGCAGTCATCAAGGTCGTCGGCATCGGCGGCGGCGGTTCGAACGCCGTCAACCGGATGGTCGACGCCGGCCTCAAGGGCGTGGAGTTCATCGTGGTGAACACGGATGCGCAGGCCCTGCTCATGTGCGACGCGGACATGAAGCTGCATATCGGCGCCCAGGCGACGCGCGGGCTCGGCGCCGGCGCGAACCCCGAGGTGGGCCGCCAGGCGGCGATGGAGAGTCGCGACGAGGTGAAGGACGCGCTGAAGGGCGCCGACATGGTCTTCGTCACGGCCGGCGAGGGCGGCGGGACGGGAACAGGCGGGGCGCCGGTCGTGGCCGAGACGGCCCGCGAGCTCGGCGCGCTGACCGTGGGCGTCGTCACGCGACCGTTCTCCTTCGAGGGTCGCAAGCGGGCCGAGCAGGCGCAGCTCGGGATCTCCGAGCTCCAGGACAAGGTCGACACGCTGATCGTCATCCCGAACGACCGCCTGCTTCAGGTGGTCGAAGCCCAGACGTCCGTTATGGACGCGTTCCGGATGGCGGACGACGTCCTCCGCCAAGGCGTGCAGGGGATCACAGACTTGATCACGGTGCCGGGTCTCGTCAATCTCGACTTCGCTGACGTGCGAACGATCATGCGCGACGCCGGCTCGGCGCTCATGGGAATCGGCGAGGCCGACGGCCCGAACCGCGCCGCAGAGGCGGCGCGGGCTGCAGTCTCTTCCCCACTGCTCGAAGCCTCGATCGAAGGCGCAACCGGCGTCCTCCTGAACATCAGCGGCGGCCCCGAGATCGGACTCTTCGAGGTCAACGAGGCAGCCGAGGTGGTCACTGGCGCCGCCGACCAGAACGCGAACGTGATCTTCGGCGCCGTGATCGACGAGGCGCTCGGCGGGAGCGTCCGCGTCACCGTGATCGCGACGGGCTTCGATGCGCGGTACCGGCGCGAGCGGCGCGAGCGCCCCGAGGAGTCGGCGAGCCCGGCTCCGCGCGAGCGCCAAGGCTTTGATGTTCCCCGGGATATCCTCGAAGTCCCCTCGTTCCTGCGCGATTAGCCGTAGCGCGGCCTCGCCCCTGACGCGGTAGAACACGCAAGTCGTGCGAGCTCCCCGCGAGCCTTTCCGCATCAAGATGGTCGAGCCGATCCGGCTCACGACGCGCGCCGAGCGGGAGACGGCGCTCGCCCAGGCGGGTTGGAACGTCTTCCAGCTCTCGGCGAGCGACGTCGAGCTCGACCTGCTGACGGACTCCGGCACCGGCGCCATGAGCCAGGAGCAGTGGGCGGCGCTGATGATCGGTGACGAGTCCTACGCGGGGTCGAAGAGCTTCCAACGCTTCCGCGAAGCCGTCCGGGAGGTGCTCGGATTCCCGTTCGTCGTACCGGCGCACCAGGGCCGCGGGGCGGAAGGGGTGTTCTTCGGGGCGGTGATCGACCCGGGCGAGATCGTCCCGTCGAACGCGCACTTCGACACGACCCGCGCGCACATCGAGATCCGCGGCGGCATCGCACTCGACCTGCCCGTGCCCGAGGCACTCGACCCACGGCTCGAGGCGCCGTTCAAGGGCGACATGGACGTCGACGGGCTGGTCGAGCTTCTCGACGGCCCGGACGGCGAGCGGGTCTCGATCGTGATGCTGACGATCACGAACAATGCGGGCGGCGGCCAGCCCGTCTCGCTGGCGAACATCCGCCGGGTCGCCGCCGTGGCGCGCGAGCACGGGAAGAAGTTGGTGCTCGACATCGCCCGCTTCGCCGAGAACGCCTGGTTCATCCGCGAGCGCGAGGCCGGCTACCACTCCACGCCGCTGCCTGAGGTCGTGCGGGAGATGCTCGCCCCGGCTGATGCCGTCCTTATGAGCGCGAAGAAGGACGCGATCGCGAACATCGGCGGGTTCGTCGCGGTGGGGGAGGACGAGGAGTTCTTTCACCGGCTCCAGGCTCGCGGGATCGTGTCGGAAGGGTTCCCCACGTACGGCGGCCTGGCGGGCCGCGATCTCGACGTGATCGCCGTCGGACTGCGCGAGGTGCTCGAGGAGCCGTACCTCCGCTACCGGATCGGTCAGGTCGCCTACCTCGGCTCGATCCTCTCCGAGGCCGGTGCGTCGGTCGTGCAACCCGTGGGCGGGCATGCGGTGTACCTGGATGCCGGGGCAACCCTTCCACACGTGCCAGTGGAGCAGTTCCCGGCCTGGGCGCTCTCGTGCTCGCTCTACCTCGCAGGCGGCGTCCGGGCCGCCGAGATCGGCTCGGTCATGGCGGGACGTGACCCGGAGACGGGCGAGAATCGGCACCCGCCGCTCGAGCTCGTCCGCCTCGCCGTGCCGCGGCGCGTCTACACCTCGCGCCAGCTCGAGCAGGCAGCGGACGCGGTCGCTGCAACGGTCGCCGAGGCGGAGAGCGTGCGCGGTTTCGAGCTCGTCGAGGAGGCCCCCGTCCTGCGCCACTTCACCGCGCGCTTCGTTCCGCTCGATCGGCGCCTGGCGAGCCTCAGCGCCGAAGCCGGGTCGGTCTGAACAGCCCCGCAGGGTCGAGCTCGAGACGGGCACGAAACGGCACGAATCCGGCACGAAGCGTTACCCACACGCGCGCCGACGGGCGCTACGCTGAACCGCGAGGGGGACTCTCGAGGGGGTCCCCGGGGGATCGGTCTCGCGCGCGCGAGGGCTCGGGGCTCCTGAGTAGGATTGCGCCGCCCGTGCAGACCCTCCGCCGCACGCCTCTCCACGATCGTCACGCCGCGCTCGGCGCTCGGCTCGTGCCGTTCGTCGGCTGGGAGATGCCGGTCCAGTACACCTCCATCGGCGAGGAGCACCGAGCGGTGCGGACGGCCGCGGGCGTCTTCGACGTGTCGCACATGGGACAGCTCGACCTGGACGGGCCTGGGGCGCATGACTACCTCCAGGGGCGCCTCTCGAACGACCTCGACCGAATCGGACCCGGCCAGGCTCAGTACACCCTTCTGACGAATGAGCGCGGGGGCGTGATCGACGATCTCATCGCCTACCGGCGTGGGCCGGAGAGCTACCTCCTGGTCGTGAACGCCTCGAACGTGGAGTCGGATCACGCCGCGCTCTCCGAGACGCGCGACGCCTCGCACGAGTGGGCCCTTCTCGCTGTGCAGGGACCGCAGGCGCTCGAGCGGCTCGGCATCGAAGTTGCTCCCTTCACCTGTCGCGAGGCCGAGGTACTTGGCGTCGAGTGCCTCGTCGCGGGCACCGGCTACACGGGCGAGCGCGGCTGCGAGCTCGGCTGCGCTCCCGACGATGCGCCGCGGCTCTGGGACGCCATCCTCGAACGCGGTGTCGTCCCGTGCGGCCTCGGCGCGCGTGACACCCTCCGCCTCGAGGTCTGCTATCCGCTGCACGGAAACGAGATCTCGCCCGACCGGACACCCATCGAGGCCGGTCTCGGCTGGGCCTGCGTCCTCGACAAGGAGTTCACGGGCGTCGGCGTCCTCCGCGAGCAGAAGAAGCATGGCCCGTCGCGGCGGCTGGTTGCGTTCGTGATGGAGGACAAAGGGATTCCCCGCCAGGGGATGCCGGTTGAGGAGGGCGGCGAGGTCACGTCGGGCACGCTCTCACCGTTCCTCGACCAGGCGATCGGCCTCGGGTACGTGGAGAGCGCACTCGCGGAGCCCGGCACGGAGATCACGATCGACCTTCGCGGCCGCCCGCGTCGCGCGCGTATCGTCAAGAAGCCGTTCTACAAGCGAGAGGAGAGCTAGTGCCCCTTCAGGCGATCGAAGCCCGCCTCTGGCCCGCGATCACGCGGCGCCAGAGCCCACCCTCGCACTTGCCAAGGCGGCCAGCCTTGACTGCGGTCGAGTGCGAACTCTGGCTTGGTGCTCGCGACCCAGAGACTGGGCACGATCACCTGAAGGGACACTAGTGGCCGCCGAGGAGAGCTATCCCGCCGAGCTCAAGTACCACGCGGAGCACGACTGGGCCCGTGTCGACGGCGACACCGCAACGGTAGGGATCACCTGGTACGCGCAGGACGCGCTCGGCGAGATCGTCCATTTCGAGCCGCCCGAGCAGGGCAGCTCGGTCGCGAAGGACGAAAGCTACGGCGAGGTCGAGTCGGTCAAGGCCGTCTCCGACCTCATCGCGCCGCTCTCCGGCGAGGTGGCTGAGGTGAATCAGACGCTCCTGGACGCCCCCGAGACGATCAATGAAGAGCCATATGGCGAGGGTTGGCTGATCCGAATTCGCCTCTCGGAGCCGAGCGAGGTCGACGGCCTCATGGACGTAGACGCGTACCGCAAGCTGCTCGAGGAGCAGTGACCCAGCTCCCGTTCCTCTCGCTCACCGAACGCGATCGCGAGGAGATGCTCGCCTCGGTCGGGGTCGCATCGGTCGACGAGCTCTTCCGCGACATCCCCAAAGGGCTTCGCTTCGATCGCACTCTCGACCTCGAGCCGCCGCTCTCCGAGCCGGAGATCGTCGCCCACCTTTCCGAGCTTGCCGAGAGAAACGCCCACACGGGCCGCGAGCTCTCATTCCTCGGTGCCGGGATCTACGACCACTACGTGCCATCCCTCGTGGACGCGTTGCTCGCGCGCGGGGAGTTCCTGACGGCGTACACCCCCTACCAACCCGAGATGAGCCAGGGCGTTCTCCAAGCCATCTTCGAGTACCAGACCGTGATCTGCGAGCTCACCGGGATGGATGTCTCGAACGCGTCCGGCTACGACGGCCCCGCCGTCACCGCGGACGCCTGTTACATCGCAAAGCACACGACCGGACGCTCGAAGGTCGCGCTCTCGGAAGCCGTGAACCCGCAGGTGCGCCAGGTCGTCAAGACCTATGCCCCGGGGTTCGGGCTCGAGATCGTCGAAGTCCCGCACCGCGACGGGGTCACGGACCCCGACGAGCTCCGCGAGGCCGCGGCGGACGCGGCGTGCGCCATCTTTCAGCAGCCGAACTTCTTCGGCTGCCTCGAGCCGGCGCCCGATCTCGCCGCTGCCGTAAGCGAGCAGGGTGGGCTCGCGATCGCCTACGTAGACCCGTTGTCGCTCGGCGTCCTCGAGGCGCCGGGCCGCTACGGCTGCGCGATCGCCGTGGGTGAGGGACAGCCAGCCGGGAACTACCAGGCGTATGGCGGCCCCCACTACGGCTTCCTCGCCGCGCGGAGCGACTACGTGCGCCGCATGCCCGGACGGATCGTCGGGGAGACCACTGACCTCTCCGGCAAGCGCGGCTATGTACTGACCCTGCAGACCCGCGAGCAGCACATCAGGCGCGAGAAGGCGACGCACAACATCACGACCAACCAGACCCTCCTCGCGCTCGCAGGCCTTATGTACCTCTCGTGGCTCGGTCCGCAGGGGTTGCGCGAGGTGGGGGAGACCTGCCTCGCGCTGGCCGAATACGCGAAGGAGCGGCTCGGAGGACTACCACTACTGTTTCCTGAACAGACAACGTTCAAGGAGTTTGCCGTGCGTGTCGGACGCCCCGCGAACGAGGCGATCGCTGTCGCGCGGGAGGCCGGCGTGCACCCCGGGTACGCCCTTCGCCGCGACTATTCGGGAATGGAGGACGCGCTACTCGTCTGCGTCACCGAGAAACGAACCCGGGAAGACATCGACCGCCTAGCCGAGACGCTCGCGGCGTGAACCTTGCGCGCGTGATTGCTGAACCCCCCGGGGCCTTCGGCCCCTCGCCCCCTGCTTTCAGCGTACTTCGGATATTCGCACCTGGGGCGCGCTGGATGTGTAGAGACTCCGGCACATCGCGACCGAATCACGGGCATGGGAGCGAGTTGTGGAGCTGATCTTCGAGAAATCACAGCCGGGTCGGCGAGCCTCGACGATCCCTCGACCCGATCTGCCCGTGCCCGAGCTCCCGACCGGCCTTCGCCGCGTGAACCTCCCGCGGCTCCCCGAACTCTCCGAGCCCGAGGTCGTTCGCCACTTCACCGCGCTCGCCGACCGGACCTTCGGCGTCGACACGGGCTTCTATCCGCTTGGCTCCTGCACGATGAAGCACAACCCGCGCACCAACGAGCGCGTGGTCAACCTGCCCGGGTTCCGCGACCTGCACCCCCTGCAGGAGGAGGACGGCGCGCAGGGCGCGCTCGAGCTCATGTGGCGCCTGCAGGAGATCCTCGCCGAGGTTGCCGGCCTCGACGCCGTCTCACTCCAGCCGGCTGCCGGCTCGCAGGGTGAGCTGACGGGGCTCATGCTCATGCGCGCCTACTTCGCCGACCGCGGCGAGAGCGAGCGCGACACGATCTTCGTCGCAGACACGGCCCACGGGACGAACCCCGCGAGTGTCACGATGGCGGGCTACTCGCTCCAGAAAGTCGGCACGGATGCCCGTGGGAACCTCGATGTCGAATCCTTGCGCGAGCAGGTGAACGAGCGAACCGCGGGCTTGATGCTCACCAACCCGTCGACGCTCGGCCTCTTCGACGAATCGATCGAGGAGGTTGCCGCGATCTTCCACGACGCGGGGGCGCTCCTCTACTACGACGGGGCGAACCTGAACGCGGTGTGCGGGATCTCGCGGCCCGGAGACATGGGCTTCGACATCGTCCACTACAACCTCCACAAGACCTTCTCGCAGCCGCACGGAGGCGGGGGACCCGGCGGCGGGCCGGTCGCCGTGCGCGAGATGCTCGAGCCGTTCCTGCCCGTTCCCGTCGTGGCGCGCGAGGGCGAGCGCTTCGGCTTCGACTTCGACCGGCCGAAGACGATCGGCAAGGTTCGCGGTTACTACGGCCCGTTCGGCGTCTTCGTCCGCTCGTACGCTTTCATTCGCACCTATGGCCCACGGCTGAAGGAGATGTCCGAGGCGGCCGTGCTGAACGCGAACTACCTCCTCTCACGCCTCCGCGAGTCGTACGACCTCCCCTTCGACCGGCTCTGCATGCACGAGTTCGTGCTTTCGGCTCGGAACCTCAAGCGGGAACACGGCGTCTCCGCTCTTGATGTCGCTAAACGCCTCATGGACTACGGGTTCCACCCGCCGACGATCTACTTCCCGCTGATCGTGCCCGAGGCGCTCATGATCGAGCCGACCGAATCGGAGCCGAAGGAACGGCTCGATGCCTTCGCCGACGCGATGCTCGCCATCGCGCGCGAGGCGGCCGAGAACAAGGAGGTCGTCAAGAACGCGCCGCAGCACCGCCCAGTACGCCGACTCGACGAGGTGAAGGCCGCGAAGCGCGCCATCCTGAAGTACGCGTTCGACGAGCATCCCGACCTGAGCGGCGAGCCGGGCGCCGCCGAGGCGATCGAAGCGCAGAAAGGCGCTTGACCGCGATGACGGCTGCCGAGGTGGCCGCGAATTCCCGGATTGCCGACCCCTCCCTCGCGCCGGAGGGCGAGCAGAAGATCCAGTGGGTCGCGCGGCACTCGCCCGTGCTGAACCGACTCGCTCGCGAGCGGCTCGCCGACGGGGCGCTCCGCGGGCGCCGGGTCGCCGTCGTCGTCCACCTCGAGGCAAAGACGGCCTACCTGGCCACGCTCCTCGCCGAGGCAGGGGCCGACGTCGTCGCCGCCGGAAGCAACCCCGGGTCGACCCAAGACAGCGTTGCGGCTGCCCTCGTCGCTCGCGGGATCCGCGTCTTCGCGCGCCGCGGGGTCAGTCGCGAGGACTTCATGGAAGACCTGCTCGCGGTGGCCGATACGGCGCCGGAGATCATCATCGACGACGGGGCGGAGGTGACCTCCCGGATCGTCGAGCACCGCCCCGAGTTGCGTGAGCAGCTGCGCGGCGTCACCGAGGAGACGACGACAGGGCTTGGCCGGCTGCGCGCGATGGAGGCAGCCGGGCGGCTGACCTTCCCCGCCATCGCCGCCAACGACGCCGCCTGCAAGCACCTCTTCGACAATCGCTACGGGACGGCCCAAGCGACGATGCAGGCCATCCTCCGCCTGACGAACCTCTCCGGCGCAGGCAAGCGCTACTGCGTTGTCGGCTATGGGCACGTCGGCAAGGGGCTTGCCAGTTACGCCGAGGGACTGGGCGGGATCGTCAGCGTGATCGAGATCGACCCGGTCGCGGGCGTCGAGGCTTTCATGGACGGGCACCGGATCGCAAACCGCGAGGACGCTCTTGCCGACGCCGACTATGTGATCACGGCGACCGGCGGGATCGAGGCCGTCTCGCGCGACGACTTCGCGCTCATGAAGGACGGCGCGGTGCTCGCCAACGCCGGGCATCACGACCGCGAGATCGACGTCGGCGCGCTCGAGGAGCTGGCCGGACCCGGCGAGGAGGTGCGCCCGGGGGTGTCCCGCTTCGTGCTCGACGAAAAGCGGATCTATGTCCTCGTCCGCGGTGCGCTCGTGAACATCGCCGGGCTCGACGGGAACCCCGTGGAGATCATGGACCTCTCGTTCGCGGTGCAGGCGCTCTCGGCGCACCACCTCGCTTCGAACGAGCTCGAGCCGGGGCTCCACCGCTTCCCGCCGCAGCTCGACCGGGAGATCGCGCAGACGAAGCTCGCGTCCCTCGGCGTCGAGCTTGACGAGCTGCGCCCCTCACAGCGTGCGTTCCTCGAGCAGTGGACGATGTGGGAATGAGCATGATCACGGATCCCGCGCTCGCGCCCGACGGCGAGCGAAAGATCGACTGGGCCTCGACGTGGATGCCCGTCATGAACCGTGTGCGCGACCGGCTCAAGGAGGAGGGCGTCATGCGGGGCCGCCGCGTGGCGGTGATCCTCCCCGTCGAGCCGAAGACCGCGTACCTCGCCGCGACGCTCGCCGACGCGGGCGCCGAGGTGGCGGTGTCCTTTCCCGGCGTGATGGTGCACGACGACGTCGCGGCCGGGCTCGCGGCCCGGGGCGTCGAGGTCTTCGCGCGGCGGGGGTCGACGCACGAGGAGGAGCTCGGCTTCTTCGAGGAGGTCCTCGCGCGCCGGCCGGAGGTGGTGATCGACGACCGGGCAGACGTGATCCGCCTTGCCCACACGACCCATCCCGAGGTTCTGGAGACCCTGCTCGGCGCGTCGGAGGAGACGACGACCGGCGTTCTCACCCTACGCGCGATGGAGGCGGACGGGACGCTCAAGGTCCCGTGCATCGCGGCGAACGACGCCCGCTGCAAGTACCTCTTCGACAATCGTTACGGGTCGGGGCAGTCGACGGTACAGGCCGTCCTCGACAACACGAATCTCCTCCTGGCCGGCCGCCGGCTCGTCGTCGCGGGCTACGGCTGGGTCGGCAAGGGCGTCGCGCGGCGGGCCCGGGGAATGGCCGCCCGGGTGATCGTCAGCGAGGTCGACCCCTTTGCCGCGCTCGAGGCCTACCACGACGGCTACGACGTGATGCCGATCGAAGAGGCGTGCGAGGTGGCGGACGTCGTCATGACCGCGACCGGGGTTCGGCGGGCGCTCCCGCTCTCGGCGATCGAGCGCCTGAAGGACGGCGCCCTGCTCGCGAACACCGGGGCCGTGGACGACGAGTTCGACGTTGCGGAGCTCCGCGAGCGCGCACTCGAGACGCGCATCGTCCGGCCCAACGTCGAGGAGTTCAAGCTCGAGGAAGGCCGCTCCATCTTCGTGATCGGGGCCGGGGTCGTCGTCAACCTCTCGGCCGGGGAGGGGCACCCGGTCGAGATCATGGACCTCACCTTCTCGGTGCAGGCCCTCTCGGCCCGCCACCTGCTCCTGAACGCGGCCGAGATGTCGCCCGGCGTGCACGCGCTCCCGGACGAGATCGACGAGGCGATCGCGCGCGACAAGCTGGACACACTCGGCCTGCGGATCGACCGGTTGACGGACGAGCAGCAGGCGTTCCTGAAGGCCTGGGAGGCGTTCGCGTAGCCAGCGCGCGCTACGTCGCCGAGGCGGTCGTCACCTGCGACGAGTCGGGGACGGTTCACGAGCCGGGCGCGGTCGAGGTCGAGGGCGCCCGGATCACGTGGGTCGGCCCGGCCGAGGGTGCCCCGCCGCCTGCCGAGGGGACGGCGGAGACTCGGCTCCCGGGTCTCCTCATGCCCGGCTTCGTCGACGTGCACTGCCACACACCGATGACGCTCTTCCGAGGGGCGAGCGAGGACGTCGCCCTCGACCGCTTCCTGCGCGAAATCCTCTGGCCCCGCGAGGCGAAGCTCACCGACGACGACGTCTTCTGGGGAATGACGCTCGGCTGTGCCGAGCATCTGCGCGGTGGCACGACGACGACCTGCGAGATGTACGTGTTCGAGGACGCGATCGTCGAGGCGGTGCGGGCGGCGGGCAGCCGCTGCGTCCTCACCCCGGGGGTGATCGAGGCACCCGGCTGGGACTACATCGGCCCGTGGAGCGAGCGGCTCGACGCCGTCCTCTCGTTCCGCGACCACCTGGGCGACAGCGCGGAGACGATCGAGGTCGGGATCGCGGCGCACGCCGCCTACACGCTTCCTCTCGAGGCGCTCGAAGCGATTGGGGCCGCAGCGCACGAGCGCGGCGCGCTCGTCCACATCCACGTCGCCGAGACCGAAGGGGAGGGCCGCGAACTCGAGGAGCAGCACGGAAAGAGCGTGCCGGCCCTCCTCGGCGAACTCGGGTTTCTCGACGGTCGCGTCCTCGCCGCGCACGGGGTGTGGTTGACGGAGGACGACCGGCGGCTCTTCGCCGAGCGCGACGTGGCGGTCGCGCACTGCCCGACCGCGAATGCGAAGCTCGCCTCGGGGATCGCGCCGCTCGTCGACCTGCGCCGGCGTGGGATCCGCGTCGGCCTCGGAACCGACAGCCCGGCTGCGAATAACGACTTCGACATGTGGGAGGAGCTGCGGCTCGCCGCCTTCTTCGCGCGAGCAACGACGCTCGACCCCGAGGTCTTGCCTGCCGGCGAGGTGCTCGCGCTCGCGACGCGTGGCGGGGCGGAGGCACTCGGGCGCGACGATCTGGGCGTCCTCGCGCCCGATAAGGCGGCCGACTTCGTCCACGTGCGCACCGACGACGCGGCGTTCGTCCCGCGCGTCGAGGAGCGGGATCTCGTCTCCCATCTCGTCTGGGCGGGGACGAGCCGGCACGTGGCCGACGTCTGGGTCGCAGGCGTGCAGGTCGTCGAGGATGGGCGCTGCACGACCGTGGACGTGGAGCGCGCTCGAGCCGAGGTGCAGGAGCGCGCGACGAGGGTCGCGCGCTCGTAGGCGCCGGTCACGATCCGCCCGGGCGGGCCGTGGCCCGCCCCTACTCCACGGTCTCGGGGATGTCGGCGATCTCTCCGGCCGCGATCTGTTCGCGGAGGGCGTTCACCTTGTCGACGATCTCCTTGGGGATCGCCTTGTTCAGCCCGCCGATCCCGATCCCATCGTTCTTCACCTCGAAGACGCTGTTCTCGCCGCCCGCGAACTCCCCCTTCTGGAGCGACTCGATCGTGGAGAAGACCGAGACGTCGACCCGCTTGAGGGCACTGGCGAGGATGTGGTCGCCGAGGAAGCCCTGATCGGCGTCCGCGCCGATGCCCCAGACGCCCTGATCGGCCGCGGCGTCGAGCGCTCCGAGGCCGCAGCCGCCGGCGACCTGGATGATCACGTCCGACCCTTGCGCGATCTGGTCGAGTGCGATCTCCTTGCACTTGGCCTGATCGACGAAGTCCTGCGAGTACGTGTTCAGCGTCTCCACCTTCGCGTTCGCCGCCTTGGCACCGGCCATGAAGCCGGCGATGTAGCGGTCGACCGGCGGAATCTTCTGGCCGCCGACGCTCGAGACGACGAGCTCCGGCTTCAGCCGCTCGATGTCGCTCGTCTGGACGAGCCCGGCCAGGTAGCCGGCGAGATACCCGCCCTCCTGCTCCTTGAAGATGAGCCCGCGGACGTTCGTCGGCTTGCTCGGCAGCGCCTCGACCGGCACGTCGATGATCGCGAAGTTCGTGTCGGGGTACTCCGCCGCCGCCTTGTCGATCGCCTCCGTGATCAGGAAGCCGACGCCGATCACGAGGTCGAAGTCCTCGTCGGCCAGGCCTGAGAGGTTGGGGATGTAGTCGGCGTCCGACTTCGACTCGAGGATACGCCCTTCGATCCCGAGCTTCTCCTCGGCCTGCTTCAGACCCTCGGCGGCGAGAAAATTGAAGGAGCGGTCGTTCAGGCCCCCGATGTCCGTCACGAGCCCGACCCGGAGCTTCTCACCGGACTCCTCGGTGGCCGCTCCCGTGCCCGTCCCGCCGGCCTCCCCGCCGCCCTCGTCTCCGCCGCAGGCCGCGAGCGCCAGCGCGACGAGTAGTGCCCCGATCAAGCCTCTCAGACGCATCGCCCCTCCTCGTTCGACTCGTGACGCGGGGATTCTAGTGCGCTCTGTTCGGAGCGGCCTCTTCGCCGCCCGGCCACGCTTGAC
>Ga0136614_10001369_pt1 | contig 14250 bp, 14 predicted proteins | sample AntDrymUQ2792106_2_FD_106643 | JGI IMG/M metagenome (GOLD analysis project Ga0136614, IMG submission 106643) | Polar desert sand microbial communities from Dry Valleys, Antarctica - metaG UQ279 (21.06) | ecosystem: Environmental > Terrestrial > Soil > Desert | place: Antarctica: Dry Valley...
GGGCCTTGGTGCGCGCCTGGTCATACAGGCCATTCGAGATGAACGGCAGGCCGCAGCATTCCTGGCGCGGCACGATGACGGTGAACCCGTTGCGCTCCAGGACGTCGACGGCATCCCGGCCGAGGTCGGGCTCGAAGGCGTTGACCGCACAGCCGTGGAAGTAGACGACGGTCCGTTCGGGATCAGCCGTGACCGGGAGCGAGGTCGCCCCACCTCGGCGCTTCCACCACGAAGTGAATGTCCGACGCGCGAAGGTGGTCAGCGGACCTCGCCGATGAATGCCGAGCAGCTTCTCCCCCATCCATCGAGCCAGGCCGTTGCGGAGGCTGATATTGGCCAATGGCGCCAACGGCACGCCCAGGCGGGCGATCAGGTCCGTGTCGCTGATGAGCCGATTGCGGAGGCTGGATCCGCGATCATCCACGATGGCGGCGCGCGCGCGGTTGTTCGTCTCGGCGATGAGCACGCCTGCCGGGCAGGCCCGCGTACAGATCCCGCAACCGGAGCAGAGGTCGACAGTATCGTCGGGCGCATCACGGCCGACGCCAGGGCCGCGGAAGCGCTGCGCCTGCGGGCCGACGTACTTCGGGCCGGGAAATTCATCGGAGACGCGCGCGACCGGGCAGACGGTGGTGCACACGTTGCACTTGATGCACAGATCGGTGCTGAATGGCGGAAATTCCCGCGCGGCGGCATCGTGGAATGTCATGCCGCCACCGTTCTGGCCCTGGCGAGGGAGTGCGCGGCGAGGTGCGCACTCGCCAGTGCGACACCATCGCCGCATCGTTCATCGAGGTAATGCATGCCGGGGAGCGCCGAACCGATGACGCGCACATTCTCCAGCTCCGGCGGCGCCAGGTTGGCATTGACCTCGATTCCGGCCGCCTCGAGCGGGTGCGGACGCAGCGGGTCATCACTGAACCAGCGTTCGCGGGGCGGGGCGACGATCGGCAGGTCGAACACGCGCTCGGTCAAGGTCCCGTCATGGGATGCCCGAATGCCCGCGCCGCCGATGCCCCCGGTGGCCAGGACAAAGGCATCGCCAGCGATCCGCAGGGTGCGTGACGCGGCCTCGGTATGGATCGCGGTGATCCGGTGACCGCTGCGTTCGACCCGCACGACGTCGAAGCCAATCTGGATTCGCCCTCCAAGCGTGAGGATGCGACGACGAAGCGCCTCGAACAGCCGCAGGCCGGGCACCGATGGCGGCAGGCTCGCCATCTCAAAGATTCGATAGCCAAGCGTGCGCTCGGCATCGGCATGGACCTCGGCGTGGGCGTCGAGCCCCAGCACGGCCGGCATCCCGATCCGCCACGCCCCCGCCGGGAGCGCATCGGCGATGGCCGACAGGGCGCGTGCGCGCCACGCCGCATCTTCAAACATTCTCGCCAGGATCTGCGGCGCGATGTTGTGCAACCCATTCAATCCAGGAAGCTCGACCTCGATTGCCCTGATCTTGTGAGGCCCGCCACGCCAACGCGCGTGTTCGAGATTGCGGGCCGCATAGGGAGCCCACGCGTCACGGTATCGCTTGAAGCCGATCAGGAGGAGACCATCGCCAGCCCACGGCTCGAGCGCAGCCGCCTGCGCAGACGGCACCATCGCCGCAGGGCGTCGTGATCCGATTGCCGTCGGCACGTGACGTATCGGATCGTCCAGCGACCCCACGTGATCGAGGCCTGCCGACGCCATGCGAGCGAGGTGCGTTGAGACGGCGGGAGCGACGGCCGTCGCAAGGGTGCGATACGGGTGTCCACGCTTCGCCGCCAGAAGTCGGATTCCATCACGGAAGCTGCGCGCGCCGTCCGGTGCCGCCACGTCGAGCCCGCCGTGCATCCAGTGCGTCGTCGCCATCCCCTTGGCCGCGAGGTACACGCGGATGCCGCGCTCGGCGAGCTCAGCCGCGCAGGAAAGTCCGGCCAGCCCGGCCCCGATGACGACCACGTCAGCTCGCGGCACGCGCGACCTCGTGTGCATCCGCGGGTGGATCGGCAAGATCCCCCACGGCGAGCGTGCCACGCAAGATGCCGGCGGTCAGCCACAGCTCCGTCAGCTGGTCACCCCACGCGATCGATCGGGTGCCGCGAAAGCGCTCCGCCATGAAGCCTCGCAAGGACGCGTTGGCCGCTCCCGGCCGGCGCGAGTCCAGTACGGCGGCCGCGCGCGGCATACAGAAGGCACCCTGGCACGGACCCATTCCGAGCCGGGTCGTTCGCCGCAGGTCATCGAGCGACGAATCGCCGCGCTCATCGAGGGCGTGGTCCAGCCGTCGCTGCGTGACGAGCTCGCATTCGCAGATCAGCTCGGCGTTCCCGCCGCCCTCGGCCTCCAGAGCGGCCAGCCGATCGCCCAGCCAGTAGGGCGTGCCGGTCGCCGGCGAGGGCAGTGGCTCATCCGCGGTTCGGCAGGCGGTGTCGACGCCGAGCGATGCGGCCACCGCGTCCACGGTGTCCCTGGCCATGAGCCGGTAGGTCGTGAGCTTGCCACCGACGATGCTCCACAACCCGCCGACCCCGTCACGCCGTCCGTGGTCGATCACGTGATGGGCGCGACTGATCTCGCGCGACACGTCCTGCTGCTCGTCGCCGATGTCGGAGGCGTCGTACAGCGGGCGCGAGCCGGCATAGGCGCGCAGCACGCGTGCGTTACTGATGCCCGGGACGAGGCGCTCGCCGTCTTGGAGGAGCGAGTCCACCACATCACGCGTGACGTGAGCATCGTCGGGATCGGGCACGGTGATGTCGGTCGTGCCGAGGATGCAGACCGTGTGCACCGGCACCAGGATGTCGCCGTCGCCGGGAGGCGCCAGCCGGTTGACCACCGCCGTCGTCAGGCGCCGATTGAAGATGAGCATGGAGCCTTTGCCGGGACTCATGGCCAGCGTCGCGCCGGCGAGCTCAGCGACCTTGCCTGCCCAGGCTCCCGAAGCCGATACGATCGCTCGGCACGCGATGGTCGTCTGCCCCCCGCTCCGCTCGTCCCTGACTCGGACCGCCGTCAGGGCGCCGTCGATGGCGTGCTCGAAGCCGATGACCGCGGTGTAGCGCCGGGCCTCGGCGCCATGCTCGCGGGCACTGGCCAGGTTCGCGTCGACCAGCTCCCACGGCTCGAGCGAGGCGTCGGGCACCCGGTACGCTGCCCGAATCTCACGCGAGAGCAACGGCTCGGCGCGGAAAAGCTCGTCGAGCGGCACCCGCTCGGCCTCGATCCCCGCGGCGGCGCAGGCTACGGGGAACCGCTCCAGGTAGTCGTCGGGGTCATCGGGCGTGGCGACGAAGTAGCCGCCGGTCGGCTCGATCGTCGCCGGCGCGATCCGGCGCAGCACCGCGTTCTCCTCGATGCAGTGGCGCGCCGAGATCGGATCGCTCTCCACGTAGCGGGCGCCGGAATGAAGGAGGCCGTGATAGCGCCCGCTGGTGCCGGAGGTGAAGTCGCCGCGCTCGACCAGCAGCGCGCGGATTCCCCGCATGGCCAAGTCGCGCAATACCCCCGCGCCGGTGGCGCCGCCACCGATGACGACCACGTCCACCTCGGTGGTGGCGTTCATCCCCGCTCGCCCCGCAACAATGGCAGCGCGCCCCGAAGGTAATCCCAACCCGAGACGAAGGTCAGCACGGTGGCGACCACCATCAACCAGTATCCGATGAGCTGAACCATCGGCCCGATCCCCGTCGCCGCCAGCGGTCCGCCGGTGAGCGCGTCGTACGCGATGAGCAGCGCCCCCATCCCGAGCAGCGTCGTAAGCGTCTTCGCCTTGCCCAGCGGCTTGGCGGCGATGACGACGTTCTCGGCGGCAGCCATCTGTCGCACGCCACCGATGACCAGCTCACGCACCAGGATGGTGGCGACGATCCAGGTCGGCAACAGACCAACCTCGACCATGGCCACCAGCACGCCCCCCACGAGCACCTTGTCGGCGGTCAGATCCATGAAGACGCCGAGCGGCGACACCTCACCGCGGGCTCGGGCCACCCAGCCGTCGAGGAAATCGGTCATGCCAGCCAGGAAGAAGAGCACGACGGCGATGATTCCGAGCCCCGGGCTCCCGATCAGGATGAGGGCGATGATGATGGGTGTGGCCAGGATTCGAGCGATGCCGAGCATGTTCGCCAACGAGCCGATTCGCGCCGGACGACGATCCTGGCTCATGAAGCCTCCACGGCAGTGCGGACCTCGGCGGCCGTCGACATCTGCTGCGCGGCCATGGCCAACACCACCAGCTCATCCAGCGTCCGGTTCGCGGCCGCACGCTTGACCGCGCCGAACGCACGCGGGTCCATGCTCAGTTCGTCGACGCCCAATCCAACCAGCACCAGCGCGCCAACCGGGTCTCCTGCCATCTCGCCGCAGACCGCGACCTCGCAGCTCGACGGAGCGGCCGCCTCCACGACGCGGCGGATCGCGCGCAGGACGGCCGGGTGAAGCGGGTCCTGTCGACCGGCCAGCGCCGCGTTCGAGCGGTCGGCGGCCAGCAGATACTGGGTCAGATCGTTGGTTCCGATGCTCATGAACTCCACGTGCGGTGCGAGCCGGTCGGCCAGCAGCACCGCCGACGGGATCTCCACCATGATGCCGACTCGGGGAGCGGGCGCGTCGGTCACCACGGCGCGGGCATCGGCGACAAGGCGCTGGACGAACTCGAGATCCTCCTCGTCGGCAACCATCGGCGCCATGATCGACGCGCGCTGACCGACCTCTGCCGACGCGCGCAGGATCGCCCGCACCTGGGTCGGCAGCAGATCGGGATGGCGCTCAGCAAGGCGAATGGCCCGCACGCCCAGGAACGGATTGGCCTCCGGCTCCAGCGGCAGATATGCGATGGGCTTGTCGCCGCCGATATCGGCCAGGCGAAAGATCACCTCCCTGCCTGCGGACGCGCGCAGAACTGCCGCATACGCTGCTGCCTGCGTCGCTTCGTCGGGCGCGGTCGCGCGGCCGGCAAAGGCAAACTCGGTGCGAAAGAGGCCGATCGCGTCCGCTCCGGCGCTGAACGCTGCCGCTGCCTCGGCGGGCTCGCTGATGTTCGCCGCGCAGGCCACCCGGTGACCGTCCGCCGTCGCAAGCGTGGTGGTCGCGAACCCGGCGTCCAGCGCAACGCGGTCACCTGCGGCCGCCGCGGCGTCTGCCAGCCGCGCGGATGTCTCGGCATCAGGGTCCAGGTGGATGACGCCGGCGTCGCCATCGACTCCCAGCTCCGAAACCGCGGCCGCCGCATCGCACACGCCGGACACACCGACCACGGCGGGGATGCCGAGTGAGCGCGACAGGATCGCCGCGTGCGAGGTGCGCGACCCACCCTCGAGCGCGATGGCGACAAGAAGCTCGCGATCGAGCTCGACCGTCACCGACGGGGGCAAGTCAGCGGCCACCACCACCGACCGACGCTCGAGCCGGGGTGCGGGGACGCCGGTCATGATGCGGGCGATGCGTGCCGTGACATCGCGCACATCTGCGCCGCGGGCCGCCAGGAACTCGTCGCCGGTCGCCTCGAACTGCGATGCCACCGCGTCCCCGGCCTCAATGATGGCCGCGGCAGGAGACGCACCATTGGCGGCGAGCTCGGCGGCCGCGGCCTGGAGCTCAGGGTCCACGGCCATCATCGCCTGCGCGTCCAGGATCTCGGCCTCCTCCTCTCGACCGGCATCTCGCAGTTGAGCTCCCAACGCGCCGATCTCATCGGCGGCGGCGGCCGACGCCTCATCGAGCGACATGCTTTCGACACCGGCATGCGCGGCCGCGCGGTAGATCCACGGCGCCGCAACGGCCATGCCAGGGGCGGCCGGGGTGCCGCGAAGCTCGGATGTCATGCGGCATCGATCGCTTCGCCAAGGCCGGACGAGACGAGCTCGGTCAGGCTGGCGATGGCCTCATCGGCATCCTCACCCTCTGCCACGATCCGGATCCGGTGGCCGCGTGCCACAGCCAACCCCATGACGCCGAGCACGCTCTTGGCGCTGGCGGATCGCGCAGCGTCCCGTGTCAGGTTGGTGACGGTAACGTCCGCGGCGAATGCGCTGGAGGCACGGACGAACGCAGCGGCCGGACGCGCGTGGAGGCCGGACGGGTTGAGGACCTCGAGCTCGGCGTCAGCCATGCGACTCCGCAGCCTCCTTCTGACCGATCCTGCGCTCCGTCCCGGCCCGCAGCCGGCCGATGTTGTCAGCATGGGCGGCCGTCACGAGCAGGCCCGACGCCAGCGCATAGCCGATGGCCGGAATGGTGGCGGCGCCGATCACCGCCAGCAGCGCCGTGATGATCGGTGCCGCGATTGCACCAACGATCGAGCCCAGCGATACGTAGCGCGAGCGCCAGATCACGATGGCAACAATCGGCACCAGGATCGCGAGCGTCCAGATGCTCATGGCGCCCAGTGCTCCGGCCGATGTCGCCACGCCACGTCCACCGCTGAAGCTGATGAAAACCGACCAGTTGTGACCGACGATGGCGGCGAAACCGGCGACCCCGGCCGCCCACTCGACCATGGGGTCATCGGCGAACAGGAAACGGGCGAGCAGGACCGCAAACACCCCTTTGGCCACATCCAGCACGAAGACAGCGGCCGCGGCTCGGATGCCGAGCGTCCGAAGCGCGTTCGTTGCGCCGGTGCGGTGCGACCCATACTCGCGCAGGTCGATCCCCTTCGTCAGTCGCCCGATGATGATGCCGAACGGGATGGCGCCGAGCAGGTAGCCGAGGAAGGCGGCGAGCAGCAGCCCCATCAGCGACCTTCGAGCTTGTTCATCGATGCCGCCTCGTCTGCCGCGGCGAGCACGCCGTCGAGCCCGTTGCCCGCGGACGCCTGCACCGCGGCCACGAAGGCGCCCTCGACGAGCGGGCCGCCCGAGATGCGCACGCGAGCGGCCAGGTCCGGTTCGAGCAGCTCCTCGATCGCCGTTACGGTGGCGAGGACCGCACTGCCCAGGTCCGCAAGGACGACGACGCCGGCCCCCGCATCAGCCGCGACCAGCGCATCGGCAATGCGGGTCGCATCGGTCCCGATGCTTCCGTCCTCGAGGCCACCGGCCCCCACCAGGAGGGGGCCATCGGCCGCAATGTTAGCCAGGCGCGCGACCAGCTGCACAGTGCCATCGGCCACCTCCGCGGAGTGGGAAACGACCACGATTCCGACCGCGGCCTGCGTGTCATCGGTCATGCGAGGGCTCCAGAGCGGGGAGTGTATATGTATATACTCCCCGCCCCTAATCAGTGCTCTTCCCAGTCGAGCGTGCGCTGAACGGCCTTCTTCCAACCGCGGAACAGCTTCTCGCGCTTCTCCTCATCCATCTGCGGCTCGAAGCGTCGATCCAGCGCCCAGTTCTTGGTGACGTCCCCGGTGTCCTTCCAGAATCCGACCGCCAGCCCCGCCAGGTAGGCGGCACCGAGCGCCGTCGTCTCCGCAACCTCCGGCCGCTCGACCGCGACGCCGAGGATATCGGCCTGGAACTGCATGAGGTCGTTATTGACGACCGCGCCGCCGTCCACCTTGAGTTCCTTGAGGGTGACGCCCGAATCGGCCTGCATCGCCTCCAGCACCTCGCGCGTCTGGTAGGCCATCGAATCGACCGTGGCACGCGCAATGTGCTCGATCGTCGAGCCGCGGGTGAGGCCAACGATTGCGCCGCGCGCGTACTGATCCCAGTACGGCGCCCCGAGGCCGACGAAGGCGGGCACCATGTACACGCCGTCGGTGTCGGACACCTTGCCCGCCAGCTTCTCGACATCGGCCGAGTTGGTGATCACCTTGAGGCCGTCACGGATCCACTGGACGGCCGCGCCGGCGACGAAGACGGAGCCCTCGAGCGCATAGATCACCTTGCCGTCGTAGCCCCACGCGATGGTGGTCAGCAGGCCGTTCTCGCTCGGCACCGCTTCCTCGCCGGTGTTGATGAGCATGAAGGCGCCGGTGCCGTACGTCTGCTTGGCCATGCCAGGCTCGAAGCACGCTTGCCCAAAGGTGGCTGCCTGCTGATCTCCGGCGCACCCTGCGATCTTAAGCGTGCCGCCCAGCAAAGTCGTCTCGCCGTAGACCTCGCTCGAGGGTCGCGGCTCCGGCATCATCGAGCGCGGGACGCCCATGATCCCGAGCAGCTCGTCGTCCCAGTCGAGCTTGTGGATGTCGAAGAGCAACGTCCGGCTGCAGTTCGTGTAGTCCGACACGTGGACCCGGCCCTCGGTCAACCGCCAGATCAGGAAGCTATCGACGGTTCCCGCGAGGAGCTCCCCCGCCTCCGCCTTCTCCTGCGCGCCGGGATTGTTCAGAAGAATGTGGCGAATCTTCGTGCCCGTGAAGTAGGCGTCGATTGGCAAGCCTGTCCGCTCCCGGAACATCTTCTCGTGCCCGGCAGCCTTCAGCTCGTCGCAATAGCCGGCGGTGATCCGGCTCTGCCAGACGATCGCGTTCTGGACCGGCTTTCCAGTGTTCTTGTCCCAGACGACGGCCGTCTCACGCTGGTTGGTGATGCCGATGGCGGCGATGTCATCGGGCGAGGCGCCCGCATCGGCGATGACCTGCTTGGCAACGGCCAGCTGCGAGTCCCAGATCGCCTCCGGGTCGTGCTCGACATGGCCGGGCGAAGGGAAGATCTGTGGGAATTCCTGGTTGGCGGTCTTGTGAATGGTGCCATCTGCGTTGAAGAGAATCGCTCGACTTGAGGTCGTGCCCTGGTCGAGCGCGAGAACGTACTTTGCCATGTCGATCGCTGCCTTTCTTACGGTGGTCGGAAGTCGCCGATCAGCTCTCCGCGACGGCGTCGCGGAGCGATTCGAACAGAATGGTGGTCGAGGTCGCGCCGGGGTCCTGGTGGTTCGCGGCCCGCTCGCCGAGGTAGCTTGCGCGGCCCTTGCGCGCCACGAGTGGCGTGATCCGATCGCGCCCCTCGGCAGCCGCCATGGCCGCCGCAGTGAGCGCGGGGCCGATGCCGTCGCCCGACGCCGCCTCGTAGGCATCGACGGCCGGGGACATGGCATCGACCATCGTCTTGTCGTCGAGCTCCGCCTTGCCGCGCTGCCGGACGCCGTCGAGCCCGGCCCGGAGCGCCTGTCCCAGCTCCTGCGGCGTCACGCTGGCGCGGTCGCCGAACGAGGTCGCGAGTCTCAGGAAGAATGTGCCGTAGAGCGGTCCGGATGCACCGCCGACCGTCGAGATGAGCGTCATCCCGACGCCCTTGGCGAACCCGCCGAGATCGGCCTCGGCGAGCTCGTCGAGCTTGCCGCGCACGGCGCTGAAGCCACGATCCATGTTGATGCCGTGATCCGCATCGCCGATGGCCGAGTCGAGCTGCGTCAGCTCCTCCCTGCGCTCGCGAAGCCGATCAGCGAACGCTTCCAGGAAACGCCGCATGGCCGGGCCATCGAACGTGCTCATCGGCGCACGCAGGTCAAACGCCCCAGCGCAGGGCGGCGGTGTTGACCGGAGCGTCCCACAGACGGGTCATCTCGTCGTCGAGCTTGAGCAGGGTGATCGAGCAGCCGGCCATCTCGAGCGAGGTGATGTAGCTGCCGACCAGGTTGCGTTCGATTGTCAGGCCGCGGTCGGCGCACATCCGCGCGACCTTGTTGTAGACGACGTACAGCTCGATCAGCGGCGTGCCGCCCATGCCGTTGACGAAGGCCAGAACCCGGTCACCGGAGCTGAACGGCAGGTCGTCCAGGATCGGCGTCAGAAGCGCCTCCGTGATCTCGTCCGCGCTGCCCATCTTGCGCCGCTCGCGTCCGGGTTCACCGTGGATGCCGACCCCGACCTCCATCTCGTCGTCACCGATCTCGAAAGTCGGCTTGCCCGCAGCCGGCACCGTGCTGCTGCTGAGCGCGATGCCCATGCTGCGCACGTTGTCCTGCACGCGCTGGCACAGGGCGGTGACCGCTGCGAGGTCCTGCCCCTCCTCGGCAGCCGCGCCCACGATCTTCTCGGCCAGGACGGTGCCGCCCACGCCGCGCCGGCCCGCGGTGTAGAGCGAATCCTTGACCGCGACGTCATCGGCGATAACAACCGCGGTGACCTCGATGCCGTCTGCCTGCGCAAGCTCGGCGGCAAGCTCGAAATTCATGATGTCGCCGGTGTAGTTCTTCACGATGTGCAGCACGCCGGCTCCGCCGTCGACGGCCTTGGTTGCCGCCAGCATCTGGTCCGGCACCGGCGACGTGAAGACGGCACCCGGGCAGGCCGCGTCGAGCATGCCCAGTCCGACGAACCCGCCGTGCATCGGCTCATGCCCCGAGCCGCCGCCGGAGATCACCCCCACCTTGCCCTGGCGCGGCGCGTCGGCGCGGACCACCACGTTCGGCTCGATCACGCGCAGCAGATCCCCGTGCGCGGCCGTCATGCCGGCCAGCGCCTCGTCGACCATGTCGTCCGCGGCATTCATCAGCTTTTTCATTCGATCGCCAGCTCCTTTCTCTCTTCAGGCACCGATACGGACGCGGCGCGTCAGCCCACCGCGTCCGATGCATCGACGGAGGGCTACGCCGCCATCAGGTAGTTCGTGAAGAAGGACTGATACGCGACGGCACCCAGGATGCCGCCGATGATCGGCCCAACCACCGGGATCCAGCTGTATCCCCAATCGGAGCTTCCCTTGCCGGGGATCGGCAGGATGGCGTGCGCGATTCGCGGCCCGAGATCACGCGCGGGATTGATCGCATAGCCCGTCGGTCCACCAAGCGAGAGCCCGATGGCCCACACGAGGAAGCCGATGAGCAGCGCGCCAAGCCCCGGTGCGAGCTCGTTTCCCACGATCGCGAGCACCCCGAAGACGAGCATGAACGTGCCGATGATCTCGCTGACGAGGTTCGCCACCGTGTTGCGGATGGCGGGGCCGGTCGAGAAGACCGCCAGCTTCAGACCCGGATCCTCGGTCTCGCCCCAATGCGGGAGGTAATGCAGGTACACGATGACCGCGCCGATGAAAGCGCCAAGGAACTCGCCGGCCAGGTACCACGGCACGTTTCCCCAGGCGTTCGCATCCGCGGGCGCGATGACCGCAAGGCCGATGGTCACGGCAGGATTGAGGTGCGCTCCGGTCAATCCGCCGATGGCGAAGATGGCGACCGCGACGGCAAGCGCCCATCCGGTGGTGATCACGATCCATCCCGCGTTCTGGGCCTTGGATTTGGCGAGGAGGACGCCGGCGACGACGCCGTCGCCAAGGATGATCAGGATTGCAGTGCCGATCGTCTCGGCGATCATGATCTGGAACCCATCAGTCAGCATGCCAGTTCCCTCTCGGTGCGGTGTGGCTCAAAGGCCGGTCGTCCGTCAGGTACGGCCGGGCTCACGTCAAAATCAGATCAGCGACGTGCACCTCCTCTGGCGCTGCTCAGACCGAAGCGAGTGCATCACCGGTCAGTGCTTGTCGTGATCCTGGCCCCGCGCAAAGTCGGGGTCATTCTCAGCGTGCTCGTGGCCGGCGTCATCCTCCTGGCCCTGGGCGAAGTCGCCACGACGTTCGTCGTGCACGCTCGAATGGCCGGCCTGCTGACCCTCGGCGAAGTCGCCGCGGTGATCCTTCTCGGGGGTGTGACCCTCTTTTTCCTGACCCTCGGCGAAGGTGGTGTGCTCATCGTCGTGGTCGTGGTCGTCGTGGGAATGTTCGCCCATGCCCAGGTTCTCCCAGCGAGGTTAGTCCGGCCCATTGTGGACTGCCGGTCAATCGCTGGTGAGTGGTTTCAGCGCGCGGCGGCGCGGCGCCTCATCAGGCGCAGTCCGAATTGGATAGCGAGCACGACGGAGGTGACGAGCAGGCCGATATACAGCGCGAACGGCATGCTCGGCCAGAGGAGGCTGAAGGCGGCGAAGCCCGCGGCAATCGCAATCAGCATCGTGATGATGATGAACCGTGGCGTGAAGGCGAACGTCGGAGCGGCAGTGGCACGAGCCGCGCGTCGCTGCGCATTGCGCTCCGCACGAGCCTTCGCCGCAGGGGGCAGCGTGGGCCCCTTCTCCATGTTGCGCATCATGCGCTCATAGTTGCGCCGCTCTTCACGTGACATCTCCAGCAGTCTAATGTCTCGCGCCGGATGCCTTGACGGTTGCGCGCCGCCTGTCGGCCAGCGGCCGCGCTGATCGGCCCGGTCTGGCGCGCATATACGCATATATTCAGCCCTTCAGAATGTCGTTGAGCATATCGGCGAGAGCGCGGGCCGACGGCTACCAGGCTATGGATCAGGCGCGCGGATCGGTCCGTCGAGGTGGCGCGCGGCGCTTCCCGGACGGGCGCATCCCGCCAACGCCGCCGTCGACCTTCAGCTGGACAGGATCCGAGCCAAAGAGCGCGTTGAGACCCCAGTCGAGCGCCACGCGCGCCTTGCCACCGATCCCCGGAACCCGGCTCCAGTAATAGCCCCGCCACATGAACCAGGCAAGCAGGCCGCGGATCTTGATCCCGAACACGACGCCGACGCCAGTGTGGTGACCGATGCTGGCCAGGGTCCCGATGGTGCGATAGCGGAACGGCTCCACTAGCTCCGGTTGGGCATCGATGCTGGCCACGACGTTGCTCGCCAGCCGTTTCGCCTCGCGAACCGCGTTCTGCGCGGTCGGGGCGTGGTGCCCTCCATCGGTCTGCACATCAGGAATGAGCGCGCAGTCGCCGATCGCCCACACGCCGGCGCGGCTTGTCTGCATGGTGGCCTTCGTGATCGCGCGCCCCGCCTTGTCGACGTCGATGCCCGACGCTCGCACCACCGGCGAGGGCTGGACGCCCCCGGTCCAGATGATCGTCCTGGATGGGATGACCTCTCCATCGCCGATGACCACCGCGTCCTCGCGGACCTCCTTCATCGGCGTACCAAGGTGGATCTCATAGCCACGTTTGCGCAGACTCTTGCCCGCGTATTCGCCCATCTCCGCCGGCATCTCCGGCAGGACGCGGTCCTTGAGCTCGACGATGTGCCCCCGCGCCTCGTTCGGTCCGATCTTGGGGTAGAAGCGGCGCCGGACGCGGCGGATGAAGTCCTCGATCTCGCCTGCCGTCTCGACCCCACTGAAGCCCGCGCCGCCGACAACGAACGTGAGCTGTGCCTGCCGCTCGTCCGGATCGGTCTCGAGCTCGGCTCGCTCGAGCATCTCGATGATTCGATTGCGGAGCGCGAAGGCATCGGCAAGCGTCTTCATCCCAACTGCGTACTCGTCAATGCCCTTGATCCCGAAGGTCGCCGTCTCACCACCGAGCGCAATCACGAGTGAGTCATAGTTGAGCCGATGCAGGTCGCCGTCGCCGCCCATGACCGTCACCTGCTTCGCATCCAGGTCGATCTGCTCGACCTCGGCGGTCACCGCCCAGCTGCTTGGTTTGCGCAACTGGGCGCGGAGGGCGGTCACGCAGTGGCGCGCCTCGAGGTTGCCCGAGCAGACCTCCGGCAACAACGGCGTAAAGAGCGTGAAGTTCTCGCGGCTGACGAGCCAGACCTCGATGTCATCACGTCGTCGGGTCAGCTTCTCCAGGTGCCGCGCGGTCTCGACGCCCGCGAATCCACCGCCGAGCACCAGGACGCGATGCGGCCAGGGTGGCTCGGATCGATGGATCGTGCGCATCGGTCCGATGATGCCACGATGCCGCCACGAGCTCGTACCACCGCGGGGGCGGATGTCGGGTTCACTCGCTCAGCGTGCGAACTTGCCACCTGCCGGATCGAGGGCGGTCGGGTGACCCCCCTCGGTTGTCAGTTCGCTCGCTCAGCGTGCGAACTGGCGACGGAACGACCGTCGAGCCGGCGGATTCCGCGTCTCGTTCGTCAGTTCGCTCGCTCAGCGTGCGAACTGATCACCGCCGCAGGGGCCTGAGCGCGCAGAAGCGTCCCGTTCGTCAGTTCGCTCGCTCGGCGTGCGAGACCGGCGACTGCCGCTCCGCCGCTCCCCCTTCCCCGATCCCACCGATCCGCATCGGTCTGTACCATAGAGCCGACATGCAGCAGCCGAACCACGAGATCTTCGACCAGTTCAAACAGCAGCTCCCCGACATCGATCCGGTTGAGACGCAGGAGTGGATGGAGTCGCTCGACGGCCTTGTCGCGGCGGCCGGCCCCGAGCGGGCGCGCTATGTGATCTTCAAGCTGCTCAAGCGCGCCCGACAGCTCCAGGTTGGCCTGCCGACGCTGACCCAGACGCGCTACATCAATACCATCAGCCCGGAACAGGAGCCGTACTTTCCCGGCGACGAGGCGATGGAGCTCAAGATCCGGCGCCTGATCCGATGGAACGCGCTGGCAATGGTGCTCCGCGCGAACACGAATTTCGAGGGCATCGGCGGCCAC
>Ga0136614_10001370_pt1 | contig 14248 bp, 13 predicted proteins | sample AntDrymUQ2792106_2_FD_106643 | JGI IMG/M metagenome (GOLD analysis project Ga0136614, IMG submission 106643) | Polar desert sand microbial communities from Dry Valleys, Antarctica - metaG UQ279 (21.06) | ecosystem: Environmental > Terrestrial > Soil > Desert | place: Antarctica: Dry Valley...
CGAACGAGTCGCTCCACCGTCGGGAGCTCACCGGGTGGCGCGAGCACGAGAATGTCGTCGCTGTAGCGCGCGTACGTTGCACCGGTCGCGGCGATCTCGCGGTCGAGGTCACGCAGGTAGAGGGTGGCGAGCATCGGCGCGATGGGCGTTCCGGCCATGACGCCCTTGCGGCCGCCGTCGACGATGCGCCCCGATCGCACCACCCGCGGGTCCAGCAGTGCGGTGGTCAGGAGCCTGCCCACTGGACCTTCGGCGAACGGTTCGGGGAGCCGGCTGAGGAGATCTCGCACGTCGATCGAGTTGAAGTAGTCGCGCACGTCGAGGCGCAGCGCGGCCTTGGGCTCGGTATCCGGGTCGGCGAGCACGCTGCGGAACGCGGCCCTCGCGCCGCCGCCGGGAAGAAACGACCGGCACCACGGTGAGGCCTTCTCCACCGCGGCCGGCTGCATCAGACGGTTGACCACCCGAAAGAGCAGCTCGTCGACCGGCTGGTACTGGAAGAGCCGCTTCTTGCGGCCATCAGCCTTGTTCAGCCAACCCTCTGCCGGTGGGTTCGGCTGGTAGCACCCGGCGAGAACCTCGGCGCCGACCCGGAGATGCTCGCCCCGATCGAGGAGCCCCTCGTACTCGGCGATGCGATCGCGCCGGCGGGGCTGTCGGGTTCGGAACCCGTCGACGACCGCGACCCATGGCGCATCGGTGGCGACGTCATCGAGAAGGGAGCGGGAGGGAGGTCGCTTTGAAGCGGCATCGCCGCACTCGGAGGTACGCAAGCATCCGCCTCCAGGGATCGACGTGACCATCGCGCTGTCTTGCGCTGCTCCGCTCGAAGGCGCCCGAAGGCATCCCTCCCGCTCGCCGGTGACGCTACCCGCGGTCCTGGGCGCCCGCCGTCAGGCGCGCTCCACGACGTAGCTGCGGGCCCCCACGATGGTGCTCACGACAAGGTCACCCGCCTCGACCTCCGTCTCGACCGGAACAGTTGCCGGTCGAACTGCTGTGGGGCGTCGGGCCGGTCACAAGGAGCGCGGCTCGCGGCGACGGGTATCCGTACCATCGGCGAGCTGGCCTCGGTCTCGCCGTCAACATTGCCGCGGCTGCTCGGTGAGGCGGCAGGAGCGAAGCTCGGGTCACTCGCGGCCAACGCTGATCCTCGCCGGATCCAGACGAGTCGGCGCACCCGGTCAGTGGGTGCCCAGTCCGCCCTTGGGCGTCGCGTCGCCACCGACCAGCTGCTACGGGCGGCGCTCGGGTTTCTCGCCGACCGCGTGGCGACGAGGCTGCGGGCCAACGAACGCGCCGGACGGACCATCACCGTCCGGGTTCGGTTCACGGGCCTCCGCTCGGTCACGCGGTCGGTGACGCTGCCGTGGGCGGTTTCGACGACGCTCGCGCTCGCCGAGCTGAGCGTCGATCTCGCGAATGCGGCGCTCACCGACCATCCCGGTGAGCGCGAGATCACCCTCCTTGCGATCTCGGTCTCTAACCTGGTTGCAGAATCCACACTCCAGCTCGAGTTGCCTCTCGGCCTCGGCGACGAACCGCACCGCCCGGGCACGGCGGCTGCCTCGGCTCGCTGGGCGTTGGACCGGGCCGTCGACGAGGTACGTGCCCGGTTCGGCCGGGATGCGGTCGGCTACACGGCCGTCGTGTTCCGTGAAGCGCGGGGCGTCCCCGATGAGTTCAGGGAACTGGCCGAAGCGGATCGCGACGTTGACCGGTGAAGAAGAAAATGAAGTCGGGACGACCTTGTACCCTTCCCACCGGCGCAGAGGGGGTGCCATGAGCGCGGAGAGTGTCCGTCGTGCGGTGGAGAAGCTGGCCGATAACTTCGCGGCCGACCGGAGCGAACGCCAGATGCGCACCACGCTCGCCCGGGAGGACTTCGGTCTCCTGGCCGAAGCCGGGCTGCAGACGGCCGGGCTTCCCGCCGAGCGGGATGGTCTCTGGCACAGCCTTCCGGAGTCGACACGATCGATCTGCGAGATCTACCGGATACTCGCCCACGGCGACTCGTCAGTCGCACTCGTTTGCGCCATGCATCCCGCCGTCCTCTCGTTCTGGCTCGCCACACCGCACGTCCCCGAGCTCGACACCGGCGACTGGAGCGGTCAGCGCACCGCGGTGTTCGACAGTGTGGAGCAGGGCGCGTGGTGGGGCACGATCACCTCGGAGCCGGGGAGCGGCGGTGACGTCCACCGATCGAGAGCCGTCGCTCGGCGTGACGCCGACGCATGGCGGCTGAGCGGACAGAAGCACTTCGGGAGCGGGTCGGGGATCACCTCCTACATGGTGACCACCGCCGTGCCCGACGGCGAGGAAGATGCCGACTGGTTCTACGTCCCTGTCGAGGGCAATCCTTTCGACGGATCCGCGGGCATCACACTCATGGCTCCATGGGATGGTCACGGAATGCGGGCGACTCAGAGCCACGCGCTCGCGTTCGCTGACTGCCCGGTCGAACGCTTCGCCTGGCCCGGACACCTCGACGACCTGATCGACGCCGCCGCCCCGTTCATCGGCACGCTCTTCACCGCCGTGGTCCTCGGCATCCTCGAGACCGCCACCGCGGCCGCGCGGGCACAGCTGGCACCGAAGGCAGAATCGCTCCGACCCTACGAGCAGGTGGAATGGGCCCAGGCGGAGCTCGAGGCGTGGACCGCCGAGCAGGCCTACGAGGGCATGCTCCGTGCGATCGAGTCAGGGAATCCCGCCCGGGGCGCTGCGCTGCGCGGCAAGACGATCGCGGCCCAGCTCGCGGAGTCGTGCCTGCTGCGGATCTGCCGCGTGCTCGGCGGCGGGACGTTCGCCCGACACTCACCGTTCGGCCACTGGTTCGAGGATGTACGGGCCCTCGGGTTCCTCCGACCCCCGTGGGGGCTCGCGTACGACGGACTCGTCGCCGACTCGTGGGACCCGACGACCGGAAGGCGCTCGTGACCCGGCTCACCATGAATGGACGACACGCCAGGAACGGCGTGATAGCCGATTCGGGCCTGCCCGGAGCGACCGCGCTCAACGAATCGGTCCTGCATCTACTCGACGGACTCCAAGACAGGTTCGAGTCTGCGGAGCGGAACGGACTAACCCTTACCGCCGGTCACAACCTGGGTTCTCAACCATTGAATTGCGGTTGCGCGACCACGGCCGGGGCGGCTCCGGCGGGGGCCTGGCGCTGCGGACCCTGAGCTGGGCCGGCGCCAGGGGCGCCGGCGGGTACGGGTGCAGCTGCACCACAGGGGCCGAGGGCGTCACCGTGACCCAGGTGGCCGGGCACGGCGTCGTCGTCGACAATGAGCTCCTGCTCGGCCGGTGTACTGGGCTTGTGGCAAATGGTTACCGGCTGGTGCGGACCGCCCGGAGGGTCTGCCAATGCGGTACCAGTCGCGGCGGTGAGTATGACGGCAGCGACCAACATTGCGATGGCTCGCGGGGCACTACGCATGGGCTGTTTCCTCTCTCCGAACCTGCTGTTCTTCCCAAAGCCCATATTTTGGCCGGAACATGCTGTTTTCCTCCTTAAAGCACCCTATTTCCGCCTAAGTACCCGGTGAACCAGCTCGAACGGCCGCAACGGAGCGAGCCTTGCGGAATGGCGCCGTCACCGACGCTGGGGTCAACGCGTGGGAGGCGAACATCCCCCGCTGACCCGGGAGCGGAGCGATCACACGGCACCGACGCGGTCGGTCCTTCCGGGCCGGCCGCGTCGCGTTCGCGCGAAACGTGCACGCCGACCGGGCATCGGTGTCGGAGGGGGGGCACGCGGCTTGACCCCACGGGCGCGGCTGTCCCGGACGGCGCCGATCGGGGCCTGCACAGAAGGGCTCGCACCGTCGACGCCGAACGTTAGGACGATGCGGCCACGGGCCGGGCGAGGGGAACCTACGACCCCACCGGATCAGGCGGCTTGACGGCGAAGAGCTGCCACATCCCCGGTACGCCCTCGAGTTCGTGGTCACCCCAGTCGGTGAACTCGAGGCCAGAGCCCGCGACGAGGTCGGTCACGGTGCGCGAGACGAGCACTTGACCGGGTTGCGCGAGTGCCGCGATCTGGGCCCCGATGTGAACGGCGGTACCGCCGAGGTCGTCGCCGCGCTGTTCGCATTCGCCGGTATGGACTCCGGCGCGCACCTCGAGACCGAGGCGTCGGCCAGCGTCGGTCGCCGCTAGGGCGCATTGCACAGCTCGGGCAGGACCATCGAACGCGGCGAGGAATCCGTCGCCGGCTTTGGTCACCTCCCGGCCGCGGAACCGCCCGAACTCGAGGCGCAGGCACTCGTCGTAGTGGTCGAGCACTTCACGCCAACGCTGGTCACCGAGCTCGGACGCACGTCGGGTGGAATCGACGACGTCGGTGAACAACACCGTCGCTAGCACCCGGTCGCGCTCGGGCATTACGAGCGAACCCGTCAAGAACTCCTCGATCTCGTCGACGAGGCGGTCCACATCCCCGGCGAAGACGAGACGGTCATCGCCGGGAAGCTCGACGAACTTGGCCCCGGGGATGTGCGCGGCGAAGTACCGGCCGTGGGCTACCGGAACGAGCGGATCGTCGACGCGGTGCAGCACGAGGGTCGGGACCCGGATAGTTGGCAGCACCTGGCGAACGTCGACGTCGTAGTCCATGCGCAGCAGGGTGCCGGCGGCCCCCGGGCTCGCCGCGTTCCGCACCCAGCGGCCAAGCCAGTCCCTGAATCGCGGGTCGCGCGTCGCGTTGACTGCCCACACCGATCCCTCGGCTACCTGACCCCAGGTGGCCTCCATTTCGGTCACGAAGGCCTCAAAGTCGTCGGCGGACTGGCCCTGCGGGTAGTCGGGGGCGCTCCGGAGCCGCGCATAGCTCCCGTAGGTGACGAGCGCCCGGGTGCGCTCGGGGTAGCTGGCCGCGAACAGCCCCGCCATCTGGCCTCCTTCCGACTCCCCGAAGAGGGCGGCTTGCTCGGAACCGACGGCGTCCAGCACCGCGCGGAAGTCATCCATGCGTTGCTCCAGGGTCGGGAGCGCGTGCACGGAGACCGGGTCGGACATGCCGGTTCCTCGTTTGTCGAAGCAGATCAGCCGAGCGAAGCCGGCGAGTCGCCGGAGGTAGTGGGCGTACTCCGGCCCCTCCCAGGCGAACTCCAAATGTGAGACGAGACCGCCCACCACCACCAGGTCGAACGGCCCGTCGCCGACGACCTGGTAGGCGATGTGGACACCGTCGCTGGCCTGGGCGTAGCGAGTCCTGGGCATCACCACCATCGGGGCGGGGCCGAGTGGGTCTCGGTGCGTCGCGCTCTCTCGGGGGGCAGCCTCCTCCCCCATCAGCTGCGGTGTGGGTGGAGCCCAGTCGAGTTCGGGCTTTTGCAGCACGATTGCCTCTTCCAGGGCCACCAGCTCCGGGCTCGGCGTGATCCCCAACTCCTCGCCCAGACGGGCGCGCAACTCCTGGTAGGCGCCCAGCGCCTCGGCCTGACGGCCGCAGCGGTACAACGCCAGCATCCACCGGGCCCACAGTCGTTCGCGCAACGGGTTGTCGCGGGCCGCCGCTTCCAAGTCACCGATCATTTCGGTATGGCGACCCAACTCCAACTCAGCCTCGATCCGGTCCTCCAACGCGCTCACTCGCAGCTCATGGAGGCGAGCCGCTTCGGCCTGGGCGAATGGCTCATCGGCAAACTCCGCAAGCGCTGGACCTCGCCACAACCCCAGTGCGTCGTCCAACCGCTTCGCTGCGCCGGCCCGTTCCCCTTGGCGGAGAGCTACGCGTCCCTCGGCGACGAGCTGCTCGAAGCGGCTGGCGTCCACCTCGTCCTCCTGGACGCGGAGCAGGTAACCCGGCGACCGAGTGAGCAACACCGTGCCCGCGCGTCCACCGGCCCGACCCGGCTCCAGCGCGGCGCGGAGGCGGGACACGTAGTTCTGCAGGGTCGCGGCCGCGTGCCGCGGCGGCTCGTCACCCCAGAGGATGTCGGCGAGCCGATCGACGGACACCACCGTGTTGGCCTGCACCAACAACGCCGCAAGCAACACACGCTGCTTGGCACTGCCCAGGGGGACCGGAGATCCCCCGTCGAAGACCTCGAGCGGGCCGAGCACCGAAAACTGCACGCGGCCCCCCGTTTCGCGCGTCCCGCCGGTAGCCGTGGATGCGGCTCCGAGCCGCGTCGACACCCAGCCTACGACGCGCGCGCGGACGTCCCGATCCGACGAAAGCGAGCTGAGAGTCGGCCGAGACCGACACGAGAGGCCCTCCCCGCACCATCTCGGCACACGAAGACCGAAGTCTCGAGGTCCTCACCCCGAAACTTCCACCAAAGGAAGGGCAATCCCATGCTTCTCACCAATTTGCGTCGATACCGACTCGCAGCGCTGGCAGTGGTCGTCGTCATCGCTCTCGGGGTCGCGGCGCTCTTCACGAGCCTGAATCCGTGGAGGGCCAATGCGACCAATCCGGCGAAACCGGCCACTGAAACCGGAGGGAACCGTCAGGAAGCAGACGTCCGCACCCAGTCGAGTCCCGCCGCCCTCCACGCCGAGGGCTGGGACTGCCTCTACGTGGTGCACGCGGTGCACTGCGCAGAACCCGGCGCGCTCGCGACCATCACGTCCGGCACGGCGGAGAAGTTCACCGTCCTCGTGTTCGACACGATGGACCCGGAATCCAGCGACGCGCCGTTCCTCGGGAAGGAGGTCAACATCAGAGCCGACCTCTTCCAGGGTCAGCCGTGTCCGACCGACCCGCCCACGCGGGAGTACACGTACCTCCCCGACATCGGTGTCCCGTTCGAGTACTACGGCTGTCACAAGTTCGACAGCCCGCTCTAACGGGAGTCCTACTTCGGGTGGGGCTGGTCACGCTTCGTGCGAAGGTGCGTGCGAAGGTCAGCTGATCAGCTGCAGGCTGTTGGGATAACGATGACTCGGTCGCCCCCGCCCCCACGCTCGACCTCCGTGTCGGAGGGGCGACTTGTGGTTTGACCCCACGGATGCGGGTCGTCCGCACCGTGCCATTGGCCGCGTGATCCCGTGGCAGGCGTGCTACGACCCGGGCACTCGAAACGCGCGAGCGTCGTCGGCACGAGTCTCGGACGCCCGCTCCATGAACGCGTCTGCGTGCTGTGCCATCTCCTCGAGCGTCGCCCAGTCCGGCTCCGCGCCGCGGACGTCTTCGGGCCAGCCTTCGACGACACCGATTGCCCACGCGACCCACCGGTCGACGGCCTGCTCGACCTCGTCGAGGAATCGCCCGGCGAGGATCAGCCACGGCAGGCGCTCGGGGTAGGGGCCCGTCCCGGAGAGGTACTCGTGCGGGATGGCCGCGGAGGACGTCGCTCGCTCGACGACCGACGACTGCACCCCGCGAAGCGTGGCCAAGAGGTCTTCCCTGTCGCCGTGCTCGGCAAAGAAGATCTTCACGAGCTGCTCGAAATCGACAACGGGGCCGGCACCGGGCGTGGGCACCCACGCGCGGAGCGCTTTCCTGCCCTTTGGCGTGATCGTGTAGCGGGTGCGGGGCCTCCGGCCGACGTGCTCGCGCACTGCGCGAGCCAGGCCGTGGGCGACGAGCTTCTTCGGCTCTTCGTAGATGCCGCTCTCGGCTCGGGGCCAGAACTGCCCGAGCGCCCGCCGCATCTGCTCGGCCAGCTCATAGGTCGACCACGGTCGCAGCGAGAGCAAGCCGAGGATCGCATACGACGTGGTGGTGAGCGGTGGGGCCACTGGACTATCCTCCAGATTGGAGGATAGCATTGGTCCCTCGACGGAGGGGGGACCGATGACCATCGCGAACGTCGAGATGGCCGCGGCCTGGGATGGCGACGAGGGCGATCACTGGACCGAGCACGCGGATCGATACGAGAAGGCCGCGGATCGGCACTGGCATGCCCTTCTGCGCACCGTGGAGATCGCTGGAGCCGACTCGGTTCTGGACGTCGGTTGCGGTACCGGGAAGTCGAGCCGCGATGCCGGCCGCATCGCGGCGTCGGGATCGGTCCTGGGCGTGGATCTCTCCTCGCGCATGCTCGAGTACGCGCGTGCGGCCGCGGAGCGAGAAGGGCTCACCAATGTGCAGTTCGAGCAGGCGGACGCACAGGTCCACCCGTTCCCGCCCGACGTGTTCGACGTCGCCGTCAGCAGCTTCGGAGCGATGTTTTTCGCTGACCCAGTGGCGGCCTTTGCCAACATCGAACAGGCGCTGCGGCCGCGTGGTCACCTCGCGCTGTTGACCTGGCGGGAACTCGAACGGAATGAGTGGCTGGCCGAGATCCGTGCCGCCCTAGCCGTCGGGCGCCACCTTCCCACGCCGCCGCCGGGCGCTCCCGGCCCGTTCGGGCTGGCCGACGCTGACCACGTCGAGCACGTGCTCACGAAGGCCGGCTTCACCGGCGTGCGCTTCGATGCGGTCAACGAGCCGATCAACCTCGGGACCAATACAGATGACGCGTTCTCGTTCGCTCAGACCCTCGGGATCACAAAAGGGTTGACCGGCGACCTCGACGAAGCGAGCCGGACCGAGGCGCTCAACGCGCTTCAACGCACGCTGGCAGACCATGAGACCGACGACGGCGTGGTCCTCGGTTCGTCAGCCTGGCTCATCACCGCCCGATCGGGAGCGAACAGCATCTGATGGAAACCCGCGTCTGCGAGGTCGGACCCGGCATATACCAGCTCACGACGTATCTGAGCGAGATCGACTTCGGCGTAAACCAATATCTCGTCACGGGCGACGATCCGGTGCTGTTCCACACGGGGATGCGTGGCCTCTTCCCGCTCGTGTCCGACGCCGTCACCCGCGTGATGCCCATTGAGACGGTGCGGTGGATCGGCATCGGCCATATCGAAGCTGACGAGTGCGGCTCGATGAACGACTGGCTCGCGGTCGCGCCCTACGCCTCCGTCGTGCAGGGCAACGTCGGCTGCATAGTGAGCATCACCGACCTCGCCGATCGGCCCCCGCGAGCGATGGCCGACGGGGGCGGATAAGGGGTCCCGCTCATTCTTGGGATCTGGGACAACTGATAGTTAGCGAATCTCTTGACCGGCCATGGCTGAACCCTGCGCTTGCGTTTTCGGCTCGGCCGCGCCGAACGAAGATGAGCGTGTCGGAGGGGGGACTTGCGGTTTGACCCCAAGGGTTCGCCTAACCCGCGAGGTGTCGCTCGTCATCTGAAACCCAGGCAGCGCTTGTAGCAGCTGCTCGCTCGCAGCGAAGTGACTCCGTCCCAAGGCTTGTTGGTCGGCGGGGTCGACCTCGTCCGCTTGCACCCGACCGGTGCGGTGGGCGGCCCACCGGTCCGGTCACGGAGCGACTTCGAGGACCGTCCACGTGCCGGGCACCCCGTGCAGCTCGTGCTGGCCGCGGTCGAGGAACGTCATGTTGGAGCCAGCCGTCAGATCACGCAGCGTGCTAGTCGAGAGCACCTCCGCGGGTCCGGCCAACGCACAGACCCGTGCCGCGATATGGACCGCGATCCCCGCGACGTCTTCGCCTCGCCACTCGACCTCGCCGGCGTGAAGACCCGCTCGAATCTCGAGCCCCTCGGCACTCAGTGCATCGACAAGGCGTCGCGCGCACCGAATTGCTCGGCTCGGCCCATCAAACGTCGCCAGCATCCCGTCACCAGTGCTCTTGACGACGCGGCCGCCGTACTCGGGGACGATGTCTCCGACGAGACTGTCGTGGCGCTCGAGCAGCAAACGCCAGGCATCGTCTCCGACCGCGGCAAGGCGACGAGTCGACCCTACGATGTCGGTGAACAAGAGGATCGCGAAGGAACGATCCGACGGCTGCAGTTCCCGTCGACCGGTGATGAACGTCTGGAGCTCATCCGCGACGCGGCCGGCGTTCTCCCAGAAGTAGTAGTGGTCCTCACCATCGATCTCGACGAGTCGAGCGCCCGGAATCTCGCGGGCGAGGTAACGGCCCTGTTCGACCGGAAACAATCGATCACCTTTGACATGCACCACGAGCGTCGGGATACGCACCATCGGGAGCACGTCTCGGATATCGGTATCGATAACAACTTGGAAGTACCGCTGCGCGGCGCGAGGGCTGCCGGCGAGTCGTTGCATGCCCGCGAGGGCTCGGCGGACCGAGGGGTCGCTCGCCTGTCTCGGCAGGATCAGCTCCAGGCTGGCGGGATTGTCGTCGTCGCCCCAACCGAGGAACGACTCCTCGAGCACCGCGGGCGATACGAGCTCGGGCGGTAGACCCGCCCGGTAGTCCGGCGCAGCCGACAGTCGAGCCGACGACCCGTACACGGCAAGGTGTTGGACGCGATCAGGGTGCATTGCGGCAAGCACAATCCCGACCGGTCCGCCATCGGCCGTCGCGTAGACCGCGGCAGTCTTCGAACCGACGGCGTCGAGCACCGCCACCGCCTCATCGACCCGATCCTCGATCGTCGGCGACCCACCCGCCAATGGTGCCGAGAGCCCGGTGCCCCGCTGGTCGTACAGCACGACACGCGCGAAGCTCGCCAGCCGCTCATAGTGCCTGGCCAACTGCGGGACCGAGGCCGCGGACTCGATGTGGTTCAGCAATCCCGGGATGAGCAGCAGGTCCTTGGGACCGTCACCGCTGACTTGGTACGCAACATCGGCGTCGTCTACCCGGGCATAGCGGATGCTTCGGTCACCGGGCATGCGACCATCGTACGGGGCGAACGATCTGCAGCGCGACGACGGGCGCTCGCCCCGACACCGCGGTCTTCGTCGACACGACGTTCCTCACACGCCACACTGCCGAAGAAGGCGCGGAGACCAGTTGGAAGAAGCGGATGGATCACAAAACCGCGATCGAGACGCTCCGCGTGATCGCCGCTGGGTTCGACAGTCACGACATCGATGCAATCCTTGCCTGCTTCGATGACGCCGTGTTCGAATCACCGCGGGGGCCCGATCCGTGGGGTCAGCGCTTCGTCGGGAAAGATCAAATCCGAGCAGCGTTCGCGTCCCGATTCGAGAGCATTCCGGATGTCCGGTACCGCGACGACGAGCACTTCGTCGACGGGGATCGCGGAGCGTCGGAATGGCATCTCACGGGAACCACCACCGACGGCCAGCGGCTCGACCTCCACGGTTGCGATCTCTGGACGTTTCGGGACGGCAAAGTAGTGAAGAAGGACTCCTTCTGGAAGATCGCGACGGGCTCGTGACCGTGATCGTCTGAGCCGGTGTCGGAGGGGCGACTTGCGGCTTGACCCCAGGAGTTCGGCTCGTTCGCAACGCGTCGTTGGCAGCTTGATCCTGGATCCCAATATCCCTATGGACGCACGGGTGCGGGGCCCTTGCGGGCCCCGCACCGGTGAGCGGGGTGCTCGAACGAGCGTCAGCCGCTCGCCGCGCCCGTCTCGGCGGCCTCGTTGGCCTCCGGCGGCTCGTTCGCCTCGTTGGCCTCCTCGGCGTCGTCGCCGGCGTCCTGGTGGAGCACCGTTGCGTTGCCGGGGTCGACCTTGACGTCGATCACCTTGCCGTTGGCGTCGGTGATCTCGACGCTGTAGACGACATTGCCGTTCTCATTGTCGAGCTCGACGTCACCCGCCGTGCCCGGCACCACCGCGAGCGCGGCGTCGCGGGCTTGGTCGGGAGTGATGGTCGCGAGGCCTTCCAGCGCCGCGGCCTCGTCGGCCTCCGACTGGCCTTCGGATTCGGGCGCCGTGACCGAGCTCTCGTACGCCGGGTCCTGGACGTCGTCGTCCTCGGTCTGGGCTGGAGGGCTCTGGTCGGGCGACCCAGGGCCTGCGGCGCCGGCAAGCACCGCCACGCCCAGGGTGAGCCCGACGGCGGCCGCGCCGCCTGCCACCAGCTTCTTGGTGTGCTGCTTGAAGGACATGGGGGGATGTTCTCCTTTGTTCCGCAGCCCCGGGGTGGGGCCGACTGGGAGGGATCGTCGCGAACCGCCGCTGACAGATCCCTGAACGCGCCTGAACGAAGCGTCAGCGTACGAGGGGGTGTTGCCGGGGTCAGTCGCCATTGGCTGGGACGCGCATCTCGAAGCGCGCGCCGCCGAGCGGCGAGTCGCCGACGGTCACGCTGCCACCATGGGCGGCGGCGATCTCGGCCACGACGGCCAGCCCCAGGCCGCTCCCGCCGCCATCTCGGGTACGGGCATCGTCCAGTCTCACGAACCGCTCGAAGACCCGCACGCGGTGCTCGACGGGTATGCCGGGCCCGTCGTCGTCGACGCGCAACACGACCGCACCGTAAGTTTCGGCGAGCGACAACACGACGCGCCCGCGGGCGTGTCGGGCGGCATTGTCGACCAGGTTGCGTAGCATGCGTCGGAGTTGAAGCCGGTCGCCGAGCACCTGGCCGGCCGACACGTCGGCGGTGTCGACGTCGAGCGGGGTGGTGAGTCGAAGACGGCGTGCCTCGTCGAGCACGACATCGTCGACGTCCACGGGCTCACGGTGGAGGCGCAGCGTGCGTTCGTCGACGCGCGCCAGCCACAGCAAGTCTTCGACCAGCTGCTCGAGGCGGAGATCCTCGGCCAGGACTGTGTCGGCCAGGTCCGTCACCGAGGTCCCTTCGGGATGAGAGCGGGCCACCTCGGAATGCTGGCGGATGGTGGTAACGGGGCTGCGCAGCTCGTGCGACGCGTCCGAGACGAACCGCCGCTGACGCGCCTGGGAGTCCTCGAGCCGGCCGAGCATCTCGTTCATCGTGTCAGCGAGGCGGGCAATCTCGTCGTGTCCCGGTGGGTGAGGGATGCGCCGGTGCATCTCGGCGGCCGAGATCGCCGCGACCTCGGAGCGGATCCCCTCTACCGGCGCAAGCGCTCGTCCGGTAAGTAGCCAGGCGCTGGTGCCGACGACGAGGAGCAGCAGCGGGATCCCGGCCATCAGCACGTCGGACACGATCCCGGTGGTCTCGCCCACCGATTCGAGGGACCGACCTACGAGCACCGTGAACGACCCCGACCCAGCGTCGGCTCCCTCGGCAACGACCAGGAACTCCTCGTCGTCGCCGATCGGGAGCCCGCTGAGCCGGGCTGTGCGTCCCGGGCGTAGCGCGGTAACGGCCGGCTCGCCCTCCACGTTCGCGGTGGAGGCGACCACGCGGCCATCGGCGTCGAGCACCTGGACGAGGAGATCCTCCTCGTCATCGACCGCCAGGCCGCCCGGTGGCGTCCCACTCTCGAGGATCTCGGCGACGTCCTGGGCGCGCAGCTCCGCCGAGGTGCGCACGTTGTCGGTGAGCGAGCGTCGCAGTACCGCGACAAGGGTGATCGCGCCCGCCACCAGCGCCAGCCCCACGACGAGCACCGCCACCGCCGTGACACGCACCCGCACCGTCGCGACCTGCGCCCGCCAATGCGCCCACCGCGACGGCGGCTTAGCCACCATCGCCCGCGAGCCGGTAGCCCGCGCCTCGCCTGGTCTCGATGGCGCGTCGACGGAAGGGCCGGTCCAACTTGTTCCGCAAGCGCCGCACATACACCTCGACGATGTTGGGATCGCCTTCGAAGTCGTAGTCCCACACATGGTCCAGGATGTCGCGCTTGGACACGACCGTACCCTTGCGGCGCAGGAGAAACTCCAGCAACGACAGCTCCCTGGGCGTGAGCTCCAGCTGCGTCCCATCGCGCCAAGCCCGGCGCTCGCCCGGGTCCAGGCGCAAGTCGCCAGCCTCGAGGACCACCGGACGCTCCCGCGCACCCCGCCGCAGCAGCGCACGCAAGCGCGCGACGAGAACCACGTGCGAGAACGGCTTGGTCAGGTAGTCGTCGGCGCCCGAATCGAGTGCCTCGGCCTCGTCGAACTCCCCGTCCTTGGCCGTCAACATCAGGATCGGCGTCCAGTTCCCCTCATCTCGAAGCGTTGAGCAGATCCGATACCCGTTCACGCTTGGCAACATGATGTCAAGCACGATGAGGTCGTAGGGTTGCTCGCGGGCCAGCCACAGCCCATCCGCGCCGTCGAGCGCGACGTCGACCGCGAAGCCCTCGGCCTCCAGGCCGCTCTTCAGCCCCGCGGCCAGCCGCTTCTCGTCCTCGACGACGAGGACCCGCATCCAGGCTCCGTCCTCACGGTGCGCCGTATCTCACGCTGACTCCGAACCACCTCGCACCATACGGGCCCGTCCCTGAACAAACGCTGAACGCTGCCAACGCGGTCAAGCGGCAGGAGGCGACGCGAACAACCGCGCCGCCCGCTTCTACGAGACCCTCGACACTCGCGGCTACTTACGATCCCGCCGCCCGAACCGTCGAGATCGCGATCGAGCTACCGCAGAGCGCAGAATGGGTGTCGGAGGGGGGACTTGA
>Ga0136614_10001371_pt1 | contig 14243 bp, 12 predicted proteins | sample AntDrymUQ2792106_2_FD_106643 | JGI IMG/M metagenome (GOLD analysis project Ga0136614, IMG submission 106643) | Polar desert sand microbial communities from Dry Valleys, Antarctica - metaG UQ279 (21.06) | ecosystem: Environmental > Terrestrial > Soil > Desert | place: Antarctica: Dry Valley...
CGACGACGCCGACCAGAGCGGGAACCACCAGCCAGCCGGGCACGAGGACCAACCAGTCGGCGTCGACGCCCGGGTGCGGCTCGTAGGGCGCTGCGGCCCCGAATGGCATCCACTGCGAGGCCAACACTGCTCCCGCGACGCCGAGGCTGGCCCCGACGAGCGCTGCGAAGCTCGGCCCGACGGCCGCGCGGTGGCCGACTGGCGCGGAGTCATGCCGACGCCGCGCAGCAGGCGCAGCTCGGGTACCGAGCCGGCGGCGTAGCGGACGACGGACTGCCCGACGAGCGCGATCGCGGCCACCAGCGCGGCAAGACCGAAGGCAAGCAGCGCGACCGCCTCGAAGCGCACGACGTCGTGGGCGTGCCGGTCCTTCGCCGGGCCGGTGACGCTGATGTCCTCCCGTCGGTGACCCGCGCGAGCTCGGGACGGAACTCCGGAATCGCTGCCGTCCCGCCGCGCAGGCGTACCAGTCCCAGGTAGTCCGAGGTCAGCTCGTCGCCAAGCATGTTGGGCTTGAACTGGTTGAACAGCGAGACCGAGGGCAGGATCCGGCCAGGGCCGCCAAGCTCGTCGGCGAAGAGAAGGACCTGACGACACCGACCACGCGCACGGTCAGGGCTCGGACCGTCCGCGACCGGTGGTAGCTGGAAGACGCCCGCCGGATCGATGGTCTCCGGCCGGTACAGACCGAACTCCCTGTGTCGCCCACGGTCAGCCCGTTGAGCTCGGCGTAGCGAGCGGTCACGACGGCCTCGTCCGGCTTGCTCGGGTCAGCGAGGCGGCCGGCCAGTACGACCGGTCGGTCCACGGCCTGCATGGCCTGGTCATCGGCCGGTATCACGTAGATGGTCTCGGCCGGATCTCCGACCCCGTTGATCGTGTATCGGCCGGTGGCGAGTAACCCGAGCCCCTCGACCTGCGGCAACGCCCGCACGGCATCCCACTCGAAACCGGGCTCGAACGGCGTCACCGCTGCGTGGGCCGGCAGCGTCTCGGCGAGCAGCCGATCGACCGACGAGTCCCCACGGCGCGCGCCTGCACCGCCGTCAGCACGGTGCCGGTGGCGATCGCGATGAGCAGCATCAGCACCAGCAAGATCGCCGACGTCGGGCCTGGGGCGTACGTCGGTGAGCTCTCGCTGCTGGACAAGGGGGAGCGGAGCGCCACCGTGACCGCGGACACGCCGATGACCTTGCTCGTCCTGTCGCCGCGCGAGTTCGCCTCGCTGCTCGACCAGGTGCCGAGCATGGCGATCAAGCTGCTGCGGGTGCTGGCGGGGCGGGTTCGCGAGTTCGACAAGCAGGCCTACGGCTGAGGCCTGTCCGGCCCGCGCCGTCGCCGGGTCCTGATCGCTCGTTGACAGCCGGCGCAGCCAGCCTGGCCTTAGTCGGGACGTCCAGCCCCAAGATCAACGGGACGCTGCTGCTGTCCGCCGCCACCTTCGACAGCACTGACGTCCCTTTCACGCGTCGAGGCTCCGCAGCCAGTCGAGCACCGTCGCGTGCAGCGCGGCGACGTCCGTGTCGCGAGCGACGGCCACCGTCGCAGCCGACGGCGACCGGGCGACAACCGTCGCGCCGCGAGCCGGCCCAACATCTCACACGACCGGCAGGGCCACCGGCGTCGTGCCGAGCGTGCCCGACAGCGCCGACACCAGCACCGCCACCGCGTCGTGCAGCGCGCCGAAGTCTTGACTCATTCCAGAAAATGCGGGAAGGTGACCGCAGCATGGCACCTGTCTCTGTCGACCCGGACGGCGCAGCGCTACAGGCACTGCGTGCGGTCGGACTACGCGTGACCGCCCCGCGCAGGGCCGTCGTCGCATGGCTGGCAGAGCACCCCCACTCCACCGCAGACGCGGTCGGCTCAGGCGTGCGGGAACAGCTGGACTCGGTGTCTACGCAGGCCATCTACGACGTCCTCGCGGCGTGCACCTACGCCGGGCTGCTGCGCCGCATCGAGCCTGCGGGCCACCCCGCCCGGTACGAGCGGCGCGCAGGCGACAACCACCACCATCTGGTCTGCCGCGGGTGCGGCCGTACCGAGGACGTGGACTGCGTGGTCGGCGCCCGCCCCTGCCTGAAGCCCGTTGACGACCACGGGTTCGCGCTCGACGAGGCCGAGGTCCTGTTCTGGGGCCTGTGCCCAACCTGCTTGGCCGCGGCGCGTGCCGCGGGCGAAGTCCACCACCACGAGGAGACAGTGCAGTGACCGACGTACAGCCCAAGCCGACCACGACGGACGCCGGGAACCCGGTCGCAAGCGACGAGCACTCGCTGACCGTAGGCGCGGACGGCCCGATTCTGCTCCAGGACCATTACCTCATCGAGCAGATGGCGAACTTCAACCGCGAGCGCATCGCGGAGCGCCAGCCGCACGCGAAGGGTGGTGGGGCGTTCGGCCACTTCGAGGTCACCAACGATGTCAGCCAGTACACCAAGGCGGCGGTCTTCCAGCCGGGCGCCAAGACCGACACGTTGATCCGCTTCTCCACGGTCGCCGGCGAGCGGGGCAGCCCCGACACCTGGCGCGACCCGCGCGGCTTCTCGTTGAAGTTCTACACATCGCAGGGCAACTACGACATGGTCGGGAACAACACCCCGGTGTTCTTCGTCCGCGACCCAATGAAGTTCCAGCATTTCATCCGCAGCCAGAAGCGCCGCTCAGACAGCAACCTGCGCGACCACGACATGCAGTGGGATTTCTGGACGCTTTCGCCTGAGTCGGCGCACCAGGTGACGTGGCTGATGGGCGACCGCGGCATCCCGCGCACCTGGCGGCACATGAACGGCTACAGCAGCCACACCTACATGTGGGTCAACGCAGCGGGCGAGAAGTTCTGGGTCAAGTACCACTTCAAGACCGACCAGGGCATCGAGTTCTTCACGCAGGACGAGGGCGACCAGATGGCCGCCGCGGACACCGACTACCACACCCGTGATCTCTACGAGCACATCGAGGGCGGCGAGTTCCCGAGCTGGACGCTGAAGATGCAGATCATGCCGTTCGAGGAGGCCAAGACCTACCGGTTCAACCCGTTCGACCTGACCAAGGTCTGGCCGCACGGTGACTACCCGCTTGTCGACGTCGGCCGGCTGACCCTGGACCGCAACCCGACCGACTACCACACCGAGATCGAGCAGGCGGCGTTCGAGCCGAACAACCTGGTCCCCGGTATCGGCCTGAGCCCGGACAAGATGTTGCTGGCCCGCGGGTTCTCCTACGCCGACGCGCACCGCGCCCGGCTCGGCGTCAACTACAAGCAGATCCCGGTGAACGCCGCGACCGCGCCCGTGAACAGCTACACGAAGGACGGCCTGATGCGGGTCAACAACGTCACCGACCCGGTGTACGCGCCGAACTCCTACGGTGGCCCGAAGGCCGACCCGAGCCTGACCGACGACTCCGGTCTCTGGTACGCCGACGGAGAGATGGTGCGCACGGCGTACACGCTTCGCCAGGACGACGACGACTGGGGCCAGGCCGGCACCATGGTCCGCGAGGTGCTCGACGACGACGCCCGCGCCCGGTTGGTGGACAACATCGTCGGCCACCTGCTCAACGCGGTCAGCGAGCCGATCCTGCAGCGTGCCTTCGAGTACTGGCGCAACGTGGACAAGAACCTCGGCGACAAGATCGAGGCCGGCGTCCGCGCCAAGCAGGACGAGAAGGACCCGAAGGCTGCGCAGTCGAACCCGCCGCGGGAGTCCATGCAGGCGAAGGCCTGATCCAGCGGGCACCCCGCTCTGGCTCAGCGCGGCGCTAGAGCGGGGTGACGTAGGCGCCGGAGATGCCGCCGTCCACCAGGAACGTCGATGCGGTGATGAACGACGCGTCGTCGCTGGCCAGGAACGCGACGGCGGCGGCGATCTCCGCCGGCTCCGCGAAGCGCCCCATCGGCACGTGGATCAGCCTGCGCTGCGCCCGTTCCGGGTCGGCCGCGAACAGGTCGCGTAGCAGCGGCGTGTCGACCGGCCCGGGGCACAGGGCGTTGACCCGGATGCCCTCGCGTGCGAACTGCACGCCGAGCTCGCGCGACATGGCGAGCACGCCGCCCTTGGACGCGGTGTAGGAGATCTGCGAGGTCGCCGCGCCAAGCACCGCGACGAACGACGCGGTGTTGATGATCGAGCCCTTGCCCTGGCGTTGCATGTACGGGATCGCGGACTTGCAGCACAGGTATACCGAGCTCAGGTTGACCTCCTGCACGCGCCGCCATGCGTCTAAACCGGTCACCAGGATCGAGTCGTCCTCCGGCGGGGAGATGCCGGCGTTGTTGAAGGCGACGTCGACGGAGCCGTAGCGCTCGTGCGTCGCGGCGAACAGGTGCTCGACGTCGGCCTCGCTGGTGACGTCGGTGGGCACGAAGAGCCCGTCGATCTCGTCGGCTGCCGCCTTGCCCGCGACGGCGTCGACGTCCGCGACCACCACGGAGGCTCCCTCGGCGGCCAGCCGGCGCACGCTGGCCAACCCGATGCCGCTGCCGCCGCCGGTGACTACCGCGACCCGACCCTGCAGGCGGGCGGTCATGGCTGCTCCGTGGCGATGAAGACGTTCTTCGTCTCGGTGAACGCGTCCAGCGCGTCCGGCCCGAGCTCGCGGCCGAGCCCGGACTGCTTGAAGCCGCCGAACGGGGTGGAGTAGCGCACCGACGAGTGCGAGTTCACCGACAGGTTGCCGGTCTCCAGCGCCCGCGCCACCCGGAACGCCCGCCCGACGTCGCGCGTCCAGATCGAGCCGGCGAGGCCGTATGAGCTGGCGTTGGCCATCCGGATCGCGTCCGCCTCGTCATCGAACGGTGCGACGGCCACCACCGGCCCGAAGATCTCCTCGGTCCACGTCGGGTCGTCGGCGCCGACCGGGGCGAGCACCGTTGGCGGGAACCAGAACCCCGGGCCGTCGGGGCAGCTGCCGCGGAACGCCACCGCGACGTCATCGGTGACGTACGAGGCGACCCGCTCGCGCTGACCTGCGGAGATCAGTGGTCCCATCTCCGTCTTCTCCTCGCCGGGGTCGCCGACGCGGACGCCCCGCACCGCGGGCTCCAGCAGCTGCATGAACTCGTCGAACACGCCGCGCGCCACCAGGATCCGTGACCGGGCGCAGCAGTCCTGCCCCGCGTTGTCGAACACCGCATAGGGCGCACTGGCGGCGGCCCGCTCAAGGTCGGCGTCGGCGAAGACGATATTGGCGCTCTTCCCGCCGAGCTCCAGCGTCACCCGCTTGACCTGCTCGGCGCAGCCCGCCAGGATCCGCTTCCCGACCTCGGTCGAGCCGGTGAACACGATCTTGCCGACGGCCGCGTGGGTGATCAGCCGATCGCCGACCACCGAGCCCTCACCGGCTACCACCTGGAACACCCCGTCGGGGACGCCGGCCTCGCGGGCCAGCTCGGCCAGCCGCAGCGCGGTCAGCGGGGTGAGCGTTGCCGGTTTGAGCAGCACCGTGTTGCCGGCCGCCAGCGCCGGCGCGAACCCCCACGCCGCGATCGGCATCGGGAAGTTCCACGGCGCGATCACGCCGACTACGCCGATCGGCTCCGCGAAGGTCATGTCGACCCCGCCCGCGACCGGGATCTGGCGGCCGAAGAGCCGCTCCGGCGCGGCCGAGTAGTAGTCGAGCAGGTCGCGGACGTTGCCGGCTTCCCAACGGGCGTTGCCGATCGTGTGCCCGGTGTTCTCGACCTCCAGGCGGGCCAGGTTCTCCCGGTCCGCGTCCACGGCCTCGGCGAAACGCCGCAGCAGCCGGGCCCGGTCGGCCGGGGTCACCGCCCGCCATGCCGGACCGGCCGCGACCGCTCGGGCGACGGCCGCGTCGGCGTCCTCGACAGTGGCGAGCGCCACCCGCTGCACCACCCGCTCGGTCGCGGGGTTGATCAGGTCAACGCTGGTCAACGCGGTACCGCGGCCTCGACGCGGGCTGCGTCGACAAGTGCGGTGAACAGCCGCATGTCGGTGGCGTCCTGCTCGGGATGCCACTGCACGGCGAGCCCGAAGCGCGGTCCGGTCAGCTCGACGGCCTCCACGCTGCCGTCCTGCGACCGGCCCACCACCTCCAGCCCGGGCGCCACGCGATCCAGCGCCTGGTGGTGGTGGCAGTGCACGTCGCATTCCGTCCCGACGATGCCGGCCAGCCGGCTGCCCTCGGACAGCCGTACCCGGTTCGAGCCGAAGACGCCGGGGGAGGGGGCATGCCCGCTGTGGCCGAGGGTCTCCGGCAGATGCTGGGTCAACGACCCGCCGAGCGCTACGTTGATCAACTGGAGCCCCCGGCAGACGCCGAGCACCGGGAGGTCGCGATCCAGCGCGGTGTGCAGCAGCCGGATCTCGGCCTGGTCCCGGTGGGGGCGGCTGCGGGTGGTCCCGTGCGGCTCCTCGCCGTAGGCGGCCGGGTCGATGTCCGAGCCGCCGGTGAAGATCAGCCCGTCCAGCGCGCCGACCATCTCCTCGGCGCCCACCTGCACCGGCGGCAGCAGCACCGGCGCACCGCCGGCGGCCACGACCATGTCGACATAGACCCGGTGCAGCAGGGCGAACTCGGTGTCCCAGACGAGGCAGGCCGCCTTCTCCAGGTAGGTGGTCAGCCCGATCAGCGGACGCCGAGCACGAGTGTCAGAGCCGTTCGAAGCCACGGAACCTCTCCCAGTCGGTCACCGCGGCGTCGAACGCGGCCAGCTCGACACGCGCGGCGTTGTGGTAATGCTCCACCACATCCTCCCCCAACGCGGCCTGGGCGAGCTTGCTCTCGGCGAACAGCTGCGCCGCGTCGCGCAGCGTGCTGGGCACGTGCGGGCGGTCCGCGTCGTAGGCGTTGCCGGCGAACGGTGGCTCCAGCGGCAGCTGCCGGTCGATGCCGTCGAGCCCGGCGGCGACCAGCGCCGCTACCGCGAGGTAGGGGTTGACGTCGCCGCCCGGCACCCGGTTCTCCATCCGCAGCGACTCACCGTGCCCGACCACCCGCAGCGCGCAGGTCCGGTTGTCCAACCCCCATGCGACGGCCGTCGGCGCGAAGCTGCCGGGCACGAACCGCTTGTAGGAGTTGACGTTCGGCGCGAACAGGTAGGTCAGCTCTCGCAGCGCGGCGAGCTGGCCGGCGACGAAGTGCTCCATGAGCTTGGAGAAGCCGTGCTCGCCGTCGCCGGCCAGCACCGCGTCGCCGTCGAGCGAGCGCAGCGAGATGTGGATGTGGCAGGAGTTGCCCTCGCGCTCGTCGTACTTGGCCATGAACGTCAGGCTCATGCCTTCCTGGCCGGCGATCTCCTTGGCGCCGGTCTTGTAGATGCTGTGGTTGTCGCAGGTCGCGAGCGCCTCGGCGTAGCGGAATGCGATCTCGTGCTGGCCGAGGTTGCACTCGCCCTTCGCCGACTCGGCGTACAGCCCGGCGCCGGCCATGCCGTTGCGGATGCGACGCAGCAGGTGCTCGATCCGCCCCGTCCCCAGCAACGAGTAGTCGACGTTGTACTGGTTGGCCGGTTCGAGATCCCGGTATCCGGAGCGCCAGGCGTCTTCGTAGGGCGTCTTGAAGGCGATCAGCTCAAGCTCGGTGCCGACGAACGCCGCCAGGCCGCGCTCGGTGAGCCGGTCGAGCTGGCGGCGCAGGATCTGCCGCGGCGACGCGGTCACCGGCTTGCCGTCCGCCCAGGCCAGATCGCACAGCACCAGCACCGTCGCGTCGTGCCACGGCACCCAGCGCATGGTGGACAGGTCGGGCTTGAGCACGAAGTCGCCATAGCCCTGCTCCCATGACGACATGGCGTACCCGCCGACCGTGTTCATCTCGACGTCCACCGCGAGCAGGTAGTTGCAGGCCTCGGCGGCGTGCGGCACCACCTCGTCCAGGAAGTACCGCGCCGCACACCGCTTGCCCTGCAGCCGACCCTGCATGTCGGTGATCGCCACCAGGACGGTGTCGACCTGCCCGTCGTCGACCTGCGTTCGCAGCTGCTCGACGGTCAGCAGGCCAGTGGTCGCCGACATGCCGCTCCTTTCTGCGCCTGCGGCGCGTTACCGGAGCGACTTCTCGATCGACTCCAGCTCCTGGTCGCTCTCAGCCTCGCGCACCGGGCCCTTGAACCACTTCCTGGCCCACAGTAGGTACCAGCCGCCGAAGAGGATCAACGCGCCGCCCACGGTGATCGGGGCGTAGTTGACGACATCCCAGGTGAACTCCGCGTTCCCCGGGATTCCCTTGGGGGAGACCGGCATCAAGAACAGGATGCACACGATGATGATCCACAGCACCGCAAGGGTTCCGATCCAGCGGTAATGCTTCCCGAGCGTCCAGGCGCCGTGCTCGAAGGCCGCACCCTGGCGTAGCCGCAGGTAGATCGGGATCGCGAAGGCGATGTACAGCCCGATCACGGCGATCGAGGTCCCGACGAGGTAGCCGACCGCGGCGTTGCTCAGCGTCGGCAGCATCAGGGCCCAGGCCAGCACGCAGATCGCGATGACCGCGGAGACGGGCACCCTGCGCCTGTTGACCTTGCGCCAGATCCGCCCGCCGGGCACCGCGCCGTCGCGCGAGAACGCGAACATCATCCGCGACGCCGAGGTGACCGATGCGGCGCCGCAGAACAGCTGGGCGACGACCGCGATCAGCAGCAGGAACTCCGTCCACGTCTCGCCGACGGCGGTGGTCCAGATGAAGGTGACGGCGTTGGCGCCGGCGGCGGTCGTCCCCTCCACGTCGGTCACCGCGAAGGTGATCGCGACCAGCAGGATGAAGCCGAAGATCACCGATACGGCGACCGCCATCACCATGCCGGTGGCGGCGGCCCGGGACGCACCCCGCGTCTCCTCGCTCATGTGCGCGGAGGCGTCGTAGCCGGTGATCGTGTACTGCGCCATCAACAGGCCGATCCCGAACACGAACCAGAAGGTGAGCTCGCCGAAGCCCGTGCCGCCGAAACCGGAGTTGTTGATCGTCTCGGTGAACACGAACGACGCAGATGCGTGGTTGTCCGGGACGACGATCAGCACGCCGACGATCACCAACACGCCGATCATGTGCCACCACGCCGAGACGCTGTTCAGCTTGGCGAGCAGGTTCACCCCGAGCAGGTTGAGCAGCAGGTGCAGCGCCAGGATCACGCTGTACACAATGAAGATCGTGGAGCTGCTGGTGCTCACGACGTCGGGGAACCACAGGTTGAGCAGCGCGGTGGTGAAGATCGCGGCGCCGTAATCGATCGCGGCCGTCACCGCGATCTGGCCGACCAAGTTGAACCAACCGGTGAACCAGCCCCACGCCGGACCGCCGAGCTTCGACGCCCAGTAGTAGAGCGCGCCGGCGGTCGGCATGGCCGAGGCGATCTCGCCCAGGGCCAACGCGACCACTACGCAGAACGCGCCCACCAGTAGCCAGCCCCAGGTGATCGCGATCGGGCCGCCGTTGTTGAACGCGATGAAGTACGAGGTGAGGCAGCCGGCGAGGATCGAGATGATCGTGAACGAGATGGCGAAGTTGGAGAACCCGCCCATCTCGCGGAAGAGGACCTGGGCGTAGCCGAGCTTGTGCAGGGTCCGCTCGTCGTCACCGTCGTCCGTGCGGTGACGTGGGGTTGCTGTGCTCACTCCGGCCTCCTCGCGATCGGGTGTCAATCGGCCCGTTGGACGTCCTGCAGCAGCCGCTCGAAGCCCGGATCGTCGAACTCCGCGACGGCTCGCTCGTACTTCTCCATCCCCCACGACCAGAAGTCGAAGTCCAGCTGGCTGCAGCCGTCCTGGATCGAGGCCCAGAGCGTCCAGCCGTACTTGGACATCAGCCCGAGCAGCCGGGCGCGGGCGATCTTGTTGCGCAGCGGCCGCCCGTAGTACGCGGCGACCAGTTCGTCGAGGTGGCCGAGCGGCAGGCTGGCCTCGCTCCAGATGTTGCCGAGCTCGAAGCAGGCGTCGTTGTTACCCGAGTACTCGTAGTCGATGATCCAGATGCGGTCGCCGTCGTCGATGAAGTTCTCGGCGAGCAGGTCGTTGTTGCACGGCACGGTGGGCTCCGGCCGCAGGGCCAGCGTCGCGCGGATGCGCTCGACCGCCGGGCCGAACTCGGCGTAGCGCGCCGGCAGCCGGAAGCCGTGGCCGCGCACGATGTCGAGGTAGCGGCGCTGGGTCGCGAACATGTCGAAGTCGTCGCGGAACCGCGGTCCGTCGTGCAGCGTCCGGCAGGCGTCCCCGACCCGTCTCAGCTGCGTCGAGTCGGCGAGATCGGCGTTGCTCAGCGTGCGTCCCTGCAGGTACCGGATGACCAGGACGCCTTCACCGGGCAGGTAGTCGACGACGGCCGCGCCGACGCCCGCCTCCGCGGCGGCGGTCGAGTTCACGTGCTCGTTGTCCCGGTCGATCGCCAGCAGGCTGGTGGCGTTGTCGGAGAGCCGCACGACGACGCAGCCGGCGGGCGTGGTGACCTTGAGGTTGCGGTTGGTGAGGCCGCCGGGAAGGTCCTCGACGGTTCGCGGCCGCCCCGAGGTACTCGGCATCCGGTCGAGCAGCGCGTCGATCTCCCGGCCGCCGCCGACCGATTCCCCGGGTCCTGCCGGAACCGCTTGAGAGTGCACGGTCATCTCCTGGAAGCGCGCTGTGGCCGGGATGCTAACCCGCTGATCGACTAACGGTCTAGACCGTGGGCCAGGAGAAGGCGCAGGTTGGACCGGTCGGCCGCACCGTTCGGTCTAGACCGTATTGCCGGACGCTGGCTAGGCTTCGCCGCGTGTCTGCGGACCGGTCACTGCCGACGTCGGTAAGGGTGGTGGTGATCGGCGGCGGCGTCGCCGGGGCCAGCATCGCGTACCACCTCACCGAGCTGGGGGAGCGCGACGTGCTGCTCGTCGAGCGCGCCGAGCTGACCAGCGGTTCGACCTTCCACTCCGCCGGTCTGGTCGGCCAGCTGCGGGCGGACCCGACGCTGACCCGGATGAACATGTACTCCGTCGAGCTCTACCGCCGGCTGCAGGAGGGAGAGCACGCCCCGAGCTGGGTCGAGTGCGGTGGCCTGCGGCTCGCGTCCTCCCCGGAGCGGTTGGAGGAGATCCGCCGGCAGATCGGGTGGGCTCGGGCGTTCGGTCTGCCGCTGGAGGAGGTCTCCGCGGCGCAGGCGAAGGAGATGTTTCCGCTGATCGACACCGACGGCGTGTTCGGCGCGGGGTACCTGCCCACAGACGGGTACGTCGACCCGTCGCAGCTCTGCTACGCGCTCGCCGCGCTGGCCCGCAGCGGCGGCGCGCTGATCCACCAGAGCACCCGGGTGCAGGGCATCGACACCGCGCGCGGGCGGGTCACCGGCATCCGCACCGACCACGGCCGGGTCGAGTGCGAGGTGGTCGTCAACTGCGGGGGGATGTTCGCCGCGGAGATCGGGCGCATGGTCGACGTGCGCATCCCGGTCGTGCCGATGTCGCACCAGTACGTGGTCACCGACTCGTTCTTCGAGCGTGGCGAGCGCCCGGTGCCGACGCTGCGCGACCCCGACCTCCTCGTCTACTACCGCCAGGAGCTCGACGGCCTGGTCATGGGCGGCTACGAACGGCACTCGGCGCCGTGGACCGCGTCCGCGCACGGCTACGACGCCGTGCCCGCCGACTTCAACGGCCGGCTGCTGCCGGAGGACTGGGACCGCTTCGGTGAGATCACGGAGAACGCGCAGGTGCGGATCCCGGCGTTGGCCGATGTCGGCGTCCGCAAGCTGATCAACGGGCCGGAGGCGTTCACGCCCGACAACGAGTTCTGCCTCGGCGAGACCGAGGTCGACGGGTTCTTCGTGGCTGCCGGCCTGTGCGCGCACGGGATCGCCGGCGCCGGTGGCATCGGCAAGGTGATGGCCGAGTGGATCGTCGGCGGCGAGCCGGAGCTCGACGTCTGGCACATGGACATCCGTCGGTTCGGGCCGCACTACCGCTCGGCTTCGTACACGCTCAAGCGGACGGTCGAGAACTACGAGACCTACTACGACATCCGCTACCCGAACCACGAGCGTCGCGCCGGGCGGCCGCTGCGGACGTCGCCGATCTTCGACTGGCACACCGGGCACGGCGCGGCCTTCGGGGAGAAGTCCGGCTGGGAGCGGGTCAACTACTACGAGCGCAACGCCGCGCGCGGTGACGAGTCGCTGCGCCCGCAGGGCTGGGCCGGCCAGCACTGGTCGCCGGCGATCGGGGCCGAGCACGTCGCGACCCGCGACACGGCTGGGCTGTTCGACGAGACGTCGTTCGCCAAGATCGAGGTGACCGGGCCGGACGCGGCGCGGCTGCTGGAGTGGGTCTGCGACAACGTCGTCGCGCGTGGCCCCGGCTCGGTGACCTATACCCAGGCGTTGAACAGCCGCGGCGGGATCGAGTCGGACTTCACCGTGACTCACCTTGACGACCAGGCGTTTCGGATCATCACCGGCACCGCGTTGGGCGGCCGCGACCTGGGATGGCTGCGCAAGCAGGCCCGCAGCCTCGGCGCGGACGTCCGGATCGCCGACGTCACCGGGCAGCTCGCCTGCATCGCGCTGTGGGGGCCGCGAGCTCGCGACATCCTCGCCGCGCTGACTCCGGCGGAGCTGACCAACGCCGCCTTCCCGTTCATGTCCAGCCAGGAGATCACGGTGGGCGACGTGCCGGTCCGGGCGCTGCGTGTGACGTTCGTCGGCGAGCTCGGCTGGGAGCTGTACTGCCCTGCCGAGTTCGGGGCGGGGTTGTGGCGCGCTCTGTGGGAGGCCGGTGAGGCACACGGCGTGGTCGCGGCGGGCTACCGCGCGATCGAGAGCATGCGGTTGGAGAAGAGCTACCGGGTGTGGGGCTCCGACATCGGGCCGGAGACCACGCCGTACGAGGCGGGGCTGGGCTTTGCGGTCAAGCTCGACAAGCCGGGCGGGTTCCTCGGCCGCGACGCACTGGTCGCGCAGCACGACGCGGGTGTGCGCCGCAGGCTGCGGGCGGTGACCCTGCACGACCCGCGGCAGGTGGCGCTCGGGAACGAGCCGGTACGGATGGGCGACGAGATCGTCGGTCAGGTCACCTCGGGCGGGTACGGCTACTCGGTCGGCCAGTCGATCGCCTTCGCGTACCTGCCGGTGCCGGCGGTGGCGGTGGGCGACGCGGTGTCAGTGGAGATCTTCGGCCGCATGGTGCCCGGCGTCGTCGCCGCCGACCCACTGTTCGACCCGAAGAGCTCCAGGGTGCGGACCGACGCGGGGGAGTGACCCCGAACGAACGGCACTTTCGGGCAATAGAGCTGCCCGTACGGGACGTTGATCTCGGTCTGGGTCTCAAGCCGGGGGGACGGCCTGCAGCGACGGGGTCGTGTCGGCGTTCACCTCGGTGCGGATCATGAGGCGCACCCGGTCGGCCCGGTACAGGTCGTGGGCGAACTCCACCGGCATCCCCGCGACGGAGTGCGCGGTGCGCTCGACCCGCATCAGCGGCGTGCCGGGCTCGATCTCCAGCGCGGCGGCGTCCTCCGCGGTGGCCGTGACGGGCTCCAGGAACTCCGTCGCGGTGTGCGGCTGGTGGACGTAGTGCTTCTCCAGCAGCCGGTACAGCGACCCGGTCAACCGGTGTTCGAGCAGGTCGGGGAAGTGCTCGGTGGGGAAGAAAGAGCGCTCCAGGGCGAGCGCGACCCGGTCGGCCGAGCGCACCCGGACGATCTCGTGCACCGGCGAGCCGGCAGGGATCCGCAACGAGGCGGCAACCGTGGGGGTGGCCTCGACGGTCTGCGCGCGCAGCACGTTGGCCCCGGCCTGCAGGTGCGCGCGCCGCATCTGCTCGGTGAACCCGGCGAGGCCGGTGAGGTCGCAGTCGATCTTCGGTTCGGCGACGAACGCCCCGCCGGCGCGGCCCGGCAGCCGGATCAGCACGCCCCGGCGTTCCAACCCACCGAGCGCGTGGCGCAGCGTCATCCGACTGACCCCGAGGGCAGCGGAGAGCTCGCGCTCGCTGGGCAACCGGTCACCGGCGCTGAGCTCGCCGTTGGCAATCGAGTCCACCAGCCACTGCTCGATCTGCGCGTGCGCGGGGTTGCCCTGCCGCCGCACGACCGCCGGGATGCGGTCGAGAAGGTTCCTGGTCACCGCGGATGTGCTCCCGACTCGGAGGCCTCGCTGCCCGTCAGGCCAGGGTAGTGCGGCCTGCGTACCGTCGACCACGTGGAGCCACTCGGGACCACCGGGCCGACGATCTTGATCACCGGCGCCACCGACGGCCTCGGACGCGCGCTTGCAGACCGTCTCGCCGCCGACGGCGCGGCCCTGATCTTGCATGGACGGGACCC
>Ga0136614_10001373_pt1 | contig 14234 bp, 12 predicted proteins | sample AntDrymUQ2792106_2_FD_106643 | JGI IMG/M metagenome (GOLD analysis project Ga0136614, IMG submission 106643) | Polar desert sand microbial communities from Dry Valleys, Antarctica - metaG UQ279 (21.06) | ecosystem: Environmental > Terrestrial > Soil > Desert | place: Antarctica: Dry Valley...
CCGGGACACCGAAACCCGTCGCCTCGCCGAGCTGCATCGCCAGCCGCTCGAGGTGCGGCCGCAGCGTGAGCGACAGCTGCGCGGTCAGGTCGACCGGTCCGCACATCTCCGGCAACCGCCGGCCCAACCGGTACTGGGCGCTGTCCGGGGCCCGCTCGACCGCGCCGATGTCCTCGAGGGTGGAGAGCAGGCGTGCGACGGTGGACTTCGGCAGGTCGACGCGCTCGGCGATCTCCGTGACCCCCGACGTGACCCGGCTGACGACCTCGAGGATCGAGAAGGCCCGCTCGACGGACTGGACGGTGGCCATGGCCCTCCGGGTGGATTCGGGTGGGTTCACCCTATACGAGACACCACGATGCGGAACACGCTTGCGTAGCCGTCCTCACCGCTGCTGCTCGGGACGGACTCGGGTGCCAGCGTCGACCAGGACCTCGCCGAACCAGCCGGCGTAGGACCGGTCGAGGCAGATCAGGTACGAGCGGGCGCCGTGCACGTCTTCCCGGACTAGGTCGCACATGACACCGGCGACCGAGCCGGAGAACGCGGCGAGGTCAGGGGTCATGTCGTCGCTCAGGTCGACGTTGCACAACCCCGCGAGCAGCCGAGCCGACGGCGTGCCGGTCACCCGCAGCAGCGCCCGGCCGTGGGTGAGGTCGACCACTGTGGCGGCGGGGTCCTCGGGCAGCTCCCGCCGGATCGAGGCGACCTGTCCCCACCCGGAGATGATCATCCACTCGCCCGGCCGCGTGCCAACCACCAGCCGTTCCGGCCCGCCGGCGAGGGCAACTCGCCGCTCCCGCGCGAACGGCACGGCGAGCGCCTGTGCCGTCGGTCCGTCACCGGCCGCGCGGACGACCACCTTGGCGGTGTCGGTGTGGTCGGTGACGCTCAACGCAGGCCCACAGTCGGTGCGACCGACCGGGCTGCGAAACACAGGGGCGCCGGTGTCAACCACGCAGGCGCACCCCCTCGGGGTCGACGAAGGCGTGCTGGTCGTGCACGCGCGCGCCTACCCGCCGCCCGTCGGGCAGCCGGATCGTCAGCGCGCAGCCCGAGTGAGCCAGCGGGGCGTCGACCTGCCCCAGGCAGACCGACCGCCGCAGCGTCGGTGACATCCGGCTGGAGGTGATGCGCCCTCGGATCGTGTTGGTGCCCGGCTCGATGATCTGTGCAGCCTCGGCGGGAACCACGCCGGGGTCGTCGGTGAGGATCGGCACGAGCATCGGGAGAGATCGGTGCGGCCGGCTGCCCACGCGAGCTCCGGCCGCCCGGCCATGTCCGCCTTGTCGAGCTTGACCAGACCGGCGAGCCCGGCCGACGCTGCGCGGGTGAGCCCGTCGGTGTCCTGGCCCACGATCAGGTGGCCCTTCTCCAAGCGCAGGATGCGCTGTGCTTCCACGCCGAAGGGACGGGCTCCCAGGTCCGCGCCCCGGGCGAGCAGCGTCTCCCACACGTGCAGTCCGAAGCCCGCAGGCACGTGCAGCTCGTAGCTCAGCTCACCGGTGAACCCGATGCGCAGCAGCACGCATTCGCCCGCCCCGGCGACCGTACCGGTGCGCACCTGCATGTACGGGAACGCGTCGGCGGACAGGTCGACGTCGTCGACCACCCGGGCGACCAGCTCACGCGATAGCGGCCCGGCGACGTTGATGCTGGTGTAGGCGCTCGTGACCGGCGTGACCCTTACGTCCCACTGCGGCCGCTCTAGCTGCAGCCAGCGCTCGAGCCACTCCCACACCGCGGCCGCTCCGGACGAGGTCGTCGTCATCAGGTACCGCTGGTCCGCCAGCCGGCCGGTCACGCCGTCGTCCATCACGATGCCGTCCTCGCTGCACATCACCCCGTAGCGCACGGCCTCGACCGGGAGCTTCCGCCAGCGGTTGACGTAGACGAGCTCCAACAGGTCGGCCACGTCCCGCGAAGATCGAGCTTGCCCAGCGGTGTCACGTCGATGACCCCCACCGCGGTGCGGACGTTGGCCGCCTCGGCGGCCGGGTCGCCGTAGTGGTCAGGACGGACCCAGTCCCCGGCGTGCAACGGCACGGCGCCGTGCGCCTCGTGCCAACCCTGGAGCGCCGACACCCTGCGCGGGGTGTCGTTGCGGCCGGACAGCGCCCCGAGGGACACCGGGCCGTAAGGCGGACGCCAGACCGTGGTCCCCAGCCGGCCGACCGTGGTGTCCTGCGTCTGCGCGAGGACTGCGACGGTGTTGACGGTCTCCAGCTTGCCTTGCGCGGATCCCATCGTCGAGGTGGTGAAGCGCTTGACCAGCTCGACGGAGTCGAAGCCCTCGGCTGCCGCGGCCACGATGTCCTTCGAGGAAACGTCCTCGCTGTAGTCGACGATGCCGTGCGTCCCGGCGGTGAACAGCTCCGGATGCGGGTCGCGGCGCAGGGGCACCGGCTCGTCGGCCGCCGCTGGCACCGAGGACACGGTGTGGTCGGCGCGCGGGGTCGCCCGGCGCAGCTGCGCGCGGACAGTCAGCCCCCGCCGGGCGGCTACCGCACCGGTTGCCTCCGCGTGCTCGACCAGCTCGTCCACCGAGCCGTCACCGGCCAGACCGCCGGCGACCAGGACGTCATCGGGAAGCCGGTCGGGGAAAAAGCGTGCGGAGACCGCGTCGTAGATCGGACGGTCCCCTGCCATGTTCGTCAGAGACGTCGGCGCCGTCCATCCCACCGCGGTGACGACCAGGTCGGCGTCCAGGCGGCGCCCGTCGGACAGCACCGCAGCCTGCGCTCTGCCCCTGGACCCCTCGACCCGTTCCAGGCGCACATCGGTACCGGCCTCGACCACGGTCACCTCCACGCCAGCTGCGCGCAGGTCCCCCGCGGCCGAGGCCCCGGCTGCGTTTGCACTGAACACGACCGCACGTTCGCCCGGCACCACGCCGTACATGTTCAGCAACCGGCGCACCGCACCGGAGAGCATGACGCCGACGTGGTCGTTGCCGGCGAACACGTACGGCCGCTCGATGAGCCCAGGCGCCACCACCAGGCACTTCGCCCGGGCCTTGACCAGCCGCTCCCACACCCCGGGCACCGTGCGCTGGTTGACACTCACCCAGCTGCCGTGTTAGCGACCGGTCACGGTGGCGTCGGTCAACACCTCGACGCCGGCGGCCCGAACGGCCGCCGCCAGCTGCGCGGCCCGGCTCCGGTCGTCGGCACTGCCCCACAGCAGGTGGCCACCGAGGGTGTGGCCGTGCTCGACCAGCAGCAGGTCGGCACCGGCTCGGGCCGCCACCGGCGACGAGCACGTCGGGGTGCGCGAACCGGGTGTCACAGCGCGGCCGCTCGGCGTCGAGGTCGACGGTCCCGCCGGGGGCGAACGTGGCGAGCACGCGCTCGTAGGCCGGCCACAGCAGGCGTGGCTGCATGAAGGTCTTGTAGTAGAAGCCCGGGGTCAAGAAGCGCCCGACCAGGGCGTTGGCAGCCTTGATGTCGTACCGGAGCGACGGCCAGACGTTCTGCGCCAGCACGTCCATCCCCGGCGTGGCCAGGCGATGGGCTCCGCGCACGTTCGGCTCCGGCCCGACCTGGACGATGCAGTTGGGGTCCCAGTAGTCGGCAGTCAGGACGCCCCAGGGCCGGTGGTACTTCATCGAGCGGGAGAACACGTCGTGCCCACCGGCCAGCAGGGCGGACACCACCGTGTCACCGTCGAAGGCCGACACGCGGGACCCGTTCCAGCGGAACGTGAACGGAACGTCTCGATTCAGCGCAGCACCGATGCCCGAGGCCCGCCGACTCGTCATTCGACCGCGCCTCTAGGGTCGACGACCGGCTCGCGGAACTCGTTGGTGAGCGTGTGTTGCGCTCCAGCACGACGTGCCGGCGGCAGGCTCGGCAATACCAGGTCTCCTGCTGCCAGCCGCCCACGTTGGCACGCAGGTGCAGGTAGGTTCGCCACGCCTGGGCGGTGGTGCCCGCGGGGTCGGGCCGCCGGTTGGTCGCGCCCAAGTAGTGAAAGTCCTCGGCGTCCCGGGGGCCGCAACGAGGGCAGGCGACCAGCAGCATCAGTGCCCACCGCCGCGGCGCCCTTCTCGCCGACCAGCCGATCCTCGGTGAAGCGGGCGAGGTCGAAGGCGGCGATCAGCGCCGGAGCCCGCCCGGTGGCGATGCAGGCAGCCAGCTGCTCACCGGAGACCGGTCCTGCCTTGAACCCATAGGTCCCCCAGCCCACGTCGACGAAGAAGCCGTCGACGGGGGTGCGGCCCATCACCGGCGAGTAGTCCGGCGTCATGTCGCACAAGCCGGCCCACTGCCGCAGCAGGCGGACGCGCGCGATGCCGGGCATCAGCTGCAGAATGTTGCCGGCCAGCCCTTCGACGAACTCGAGCGAGCCACGCGTCGAGTACGTCGCGACCGGGTCGACGGCTGCGCCGAAGACGAGCTCGCCACGGTCGGTCTGGCTGACGTAGACGTGCAGCGAGCCGGACACGACGACCGCCGACAGGAACACCTTGACCGGCTCGGTCACGGCCGCCTGCAGCGGTGTGGTCGTAATCGGCAGCGCCACGCCGGCCATCGCGGCGACGATGGAGGCCCATCCGGCAGCGCAGTTGACGACCACTGGCGCGTTGATGTCACCCCGGCTGGTCCGCACCCCGGTGACGCGGCCGCCCGGTCCCTTGCCGTCCGGTCCGTCGCCCCCCGCGACGAGAATGTCGCTCACCTCGGTCTCCTGGTGCAGCTCCACGCCGAGAGCGGCCGCCGCTCGGCCGTAGCCCCAGACCACGGCGTCGTGGCGGATGATCCCGCCAGGCGGGTGGTAGAGAGCACCCAGGATCGGGTGGGCGGTGCGTGGTGAGACGTCCAGGCTGGGCACGAGTGCCTTGACCTCGCCGGCATCGATGACGCGGGAGTCGACGCCCTCCAGCACGTTGACCTCCGCCCGCCACCGCATCGTCCGCAGCGCGGCATCGGAGTGCGCCAGCGTCAGGTGTCCGCGCTGCGAGAACATCACGTTGAGGTTCAGCTCGGCCGACATCGCCCGGTACAAGTGCAGCGACCGGTCGAGAAGCGGACGCCCTCCGGGGTCAGGTAGTTGGAGCGCAGGATCGCGGTGTTGCGGCCCGATCCACCTCCGCCCAGCCACCCCTTCTCCAGCACCGCCACGTTCGTGATGCCGTGCTCCTTCGCCAGGTAGTAGGCGCAGGCCAATCCGTGCACCCCGCCTCCGACGATCACCACGTCGTAGGAACGCCGAAGGTCGGGCTGCGTCCACAGCCGGGGCCACTTCCGGTCGGTGAGCCCCCGTGCCAGCAGCCCGAGCGCGGAGTACCGGGCGGGCCGTCGCCGCCGCCCTGGACCCGCGGCGTCGAGTTGCGTACGTTCTACCGGCATACGGAACAATAGCCAGATGGGCTCGCGTAGCGGAACCTACGCAGGGTAGTGGAGAGGTCGCTGAAATGGCCGAGCCAGACGCGGACGCCGTGATCATCGGCGCGGGTGTGATCGGCGCCGCCGTCGCCTTCGAGCTCGCCAGCCGGGGCCGGACGACGCTGAGCCTCGACGCGCTGCCGGCGGCCGGCTACGGGTCGACCAGCAACTCCTGTGCGATCGTCCGCTTCACGTACTCGACCTTCAGCGGCGTGGCGATGTCCTGGGAGGGGCTGCACTACTGGACGGACTGGCCGGCGTACCTGGAGACGACCGACGAGCGCGGCCTGGCCAGCCTGGTGCAGTGCGGCACGCTGCTGCTCGAGCGGCCGGGCGGTCACCACGGCAAGGTCGTCACGCTGTTCGATGCGCTGGGGATCCCCTACGACCGGTGGGACGCCGACCAGCTCAGGACGCGGATGCCGGCGTTGGACCCGCGCCTAATGGGGCCGCCGAAACGGGTCGACGATGACGCGTTCTGGGCCGAGCCGAGCCAGTCGCTGCCCGGCGCCGTCTGGACCGCCGACTCGGGCTACGTCAGCGACCCGCAGCTGGCCAGCCACAACCTGCAGCGAGCTGCCGAGGCCAAGGGGGCACGGTTCCGCTTCTCGACCAAGGTGGTGGCCATCGAACGGTCGGGTGGGCGGGTCACCGGGGTCACGCTCGACGACGGTTCGACGGTCTCGGCGCCGGTCGTGGTCAACGTCGCCGGCCCGCACTCGGCGGTGGTCAACTCGCTGGCGAGACTGGAGGGCACGATGAGGATCGGCACCCGGGCCTTGCGCCACGAGGTGCACCACGTCGCGGCGCCGGCTGCCCTCGACTTCGAGCACACCGGCTGTCACGTCTCCGACGGCGACACCGGTGTGTACTTCCGCCCCGAGGTCGGCAACAGCATCCTGGTGGGGTCGGGAGGATCCCGGGTGCGACACCCGCGACTGGGTTGACGACCCGGACGACTTCGACCGTTCGGTCACCGCGTCCCAGTGGCAGGCGCAGGTGTTGCGCCTGGCCCGGCGGATCCCGGAGCTGGGCGTGCCGAACGAACCGCGCGGCGTGGTGGATCTCTACGACGTCGCCGACGACTGGATCCCGATCTACGACCGCACCGATCTCGACGGCTTCTACGTCGCGATCGGGACCTCGGGCAACCAGTTCAAGAACGCCGGAGTCGCCGGCCACTGCATGGCCGAGCTGATCGAAGCGGTGGAGGCCGGGCACGACCACGACGCAGACCCCTTGGTCGTCAAGGGGCGCTACACCGGCCTCGAGCTGGATCTCGGGTCGTTCTCCCGCAACCGGGCGATTAACCCGGATAGCTCCTTCTCGGTCAACGGCTGACCCAGACATCCGGGGTTTCGGTCGACAAGGCGGCTCGAGTGGCGGTAGCGTTCCAGTAGGTAGTACGAAACCGTATCGCGGAACATGGTACGGATGGGCACGGGAGGTTACTCATGGGTGACGAAACCCTGGACCTGACCACGCTCGAGGACGCCGAGCTGGTCGAGCAGATGCACGACGACCTCTACGACGGCATGCGGGACGAGATCGTCGCCGGCACCGAGATCCTGCTGTCCCGGGGGTGGAGCGCCCAGCGGGTGCTGGGCGACGCCCTGGTGGAGGGGATGCGCATTGTCGGCGTCGACTTCCGGGACGGCATCTTGTTCGTGCCGGAGGTGCTGCTCGCCGCGAACGCGATGAAGGCCGGGATGGCGCTGCTGCGCCCGCTGCTGGCCGAGACCGGGGCACCGTCCATCGGCAAGGTCGTGATCGGGACCGTCAAGGGCGACATCCACGACATCGGCAAGAACCTCGTCGGCATGATGCTCGAGGGTGCCGGCTTCGAGGTCGTCGACATCGGCATCAACAACGACGTGCAGGCCTATCTGGACGCACTCGACGAGCACCAGCCGGACATCCTCGGGATGTCCGCGCTGCTCACCACGACCATGCCGTACATGAAGGTCGTCATCGACGAGCTCGCCCAGCGTGGCCTGCGTGAGCGCTACATCGTCCTGGTAGGCGGGGCGCCGCTGAACGAGGAGTTCGGCCGGGCGGTCGGCGCCGACGCGTACTGCCGTGACGCCGCCGTCACCGCCGAGACCGCCCAGCAGCTCGTGAGGGCACGACGTGAGCTCAAAGCCGCCAGCTGAGCTTCACTCCGACGACGACGAGCGGCCCGGTGGGGTCCTGGTCCTGGCCTGCGGGGCGCTGGCCCGCGAACTCAAGGCCGTCGTCGACGCCAACCAGCTGACCGGTCTGCGGATGGAGTACCTCCCGGCGGGCCTGCACAACACCCCGCAGCTGATCCCCGCCGCGGTCGAGGACCGGCTCGCCGCGGTCGGCGCCCGCTACGACCAGGTCTTCGTCGGCTACGGCGACTGCGGGACCGGTGGCCGCCTGGACGACGTCCTGGAGCGGTACGGCGCGCAGCGGCTGCCCGGTGCACACTGCTACGAGTTCTTCGCCGGCCCGGAGACCTTCGCCCGGCTGCACGACGCCGAGCCGGGCACGTTCTACCTCACCGACTTCCTGCTCAGGCAGTTCGACCGGCTGGTCTGGCGGGGGCTCGGGCTGGACCGCTGGCCGCACCTGCGCGACGACTACTTCGGCAACTACACCCGGCTCTGCTACCTCTCGCAGTTCCCCACGCCACGGCTGCTCGCCGAGGCTCAGGACGCGGCCGACCGGCTCGGCCTGCGGCTGGAGCACGTCCCGGTCGGCACCGGTGTCGTCGGACCCATCCTGGTGTCGCTGGGCATGCCCACACCCGTGGGGCCGAGGTGAGCACCCGTCGCGGGGCCGTTGCCGCCGCGCGGGACGCCGCGCGATGACCTACACCGTCATCGGCTCGGCCACCCGCGAGGTGGTCCTCGGCCCGGACCGCCCGTTCGTGGTGATCGGGGAGCGCATCAACCCCACCGGCCGCAAGCAGCTGGCCGCCGAGATGGCGGCCGGCGACTTCACCCAGGTTCGTGCCGACGCGGTTGCCCAGGTCCAGGCGGGCGCCGCGATGCTGGACGTCAACGCCGGCATCCCGCTGTCCGACGAGCCGGCGATCCTCGCGGAGACGATCCGCCAGGTCGGTTCGGTGACCGACGTCCCGCTGTCGATCGACTCGTCGATCGTCGCCGCCCTCGACGCCGGGCTGGCGGCGTACGAGGGCAAGCCGCTGGTCAACTCGGTGACCGCGGAAGCCGACCGGCTCGAGCTGGTGCTGCCGCTGGTCGCCCGTTACGGCGCCGCGGTGGTGGCGATCACCAACGACGAGAACGGGATCTCCGAGGACCCGGACGTGCGGTTCGAACTGGCCCGGTTGATCGTCAACCGCGCCGCCGACCACGGCATCCCGGCCGCCGACATCGTGGTCGACCCGCTGGTGATGCCGATCGGGGCGATCGGCTCGGCCGGACGACAGGTGCTGTCGCTGGTGCGCCGGCTCAGCACCGAGCTCGGCGTCAACACGACCTGCGGTGCATCCAACATCAGCTTCGGGTTGCCCAACCGGGCCGGGATCAACGGTGCCTTCCTCGCCATGGCGGCCGGTGCCGGCCTCACCTCGGCCATCACCAACCCGCTGGAGGCCGAGATCCGGCAGGCGATCATGGCGGCCGACGTACTGACCGGCAACGACCGGAACTGCGCGGCGTGGATCACGGCGAACCGACCCGCCGACGACCCCGCCGGTGAGCGTCGCGGCCGGCGGCCCACCGGGCGACGGCGAGCCGCGGCCGATGCCTGACCTGGTCGACGTCGTGTTCACCCCGTCCGGACGGCGCGGTCCGGTGCACGCGGGCAGCACCGTGCTGGACGCGGCCCGCGGGCTCGGGGTCGACCTCGACTCGGTCTGCGGCGGCCGCGGGATCTGCGGGCGCTGCCAGGTCGAGCTCGGCGAGCGCCCGGGCGTGCCCGCCGACCCGCGTCGGCTGTCCCCGAAGGGACCGACCGAGACCGGCTACAGCGGCCGGCGCCCACTGGGACCGGGTCGCCGGCTGGGGTGTGCCGCGCAGGTCCTCGACAGCGTCGTGGTGCACGTCCCGGCCGACAGCCAGGTGCACCGCCAGGTGGTCCGCAAGGACGTCGGCCGTCCCGTCGTGTCGGTGGACCCGGTCGTACGGCTGCGGTATGTCGAGCTGGCCGCACCGGACCTGAGCGACCAGGTCGGCGACCTGCAGCGGCTGCGGGCCGCCCTGCGCGAGCAGTGGCAGCTGGACGACCTGCGCGTAGACCACGCCGCGCTGGTGACGCTGCAGCCGGCGCTGGCGGCCGGGGGCCTGGCGGTCACGGTGGCAGTCCGCGACGACCGGGACGTGGTCGCGGTCTGGCCGGGGCTGCGCGACGTGGTGCACGGGGTCGCCCTCGATGTGGGGTCGACGACGCTGGCCGGGCACCTGTGCGAGCTGGGCTCGGGGCAGGTGCTCGCGTCGACCGGCCGGATGAACCCGCAGATCGGCTTCGGCGAGGACCTGATGAGCCGGGTGTCGTACGTGCTGCTCAACCCGGGGGGCGAGGCCCGCCTGACCGCGGCGGTACGTGAAGCGCTGGCCGAGATGGTGGGCGAGTTGTGCCGGGACGCCGGTGTCGACCCGGACTCCGTGCTGGAGGTCACCTTGGTCGGCAACCCGATCATGCACCACCTGGCGCTGGGGCTCGACCCGCGCCAGCTCGGCTCCGCGCCGTTCACCCTCGCCACCACCGACGCGGTCACCGTGCCCGCCGCCGAGCTGGGTCTGGGGGTGCACCCCGGCGCCCGCGTCTACGCCCCGCCGTGCATCGCCGGCCACGTCGGCGCCGACGCAGCCGCCATGGTGCTCGCCGAACGGCCGCACCGGGGCCGGTCGCTGACGCTGCTGGTCGATGTCGGCACCAACGCCGAGATCGTGCTCGGCAACGACCGGCGGCTGCTGGCCGCGTCGTCCCCCACCGGTCCGGCGTTCGAGGGTGCGCAGATCTCCAGCGGCCAGCGCGCCGCCCCGGGTGCGGTCGAACGCGTCCGGGTCGACCGCGACACGCTGGAGCCGCGGTTCACCGTCGTCGGGCGGCCGGAGTGGTCCGACGAGGACGGCTTCGCGGCCGGCCCGGAGGGCGTCACCGGGATCTGCGGGTCGGGGATCATCGAGGTGATCGCGGAGCTCAGCCTGGCGGGCGTGATCACGCAGGACGGCCGGATCGTCCGCCCCGAGGGGCACGCGACGACCCGGCTGGTCGAGCACGAACGGACGCTGGCATACCGGCTGTGGGACGACCCCGTCATCGAGGTCACCCAGGGCGACGTCCGCGCGATCCAGCTGGCCAAGGCGGCGCTGCACGCCGGTTGCCGGCTGCTGATGGACCGGCTCGGCGTCGACCGGGTCGACCGGATCCGCCTCGCTGGCGCCTTCGGCGCCCACATCGACCCGGCGCACGCGATGGTCATCGGGCTGGTGCCGGACTGCGCGCTCGATCAGGTGAAGCCGGCCGGAAACGCCGCTGGCACGGGGGCGCTGATGGTGCTGCTGTCGACCGCGGCCCGGGCCGAGATCGAGCAGGTGACCACGCGGGTCGAGAAGGTCGAGACGGCGCTGGAGTCCGCCTTCCAGGAGCACTTCGTGGCGGCGATGCGGTTCGCCCACTCACCGGTGGCGCCGCCGGCGCGGCGCCGGGAGGTCGGCCATGGCCGTCGCCGGGGGGTCGACCATGGCCGCTGACCCGGGAACGCGCCGCGGCGGCCGGCGTCGCCAGCGGGAGGCCGGCGCCGCCGGGCCGGCCCAGCCCCCGTGGCGGCGGCTGCGCCGCCACTTCGAGCCGGTACGGGCGGTGTCCGACGACGAGCTGGAGGCGATCCACCAGGCCTCGATGCGGGTGCTGGCCGAGACCGGGATGGACTTCCTGCACCCGCGCGCGCGGGCGTTGTGGGCCGACGCCGGCGCCGACGTGGACGGCGACCGGGTCCGCCTGGACCCGGCGCTGGTCGGCTCCCTGGTCGAGCAGGCGCCGTCCCGGTTCACCCTGCACTCGCGCAACCCGGCCCACGACGTCGAGATCGGCGGGGACGCGGTCGTGTTCTCACCGGTCGCGAGCGCACCGTACGTCGGCGATGTCGCGGGCGGCCGGCGCGAGGGCAACCAGCGCGACTTCGAGAACCTGGTGCGGCTAAGCCAGGTGCTGAACGCGGTGCACCTCCACGCCGGCTACCCGGTCGAGCCGACCGACATCCACGCCTCGGTGCGGCACCTGCACGCCACCCGGTCGCTGCTGAAGCTCACCGACAAGGTGCCGCACGCGTACAGCCTCGGCCAGCAGCGCAACCTGGACTGCCTGGAGATGGTGCGGATCGCCCGGCAGGTCGACGACGCCACGTTGGACCGCGAACCGTCGATCCACACGGTGATCAACGCCAGCTCCCCGCTGCGGCTGGACGAGCCCATGCTGGAGGGGGTGCTGCAGTACTCCGCCCGCAACCAGGTGGTGATCCTCACCCCGTTCACCCTCGCCGGGGCGATGGCGCCGGTGACCGTCGCCGGCGCCCTGGTGCAGCAGAACGCCGAGGCGCTGGCGGGGATCGCCTTCACCCAGCTGGTTCGGCCCGGCGCCCCGGTGGTCTACGGCGGGTTCACGTCGAACGTGGACATGCGGTCGGGCTCGCCCGCCTTCGGCACCCCCGAGTTCATGAAGGCGGCCCTGGTCGGGGGTCAGCTGGCCCGCCGTGCAGGCGTGCCGTACCGCTCGTCGAACGTGTGCGCCGCGAACGCGGTGGACTCGCAGTCCGGCTACGAGAGCGTGTTCTCGCTGTGGGGCGCGATCATGGGCGGCGCCAACGTGGTGTTCCACGGCGCCGGCTGGCTCGAGGGCGGGCTGCGCGCCTCGTACGAGAAGATGGTGATCGACGCCGACGTGCTGCAGATGGTGGCCGCGTTCCTGGAGCCGCTCGTGGTCGACGACGCGGCCCTGGCGGTCGACGCGATCGCCGAGGTTGGGCCGGGCGGGCACTTCTTCGGGGTGCAGCACACGCAGGACCGGTTCCGGCACGCGTTCTTCGCGCCGATGGTGTCGGACTGGCGCAACTTCGAGTCGTGGGAGGAGGCCGGCAGCCCGACCGCGCTGGACCACAGTGCGCGGCTGGTGGGCGAGCTGCTGGCGGCGTACGAGACTCCCCCGATGGAGCCCGAGGTGGCGGCCGAGCTGGACGACTTCGTCGAGCGCCGCGTTGCCGAGGGTGGCGTGCCCACCGACTTCTGAGCGAGGAGCCAGATGAGATCGAGAGCCCAGGTCGTCGTCATCGGCGGCGGCGTCGTCGGGACCAGTGTCCTGTACCACCTGACCAAGGCCGGTGTCCGCGACGTGGTGCTGCTGGAGCGCGGGGAGCTGACCTGCGGGTCGACCTGGCACGCGGCCGGTGGCATGCACACGCTGAACGGCGACCCGAACGTGTCCGCGCTGCAGAAGTACACGATCCAGCTGTACGACGAGATCCAGCGGTTGTCCGAGCACGACTGCGGCATCCACCTCAGCGGCGGGCTGATGCTGGCCGAGGACCAGGAGCGGATGGACTGGCTGCGGATGGCGCACGCCCGGGGCCGCTACCTGGGCATGGAGACCGAGCTGATCAGCGTCGCCGAGGCCAAGCAGCTGCTGCCGTACCTCGACGAGCGGTTCTTCGTCGGGGCGCTCTACGACCCGCTGGAAGGACACGTCGACCCGTCGGGCGTCACGCACGCCTTCGCCAAGGCGGCGCAGGCCGCCGGCGCGGAGGTGGTGCGCCACACCAGAGTCGAGGCGATCCACCGCCGCGGCGACGGGACCTGGGAGCTCGACTGCGGGCCGGCGGGGACCATCGGCTGCGAGCAGTTCGTCAACGCGGGCGGGTTGTGGGCGCGCGAGGTCGGGCGGATGTGTGGCGTCGAGCTGCCGGTGCTGGCGATGGAGCACATGTACCTGCTCACCGAGACCGTCCCCGGGCTGGTCGACTGGAACGCATCGTCCGGCCGCGAGGGCCTGCACGCGATGGACTTCGCCGGCGAGGTCTACATGCGCCAGGAGGGTGACGGGCTGCTGCTCGGCACCTACGAGCCCGACGGCGTCCCCTGGTCGCCGCAGACGACGCCGTGGGACTTCGGCCCGCAGCTGCTCGCCCCCGACCTCGACCGCATCGCCGCCAACCTGGAGGTGGCCTTCGAGCACTTCCCGATCTTCCGGGAGGTGGGCATCAAGCAGGTCGTCAACGGGCCGTTCACCTTCGCTCCGGACGGCAACCCGTTGGTCGGGCCGGTCCGCGGCCAGCCGGGGCACTGGGTGGCGTGCGGGGTGATGGCCGGGCTCAGCCAGGGAGGCGGGGTCGGGTTGGCGCTCGCGAACTGGATGACCACCGACGACCCCGGCTTCGACGTGTGGGGCATGGACGTGGCCCGCTACGGCGACTGGGTGACGCCGGCGTACACGAATGCGAAGGTGCGGGAGAACTACGGCCGCCGGTTCCGGATCGCCTACCCCAACGAGGAGCTGGCGGCGGCGCGGCCGCTGCGCACGTCACCGATCCACGACCGGCTGGACCGTGCACACGCGGTCTGGAGCGCGTCGTACGGGCTGGAGCACGCGTTGTGGTTCGCCCCGCCGGACGCCCCGCGGGTGGAGACTCCGACGTTGCGTCGCTCCAACGCGTGGGACTCGGTGGCCGACGAGTGCCTGGCGGTGCGCTCGGGGGTCGGGTTGATCGAGACGACGAACTTCGCGAAGTACGAGTTCACCGGACCGGGCGCCCGGGACTTCCTGGACGGCCTGCTGGCGGGCCGGCTGCCGACGGAGGGCCGGATCGCCCTGTCGCCGATGCTCGACGAGCGAGGTCGGATCGTGGGCGACTTCACGGTCGCC
>Ga0136614_10001374_pt1 | contig 14223 bp, 13 predicted proteins | sample AntDrymUQ2792106_2_FD_106643 | JGI IMG/M metagenome (GOLD analysis project Ga0136614, IMG submission 106643) | Polar desert sand microbial communities from Dry Valleys, Antarctica - metaG UQ279 (21.06) | ecosystem: Environmental > Terrestrial > Soil > Desert | place: Antarctica: Dry Valley...
GCCTGCAGCACCGAGCTCGAGTTCCTACGGGAGGCTTTCCCCGAAGCCGAGATCGACCGCGTCGCCCACAAGATCGCGAGCGCCTACGTGTGCGCCTACGAGGTGCGACCTCGGCGGGACGATCCCGAAAAGTTCTAACCGCTAGACGGAAGGCCTGAAGGGCAACCCACGCCGGTCTCTCTCTTGATCCCATCCGCCCAAGTAGTGCGACCGCGTTCGGTCGGTCTCCGCCGCAGCTGCAACCGCTGCGCTGGCGTCACGGGACCGGAAGGGGCCTTGTTGCCAAGCGGACGAGTTCCCGGTACCACCGCAGCAGCATCTTCGGCGTCACGAGGAACGCTCCCAGCGAGCCCGTGGCAGACGTCGGGCCGCGGCGGCCAGAAATGCCCGATCGGAAGGTCGAAAGCGAGGCCGCTTGATCTGGCGCCCAAGCACATTGAGTTCGTGCCGGAGCACGACAATTTCGAGATCCTTGGCGGCTTCGCCCTGTCCCTGTGGGACCAGCAGCCTGAGTGGCACCCGGACCACCACGTACACCAGCGATAGAAGCATTGGCTCCCCTCTCGTTCAATCAGCGGAACGAGAGGGGAGGAAAGACGATCTGAGGCAGGGTCAGGGCGAGGCCCACGACCGATCGCGCCGTGGGCATGTTGGAAATCCCAACACCAGGAACGGAAGCGCGACGAGGTAGATGCCGTCGCCGAGCATTGACATCGCGACCCCGGCCCAAAGGATGGCGAAGGCGGGATGGCGCAGCGGGCGCAGAAGCCCGATGCGGCCCTTACGTCTTTGCGCCCTTCTGCGCGGAGACGAGTGCTTGGGCAAAGCTACGGCAGGACCGGCGAAGCCATCGGCCACCCCGGTGGATGCCGGCGAAGAACTCTCTATGGGGTGGGTGAGGTCGATTTGTTAGACCCCTCCTCGACGACAAACTCAGGTGTCGATATCCGAGGGCTTCCTATGTATCCATCGCCTGGCTAATCCCGAGGTCTAAGGCAGATCCTTTCGTGGACCCGCAAGTCCGGTAAGGCCACGAGCGCGCGGCCCGAGTCGATACCCCAAAGGGGTGGTTTCTCACCCCTTTGGAGGCTATTGCTGCAGGCGTAGCAACGGCGAAGGCCGCGCCGTCAGAACGTGATCAGAGCCCCTCCCAGGAAAGTATCGAACACGAAGTTGACGAAGAAGAAGCCGAAGAACAGGAAATTCAATACGAGCAACACCTTGGTGTAGAAGGGCGGCCGGGCCGCCTTCGGGAGCTTGGTATTCAGATAGATGAGAACGAAAGGAAAGAACAGCGCGCCGAAGTTGGACATATTGGCGGCGGCCGATTCCACTGCGCGGACCGGCAGAACGTTCGCCAGTGAGTCACGAGGGAGGGCGGTTCAGTTCGCGACCCAAAAGCTCCTTAGTCGGCAAGCCAACAGATTTCTCTCCTGCGATCAAACAGTCTTAAGTGAGCCAAAGCGTACCGGCGAGCCGTTGGGGCCCCCCGGGCGCGGAGCCAGACGCAGCTTCATCAAAAGCGGGGCGGGCCCGGGTCTGACACGGCCCCACGGTGGCCCTCCTCGCTCGAGATCGTCGCTCCTCCGGTCCAGGCGAAGCCCTCGTTGCGGTTGACGGTGTCCTTACCGTCTTTGGCGACGAAGCGGCTGTCGCGCGAGTCCTTCATGAGCCGGGCGAGCTTGTTGAGGGCCTCCTCCCAGGAGATCTCCTGCCATTCATTGTCGCCGGGGGCTCGGTACTTGGGATAGGGCACGCGGCTGGAGTTCACCGCCAGCTGCATCGTGCTCGCGCCCTTGGGGCACAGCGACCCGCCGTTGATGGGACTGTCCGGATCGCCCTCGATGTGGATGAGATGGGGGGTGGTGTTGAACGACTGCGTCTCAACGAGCCCCGTGACGTAGGCGATCATCGAGAAGCCCACTGCACAGTAGGGGCACACGGAACGGATCTCGGAGGCGCGGCTTATCTTGAGCTGGTGGGCTTGCGCGTAGGCCGGTTCCATGTCGAAGCCGAACGTGGCCCACGCTGCCGGGCCTGCACCAGCGGCCGAGGCCTTGAGGAAATCCCGTCTGGTCAGCTCCATCGCACCAATCCCCCTGGGCTCGTGCCCCCGTTGCACGATCGAAAAAGCTCCAGCCGGGGGATCTTGTCCCGTTTCCGGCGCCCTTGCCCACGCCCACGCACTAGTCTCCATGAATGATGAGAAACGCGCTCACGGAGGCAGAGGTGGTCGCTCTGTTGGAACGCGTCATCGACCCCCAGCTCGAGCGCTCCATCGTCGAGCTCGGGATGGTGCGCGGCATCGTGGCCAAGCGCAGGCGGGTACAGGTCTCGGTGGCGCTGCCGGCGCCGGGCTACCCCGGACGCTCGGAGCTGCAGGAAGCGATCTCCACTGCCCTCACCGAAGCCGGTGCCGACAAGGTGCTCATCGACTTCACAACAATGACGGAAGCGGAGCGCGGAGTGCTCAAGCAGCGCCTGGTGGGTGCCGGGCCGCCGTCGCCGCAAGACGTCTTCACCTCGACCCGTGTGATCGCAGTCGGCTCCGGCAAGGGCGGCGTTGGGAAGTCCTCGGTCAGCGCCAACCTCGCCATCGCACTGAGCCGGCGCGGCAAGCGCACGATCATCATCGACGCCGACGTCTACGGCTTCTCTATCCCTCGCATGCTGGGGGTCGAAGACCGGCCGCTCATCATCGAGGACATGATCCTTCCGCCCAAGGCCCACGGTGTCTCGGTGATCTCGATCGGCTTCTTCTCCGACGAAGCGAACCCGGTGATCTGGCGGGGCCCCATGCTCCACAAGGCTCTCACCCAGTTCGTCACAGATGTCTACTGGGGGACGCCGGATATCGCCATCATCGACATGCCCCCCGGGACCGGCGATGTTGCGTTGTCGATGTCCCAGTTCCTGCCTGCCTCCGAAGTGATAGTCGTCACGACCCCTCAAGTCGCAGCCCAGCGAGTTGCCCAGCGCTCGGCTTACATGGCGCGCAAGGTCAACCTAACCGTCACCGGTGTCATCGAGAACATGAGCTGGTTCACGGGCAACGACGGTGAACGCTACGAGATCTTCGGCTCGGGAGGGGGCGGGCTCCTTGCTCAAGAGCTCGGCGTCCCCCTTCTGGGTCAGGTTCCCCTCGTGCCCGCGCTGCGCGAGGGAGGCGACTTGGGCGCACCCATCGTGGTGACCGAGCCTGAGTCCGAGGCGGCGCTTGCAATCGACGCAATCGCGGCCGGACTACTGAAGATCGCTCCCCCAAGAATCCGGCTGCCTCTTATGGGATCGCGATGAGCTCAGCGGAGATGATCGAAAACGGGAGCCGTGCGTCGAGCACCACCTCCTTGAACATCATGGAGGTGCGCGACGGCAGGGTTTCCTCGCGGACCGATCAGGTGGCGACCGAGGAGCCCATGGAGATCCGGCTGCTGGCGAACGGACGCAGAGTCACAGCGGCCGTCACGATGAGAACACCGGGATCGGACTTCGAGCTAGCGGCTGGATTTCTGTACGGTGAGGGCCTTGTTCAGACCCCCACCGACATCTCAGGGATCAGCTACTGCGTGGACAAAGACCTGGACGAAACGCAGCTTTTCAACATCGTCAACGTCAAGCTGCGAGCGGGCTTCATTCCCGATCTGCGTTCGCTCGAGCGCCACTTTTATACCTCGAGCTCGTGCGGCGTGTGCGGGAAAGCATCCTTGGAGTCACTCGACCTGCGCGGCTGCCGGGCGCCTGCCCCGGGACCGCAGGTCACCACCGAGGTCATTGCCTCGCTACCGGAGGCTCTGCGACAGGCGCAGGGCATCTTCGAATCCACAGGCGGACTACACGCCGCGGGGCTGTTCACGCCGCAGGGAGAACTAATCGGACTGCGCGAGGACGTCGGGCGGCACAACGCAGTCGACAAGCTCATTGGTTGGGCCCTGATGCAAGGAAACCTTCCGCTCGACGGCAGGTTACTCATGGTGAGCGGCCGCTCCAGCTTCGAGATCATACAGAAGGCCCTGACCGCTGGCATCCCGATGGTGTGCGCGGTGTCTGCGCCGTCCAGCCTTGCGGTGGACGTGGCGCGCCGCTTCGACATGTCGCTGATCGGATTCCTGCGCGGATCGCGTTTCAACATCTATGCGGGCCGCGAGAGGATCCTCGCCACTCTGTAACGGCGTTCAACCCGGCCGCTAGGGGGAACAAGCAAGGGGAGCAAGCTTGGTGTCGGCCTTTCTCTCTCTGCAAGAGGCGTGAGATGGACGCATGGGTTTGGATCGTGGGCAGGCCTCCCGACGCGCTGGGCGAGGCCGATCGCATCGTCCCGGAGGTAATGAAGGAGCGCGGTTATCCTGTTGACGACTTCGAGCAGCGCTCGGCAGACCTTTCCGTGGGTCATCTCACCGTCGTCGCAAACTACCGAGATGCACTTTCCACATCGAAGAAGGCTTGTTCAGGCAATGCCTCGACCAAGGAGATGCGCCGGGCCATGCAGCAGTATCGGAGCCTTTTCGAGGAGCTTCTCGAGAGGGATTCGGCCGGGACGATCTAAATCGGGAAGATCAAGACCGGGAGAAGCAGGATCGCCAGGAGCAGCTACGCTGAACGAACCCTTAGTCCTGCCCCCGCTTGACCTGAACTCCCGAGAACTCAACCTCTACCGCCTCGAGGAAACGGCGCCCGCTGACTTCGTCGTGGCGCATGAATGTGGGGGGCTCGATCTTGACCCTCATCGTGTAGTCGCCGTCGGCTGGAAGGATCCAGTTGCGACCGTAGTGGTAGATCATCGGGTGCCATAGCAACGGCAGCTCATGGGTACCCACCTCGTTGCCGTCGGGGCCGACCAAAGTGACCATGACCTTGAGGCACGGCACAAAGCGTCCATCGGACGCATCCCGCACCGCCACCTCGACATGAATGTTCTCGTCGCCCGGATCGCGCCAGGAGACGTCGCCGTCTCTCCACTCGTACATGCCTTCAGCTTCTTCGATAGCGTAGCCGACCAGGTAATCGCCTGCATTCTGCTCACCGCCGTCGGCGGCCACTTCCGTGGTCATGTGAGTGAGGGCACGCCCGTAGGCCTCGCCCTGTGCACGAGCGAGGTCGAGCTGCTTTGCGTCTGCCTCGCTGGTGTTGGGGTCCATCGGTGGACCTGTTCGATTAGTGCTCATGTGCGCACTCTTGTTCAATCGACTTACTGCGGAAGCTTGGCCGCGATGACATCGACCTGCTCGATGCTGGGTTCTTCGAACAGCTTTCCGGTGTTCTCGCCGAGTGCCGCCGCCACCGCACCCGATAGATGCGCGTCGCGGCCCGACTCATCCGGGAAAGCGTCGTAGATCCCGAACGTTGATGGTCCGAAGCGGATCGCGAACCAAGTCGTCGTTGCGGGCTCCTGCTCTACCAATGACAGCCCACTCTGCAGGAAACTTGCGACGTCTGCCTCTTTTCCCGGCAGAGCCTCAATTCGTACGAACAGACCCTTGGTCACTCCGTTGGCCATGCTTGATCTCCCTTAGCTTGGGTTCTCATCTTTCGCGTCTCCTACCCCTTTCGATAGGGGGTGATATACGCAGCCGGATCGGTTTTCGTCTCGCCTGCCGTGGCAGGCCTCGCGCGCCTAGAGGCCGAAAGAGATCGGCCACCTGTTGCCAACCTTCAGTCGGTGAGACTCCAGGGTCGAGGCGACGCCCGCTCCCGCTTGTTTGGGCACGTCACCTTTGGGGGACCCTACTCATTGCCCGGCGGCTCAGGGAATAGCGTGCGCTCAGGAGCGGGTGGTTGCCTTCTTCCGCCGGGTCGATTTCCTGCTCTGCGCTCCCGTAGTCGACTTGCGACTATTCGCCGACTTCCGACCATTCGTCGATTTACGTCGATTCGTTGACTTCCGTCGACTCGTCGACTTTGACTTTGCTCCCCCGTTCGCCTGCCTCGCCTCAGCATCCTCTGCCGCCTTTTCCAAAAGCCCAGCTCTTGGAATCTCAAGTAGCGCCTGAACGGAGGCAAGGACTCTGCCCCGCTGGATCGGGTTCAGCGGCTCCAACGCCCCGAATACATCCTTGACAGCCGCCATCTCGCCGTCCGCCTTCTTCGCGCTGTTCTTCTTTGCCATGCGAAAACCCTCCCTAGCCGTCAGTAGAAGTCATAACTCGCCTCTGTGCAAGTTATAGCATCTGTCTGCCCGTTCCTGGCCCAGCTAAACTTTGGCTAACCTTGCTCTACCTGAACATCTCTGAACTAGCGGAAAGTGAATCGCCCCGGGCTTAGTGGAGGCTCCTGATCTCAAGAGGATGGAGCCATGCCGAAGACCCGCAGGTATCCACCAGAGATACGAGAACGCGCAGGTGCGGCTCGTACTTGATGACCGCTTATCTCACTCTCATGTTCCGTCAAACCCCCGGCTACCTGTTGGATGTGGCCACGGGACGGAGCACGAACAGATGGTCCTCGGAAGAGAGGACTCCGGCCTGGGGGTTTGGGAGTGGGGCGTAGTGGGATTGAACCACTGACCTCTTGCTTGTCGAGCAAGCGCTCTCCCGCTGAGCTAACGCCCCTCGGATCGAGTCCGTTCGGCAGTCTAGACCATGAGCACCTCCCGCTTGAGTCCCGCCCGCCTCAACTTTGTCCCAAACCGACCGTAGAGGACGTTTTTGGGGCAAACCTCGGTGCTGCTACCGGTAGCTGAGCAGGTCGATCGCGTCCCGCAGCATCGGGAAGTCGCAATGAGCCGCCCTCGCCGAGGGCGAGCCCATGAGGTAGGCCCGCACCGGGCCCGGGACTCCGGCCGCCTCGAGGTGCCGAGCCATGGTAGTCAGAAGGGTGTGGAAGGTGAAGGCGATCCCAGCTCGCTTTTCGACCGCCCGGGCAGCCGCCAGCAGTCTCTCGGGGGACGCGTCCGAGGACAGAATTGCCGCGCGCTCGGCTTCCAGAGCGATGTGTGTGGGCACTTCCCTGCGGCCGTAGTGACCCTGAAACGAAATCCTGCCCCGGTGCCAGCCGAGACCGTCCACGCACGGGTTCTCATAGAGAGCCACCCCCGCGTAAAGGGGCAAGAACACCGCCCGCAATTCAATTGGGTCAGAACAGGCGGCGAGCACGGTTCCGGCCTCATTGGGCGCGAGAACGCGCTTCAGGCTGGTTGCCGTAACGATAGGGGCGGGCTTCACCATATGAATTTGCCTTCGGCGCGAGGGGGTGACTTATGAATTATAATGCACCCAATTCCTTCATGGCGGAATCCCCCGATTGGGTATGGGTGATACCCCGTTTGGGGGAGTCGACGTCAGGTGGCAGAGGCGGCGAGCGGAATCGAACCGCTGTGCGGGGCTTTGCAGGCCCCTGCCTAACCACTCGGCCACGCCGCCGCGCCCGGTACTTTCGTGCGAGCGAGCAGGATAACCGGGGTCGGGGGAGGAAGCCCGCGGTGGCTGAGTTGCGACAGTCGCACGTCAGCCACCGTTTTGCGTGGTTCAGTTGCAATAGTCGCAGTGGGCCACCTTCGATCGCCGAATGAGGGGCTCTGCGGGAGCCGAGCACCAGTCCCAGGCCCATTAGGCTCTGGGACGGGAAGTCGGAATAGGGCACGCTCAGACAAGGGGGTTGCGATGTCGGTGTTGGTGGAGTCGGCGGTACGGCGCCACAGCCGGTCCTCGCTGGTGGCGGACGTGACGCTGATCGTAGTCGGCAGTCTGGTCGTCGCCGGCCTGGCCCAACTGTCCTTGAGGCTTCCCTTTACGCCGGTGCCCGCTACCGGGCAGACTCTGGCGGTCCTGATCGTGGGTGCCTCACTGGGACCCGTGAGGGGCGGAATCTCGCTTCTGCTCTACCTGGCGGAGGGTGCGGCCGGCCTGCCCGTGTTCGCGGAGGGCGGCGCAGGCCTGGCCCCACTCCTCCTACCTTCGGTCACCGGCGGCTACCTGTGGGGATTCGTGGTGGCTGCGTTTGTGGTGGGATTGCTCGCGGAGCGGCGCTGGGATCGCCGCCTGTCCAGCGCCATCGGAGCGATGCTCCTCGGGGAGATCGTCATCTTCTTCTGCGGGGTCGTATGGCTGTCGGCCGCGCTCGGCGTGCCCGGCTCCAAAGCCCTCGAACTAGGTCTCTATCCGTTCGTTCTCGGTGAGCTCGTCAAGCTACTGGCGGCCGCGGGGATTCTCCCGGCGGCATGGAAGCTGACGGCTGCACCGGACTTGGGCCGCATCACTCTGCGCTAGGCCGGAGCACCTAGGGGAGCGCTACCAGCCGAGGCGGCTCGCCCTTGGCTTCGCGCGGAGGCTCGGCTTCGAGAACACTGGAGGCCGGCAACCTCAGGGTAAAGACGGCCCCGGCCGCGTCGGAGCGCTCCAAGACAAGCGAGCCTCCGAGGATCTCGGCCAGCTTTCTGCAGATATAAAGGCCGAGTCCCGTTCCGCCGGCGCGGCGCGTCGAGGTCTGGTCGACTTGGTAGAAGCGCTCGAACACCTTCTCGTGCAGGTGGCCGGGAATGCCTGCGCCCTCATCCTCGACCGAGATCGCCACCCCGCCACCTTCTCTTCGGCCGAAGAGGTAAACGGTGGTGTCCTCGGGGGTGTACTTGGAGGCGTTTTCCATGAGGTTCGCCAGGATCTGACGCAGTTTCTCGCCGTCTGTGAGCAGCAGAGGGAAGTCGGGCGAAAAGGCCAGCTTGAAGCGGTGCCTCGATGAGCGTGCGCCAATCTCCTCGGACAGCGCGGTGGTTAGCTCCCGGATCGACACCGAGTTCTCACTGATCGAGTGGCTGCCCGACTCGATGCGCGACACGATGAGGAGGTCTTCGATGAGATGCGTGAGCCTATCGCTTTGCTCCTCGATCGTGTTGACGAACAACTCCTTCCGCTCGGAGGAGAGCTTGTCAGATTTGCGCGCCAGGATCTTGATGTACCCGCTTATCGAAGTGAGCGGCGTTCTGAGCTCGTGCGAGACCGTGGCCACGAAGTCATCCTTGAGCCGGTTCATCTCGGTGAGATGGATAAGGGATTCCTTGAGGCGATCGACCAGCCGTGCGTTTTCCAAAGAGACACTGGCATGATTTGCAAGCGTCTCTACGAGCGTTACATCCTCGGGGCTGAAGGTCGAGACGTCGCTGAGGCGGTTGCCGACCATCATCGTGCCGACGACGCCGCCTTCTCCGTGCAGAGGGGCCGCGATTGCATCCCTCACCCCTCGCGCGGCAAAGTACGTCCTGAGCTTCTCGTTGCTGATGGGCCGAGGCACGAGCACCGCCCGGCCTTCGGCCGCAACCCTGGCCCACACTCCCTCGGTGGGATCGAGCTCTACGGCGCCCATCACATCGAGATGCTCGCCCGGGCCGATCGTGGTGACGTAGGCGGGTTCGTCCACGCTTCGAGGAAACAGAATGATCTCAGCCATCTCCGCGCGAAACATCTCGCAAGCGGATGACAGCAGCGACAACAGAACTGCATCCATCTCGAGCGACTGATGCGCAACACGGGTCGACTCATACAGCGCTCCCAGACTGTCGTGCTGGGCTCTCATGGATGTGTATGAGCGGTAGGAGAGAAAGAGCACGCCGAGCACGATGAGCAGCAACCACAGCGCCTGCGGGCTTCGCGCCAGCAGGGTTACGGCGAGCAATGCAAGACTCGTGTTCGCCGCCGTTACTGCGAAGCTGGGAACCAGGGACTTCGTCAAGGTCTGCAGCTTCACTTGTCCTTCGGCCAAGGAGATCGCCAGGGCGATCATGACCGCGCCCAGCGACGTTACCAGCAGCGTGGCAAAGAAGGCCGCGGTCCACCCGGCGGGGCCGTTGACCATTCCCAAACCGGTCCAGAAGTGGAAGAGCATTATGGCGAGAGCGGCCTCGAGAGCGAAGTTGGCGAGGTTGAACGCTAGCTTTATTGGCGCTTGGCGCCGGTAGAGGAGGAGAGCACCGCCCACGCCCACTATTTGCGCCAACATGAGCTCGGAGGGGCTCGCGAAGAACAGCGCCAGGACCAACGGGATCTCGCCCAGCGAGAACGTGTGCGCCTCCCTCTTGAACTCGAGATGCACCACCAGGATCTCGGTGACACAGAAAACCGGCGCCAAGAACCACCATGGGAAATGAATGCCCGCGTGGAGCGACTCGATATGACGAACGTAGGAGAAGAACAGAACGCCGGCCAGCAGCGACAGCGCCGCGTTCAAGAGCCAGACTCGCGCCCGGCCCCCGATCCTCGGCCGGGGCGAGCCGGCCGCTAGTGCTCGCCCCACTGCGCGCTTGACCATGAGTTGCGGCTCCACGAGTTGCGGCTCCACGAGTCTGCGGACCAAGAGTTGCGAGCCCAGACATCGCCCTCCCACTGAGAACCCGACCATGAGTTGCGGGACCAGTAGGTGTCAGACCACGAGTTGCGGCTCCACGAGTTGCGGGTCCATACGACTCCCGACCACGAGTTGCGGCTCCACGAGTTCCTGGTCCAGGAGTCGCCCGCCCACACTTCGGAGTTCCACAAGCCACCGGACCAACTCGTTCCCGACCATGAGTTGCGTGCCCACGTAGTGCCGTCCCACGGTTCTCCGAAGATGTCCTGCTCACCGCTGAGAGCGTCGCCGTCCATCTCGACGTGCGCGCTTCCGCGGGCTGCCTCGAGCGATCCCGTGCCCTCGGAGAGGACGTGCTCCTGGATCGCCTCCGGGGTGCGGGCGGCCGCGGCCGCTTTCAGGTCAAGGGCCCCGGCGCCCTGCGCGACGGGATCGGCATTCCGCAGGTGGGAAGCGGTGGACGTGAAGAGCGCCTTGACCTGGTCGGGCGACAGTCCCGGCCGCTTGTCGAGCAGCAGCGCGGCCGCTCCCGAGACGACTGCGGCCGCCTGAGAGGTCCCGCTGCCGCGGAAGAAGCGTTCTCCAACGCGGCCCTCCGGGTAGGTCAGGTCGACTTCGGAGCCGGGATTGCGCAGGCTGACTATCGACGTGCCGGGTGCCACGAGGTCGGGGTTGCGAACTCCATCGCCACGGCTCGACCACTCGGGCACCACGTCGTCGATGCTCCTTCGAGTGCCCCTGCCGTCCAGCGCCCCAACCGCGAGCAGGTAGGGGTCGTAGGCGGGGTTGTTGAGCTTGTCGGATCCGTAGCCCGCGTTTCCTGCCGCGGCCACGACGACGATCCCACGTCGCCACGCAACTTCTGCTGCGTGCGAGAGGGGATCGATCGTGTACGGCTGAGTGCCGTCGGTGCCGAAGGAGAGGTTGAGCACTCTGATGTTGAGCCCCCCGTCGCGTCTGTGCTGCACCACCCAGTCGATGGCCGCAAGCACCTGGGACACATCGGTGGCGCCGGTGGCACTGGCGACCTTGACGCTGACGAGCCGGGCGCCGGGAGCGACCCCCCGGAAGCCATCGCCGCGGCCGGAGATGATCCCCGCCATGTGAGTTCCGTGCCCGTAGGTGTCGAGATAGCGGAGGTTCTCGGCCGGAGACTCGAACGAGAGGTCGGGACCATCGACGACCTTGTTGGTGCCGTCCAGGCCCGCAACCGGTGCCACGCCCGAGTCGATCAGGGCCACGTCCACTCCGCGCCCTGTGATGCCCTCTTCGAGCAAGTCGTCGGCATTGATGGCGCGCCTTACGGCCCCCAGCGTCCCCGGATCCCCCTGTGGGGCATCGGTGCGGTCATCGAGCAGATCCAGGCGCCCGTTTACCGTCACGTTGCTTACACCAGGAGCCAGCCGGAGCCGGTTCACGGCGGGCGCCGGGAGACGAGCGACGAACCCGTGAATGATGTCGATCTCGCGTCCGAGCTCTCCACCCAGGCGTAGCACCGCGCCCTCGAGCGCCGCGCGTGCTCCGGGATGGGCCGAGATGATTACCTCCAGGGAGGGTTGCGCGGGCCGGGCAGCGGGAGCTTCCTGCGCGGTGAGCGCCATCGCCAACAGGGTCGCGCTCACTAACCCGGCCAAACTGCGGCGGGCGGTTGTTGCGAGCGGAGCACGAGCCCCGGTCATCGGCGAACCTCCGTGGGTCAGTAGACACTCCTACGTAGGCTTCTTCGACCAATTTTTCCCATCTCTTGAGCCGACGGCGAGCACCGAGCCGGGTGAGCGTCGGCGGTTAGACCGCCCCTCAGCTGGCTCTGTGCCAGATATGGGGCGGAATCCGCCCGGTTCCTGACACAAAGCTGGGTTAGGGGCGGGGGCCACGGTTGCGGCTCGAGTCCGGGAGATGGCCGGCCCCCTCCCGGCTTGGTTAGTCTGCGCCGATGTCTGAAGAGCGAGCCTGGATCGAGCTTTCCGACGGCGTGCGGCTGGCGGCCACGCTGTACTGCCCGGAGAGCGGGGGGCCGTGGCCCGTGATCCTGGAAGCGCTCCCCTACCGCAAGGACGACGTCACCCTCTATCACGCCCCCGAGTACCGGCGGCTGTGCGCCGAGGGCGACTACGTGGTGGCGCGCGTTGACCTCAGGGGCACGGGCTCCTCAGAAGGGGTCGCCACCGACGAGTACCCGCCGCAAGAGCAAGAGGACCTGTGCGAGGTGATCGCGTGGCTCGCCGAGCAGCCGTGGTCAACCGGGGCGGTCGGGATGTATGGAGTGTCATACGGAGGCTTCAACTCGATTCAGGTCGCCATGGAGCGCCCCCCCGCCCTCAAGGCGATAATTCCGATCTTCGCCACCGACGATCGCTACACGGACGACGTCCACTTCTACGGCGGCGTGAAGAAGCAGCTCGACTTCATCGACTACCCGCTCTACATGGTGTGCATGAACGCGCTGCCGCCGGTGCCCGAGATCGTCGGGCCGAACTGGCGCAAGTTGTGGCTGGAGCGGCTGGAGGCGCTCGAGCCGTGGCTCCCCCGCTGGATCGAGGAGCAAAACGACGGGGCGTACTGGCGACACGGCTCGTTGCGCCCTCACTACGAGCGGATTGTCTGCCCGACGATGATCGTGGCCGGGTGGGCCGATGGCTATCGCAACGCGAGCTTTCGCATGTTCGAGCGGCTCGAGGTCCCAAAGCGCCTACTGTTCGGCCCCTGGGCTCACGCCTCGACCGAGACCTCGTTGCCCGGGCCCCGCATCGATCTCGTCCCAGAGCTGCTGCGCTGGTTCGACCGCCACCTCAAGGGTGCGGTCAACGGGATCGACCAGGAGCCCCCGATCGTGGTGTTCGCCCGACGCTCGACCCGGCCCGCCACCGACCTCGACAGCTACGAGGGAGAGTGGCGGCACGAGGTGGCGTGGCCGCCCGAGCGGCTCGAAGAGCGCCGTCTCGAGCTGCCCGGCCCCGACGAGCGGCGACTCGAGGTGCGCGGGGACGTCGGCGCCACCGCATGGATCTCGTGCGCCGGGCACGGTCCCTTCGGGCAGCCCGATGATCAGCGGCCCGATGAGGCGTTCTCCTTGCTCTACGACTGGGGGCCCTTCGACGAGGAGCTCGAGATTCTCGGGTACCCCCGGTTCGAGGTCGCCATCGCGGCGTCGGTCCCGGTCGCCTTCCTCTCCGCCAAGCTCTCAGACGTGTTCGAAGATGGAGCCTCCGCGTTGGTGGCGCGCGGCTTCTTGAACCTCACCCATCGTGATTCTCATCAGGAGCCGGAGGCTCTCGACCCCGGCCACACCTATGACGTCACGGTCGAGCTCGACGCGACCTCGTGGATCTGGGAACCGGGGCACGTCCTACGCCTCGCCATCGCCGGCACCGACTGGCCGAACGCGTGGCCGCCCCCCGAGAACGTGACGCTGACGGTGGAAGGCTCCCGTTCGGCGCTCGTGCTTCCGGTGCTGCAGGGCGCCGCCCCGGCGACTGAGCCGGTCAGGCTCCAGCCCCCGACCACATCCGCCGAACCCGAGCCCGAGTCTCCTCTCACCTGGCGCCTCGAGCGCGATGTGCCGGGCCGCGTCACCCGGGCCGTGATCGACCACGGCGCGAGCGGCCGGCTCGACAACGGGGCTCATTTCACCGAGCGCTACGGGGGCGAGGTCGGGGTCTTCGGCGCCGAGGTGGGCAACGCCTGGGCCAAGGGGAAGAATTCGTTCGAGTTGGGCTGGGGCGCAATCCAGGTGGGGGCTGAGGCTCGTGGCGAGCTCCTCTCGGACCGCGACTCGTACCGCCTCACGCTGGAGCTCGACGTGAGCGAGGGGGGCGAGCCCCTGTGGAGCAAACGCTGGCAGCACCGCTACCCCCGCCGCCTGCAGTAGGAGCAGCCCAACCCGTCTTCCGGGCGAGGTTTGGTACAAAACGCGGTCTATAGGCGCGTTTCGTACCAAGGTTGTCTCTAGAAGCC
>Ga0136614_10001380_pt1 | contig 14204 bp, 15 predicted proteins | sample AntDrymUQ2792106_2_FD_106643 | JGI IMG/M metagenome (GOLD analysis project Ga0136614, IMG submission 106643) | Polar desert sand microbial communities from Dry Valleys, Antarctica - metaG UQ279 (21.06) | ecosystem: Environmental > Terrestrial > Soil > Desert | place: Antarctica: Dry Valley...
AGCGCGGCTCAGCGTCGAGCCCGGTTCGGGCAGCTCGCTCTCGAGCGCCGAAACATCCAGTCCGTGCTGGGCCAGTAGGCTGAGCCCGTCGGCGCCGACCACGACCAGCGCCGCGCGCTCGAACCCGAAGTCCTCGGCGACGACGGCGAGCAGCCCGTCTCCCACCGCCAGCGCGTCGGTCGTGGTCTCCAGCCGGAACGCCAGGCGCGCCAGCGCCTCGAGGTCATACCGGCGGCGACGCAGCTCGCGCTCGTTGACGGCCGCGTAGGTCGAGGTGGCGATGGCCACCGCCCAGATCACGGCGATGTCCAACGCCATCAGCCGGAACTCGACGCTCCCCGTGCTGACGGGGCGGTCTGAGAAGACGCCCGTCTCCTGGGCGTGGAAGGCCATGATCGCCACCAGCGAGTGCCACAGGGCGATCTTCAGGCCCGTCCTGAACGAGGCCAGCAGCGCCACCGCGATGACGTGCAGCACGATCAGCGCGCGCAGGGGATTTGAACCGTGGCCGGCCACGTAGGCCAGCCAGCCGAGGTAGACGCCGTCGATGATCAGCATCCCGCCGAACAGCAGCAGGCTACGCCGCCCCAGTGCGCGCCACACCGCCTCTCCGGCCACCGACAGCAGCAGATAGCCGACTGTGACGCCACCCAGCACGGGGAACGCGATCGCGTGCACCGCCGGGAGCGTCAGCCAGCAGGCCAGCAGCGCCACCACGGCCCCGAACCGGAACGTCTGCATGTACCTGATGCGGTCCGCCAGCGGTATGAGGTCGTGCTGTTGAGAATTCTCAAGGCTCATGGACGGGCGTCTCCCGGGAGGGGTGGGGGCAGGAAGGGCAGGTCTGGTTGCGCGTGCAGCGGCGCCTGCGCGAGCTTGGGATCGCGGCGATCGAGGCGGTTCTGAAGCAGCAGGAACAGCCCGGCGAGGATGAGCAGGACCAGCGGGAAGGCGCTCCGATGTGCCAACGGCACCGCGAGCGTGGCGATCGCATCCAGCAGGGAATTAGGCTCGGCCTTGGGCGCGGATCGCCGTGCGGCGGGCGCCGCCTGAGCGGGGGTTGCCGACGGAACGGAGCGCTGGCGACGGCGCGGCGGCGCGCTCGCGTCGCGTCGCGCTGGCACTCGCGCGTCTGCCGCGGGTGCGTCCTCCAGCGCGCCCGGCGGCGGGCTGGTGGCGACCGGACCGCCGGGCGGAGGGCTTTCGCCGGGGCTGCGGGTGCCGTCGGGCGGTGCAGGGGGGCACCGTCCGGAGTGTCCCGTGACGAGCGGTCCACGGCGTCGGGCGTTGACGGCGTCGGCGTCCGCGAAGGGCTGTCCTCTGTGCTCGGGAGCTCCGGCTCCGGCTCCGGCGCCGGCTCCGGTTTCGGCTCTGCCGCCGGCTCGTCCGCCGGGGCCGATGGCTCGACGTTGATCGCACCCGAGCGCGCCTCCCACGCAAAGCTGGCGGTGGCCGTCTTCCCCTGGGCCGCGGCGACATCGTCGAGCGTCACCCGCAGGCGGAACGTCGTCGAGCCGGGTTGCGTCGGGGTCAGCGTCACCAGCCCGGACTCGTAGTCGTGGTGCAGCCCGACGAACTCCGCGAGGCTTCCCTCGAACACCTGCGTCCCCGCGAAGCCGCTGCAGTCACCGAAGTGCCCGCCCGATCCCTTTTCGACGCTGAAGCGCAGGAACTGGCGCAGGTCGCCGCCGTCGGCGCTGCCGGTGAGCCGGATGCCGTCAGGAGTCGGACCGTCGTGGCTCACCGTGATGCAGCGAGTCTGGGTCTCACCCGGGACCAGCGCCGTCAGCTGGAAGAGCGCGGTGCCGGCGTCGTCATCGGCGACCGCGGCGTCGCGCTGCGCGCCGTTCGTCGCGGCGCGGGACCCCGGCAGCGCGGATGCCATCGACCACGCACTCAGCGCGATCAGCACGCCGAGCGTGACGATGAGCAGCAGCGACCGGGCCGCCGCACCGCGACGAACGCCCGGTCCGTGCGCGCCCGCCGTGCGCGCGTGATCGAGTTTCCTGACGGGCACGATCGTCTGTCACGCGGAAGCGAGTCGGGTCATGCTCGAATAATCGGCCGATCCATCGCGGGCTTGACCGCGACGGGCTCAATGCGGACGGTCGACCTGTCGATGTACAGGGAATGCAGCTGCCCTCGCGACGCGCAACACGATGCATCGGCTTCCTCCTCGGCGCGATGCTGCTCATGGTCCTGCTCTCCGCCTGGCGGGTTCCCGGCGGACACGCGGCGCCCGCCGCGGAGGTCAGCGTGACCGTCAACCGCACCGGCGAGCTCGACGTCACACCATACGGCCGGCTGAGCGGGCATGACCTGCACCCCGGGCAGTTCGCCGAGGCGGACTTCATCGTGACCAACACGACGGGAGCCACGCGTGCGGTGCGCGTGCGGGCGCGAGCGCCCGCCGTCGACCTCGACGAGCAACTCGCGATCAACGTGCTCGCGAGCAACCGGACGCTGTTCTCGGGAGTGCTTGCCGGGCTCCGGGTCGCGCCGAGCCGCCGCATCGTGCTCGCCGCAGGCGCTCGCGCGCAGGTGGTCGTGTGGATCTGGCTGCCGACGCGGGCGCGTGCCTACCGCGCCCGCGTCGCCGACATCTCGCTCGAGCTCGCCTCAGAGGCGGCGCGATGAGCATGCCCAGACCCAGCCGCCGGCTGATCGTGCTCGCGACACTGCTCGCCTCGACGCTGCTCGGAGCGGGCGCGAGCGCCCGGCGTCGACCTCGACGAGCAACTCGCGATCAACGTGCTCGCGAGCAACCGGACGCTGTCCTCGGGAGTGCTCGGCGGGCTCCGGCGCGACCGGATCGCAGGGCACTGCGGGCACCAACGGCGCCGACGGTGCTGCCGGCTCAACCGGCGCAACGGGTGCGGCCGGCCCCCAAGGCGCTGCCGGCGCTGCCGGTTCAACCGGCGCGACGGGCACTGCGGGCACCAACGGCACCACCGGCACCGACGGCGCCACGGGCGCAACCGGTCCCGCCGGACCTCAAGGCCTCACCGGCGCCACCGGCGCCACCGGATCGCGCCGAGCCGCCGCATCATGCTCGCCGCAAACGCTCGCGCGCAGGTGGCCGTGTGGATCTGGCTGCCGACGCGGGCACGCGCCTACCGCGCCCGCGTCGCCGACATCTCGCTCGAGCTCGCCTCAGAGGCGGCGCAGAGAGCATGCCCAGACCCAGCCGCCGGCTGATCGTGCTCGCGACACTGCTTGCCTGGACGCTGCTCGGAGCGGGCGCCGTGCTCGGCGCGGCCGTCGCCGGGCCGATCGCCCTGGGCTGGCGTCCGCTCGCCGTGCTCTCCGGAAGCATGTCGCCGGCCCTCGAGACCGGCGATGAGATCGTCGTCAGGCCGGTTGCACCCGGCGCGCTGCGCGTGGGCGACATCGTCACGTTCAAGGACCCCTCCAGGGGCAACGTGCTCGTCACCCACCGCGTCCGCGATGTCCGTATCGCAGGCAGCACGGCGCACGTCATCACCAGAGGCGATGCGAACACGGGATCCGAGCGCTGGAGCGTGGCCGCCAGCGGACGCGTCGGACGTGTCGCCTACCGGGTTCCGAAGCTCGGCTACGTGACGGTCGCCGCGCAGACCCCGCCGGGCCGGATCCTGCTCGTGGTCCTGCCTGCGCTCCTCCTCGGCGTGTGCGAGATCCGGCGCGTCTGGCGCCCCGGGCAGAAGTTCAAGTGCCGGGACATGCGGCCGATAACTGGCTCTACGTCGCCCCAAAGGAGATGATTGCTGTGACCACCTTTCGCAAGATCAGCCTCACCGTCCTGATCGCCGGCCTCGTCGCCGGCGTAGCGGGCTTCGGCGCCTACTCGGGCTTCTCGGCGACCACGTCCAACACGGGCAACTCCTTCGCCTCGGGCACCGTGGCGATCGGCGACAACGACGGTGGCAGCGTCGCGCTCTACACGCAGGCGAACAACGAGCCGGGCGACTCCGTGGTCAGCTGCATCCGCGTGACGTATTCGGGCTCGCTGGCCTCCAGCGTCAAGCTCCACGTCTCCAGCGGGATCACCAACGGCGCGGAGTTCAACCTCAAGGTCGAGCGCGGCACGCAGTCCACCGGCGCGTTTCCCGCCTGCGGGGACTTCGCGGCGACCTCCACCGCCTACGACGCGGCGCTGGGCTCGTTTCCGACCACGTACGCCGCCGGCCCCGACGGCAAGGCCGCAGGCGCGGCGTGGGCGACCAACGACATCGTCGCCTATCGCTTCACGATCACCCAGAACGACGACGCGACCGCGAACGCGCACACCACCGCCAAGTCCAGCGGCTCGCACGACTTCACCTGGGAAGCTCGCAACAACTGACCTCGGGTCATGCGGTTGTCGATGCCCAGGAGGTCGCTGCTGACCCTCGTCGCGATCGGACTCGTCACGGTGCTCGCCGGCGCGCAGACCTGGTCGGCGTTCCACGCCACGAGCGCGAGCGACGACAACAGCTTCGCGGCCGGCACCGTCGTGCTGACCGACAACGACGGCGGGACCGCGCTGCTGTCGCTGCCCGGGGCGATCCCCGGCGACAGCGACAACGCCTGCGTCAAGGTCAGCTACGCCGGAAGCCTCCCCTCCGAACTGCGGCTCCACGGCACAACGACCGGCGACGGGCTGGACCCCTACCTGAACCTGGTGCTCACGCGCGGCACGTTCCCCGGCGCGCCGCCGGCGTCCAATTCCTGTGTCGGGTTCAGCGCCGACGCGACCGACTATTTGGGCTCTGGCGCCGGCGTGATCTACAGCGGCACGCTGCAGGCTTTCCCCGATGACTACGGCGCCGGCCACATCGATCCGCGCCCGGCCAGCCCCGAGACCTGGACCAGCGGCGAGTCGCACGTCTACAAGCTCCAGATCACCCTGCAGAACGACTTGGACGCGCGTAGCAAGACCGCCACGCAGACGTTCACCTGGGAAGCCAGGAACACGTGACATGGCATCGCTGGGCGATGCGCCGACCGCGGCGAGGCGGCGCCGCCACCTGCCACGACGCGTCGCCCACGCGGGGCTCGCGGTCGCGGTCGCCGGGCTGCTGACGCTCGCGCTGCTGCACGTCGGCGGCTACCGCCCGCTCGTCGTACACAGCGACAGCATGGCCCCGAGCGTCGGCACGGGCGACCTGATCATCACGCAGGCCGTGCGGCCCGCCGCCGTCGCCGTCGGTGACGTCGTCAGCTTCCACGATCGCTCGCGCGGCGACCGGCTCGTGACGCACCGGGTGAAGGAGATCCGCCGCGACGGCGGTGAAATCGCGTTCGTGACCCGGGGCGACGCCAACGGCGCGGTCGAACGATGGTCCATAGGCACCGATGCGCGCATCGGCAGGCTGGCGGTGCCCATCCCGGTCGCCGGCTACGCGATCACCTGGCTCACCCGGCTGCCGATCATCCTCGCGTTGCTGGCGATCGTCTCGCTGCTGTTCGCAAAGGCCCTCTTCGGCGCACGCCGGGCGCCCGGCGCCGCTCGCGTCGTCGCGCGGTCGCTGCTCGCGGCACTCGCGAGCAGCGCGACGATCGTCACCATCCCGCTCACGCTGGCCGCGACCGAAGGGGCATTCTCGGCGGTGACCGCGAATGCGGGCAACACCTTCCAGGCCGCCGCCTCGTTCTGCGGCTCGCAGAGCGTGACCCCGGACGCAGACAGCTACGTGAACCAGCAGGCGCCTACCGCCAACTTCGGCGCCGCGGGACTCATGGAGATCGACTCCGAGGCCACCAGGAACATGCGCGTGCTCGTGAGCTTCGCGCTGCCCACCCCTCCCGCCGGTTGCACGGTCAACACCGCCGTGCTGGAACTGAAGCGGTGGGTCGGCATTCCTTATCGGACGCTGCACGCCAAGCGCGTCACGGCCGAGTGGTTTGAGAACGCGGTCACCTGGAGCAACCAGCCGGTCTCCACGCCCGTCAATCTCGCGACCGCGTCCACGGGAGGCGGTATCGGAGCGGCAACGATCAGCTTCGACGTCAAGACGCTGCTCGCCAGCATGTACGCGGGCACGAACTACGGCTTTCTCGTCAAGGACAGCGCCGAGGACACCCCCAACGGGGCGCAGGCGGGAAGCTGGTGCTGCCAACGCGCCAAAGCTGATCATCACCTACTCCTAGGCCGGCGTCCCGGGCGCTGCGGCGAGCCTGGCACTGGACGCGCGCCGGCCCGAGCGCCCGACGAGCGATCACCGACGCCGGTAGGTTGCGCAGGCACGCCCCCGACTCTGGAGCCGGTCCCTTGCGTAACCCCCGAGCCTTCTTCAAGCCGCTGGCGATCGGCGCGCCCGACCCGCTGCACGAGATCCCCGTGACGCCGTCGCGGATGATCCACTTCCTCGACTTCTCCAACGCGAAGATGGTGGCCAAGGCGCCCGACATCGCGCGCAAGGTCGACATCCTGCTCGGCAACCTCGAGGACGCCGTGCCCGTCGAGCGCAAGGAGGCCGCGCGCGAGGGGCTCATCACGGTCGGCCGCGAGATGGACCTCGGCGACACGGCGCTGTGGACGCGGATCAACTCGCTCGAGTCTCCCTGGGTGCTCGACGACCTCACGCGGATCGTCGGCGAGATCGGCCACAAGCTCTCCGTCGTCATGGTGCCGAAGGTCGAGGGTGCGGAGGACATCCACTACGTCGACCGCCTGCTCGCCCAGCTCGAGGCGAAGGCGCAGATCGATCGGCCGATCCTCATCCACGCGCTGCTGGAGACCGCGCTCGGTGTCACGAACCTCGAGGAGATCGCGAGTGCGAGCCCGCGCATGCAGGGCATGAGCTTCGGCCCCGCCGACCTCGCCGCCAGCCGCCGCATGAAGACCACGCGCGTCGGCGGCGGGCACCCAGGCTACGTGTCGCTGTCGGACCCCGATCCCGACAACCCCGACGCCCCGCGCACGACCGCGCAGCAGGACCTGTGGCACTACTCGATCGGGCGCATGGTCGACGCCTGCGCGTCGCGCGACCTGCTGCCCTTCTACGGGCCGTTCGGCGACATCAAGGACGTCGCCGGCTGCGAGGCGCAGTTCCGCGCGTCCTTCCTCATGGGCTGCGTCGGCGCGTGGTCGCTGCACCCGGTGCAGATCGACATCGCCAAGAAGGTCTTCTCGCCCGACCCCGGCGAGGTGAAGTTCGCCAAGCGCGTCATCGAGGCGATCCCCGACGGCCGCGGCGTGCACATGATCGACGGCAAGATGCAGGACGACGCGACCTGGAAGCAGTGCCGCGTGATGGTCGACCTCGCCGAGATGCTCGCCAGGAAGGATCCCGAGCTCGCGGATGCCTACGAGATGCAGGGCGCGCCGGCCTAGTCTCGGCGTCGGGCGTCGTCGCGATGCACTATCGCGGCAGGGTGATCGCGCGCGGCAGGTTCGCGGGCGCGGCGCGACCAGCTCAGCGAGTCGTCGGCCTGGCGCTCACCGCGCGCGGCGGCGCGCTGGCATGCCTCCCGCCGAGGCGGGTCCGCCTGCCTGTCGTCGCCAGCGGCCTGTCCACGCCCCACGTCCTGGCCTCGCGCAGCGCGATCCGACGCCATGCGCTCCTGCCGCGTGTCGGCACGTGCACGAGGAAGCACGCCAAGCAGCCCTGACCGCGGCCGGCTGCGGCCCCGCGAAGGCCGGTCGGGCCGGGTCTTATAGGGTCCTGCGCTATGCGTTTCTTCGAGTACGAGGCCCGCGAGATCGTCAAGCGCGCGGGCATACCCGTCACGGACTTCGGCTTCACGACCGACGCTGTTGAGGCGCGCACGATCGCCGAGCGCATCGGCGGCCCGACGGTCATCAAGTCGCAGGTGCTGACCGGCGGCCGGATGAAGGCCGGCGGCGTGAGGTTCGCCGACACGCCCGAGCAGGCCGAGGCCTACGCGGCGGACATCCTCAAGCTGGAGATCAGCGGGCACATGCCGCGCGGGGTGCTCGTCGACCCGAAGGCCGACGTCAAGCAGGAGTACTACGCGGGCGTCGTGTGGGACGGCACGGCGAAGACGCCGGTGATCCTCTTCAGCGACATGGGCGGCATCGACATCGAAGAGGTCGCAGAGCAGCATCCCGACCACGTCGGGCGCATGCACATCTCCAACCTCATGCCGATCTCCGACTTCCAGGCCAAGGAGTGCATCGCGCAGACCGGCGTCACCGGCAAGCCGCTGCAGCGCCTGACGCCGATCGTGCGCAAGCTCGCCCAGCTGTTCGTCGACAACGACATGGTGCTCGCCGAGATCAACCCGCTGTGTGAGATGCACGACGGCACGTTCGTTGCGCTCGACGCGCACATGGACATGGAGAGCGAGGCGCGCGGGCGCCACAAGGGCCTGCTGAAGGCGCTCGGCGTCGGCGACGACGAGACGCGCCTGGCGCGCGAGCCGACGGCGTTCGAGCTCGCCGGCGAGGAGGTCGACGGCGCCGACCACCGCGGCGTCGCCGGCAACGTGACCGAGTTCGACGGCAACATCGGCCTCGTGATCGGCGCCGGCGGCGGCTCGCTGACGCTCTTCGACGCCGTGCGCGCCCACGGCGGCGAGCCCGCGAACTACTGCGAGATCGGCGGCAACCCGTCGGTCCACAAGACCTGCGGCCTGGCGAAGCTCGTGCTCACCAAGCCCGGCGTCGACAAGATCGCGGTGATGATGTCGATCGTCTCCAACACGCGCGTGGACATCGTCGCCCGCGGCGTCATCAAGGCCTGCCTGGAGCTCGGCTTCGACCCGGCCGAGAAGATCGCGATCTTCCGGATCCCCGGCGCGTGGGAGGAAGAGGGCTTCAAGATCCTCGAGAAGTACCGCATCGAGTACGCCGACCGCTCGGTCTCGATGCACGAGGCCGCACGCCGCGCCGTGGCAAAGATCGCCGGGCCGGAGGCGGTACGGGCGTGAGCGTCCTGATCGGCTCTGACACGACGTTCATCGTCCAGGGCATCACCGGGCGCGAGGCGGTCAACCTCACCCGCGAGTGCCTGGACTACGGCACGGGCGCGAAGATCGTCGGCGGCGTCACGCCGGGCCGCAAGGGCCGCGACGTCCACGGGGTGCCGGTCTACGACACGGTCGCCCAGGCCGTCGAGGCCTACGGCAGCCCGATCGACGGGTCGGTCGTCACCGTGCCTCCGGCCTTCACGAAGGACGCGGTCTTCGAGGCGATCGAGAACGGCGTCAAGCTCGTTGTCATCGTCACCGAGCGCATCCCGCGCCGCGACGTGGCGCAGATGGTCGAGCTGGCGAACATGCGCGGCGCGCGCATCATCGGGCCCAACTGCCTGGGGATCATCGTCCCCGACGTCATCAAGATGGGCGGCATCGGCGGCCCGGCCAAGAACGCGGCGCAGGCCTACTCGCCCGGTCCGATCGGCGTCATCAGCCGCTCGGGCGGGATGACCACCGAGATGTCCTCGACGCTGACGGCAGCCGGGCTGGGCCAGTCGACCGCGGTGTCGATCGGCGGCGACGCGATCATCGGCTCGACCTACGCCGAGCTCATGCCGCACTTCCAGGCCGACAAGCAGACCCACGGCATCGTCATCTACACCGAGCCCGGCGGGCGCATGGAGGCCGAGCTGTCGCAGTGGGTCGTCGACAACGACTGCCGGATGCCGATCGTCGCGTTCATGGCGGGCCGCTTCATGGACGAGATGCCGGGCATGAGCTTCGGCCACGCCGGCACGATCGTCGAGGGCAAGGAGGACACGGCGGCCGAGAAGATCGCCCGCCTCGCCGACGCCGGTATCACCGTCGCCGAGGAGATCTCCGAGATCCCCGACATCATGAAGTCCAAGCTGCCCGCGCACGTCGAGCACAAGCCGCCGCCCGGCGTCAGCGTGCCGGCGTGGGTCAGAGGAGGCGATGCACCATGAGGACCGACGGCATCTTCATCGGCATCGAGGTCGACGACGACGCGCTCGCCGCAGAGCCGCGCCTCGCCGGCCACCTGGCGCAGGTCTGCCCCGTCGACATCTACCGCGAGCCCAGCGACGGCAAGCTCGAGATCGTCGAGCGCAACGTCGACGAGTGCGTCCTGTGCCGCCTGTGCCTGGACATCGCGCAGCTCGAGGTCGGCGAGGACGCGGTGCGCGTGCTCAAGCTCTACGACGCCGGCGCCTCGCTGGACTAGCCGCGCGACAGTGGCAGCAGCCACAGCAGCGGGCAGCAGCTACAGCAGCGGGCAGCAGCTACAGCAGCGGCGGTGGCACGAGCGCGGCGACCGCCGCCTGCACCGACGCGTCGATCGGCACCGTCTGATCGATGTCGACGAGCTCGAGCAGGCGCAGCACGCGCGCGCCGGGCGCGACGGCGATGCGCAGCGCCTGGCCGCGCGCGCCGAGCGCCCGCGACGCATCGTGCAGGAGGTGCAGTCCGGCGCTGTCGAGGTAGTCCACGCCGTCGAGGTCGAGCACGAGACCGCGGTCGCTGACGCCCGCGGCAGCGGCGAGGGCGCGCCCGAGCTGGGCGATGCCTCCTAGGTCGACCTCGCCCTGCAGCCGGGCCACGGTGACCCCCCGCTGGCGCGAGAACGTCAGCGCCGCGCCGGCGGCGGCGGGTGCGTCGTCCACCGCGGCAGCGGCGACCGCGGCAGCGGCGACCGCGGCGTGCGCGGACAGCCGGCGGCGCAGCTCGATGCCCGTGCCGTCGCTGGAGCGCGCGATGTCGATGTGGTCCATCAGGACGCGCATGAGCCGCAGCCCGTGGCCACGCCCGGGTTGCGGCGCGGGCGGGCGCCAGGCGCCGCGGTCGCGCACGCGCAGCACGACCTCGTCGCCGATGAGCCGGCCGCGGACCTCGATCGCGGCGCCCGGCTCGGCGCCGGCGTGCTCGATCGCGTTCGCGCAGGCCTCACCGACCGCGATCAGCACGTCGCTCGCGTCGCTCGCGGTCGCGCCCGCCCGCGCCAGCCAGGCGCGCAGGGCGCCGCGCAGCGCGCCGAGCTGCTCGGCCGCCGGCTCGATCGCGACCTCGAACGTCTCCCCCACCGTGGTGCTCATGCGCAGCGCCAGCAGCGCGACGTCGTCCTGGCGCAGCGCGTCGGCGCCGCCGAGCGTCGCCGTGAGGTGCTCGAGCGCCGCCTGCAGGTCCTGTGGCGCCCCGGCGAGCGCCACCCGCAGCTGCTCCAGGCGGCTGTCGATGCTGTCGTCGCGCCGCTCGACAAGGCCGTCGGTATAGAGCAGGAGGGTGTCTCCCGGCGCCAGCACGACGCTGTCCTGCGGGATCTCGCTGCCGGCCGGCGCGGTCCCGAGCGGCGTCCAGCGCGCGCCCGTCAGAAAGCCTGACTCGCCGCTCGCAGGGACGTGCAGCACGGGCAGATGGCCCGCGCTCACGTAGCGCGCCGCACGCGTGAAGGGGTCGAGGTCGAGGTAGACGAGCGTCGTGCTCACGCCGACGCGCAGGTGGTCGACGAGCCGGTGCAGCTTGTCGACGACGACGGCCGGCTCGAGCCCCTCGACGGCGTAGGCGCGCAGCGCCGTGCGCAGCTGGCTCATCGTGGCGGCGGCCTCGATCCCGCGGCCGACGACATCGCCGATCACGACGCCGACGCGCCCATCGGGCAACGGGATGACGTCATACCAGTCCCCGCTGACCTCGGTCTGGCGCGTCCCGGGCAGGTAGCGCGCCGCGAGCTCGACGCCGTCGACGAGCGGCAGGTCGGTGGTGAGCATGCTGCGCTGAAGCGTGTGGGCGACGCGGCGCTCGCTGAGGTCCTGCAGCATCCCGATGACGTACTGCGGGCGCCCGTCGGCGTCGCGGAACAGGCTGCCGCTCAGCTCCGCCCAGATCGGCTCGCCGGCGGCGTCGACGAAGCGCTTCTCGAAGCGCAGCACGGGCACCTGCCCCGTGCTCAGCAGCGCCATCGCGTAGCGCGTGAAGGCGACGTCGTCGGGATGCGTGACCGCCGCGGGGCCGGCCTTCATCAGCTCCTCGCGCGAGCGCCGCACGATCGCGCAGTAGGCGTCGTTGACCTGCACGAAGCGACCATCCAGGTCGAGCAGCGAGACGCCGATCGGCGCCTGCTAAGGCGATCCGGAAGCGCTCCTCGCTCTCCCGCAGCGCCGCCTCGGCGGCCCGTTCGCGGGTCATGTCGCGGGCGATCGTCGCGTAGAAGTCGACCGCGCCGTCGGCGGCGAGCCGCGCGACGATCACCTGCGAGACGGGGATCTCGTGGCCGTCGCGATGCAGGCGGGCGAGGTCGCCGCGCCAGGAGCCCTCGCGGCGCGCGGCCTCCAGCGCCTCGCCGAGCACGCGCTCGCGCGCCCAGGCGGGCGAGAACTCGCCGATCCGCCGCCCGGTGATGTCCTCGTCGACGCCGATGCCGACCATCCGCCGTCCCGCGGAGTTGATGTACACGAGGTTGTTGTCGCCGTCGGCGATCGAGACCCAGTCCGACGTCGCCTCCAGGACGGCGCCGTAGCGGCGCTCGGTGGCACGTACGCGGGCGCGCGCCGAGACGTCCTCGTAGACCACGAGCAGCCCGTCGCCCAGGCGCGACGCGGAGATCTCAAAGTAGTCGGGGCCGCGAGCGGCCATGCGGGCATCGTGAAAGCTTCTTGCGTGGAAGGGGCTGGCGGCGCAAGATTCTGACGACTTTCCTACCAGCGCGTCGAGAACGGCGCTCGGCCCGCGAAGCGGTCGCTGAGGTCCAGCTGCGTGCGCAGCGGCGCGCCGCCCGCGACGACGGCGACGAGCTGATCGAAGAGCGCGGGCGGAAACGCCGGCAGCGCCTCGCGCAGGCGATAGCCGACGAGCTCGCTGGCCGGGACGCCCGCGATCGCGCTCGCGCCGCGGTTGGCATAGTCGATGAAGAGGTCGCAGATCGATCCCTCCACGTCGCGGACAGGGCTGAGCACGACTGCCGCCGCGGGCAGCTCGTCCAGCGCACCGAGCTCGAGCGCCGTATTCATGCGTGCATCCTCGCGGCTGGGCGGCGAGCTGTGCTGAAAGTCGCCGGCCGGCCGTGGCAGCCGACGGTTCGTGCGTCAGTGGCGCGCCCGCCGCGTGCGCTGACGCTCCTCCTGCTTCTCCACGACGTGGACGATGAGCTTCATGATCTGATCGACCCCCGTCGCCTTGGCCTGGCCATAGGTGAAGGCCTCGCGCCAGTCGGCGATGTGCGCCTCCTTCGCCATGACGTTGAAGAACGCTCGCGGCATCTCGACCCGCACGCGCGCGTCCTCGGCGATGCCCTTCGCGACGGTGATGTCGCCGTGACCCGCCAGCTCCACGCGGTAGAGCTGCACGTCGCCGCGGCCGCGCAGCTCGACGGCGAAGACGAGCTTCAGCGGCGCAAGCGCCGGCACCTCGTCGATGAAGCGCTTGACCGCGGTCTCGATCAGCGTCTTTGCGTCCTCCGTGGCCATCGCGATCAACCCTACCGAGCGACCCTCCGCTGCCGCCGCGCCCCGGCGCGGGCGGACCGGCGGATCAGGACAGCGGCTTCATCGGCCCACCGCGCACGCTCTCGGGCCGGTATTCGACCTTCTCGCAGTTGCGGAACCTGTAGCCCTTGCGGCGTGAGCGCGCGACATGGTAGATGTCGCGCCCGGGCCCGCAGTCGACGGAGCCGCGGCCGTAGTGCACGGAGATCACGTCGTTGCCCGCGCCGGCGTCGATCGTGCTGCGCCCGTGCGAGCCGTAGATGAAGTCCGTGCCGTCGCCGCCGTCGATGACGTCCTTCTGGGAGTCGGGCTGGTTCTTCGGGTCCCAGTCGCCCCACAGGATGTCGCTGCCGGCACCACCGCGCAGCGTGTCGGAGCCGTGACGGCCCAGCAGCTCGTCCGAGCGGCTCGTGCCGGTGTACGTCACGCCGCCACCGTTGGCCTTCTTGAAGACGCCGTCGACCGTCGGCCAGTACCTGTGGCCGGCGCAGTCGCTGCAGCCCCCGCCGGGGGCGTGGCTCGCGCCGGCGCCGGCGGCGAGGCAGAGCGTCGCCGGCAGCGTGGCGGCGAGGACGCGAAGACGGCTCATCGCAGATCTAGTGGGCCTTCTCGGAACGTTGCGCCGGACATGCCGGGATGCCGGCGCCGTCCGGCCAGGACGCAGGATCGAAGGTGTGGCTCTGCCACATCGAGATCCGAGGACGCCGCCAGGCGGTGATCGGCGCCCGGCATTTCAGGTGGAACGTCTTGAGAAGGCCCACTGGTGTCCTGAGTCGTTAGTTCTGTACTGGTTTTATGGTAAGATTCGGGCATGGCTCGGGGTCCTGCCGCGGTATCGATCGAGTTGACCGATGAGGAGCGCGA
>Ga0136614_10001381_pt1 | contig 14201 bp, 17 predicted proteins | sample AntDrymUQ2792106_2_FD_106643 | JGI IMG/M metagenome (GOLD analysis project Ga0136614, IMG submission 106643) | Polar desert sand microbial communities from Dry Valleys, Antarctica - metaG UQ279 (21.06) | ecosystem: Environmental > Terrestrial > Soil > Desert | place: Antarctica: Dry Valley...
GTCCGTGAGTCCGTGGACCGGGAGGAGGCAGAGTCGCTCACCCGCGTGGCCGCGATCTTCGCCGACGTCGAACGCCGCCAACGCGAGAACCTCGAGCGCGCGCTCGACCGCGCGGCGGGACGGCTCGCCGACGAGGCGGAGCGACGGTTCGACTCCCAGATCAAGCAGTCGCGGGAGAAGTCGGCGCAGCGTTTCTCCCACGAGCTGGACAAGGCAATGGAGCAGTTCGCCCGGCGGGCGGAGAAGGAGGTCGCCGACCGGATCACCGAGGTCGCACAGGGAACGGCTGGGAAGCTCGAGCGGCGAATCGGCGAGATCACGCGCGCCGCCGAGGTGCAGCACGAGGTCTCGGCGGAGCGTCTTCGCATGGTTACCGACCGCCTGAACGAAGCGCTGGTCGATGCCGAGCGGCGCATCGAGGCGTTCGAGCTCCAGATTGAGACCGAGGTGACTGCCAAGCTCGAGGCGCTGGGGCGCACGATTCGCGCCGCAGACGTCTAGAACAGCGGGGCTTGACGAAGCAGCGAGACCAGTCGGCCGCGCGGAACTCGCTACACACGTGTTTTCGAGCCCGAAGCGCCATTGAGGTGGTTGTTCAGGGGCCGCCGCATACCTCTCGTCGCGAGGAAGCGCTGATGGTCGCGAACGCGTTCGTAGGCGACTGATCGCAGCCGGTCTGCGGGCTGGGCCCCGCCCCGACGTCGAGCGACGTACGTCGAATCCTCTGACGGTTCTGAACAACTTTCCCGGGCAGGGATCGTCGGAACGAGAACGAACAGGCCAGGCGTGGAGGAGCTTGAGCTCATGGAGGACGTCACGACCGTCGAAATCGAGCGCGACGAGCGCGCGAAGGTCGAGAGCTGGCGGTTACACGTCCTGATCGAAGCCGGCTACCCGCTGCCGCTCGCCGAGCGGATCGCCCAGTCGGGCGCTGACCTGCACGAGGCGGTCACGCTGGTCGTCAACTACAGTTGCCGCCCCGAGCTCGCGGCCGAGATCCTGCTCTAGCCGCTCACCGACGCTTCAGAGCGGAACCGGCCCGTTGACGGGCTCGATCGTGACGTCGGGATGCTCCGCCTTCCAGGCCTTGAGGTCCAGCAACGTCCGCGCGCGCCCGGCAACCTCGCTCACGGCGTCGATGGGCACGACCTCGACCACGCCTGGCTCCGCTTCGACGGCAAGGTAGTCCCGCCGCCTGAAAAAGCGGACGAGATCCTTCACCGCTTCCGCATCGCTGAGTCGGAATCGCATTGGCGCAGCCGGCCGCGCCGTCGCAGGCGCGCCGGTCCTCTAGTTGGACGCTGGACGCGGCCGAACCTTGCGGTCCGGAGAGTGCGCTGGCCGCGGCTAGATTGAGCCTCGTGAAGCAAGAGCCGCTCGTCTACGGCGACCGGAAGGTGTATCCGGTTTCGTCGTTCAACCGCGGGGTCGCCTCCTGGATCGAGCGCCTGCCGACCGTCTGGGTCGAGGGCGAGGTGACCGAGCTTCGCCGCCAAGCGGGGTGGCAGAGCGTCTTCTTCACGCTCAAGGATCCGAGCGACGGCTCGTGTCTGCCCGTGTCGATGCCGCGAGGCGGCTTCGACGCACTTCGGCTCGACCTCGTGGACGGCATGACCGTCCACATCTTCGGGCGGCCCGAGCTCTTCGCCGCGCGCGGGACGTTCCGCCTGAGGGCGCTCTCGCTCGAGCCGCTCGGTCTCGGTGCCCTGCTGGCAGGGATCGAGCGCCTCAAGCGCACACTTGCCGCGGAGGGGCTCTTCGATTCAGGGCGCAAGCGTCGGCTCCCGCTCTTTCCGCGCCGGGTCGCGCTCGTAACAGGCAACGAGGCTGCGGCCAAGCGCGATTTCGTCACCGCGGTACAGGCCCGCTTTCCGGCCGCTCGGATCGTCGTAGCCGAGACGCTCGTCCAGGGGCCTCGTGCCGCGCCCGCCCTCGCCGCCACGCTGCGCGCGGTTGCAGAGCAGCCCGAGGTCGACGTGATCGTCCTCGCGCGCGGAGGCGGGAGCTTTGAGGATCTGCTTCCCTTCAGCGATGAGCGCGTCGTCCGGGCGGTGGCCGGCTCGCCGGTGCCCATCGTCTCGGCTGTCGGGCACGAGCAGGACACCCCCCTCTGCGATCTTGCGGCCGACGCGCGGGCCTCGACTCCCACGGCCGCGGCACGCCTGGTCGTTCCCGACGAGCAGGAGCTGCGCGCCCGCCTCGGGTCGCTCCGGGAGGCTCTCGAGCGCGAGTCTCGCCGTACGTATGTGCGTGCGCGCGAGCGCCTGGAGGCGGACGCCCTGCGGCTCGCCCGCGCACCGGGAGCGCTCGTTGAACGGAAGCGAGCAGCCGTCGAGGCGCTGGCGGGGCGGCTCTCCGCATTGTCTCCGGAGGCAACATTGGCTCGAGGGTACGCCATCGTCCGGACAGAGGAGGGGATCGTCCGCCGGGCGGCCGCGCTCACCCCGGGGACGCGCGTCGATGTCGCCGTAGCCGAGGGCGGGTTCGCGGCTCGCGTGGAGAAGACGCGCTGAGCGAGCGCGAGCTGACCTTCGAGGAGGCGCGGACCGAGCTCGAGCGAATCGTCGCCCAGCTCGAGAGCGGCCAGGCGACGCTCGAGGATGCGCTCGCGCTCTGGCGGCGCGGCGAGGAGCTCCTCCGGATCTGTACCGGACAGCTCGACGCAGCGCAGGGCGCGATCGAGGAGCTCGGCCGTCCGCCCGACCCCGATCGTCCGTGATCGGCTGGCTCTACGACCTACTCTCGCGGAGGACCGAGCACGGCGAGCTGGGCGAGCGACGCGGAGCGCTCGTCGCCGGCCTCGAAGGAGACATCCTCGAGGTCGGCGCCGGAACGGGGGCGAACCTCCGCCACTACAAGCGCGCGGCCCGGGTGGTCGCTCTCGAGCCCGACGCGAGCATGGCGCGACGTCTCCCACCGAAGGTGGCCGAGGCCGCCGTGCCCGTCGAAGTTCTTCGGGGCTCGCTCGACGCGCTGCCCTTCCCAGCGGCGACCTTCGATGCGGTCGTCAGCACCTTCGTCCTCTGCTCCGTCGAGGAGCCAGGCCGCGCTCTCGGGGAGATCTACCGCGTGCTGCGCCCAGGCGGACAGCTTGTCGTGCTCGAGCACGTGCGTGGGAAAGGCCGGCTCGCGCGCTGGCAGGAGCTGTTCACGCCGCTTCACCGCAGGCTCGCGGGGAACTGCCACCTGAACCGCGACACGCGCTCGGAAATCGGGCAGGCCGGCTTCGACGCCGGCGGCGTGCGGGCGGTCCGGATCCCCGGGAGCCACCCACTCGTCCGCGCCGGGATTCAGGGGGAGGCTACGAGGATCTCTTCGTAGTACTCGCCGTTTCGCCGGCCGGTTCGCCGGTTGACGTGGCGAAGCACGCGGTCTTCCGGCCGCAGCCCGGCGGCCGCGAGGATTCCGTCATAGAGGCCGCGGCTGTCGTTCACGACGACGACGACCTTCCCTCCGGGGCGCAGCGCGGCGACCGCCCGGCGAAGTGCCGCTGCGATCGCATCCGCGTAACCGCTCACGCCACGGCCGATCTCCTCCGGATCGCGGCGCTCGAGGCCGAGGAGCTCAAATGCGTACGCATGCTGTTCGTGATAGTCGATCAGGCCCGGGTAGGGGGGAGAGGTCAGGACGAGGTCGATCGGACCCGGTGGGCTGACGACCCGGGCGTCTCCACCGACGACCGTTACGGGCGCGTCCGTCCGCAGGTGCGAGAACTCCTGGACGCGGCGCGCGGCGTCGCGCGCGTAGCGAGTCAGGAACTTTTCGGCCTCGCCGACCGGCCGGCACACGCGCCGGTGCTTGTGGCAGAAGTACTCGCCTCCCACAGGCTCGCGCGGAAAGTCGAGGTCGTCGTGACGGGTCAGGCGAGCGGAACGGGCCGCGCGAGAAAGGACGACGCGCCAGAGGTCGGGGTAAGTGGTTCCCCCGATCCGTCCACGGAACGCCAGGAGCTCGTCGACGGCGCGAGGCGCGAACCACCGCTCGACGTAGGGAGACGCCCGGCGCGCCCGGCTCTTGCTCCGGCGCGCTTCCAGCCGGACGAGGTCGTCCTCGAGCGCGCGGCCCTCGTAGGCGTCCGTCTTCACGCGGGCGAGCAGGCAGTTGAAGGCCGAGATGTCGCAGCCCGCGGCCCCCATTCCGAGGGCATTCGCCTCGACCAAGGTCGTCCCGGATCCGACGAAGGGATCCCAGACGAGACCACCCGGTGTTCCGTAGCGGCGCAGGAACACCTCGGCCAGCTGCGGGACGAACTTCCCCAGGTAGGGATGGAGTCGATGGACGTGCTTCGTCCGCTCCCGCTCGGGCAGCTCGCGCTCTGTCCAGGAGAGCTCGGGGTCGACTTCGCGGAGGACGGCCGTCTTCGCCAGCACGAGCCGTGGTTCGGCAGGGTCGTCCTTGAACCTGCCGGGGGTTATCATCCCGTCCCGTGGCGGGTGCGCCCATCGATGTCCTGCGCCAAGTTCCGCTCTTCTCGAGCCTCGACGATGGAGAGCTGAGTCGCCTCGCCGACCGCTTTCGCGAGCGCTCCTTCGGCGAGGGCGAGCACGTGGTCGAAGAAGGCGCGACCGGAACTAGCTTCTTCGTGATCGCCGAGGGCAACGCGAACGTGAGCGTCGGCGGCGAGCAGAAGGGCGTCCTGGGGACGGGCGACCACTTCGGGGAAATGGCGATCATGGACGAGGGAGTGCGATCCGCCTCGGTGACGGCTGCGACCGACCTCCGCTCGTACTTCCTGACGCCCTGGGAGTTCCGCCCGTTCGTCGAGGAGCACCCGGAGCTCGCCTGGAAGCTTCTTCAGAGCCTCGCTCGCCGGCTGCGGGCCGCGCAGTCCGGCGACTCCTGAGCCGGGGTTGAAGCAGCCGCGGGAGGGGAACCCTCTCTGTGCGCGAACTACCCGGGACAAGCACTGCCTAGGAGGAACCTATGGGTGTAGGCGTCAGCCTCTTCCTGATCGCGGTCGGCCTGATCCTCTGGCTAGCCGTCAACGTGAACGACAACCGGTTCGACATCAACATGGTGGGAGTGATCCTGGTCATCGTCGGTGCCCTCGGCCTCCTGCTCTCGATGATCTTCTGGTCGAGCTGGGGCGGGTTCGGCGGCATGCGGCGCGAGACAGTCGTCCGCGACGACCGCTACGACCGGCCGCCGCCCTACTAAACGGGTAGCGCCCGATCCGGAACGAAAAAGGGCGGCCTGGAGCCGCCCTTTTTGTCTTGGCCGGCCTTTGCCGGCGAAGCCCGCTCGCTACAAGAGGATGATCAGAAGGATGATCAGAACGATGAGAAGGACGGTTCCAATGCCGATGTACATAAATCGCTCCTTTCTCTCTTCCACCCTTCTTTCCCCGGAAGGGGGGACGGAGAAACCGGCCGAGCGGCTCTCGTGAGGTTCGTCAACCTAGGCTGACGGTTTCCAGGCCCGGCATGGCGGGCAATTCAAGGGAACACACAAATTGGAGGCTGGCATGGGTCTTCTCGACTGGCTGCGCGGCGGCTCTACGGCTGCGAGCGACGAGCGAACGGCCGACACTCGGGTCGGCACCCCCGAAGAGCAGGTCGGCGTCGATACGCGGGTGCGGGCGGACGACTCCCAGGACGAACGGGTGAAGGTCGGAACCCCGGAGGAAACGGCGGCGGAGGACACGTACCACGGGGACATCGACGCGTCGGCCGAGGATCGCCACGAGGAGGAGCGGGCCCGCCACTCGGGGATCTAGACCACGACGCGGCGCGCCAGTCGCTCGCCCAGCTCGCGGAGGTCTTGGAGGGCCCGCTGCGGGTCGCCGCTCAACGCGGTGACCTCGGCGGCGCCGGCCGCGATCAGCGCACTCGTCCCTGCAGGCTCGACGCGGCCGCCGAAGACGACGCAAGGAACTCGGGCGCGGGCGCACGCCGCAACGACCCCAGCGGGAACCTTCCCCTCTGCGGAGGAAGCATCGACCGCGCCCTCTCCAGTCACGGCGAGGGCGCCTCCGGCGACGATCTCGTCGAAGCCGACGGCCTCGAGCACGAGGTCGATGCCGCGAACGAGCTCGGCCCCCAGGGCGGCGAAGGCCGCTCCGAGCCCGCCGGCGGCGCCTGCGCCGGGCAACTCCCTGAACGGGGTGAGCTCGGGCATTTCCTCGAGGCGCCGCTCCAGCTCGTCGACCTGCTCGGGCGAGGCGCCCTTCTGGGGCCCGAAGACGCGGGCCGCCCCGCGGGGGCCGAGGAGCGGGTTGGAGACGTCGCACGCCGCAGTGACCGGAAAGGGCAGTTCGTCGATCACCTGGCGAAGGCCTGCTCCGCCATCAGTCGTCGCGCTTCCGCCGAGCGCCACGACCGCGTGCGAAGCTCCCGCGTCGACGGCCGCGAGGAGCAGCGCCCCGAGCCCTCGACTGGTCGCGCCCAAGGGGTCGAGCTCGCTCGCGCCAAGCCGCGCGAGGCCGATGGCCTCGGCTGCCTCGACGATCGCGCCGCCGTCCGGCCGGAGCAGAAAACGGGCGGTCACGGGTCGTCCGAGAGCGTCGAGAACCTTTGCCGAGCGCCACTCTCCCCCGAGGGCGCGGTGCAGGACTTCAGCCGTCCCCTCGCCGCCGTCGGCCAGCGGCACCTGCACCGCCTTGGCCCCGGCCGCCCCGGCGCCCTCTGCGAGCGCCGCTGCCGCTTCGCCGGCGCCTAGGACGCCCTTGAGGCTGTCAGGGCAACAGACAACCTTCAAGCGATGCGTTCGACGCGCTCGTCCATGTCGACCTCGGTCACCTCGGGCATGCGCCGCAGCATCGCGAACGAGAATCCCTCGCGGGCGAGGAAGACCAGGCCCAGTGTCACCCCGACAGAGACCTCGATCGCCTGCAGCCCGATCCCGTAGGCGAACCCTCGCGCGTACCCGACGCCGTAGGAGAGGAGCGAAAGCGCGATCGCGGCCTGGAGGAGCCCGACGTTGCCCGGCCAGAGCGGGAAGACCGTCACGAGGTTCATGAGCACGAGAACGAGGGCAGCGGCTTCGATCGACTCGTCGATCCCGAAGGCGCGGAAAGTGATCCAGACGGCGAGGAGCTGCGCCGTCCAGCCGACCACCTGGAAGAGGAGAGCACCGACAGCGGCAGCGGGACGCTTGAGGACGGTGAGGCCGAGGCGTGCCATCCGCAGGGCGCGCCGCACCGGGCTGAGCTCGTCGAGCGCGAGGCGCCCCTGCCGGCGCGCGAGGAGGAGCGCGGCGAGGAGCAGCCCGACACCGATTCCGAGCACGATTGCGAGCGCAGGGCGGGCCCAGTCCGGGATGCGGGCGACGTACACGACGTAGATGACGAGCGCCCCGGCGACGATCACGTCGAGCAGTCGGTGCGTGAAGACCGTGCCGAGGAGCGTCGCCCAGGTGCCGCGGCTCCGGCGCATGCGGCGGGTGAGGACGATCACACGGGCGACCTCGCCGACCCGGCCGGGGAGAGCAGCGTTTCCGAGCAGGCCGATGCAGAAGGCGGCGAACACGCTCCGGTGGCGCGGAGCGGACTCCGGAAGCGCCTGGTCGATGACGATCTTCCAGGCGACCGAACGGACGATCACCGACACGAGGTTGATCAGCACCGCGAGGGCAACCCATTGCCACACGACGAAGGAGAAAGCGTCGGAGACGACGCCGAGGTCGGGGCCTCGCCACGCCGCGAGGCCCGCAGCGAGCGCGAGCACGGCCGCGACGAGAGTCGAGCGGCCGAGTCGCGTCCGCGGAAGCGAAGGACGCCTCACGCGGCGGCCCTCGCCGGTCGCGGAGTCTCTACGAGGCCGGCATAGATCTCCACCAGACGCGCGGCGATCCGTTCCCACGAGTAGCGCTCCGCGGCCAGGTGCCGCCCCGCCTCGCCGAGCCGCCGGCGGTGCTCTTCATTCGTCAGGAGCTCGACGAGCGCGTCCGCGAGCGCCTGCGGGTCTCCGGGCGGAACGAGAACGCCCGTCTGCGGGCCCGCAACGTCCCTGTAGCCCTCGATGTCGGACGCCACGACGGGCGTTGCGCACCCGAACGCGCGCGTCAGGACCATCCCGAAGCTCTCGCGTCCGATCGACGGTGCGGCAAGAGCCTTCGCCCGAAGGAGCTCCGCGGTTAGCTCCTCCTCGGGCACCGATCCGAGCAGGTCGACGTGATCGTCAGAGAGGCCGGAGCGCCGCATGAGCCATCTAACCGAGAGCGGATCGGCGCCGATCACCCGCAGTCGCGCGCCCGTGCGCGCGACGACGTCGGGCCAGGCGCGCAGGAGAACCGGGAGGCCCTTGCGCGGCTCGTTCCGTCCGATAAAGACGACGTGCGGCAGCCGGTCTCCGACCTCGGCTTCGGGTGGGATCACGACCCCGTTGGGCAGGATCTCGATCGGGTCGCCGAGGAACCGCCGCGCTGTCTCGCGGGCCTGCTCGGACACGGCCAGCTTCACGTCGATCCGCTCCGCCAGCATTCCCCACGCGGCCGCCGCGAGCGGGTACCAGCGCAACGCCTCACCCGAGACGTGTGAGGTCGAGACGACTGGACTGCGCGCCTGCGTAAGCGCGAATGCGGAGATGATCGGGGTGAGCGGCTCGTGCACATGCAGGACGTCGAAGCGCTCGCGCTCGAGGGCCTGCCGGATCCGCAGCATCGATCGCGGCGTCAGGATCACGTTCGAGAGAGAACCGTTGGCCGGGATGATCACCGAGCGGCCGACCGGGATCACATAGGAAGGAGGCCGCTCGTGGCGGCCTTTCCGCGGGTGAAGCATCTTCGTGAGCCGCCCGGGCGGGTCGTGGCCTATGATGATCCGGACGTCGTGGCCGAGCTCGAGCAGCGCTCGCGCCTGGTGGTCGGCATGCTCGGGCACCCCGCCCCAGAACGACCACGAGAAGGGCACCACGATCCCGACCTTCACGGCTCGGAGCCTATAGTCGCTCCATGATCCAGCGCGCGCGCCGCCTGGAGCCGATTCGGGGCTTCGGGATCGACCAGGTGGCCGCCGCCGCCGACGGGCCGGCGCGGGCAAGCGGTGACTGGCCCGTTCTCCGAATGGAGAATCTCGACACCGACCTTCCGCTTCCGCCCGAGGCGCTCCCCGAAACGGTCGCGGGCCTGGACGAACCGCGCGCGAACAGCTGGCTCCCCTTCACGGGCGACCTCGACCTGCGCGCCGCGGTCTCGGACTTCACGGCCGAGCGCTCGGGCCACCGCTACGACCCCGAGGCGGAGATCGTGCTCACGGCCGGTGGGATGGAGGGGCTCCTGAACTCGCTCCTCGCCACCGTGAACGAGGGCGACGAGGTGATCGTGACCGACCCGACCTATGCGGGGATCGTGAACCGGATCCATCTCGTGGGTGGCGTGCCCAAGCTTGTGCCCTTCCTCGCCGAGGAGGGCGAGTGGCGGCTCGACCAGGACGCACTCGGCGAAGCGGTGGGCGACAGGACGCGTGCCCTGCTGCTCATGAGCCCCTCCATGCCGTCGGGCGGGACGCTCACCGAGGACGATTGGACGCTCGTCTGCGACCTCTGCCGGGACCGCGACCTCTTTCTCATCTACGACGCGGCGATGGAGCGCCTTCTCTTCGACGGGCGGCCGCTCGTCCATCCACTCCGCTTCGACGGGATGGCCGAGCGGACGGTCGTGGTCGGCTCGCTCTCGAAGGAGCACCGGATGATCGGCTGGCGGGTCGGCTGGGTTGCGGGCCCGCGCCGGACGGTCGAGGACGCCGGCTGGGTGCACGTCTACAACACGACGATGCCTGTCGGTCTCTCGCGGCGCGCCGGCGCCGCCGTTCTGCGGGGCGACCAGGGCCACGTGGAGGAGTGCGTGGCCGAGCTCGAGCGCCGCCGCGACGTCATGCTCGAGGGACTGCCAGGCTGGCCGTTCGTCCGCCCGGGCGGTGGCTGGTCGATGCTCCTAGACGTGGCCTCGCTCGGCTACTCCGCCGCGGACGCCTCGCGCGAGCTCCTCGAGAAAGCCTCGATCGCCGCGACGGGCATGGTCGGCTGGGGCGGGCCGGTCGCCGAGCGGTACGTGCGCTTCGTCTTCAGCGCCGAGCCGGTCGAGCGGCTGCAGACGATTCGCGAGCGGGTCGCGGAAACCCCGCTTGCCGCGGCGGTGGAGTCGCGGGCGTGAAGTACGGGGGGGTCGTCGACGAGCTCGCCCGCCGCGGTCTCGCGGAGCTCCACACGCACCTGGGAGGCTCGGTCGATCCCGCGGTCATGTGGACACTCGCGCACGAGCAGGGGATCGCTCTCCCGGTCAAGGACTACTGGGACTTCGAGCAGCTCGTCTCGGTCGATCCGCGTGGCGTCGAAGGCCTGCCGCAGCTCGACGCGATCTACAAGTGGACCGAGCTGATCCAGTCGAGCCCGCTCGCGGTCGAGCGGTCGGTGCACGGGGCGATCGGCGGCGCCTACCGGAAGCAGAACATCACGACGCTCGAGCTTCGGTTCAACCCGATGAAGCGAAATCGCGGCGGCGAGCGGGACCTCGACCACATCATCATGGCCGCTGCCCGCGGCCTCGATCGCGCGAGCCTCGAATACCCGCAGGTGCGGGCCGGTCTCATCCTGATGATGGATCGGACCTTCACGCGCGCCCAAAACGAGGTGATCGTGGAGAAGGCCATCCGTTACCGCTCTCGCGGGGTCGTGGGGATCGACATCGCGGGCCCGCGGCCCGCACCGGGCCGCTACGCCTACGGCGAGCTCGAGCCGCTGATCGAGACGGCACGCGAGGCCGGGCTCGGCGTGACGATCCATGTGGGCGAGGAGGGCGGTCCGGATGGGATCGCGGAGCTGGGCGAGGTGATCGAGCAGCTTCGGCCCGACCGGATCGGGCACGGCATCCTCGCCGCCCAGGACGACGAGACCATGCGCCTGCTGCGCGAAGCGGGGATCGTCCTAGAGATCTGCCCGAGCTCCAATCTCCTCACCCGTGCGTTGCCGGACGAGGAGGCGGTACGCGACACGTGCCGCACGTTCGCGGACCGCGGCGTCCTCTTCACGATCGCGACGGACGGCCCGGAGATGATGCAGACGCACCTGCAGGACGAGCTCGCCCTGCTCCTGCGGGTCGGCGCTCTGACGGAGGCGGAAGCCCGGGCGGCAAACGAGCGCGGGCACGAGGCAACCTTCCTCGCCAGGCGCCTCGTCGCTGCCTGAGCCCTCTAACGCAGCCATTCGACCCAGTCGGGGCTCCGATGCGCGGACGGCGCAGACGCACTCGGTCACGGTCCGACCGTGACCGCCTCTTCCGTTCTTCTCGTGGCGGCCAGGGCGCGCGCCTCGCAGTACTGGGCCTCTTCCACTGGTGTCGCATCGTCGAGTAGGGGTCGGCCGCGCTCCAAGACCGTGACCGCCTCTGCCGGGCGGTCACGGTCGAGCTCACGCAGCTGGTGGGCGCGCGGTGTACGAGCGATCCTCGGCCAGCTCGACGATCGCAAGTGTCCTTGCGCGCGTACTCGGCGGCCCCGCTCCCGGTCATCCTGCTCGGCGTGCAGCCGCGACTCGAGCCAGTAGAGGCGGGCCCGCAGGACGGGTCGCGCACTTCCTCGGCGAGCTGCAGCGTGCGCCCGAGGAGATCCTCAGCGCGGGCGAAGTCGGCTGCGTCGATCAGGGCGTTGCCGAGCAGCACGCCGAAGCGCGAGGCCTCGATCCGGTCGCGGCGCCTCTCGGCCTTCTCGCAGGCAGACATCGAAGATGTCGATCGAGGGCGTCGAGGTCGTCGAGCATCGCGTAGGCCCGGCCGAGCGTGTCCGCGAGCCGCGGGTGGGCGGAGCGACCCGCCGCCCAGATCGAGCGCCTCCTCGAGGCTCAGAGGGGCTGGACGCCGGCAGCAGTTTCTGCATAACTAGGGCAGGGAGGCGACATGCCTCGACGCGGCCACGATGCGGCTCGCTCCCTCGAAGGGAGGACGCGTCCGGGATGAGCGCGGAGTCCGGGGGCCAGACAATCGAAGAGGGGGGCTCGCGGGAGTGGCTCCTGGGCTGCGAAGGCTTTCGCGTGGACGGGCCCGAGGGGCGGCTGGTCGGCCATGTCGCTGCGCCCATCTATGGCTTCAGCGCGCGCTGGGACCGGCCGAGCGCCCTGGCGATCCGGGGTCCCGACGGCACGTTCGCGCTCGAGCTCGATGCGATCCAGTCCGTGTTCCCCGCCGAAGCGCGCATCGTCCTGCGAGCCCTGGAGCTCCCCGCTCAGGCGCGTCCGTAGAATCGATCGCGGTGCTTCTCGACCGCGCACTCGTCCGGATGCTCCCGGCCGTGCCGCGGCCGGTCGTCAGGCGACTCTCCGAGCGCTACATCGCAGGCTCCCAGCTCGCGGACGCCTGCCGCGTCGTGGAGGAGCTGAACGCGGGCGGCCGCAAGGCCACCATCGACGTTCTCGGGGAGGAGGTGACCCGGCGGGACGACGCTCTTGCACTCGTTGACGAGTACATACATGTCTTCGAGACGATCAGAGGGCAGGGACTCGACTCGAACGTCAGCGTGAAGCCGACGGGCCTCGGCCTGAAGCTCGATCGAGACTTCGCTCGCGAGAGCATCGGCCGAATCGTCCGCTGCGCGGAAGAGCGTGGGAACTTCGTGCGCATCGACATGGAGGATGCCTCGACCACCTCGGAGACGCTCGCGGTCTACCGCGAGCTGCGAGCCGAGGGTCTCGAGCGGGTGGGGGTCGTCCTCCAGGCTCGCCTGCACCGCACGCTCGGCGATGTCCGCGCTCTCGCCGATCTTGGCCCGAGCGTGCGCGTCTGCAAGGGCATCTACCTGGAACCGGAGGACATCGCCCACCAGGCCTTCGACGACATCCGCGGGAACTTCGTCCGGACGATGGAGGAGCTCCTCGAGGTGGGCGGGACGCTGGCGATTGCGACCCATGACGAGTGGCTCGTCGACCAGGCGCTCGAACTCGTCGAACGACACGGGCTCAGCCCGGACGACTACGAGTTTCAGATGCTCCTCGGCGTGCGCGAGCGCCTGGGTGACCGGCTGGTGGCAGCCGGTCACCGGCTACGGATCTACGTCCCGTACGGACGCCGCTGGTACGAGTACTCGATGCGTCGCCTGCAGGAGAACCCGAAGATCGCGACGCACATCGCGCGCGACACCGTCGGTCGGCTCGTGCCCGGCGGGAACGGGCGCTAGCAAGCGGCCGTCGTCACCTGGCAGGTGACTCCTGTGGCCCCGCACAGACGCACGCGCGTGAGACGAATCCCCGGGGACCCCCGCTAGGGCACCCCTCGCGTTTCAGCGTAAACCTCGAATCCGCGCGTGTGTACGGCCGAATGTGCCGATTTCGTGACGTGCCTGCGCTCGGCTCAGCGAGATTGAAGAGCGTCCAGCGCAACGCCCAGCGCAACCGCAAGGCGCCGATCGATGCGCCGCTCGGCGTCGGCGCGCAGGTCGAGGATGTACCGGTCGCGCAGGCCGATGGGGCGCGTCAGGCTGCCCACCTCCTGGCCGTCGGCTGTGATCGTGAAGTGGAAGAGGATCGGAATGAGCTCGCCGTACGGTACGAGGTCGATCGCCCTGCGCAGGATGGCAACGGGCATGCTCTTTTCGAAGGCCTGACCGGCCTCCTGCTCCTCGGCGTCGAGGATGCGCCAGCTCGAGCGCAGGAGCGAGGCGCCGAAAACCTTCTGCAGGACGCCGATCCGCTCTTCACCCGGCCCGACCACGTCATACCGGCCGCGAAACTCCATCACGCTCCGCGTCTTCAGCTGGAAGAGCTCTTGGCCCTCGTTCTCGTCGCCGAAGAAGCGGATGTTCTCGCGCACCGCGAGCTTCTTCTGCCGGACGAACGCGAGCGGCTGACCGGGGCTCTTGCCGTCTGCGCCAAGGGTCGAGACCCGGTAGAGGTTGGCGATCGGGCGGATCAGCTGGTCGATGAAGAACGCGTCGTGGGCGAAGCGTTCGTCCGTTGCGAGAGAGGTCATGCGAGCACCGAGTAGCCGCCGTCGACGATTATTGCCTGTCCGCGGATCATCTCGGCGGCGGGCGAGGCGAGAAAGCAGACGGCGTCGGCAACGTCCGGCGGCTCGACGAGGCGGCCGGCCGGCGTGCGCCCGAGGTAGTAGGAGAGCATCTCCTCGCGGTTCGGGAAGTGCTCGAGCGCCCCCGTGTCGACGAGGCCGGCCGAGACCGCGTTCACGCGGATCCCCCGTGGCGCGAGCTCGACCGCGAGGTAGCGGACGAGCGACTCGAGGGCGGCTTTCGAGGTGCCGACGAGCGAGTAGTTCTCCAGGAC
>Ga0136614_10001383_pt1 | contig 14200 bp, 16 predicted proteins | sample AntDrymUQ2792106_2_FD_106643 | JGI IMG/M metagenome (GOLD analysis project Ga0136614, IMG submission 106643) | Polar desert sand microbial communities from Dry Valleys, Antarctica - metaG UQ279 (21.06) | ecosystem: Environmental > Terrestrial > Soil > Desert | place: Antarctica: Dry Valley...
GGGAGCGGCCGCCCTCGGGCGCGGCCGCGGGGGCCGCCTGTGCCGCCTGCTGCCTGCGTTTGCGTTCGGCCCGCTCGGCGCCGCCCACGTCACCCTCCGTCCTCCGCGGCCGGTCTCCCGGCCCCGCCGCTGATCCACGCGTCGACGGCCGGCACCGGCGCCGCAGTCGACCGCGAGGCCCGGGCCCACGCCTGCGACACGCCGGCCGCCAAGCGGGTCAACGCCCCGACCAGGATCACGGTTCCCAGCGCGAGCTCGACGAGCGGCAGCCCGGTCGCGACCGGGTCGACGAGCTTGTCCGGCAGCATCTCGTAGGCGGCCACCGCCACCCGTGTGCCGCCGGGATCGGCCACCTTCAGCCCCCCCGACACCAGCCACACCGCGGCGAGCCCCAGCCTCACCGCCGCGCCCAGGGCGTGGAGGCCGCCTGCCGACGCTCGGGACACGGCGCCGAGGTACCGACCGCGCCATGAAGGGCGCGGATCGTGCACCCGATCCGGGAATGGACGGCACGTCTGTCACCGGATAGGTGGGCACGATGCCCACCCCGCTCACGTGCCCTTGTCCCGACAACCAGCGAGTAAAGGCGTTCTGCAGGGCGGTCCCGGGCGCCCCACCTCGCTGATGGCAAGCCTGGACAGCGATCGACGAAGGCACTACAATCGAACATGTGTTCGATGCTGGAGAAGCAGCGGTGATGTTCGACGAGCCCGCCGTCGTGGCAACGCTGCCGAACCCGCGGTGGCTGCCGGAGTGGCTGGTGCACCCCGGTCCAGTGACGCCGCCTGGACCCACAGCGTGGTCGACGCAGCGCCCGGACGGGTTGCTCGCCGACCTGCTGGAACAGCAGCGCCGTGAGCCTGGCGCCTTCGAGCGACTGGAGCGGATCGGCGCCTGGGAGCGGGTCATCGCGTGGGCGCAGGCCAACCAGCTCCGCGAGATGGCCGACCACGCCCACGAGGAGGACCGCCGCTGCCGCGAGGAGGCCGAGCGGAGGGCACTCGACCGGGCGGCAGGGCTGCGAGTGCCACCCGAGGTGTTCGCGGTGGACGGCGTCGAGTCCGCCGCCGCCGAGCTCGCCCTGATGCTGCGGTGCGCGCCCGCGACGGCCACGAACCGACTCTCGGACGCGCTCACGCTGACCGGGCGGTTCCCTGCGACGGTGTCCGCGTTGCACACCGGGCGGATCACGCTCTCCAAGGCCCGCACCATCGCCGAGCAGACCGAGCAGCTCTCCGACGCCCACGCCGCCGCGGTCGAAGCGCGGGTGCTGACCCGGGCGGGCAACCAGACGACGGGGCAACTGCGGCAGTCCGTGCGCCGTGCGGTCACCCGGATGGACCCCGCCGCGGTGCGGCGGCGCCACCAGGCTGCCAGGGCGGACCGGGGGGTGCGGTTCTGGGACCTGCCCGACGGGATGGCGACCGTGTCGGCCTGCCTGCCCGCAGCCGAGGCGCTGGGTGTGTACGGGGTGCTCGACGAGTGCGCTCGTCGCAGCGCTGACACGTGCGGCGCAGGCAACGACGCGACGGACGGCGCCGCGACCGACGGGTGCACGGCAGCCGCGGGCAGGCGCACTCTCGCGGCCCGCCGCGCCGACGCGCTGGTGGACCTCGTATGCGGGATCGCCGGGTACACGAGCGAAGGCACGCGGTGTGCCGAGCGGACCCTGTCCGGCGCCGCTCGCGGCCGTGCTCGCAGCCGCCGGTCGCGGGTGCAAGTGCAGGTCCGGGTGACCGTGCCGTTCAGCACCCTCTTCGGAATCGACGACCAGCCCGGCGAGCTCGCCGGTTACGGCCCGATCACCGCCGACCAGGCGCGCGAACTGGCGGCGGAGGGTACGTGGCGGCGCATTCTGACCGATCCCGCCACGGGCGCCCCCACCGACATCGGCACCACGGCTTACCGACCGCCGCGGTCGCTGCGCGAGTACGTGGTGACGCGGAGCCCGGAGTGCGGCTTCCCCCCGTGCGGCGCGGCCGCACACCGTGGTGATCTCGACCACCGGATCCCCTACGACGCCGCCGCGGGCACCGGGCCGACCTGCGAGCACAACCTCGACCCCTACTGCCAGTGCCACCACCAGCTCAAGCACGCCCCGGGGTGGAGCGTCGAACGCGGCCCGGGCGGCGGCATCGTGTGGACGAGTCCGAGCGGGCATCAGTGGAGCTGGGAGCCGCCGCCCGTGGCTGAGCCGGTGACACCGCCCCCGCCAGGTGATCCCGACGAACCACCGCCATTCTGATCGATCGGACCGCCGAGAGCGAGGCGAGCCTCTCCTCAGCGAGGCTGTCCTGAGAATGGGGTACCCGGTGCACGCTGTACCGGGTACCCCTGGAGGAGGCGCGGTGGACGCAGTCAGTGAGATCGGGCACCAGCACCAGGACGTGTCGGGCGGTTGGCTGCGCCCCGCGGTCTTCGGCGCGATGGACGGACTGGTCACCAACATCGCGCTCGTCGCGGGCGTCGGCGGTGGCGGCGCAAGCGACGACATCATCGTGCTCACCGGGATGGCCGGGCTGGTCGCGGGCGCGTTCTCGATGGCGCTCGGCGAGTACGCGTCGGTGGAGACGCAGAACGACTCGGTGCGCGCCGAGGTCCGGGTGGAGCGCGACGAGCTGCGCCGCAACCCGTCGGGTGAGCGCGCGGAGCTGGTCGAGTCATTCGTCGACCTCGGGCTGAGCCGGCCGACCGCCGAGCGGGTGGCCGGCGAGGTGCACGCCGACCCGGCGCTCGCGGTGAAGGTGCACATGACGCAGGAACTCGGCGTGGACCCCGACGATCAGCCCTCGCCGTGGGTCGCGGGCGGATCGTCGTTTCTCTGCTTCGCGGTCGGCGCGCTCATGCCGCTGCTGCCGTTCGTCCTCGGCTTCGGATCGCTGCTGCTCGGGCTTGGTTTCGGCACCGTGGGCCTGTTCGTGGCCGGCGCGGTGGCGGCCCGGTTCACCACCCGCCCGTGGTGGCTCGGCGGGCTGCGCCAGGTCGGCTTCGGAGCCATCGCCGCGGTCGCGACGTTCCTGGTGGGGTGGCTGATCGGGGTCGGCGTCTCGTAGCGCTCACGCGTCGGGTTGCCGCGGCCGCCCAGCGATGCGCCGACCGGTCGGCACCTCAGGCCCCTCGTCGAGACACCCGCCCTCGGCTGCGATCTGCGCGGCGGTGTGCTCGTCGCGCCGCGGCAGGGACTCCGGGGCGCGGAACCACACCACCGCCGCGACGAGGGCGATGGCACCGGTGAGGGTGAACGCCGCCGAGTAGCTCAGTCGGTCGGCGAGAAGCCCGGCGGCGAGGGGTCCGACGATCGCGCCGATGTCCGCGGCCATCTGGTAGCCGGCGAGCACCGGGCCGCCCCGGCCCCGCGAGCCGATGACGTCGGCTACCGCGGCGCCCTGGGCCGGGGTGAGCATCCCCGTGCCGAGCCCGGCGATGAGCGTCGCGGCGAGGAAGGCGGACACCCCGGTGGTATAGCCGACCCAGACGGTGGAACCGCCGGCGACGAGCAGCCCGACGACCATCGGCGGGCGGCGGCCGATCGTGTCCGCGAGGCGCCCTGACACCAGGAGCGTCGCGACGTTGCCCGCGGCGAACACCGACAGCGCGATTCCGGCGAACGCGGCCTCGCGATCCAGGGCCTCGACGACGAACAGCGGTACCAGGGACACCCGCACGCCGAACACGGCCCAGCCGTTGACGAAGCTCGACAGCAGCGACGCCCGGTAGGTCGGGTCGCGCAGCGCCTGCCGCACGGTCATCGGCGCGACGTCGCTCACGGCCTCGGGGTCGGCGAGCGTGGAACGGCGCAGGAACAGCCAACCCACGAATGCCGCGACGAACAGCGCGGCGCCGTACACGATGAACGGGGCGCGGGGCGAGAGCCCGACGAGCCCGCCGCCCACGAGCGGCCCGGTGACGTTGCCGAGCAGGAAGCTCGTGGCCCACAGGCCGGTGGAACGGCCGCGCAGCGGGGGTGGGGTCATCCGGACGAGCAGCGCGAGCGCCGACACGGTGAACATCGTGGAGCCGATCCCACCGAGGGAGCGGAACAGCAGGAGCTGCCAGTACGACGCGGCGAACGCGCACGCCACGGTCGACAGCCCGACGATCGTGATGCCGCTGACGTAGACCCAGCGCTCGCCGAGGCGGGTGACCAGGCGCCCGCTGGCCGGGGCGAACAGCAGCCGGGTCAGCGCGAAGGCGCTCACCACCGCGGACACCGCGAGGACGCTCACATCGAAGCTGCGGGCGAAGGTGGGCAGGGCGGGGGCGAGGATCCCGAACCCGATGGCGATCACGAAGCTGACGGCCACCAGGACCCACACCTCGCGGGGCAGCTGCGGCTGCGGTGGGCTCGCGGACACCGCGCGCTGTCCGCGTCGCACCAGCCGCCTCCCCAGCTTGCAGTTCCTTAGCCGACCTAACGGTACTCCTGCCCCCAGGGACGCCGACCAGCTCGAGGGTGCCGCTCGTCACCAACTGCGCGGCGGCGGGGTCGAGCGCGACGACGGTCGGCAGCGCGGCCCCAGACGGTGGCAACGGTCTTGCTCGCCCGACGACCATGTGAGGACGAGGGGACCCGCCGCGCCGCCCGGTCGGGACCGTCGTGCATCATTCCGCCCGTGACGGACTGGTCCTCGCGCGGCGCCGCCACCCTCGCCGTGATGGCCGCGCTGGCGGCGCCGGTCCTCGCTGCCCCGTCCGCTGCCGCCGGCGGGGAACGGCTCACCCACGAGGATGCCGTCGACCGGCTCGACGAGGCGGGCATCCCGTGGAGCTCGACCGGCGGGTGCAGCGACCGCGCCGATCCGGAATGCACGTCGTTCGAGGACATCTTCTCCGGCACGATCGACGGCGTGGTCACGCTGCAGGGCGCCAGCGGGTGCGGGCTGCGCGTCACCGGCGGCACCGAGGCGGGCCACCTGCCCGGCCCGTACAGCCACGAGGCGGGCTACAAGGTCGACATCGCGCTCGGTGACTGCGTCGGCGACTACATCCGGTCGACCTTCATCGCGGTGCCGCCCCCCGAGTTCGGCATCGAAGCCTACCGCTCACCCGCCGGCAACGAGTACGTGCTCGAGAGCGACCACTGGGACATCGTCTACTTCTGACGGTCGGCGCCCGGCCGGAACTCCCACAACCCGCGCAGCGCAGGGACCACCGCGTACGGCCACCAGACCGCGGCGTACGGCACGCCATTCAGCGCGGCCGCGTAGAGCAACGCAGAGAGGACCACGGCGGCCAGCACGCCGATGGTGCGTCCTCCGAGGCGCAGGATCCCACCGAGCACGACAGCCACGACCCCGCCGATCAGCAGGAACACCCCGTTGACGACCCAGGGCGGACCGCCTACCGCCCCGAACGGGGGAACGCTGTGGTAATGCAGCAACACGAGGGCGCCCCACACCGACACGGCGACGCCGGTGCCCCACAGCGGTGAGCGCCTGCCGCCGGCCGCCGCCGCGGCGAGGAAGGCGAGCCCGGACAGCAGCGGGACGGTGAAGAAGCCGTCCAGCGGCCGGTCTCGGCCCAGCGCCACCGGGGAGGCGAGCACGAGCACGACCGCCGCGCCGCCGAGCAGGACGAGACCGGACCGGCGCGCTGGGCTCATGGCGCCATCATCCAGAACGCGACGGAGCCTCCCGGCACCAGGTGCCGGGAGGCTCCGTCGTGTCCTGCGGTGGAGGTGCCGGGAATCGAACCCGGGTCCTCCGTCGCCTCGTCAGGGCTTCTCCGTGCGCAGTCCGCTGTGCCTCTACTCGGATCCACCGGTCCCGCGGACAAGCCGGTGTGACGATCCCAGTCGCTGTGAGGTGTCCTAGCAGGCCCCGCGACCGGGCCTGCTAGTGAAGTCCCCTAGCTGATGCCGGGGTCCGGGGCGGGGACGCCCCCGGTCCGACAGAGTCGCTCCTCGCTCAGGCGGCGAGGGCGAACTCGCGCTGACTGGAGTCGGCGCTTGTTGATGTGCGATGACGCTTACGGTGGTCTCTCGCCTGCACCGGCACGCTTCCCACTGACTCAACGTCCGGAGTCGAAACCGTTCACCCCCTCGTCGGGCCGGACAACCCGACCAGCATAACGCCGAGGACCGACCGGATCATCCCCGATCGCGGGAGCGGGCCGGCGCGGCTATTCCGTGCGGTCGTGGGGCTCGCGGGACCGCACCTCCGGCATGCTGTCCCGCGCCGGTGCGGCGGTCCCGTTTCCGGTGCGGTGCGGCGACCCGGGGTCCGGGTCGAGCCGGTCGGCGTGCTCCCACTGCTCCTGTGCAGCCTCGCGGTCCCGTGCGGCGCGGGCGCCCTCCTCCCGGGCGATGGCCTGCTCCCGGTTGGCCCGGCCGATGCGCTCCTGGGCCTCGGCCTCACGACGGTCAGCCTGTGCCCCGCGCACCTCGGCCTCCTGCCGGTGCTCGACTGCTTCCTCGCGCCGGCTCTCCCGCTGACGACGCCGCGCCCGCTGGCTCAGCACCACGAGCAGCACGATGCCCAGCAGCACGAGGAGAGCGACCACGATGATGATGGCGGTATCCATGACGACAACCTCCTGGCTAGCTTCCGTACCCAAGGTTTCCCGAATGGGTGATATCTTAACCACCATATGACGCTGCGTGCCCAATCGGACTACTGAGCGGGGATCAGGAGCCCCGAAGGGGTGTCGTGCAGCACGGCACGGAGGAAGTCGACGCCCAGCCGGTCGTCCGCAGCGGCCCACGAGGCGATGGCTCGCAGTTGCGTGGCGTAGTCGTACGGGATGTTGGGGGAAGGCGGGCTGATCAGCGGATCGCTGCGAGTCACTCCATGCCCTTGGCGCGGCGGCCGAGCGCCCGCGCGACCTCGCGGTCGGCGTCCCGCTTCGCCAGGTCCTGCCGTTTGTCGTAGGCCTTCTTGCCGCGGCCGAGCGCGAGCTCCACCTTCACCTTGCCGTCGGCGAAATACATCGAGAGTGGCACCAGCGCGAGCCCGCTCTCCCGGCTCTTGCCGATCAGCCGCTCGATCTCGTGGCGGTGCAGCAACAGCTTGCGCGTGCGGCGCGGCTCGTGGTTGGTCCAGCTGGCCTCGGTGTACTCGGGGATGTGCACGCCCCGCAGGTGGACCTCACCGTCGTCGACCGTGGCGAACCCGTCGGTGAGCGACGCGCGGCCGGCGCGCAACGACTTCACCTCGGTCCCGGTGAGCACGATGCCCGCCTCCAGGACGTCCACGATCGAGTAGTCGTGGCGTGCCCGGCGGTTGGACACGATGACCTTGCGCCCGCGTTCCTTCATGGTCCTCCCAGGGTATCCGCGGACACGTCACGCGGTGCCGCGGACGCACCACGCTCTGGCGGTGAGCGGGAACGCTCCGGCCGGGCGGTCCAGCCGCCGCCACACGTCGTCGCGCACCGCGCTCCGGTCGGCCGCGGTGAGCTCCGCCCAGTACGCGCCGGGCGGTCCGTCGGGCGCCACGAGAGGCTCCCACAGGTCGTCGAAGTCGGTGTAGTCCGCGCGGGCCGTGAGCTCCCCGATCCCGACGGACCGCAGCCCCGCACTCTCGAACAGCGCGCGCAACGCGGGCGGCGTCGAGGCCGGCTTGTCTGCCGGGTCCCACGCGCGCGCCGACGGGTCACGCGCCACCGCGGCGTCCCAGAATGCCCGCACCACCCGCATGCCGTCCGCGAAGTCCCAGCTGCAGGCCGCGACCGTCCCGCCCGTCCTCGCGACCCGCCGCATCTCCCCCACACCGGCGGCGGGATCGGCCAGCAGCGCGACGACGAGCTGCGCGACGACCACGTCGAACGCACCGGCAGGGAACGGCAGCGCCTCGGCGGCGGCATCCCGCACGTCGACGCCGGGCAGCCGCCCACGGCAGGTGGTGACGTCCTCCGGTGCGGTATCGACCGCCGTCACGTGCTCCGGACCGAGCCGGGCGGCCAGCTGCGCGGTCAGCGCCCCGGGCCCGCAGCCGACGTCGAGCGCGCGTGATCCCAAGGGAATCGAGCAGGGTGCGACGTCGACGAACTCGAGGAACGCCACCGCCAGGCTGGTGCTGTAGCGGCCGATACGTCCCTCGTACCCCACCCCCACGCGGGTCAGGTCCGCACGTAGAGCCGCAGCGTGGCGTAGCCGGTCACCACCGCGATCAGGGCGCCGACGAGCAGCAGGATCGGCGAGATCAGCGCGATGTCGGAGAACTCGATGCGCGGCACGATGCCCGAGGCGAACACGTCTGCCAGCACGCGGTCGAGGAACGCGGTCTTCGCCAGCAGCAGCCCGGTGATCGCCAGCAGGCTACCGGCGACGCCGGCGACCACCGCCTCGATGAGGAACGGGAGCTGGGTGTACCAGCGGGTGGCGCCGACCAGCCGCATGATGCCGACCTCGGTGCGCCGCGTGAACGCGGACACCTGGATGGTGTTGGAGATCAGCAGGAGCGCGGCGAGCGCCTGCACCAGTGCCACCGCGAACGTCGCGTTGCGCAGCCCGGAGAGCAGCTCGAACAGCCGGTCGAGGTAGGCGCCCTGGTCGGCGATGCGGTCGATGCCGGGCCGCCCGGTGAACTCCTGCGTGATCACCCCGAACCGCTGCGGATCGGTGAGCTGCACCCGGAACGATGCGGGCAGCGCCTCCGGTCGCGCCAGCTCCCGCAGCTCAGGCTGCGCTTCGAAGATCTCCTGGAACCGCGCGAAGGCCTGCTCGCGGTTCTCGTAGGCCACCGACTCGACTCCGCTCGCGGCCTCCAGCCCGGCACGGAGCTCGGTGCAGGGACTGCCCGTGCATCCGGGGTCGTTGGCGCTGATGTCCTCGGTGAGGAAGACGGCGACCTCGACCCGGTCGTAGTAGAGGTCCTGCATCCGGTCGATGGTCCGGACGACGAGCAGGCCGCCGCCGAGCAGCCCGAGCGAGATCGCGGTGGTGATCACCATCGCGACGGTCATCGTCACGTTGCGGCGCAGGCCGGTGAGGACCTCGCTGAAGACGAAGCTCGCGCGCATCAGCGGCCCATGCCGTAGACGCCGCGGCTGTCGTCCCGGACGATCTGCCCGTTGTTCAGCTCGACGACCCTGCGGCGCATCGAGTCGACGATCGAGTGGTCGTGGGTGGCCATCACCACGGTCGTGCCGGTGCGGTTGATCCGCTCCAGCAGCAGCATGAGGTCCTGGCTGATGTCGGGATCGAGGTTGCCGGTGGGCTCGTCGGCCAGCAGCAGCAGCGGCCGGTTGACGAACGCGCGGGCGATCGCCACGCGCTGCTGCTCCCCACCGGAGAGCTCGTAGGGCATCCGGTCACCCTTGCCGCCCAGCCCGACCATGTCGAGAACCTCGGGCACCACCTTGCGGATGGTGTGGCGTGGCTTGCCGATCACTTCGAGCGCGAACGCGACATTCTCCGCCACCGTCTTGCCGTTGAGGAGCCGGAAGTCCTGGAACACGCAGCCGACGCGCTGGCGCAGCTGGGGCACCCGGCGCCGCGACAGCTTCCCGACGTTCCACTCGGCGACGTAGACGGATCCGCGGGTCGGGACGTCCTCGCGCAGCAGCAGCCGCAGGAACGTCGACTTGCCGGAACCGGACGGCCCGATGAGGAACACGAACTCACCCTTGTCGATCTCGACCGAGATGTCGTCCAGCGCAGGCCGGGTCGAGGTCTTATAGGACTTGCTGACACGCTCGAGCCGGATCACGAGCGGCGAGTCTACCCATGCACCGGCGCCCACAGCCGCAGCCGAGACCCGGGCGCGCCTCGCGGAGCCCGCGTCAACCCGTGGGCGCGGCCTCCTGCTGCCGCCGCCAGCGGATGCCGGACTCGAGGAAACCGTCGATGTCGCCGTCGAGCACCGCGGCCGGATTGCCGACCTCGTACTCGGTTCGCAGGTCCTTCACCATCTGGTACGGGTGCAGCACGTAGGAGCGCATCTGGTTGCCCCATGAGCTGCCCTCGCCCTTGAGCGCGTCCATCTCGGCCTGGCGCTCCTGACGCATCCGCTCGAGCAGCCGCGACTGCAGCACCCGCAGCGCCGCGGCGCGGTTCTGAAGCTGGGACTTCTCGTTCTGGCAGGACACGACGATGCCGGTGGGCAGGTGCGTGAGGCGCACGGCCGAGTCCGTGGTGTTCACACTCTGCCCACCGGGGCCCGAGGAGCGGAAGACGTCGACCCGGATGTCGTTCTCCGGGATGTCGACATGGTCCTGCTGCTCGGTCACCGGCAGCACCTCGACCCCGGCGAACGACGTCTGCCTGCGGCCCTGGTTGTCGAACGGCGAGATCCGGACCAGCCGGTGGGTGCCCTGCTCGATCGAGAGGGTGCCGTAGGCGAAGGGCGCCCTGACCGCGAACGTCGCCGACTTCAGCCCCGCCTCCTCCGCGTAGGAGGTGTCGTAGACCTCGGTCGGGTAGCCGTGGCGCTCGGCCCAGCGCAGATACATCCGCAGCAGCATCTCGGCGAAGTCCGCGGCGTCCACCCCGCCGGCCTCGGACCGGATCGTGACCAGGGCGTCGCGCTCGTCGTACTCGCCTGCCAGCAGGGTGCGGATCTCCAGCGACTCGAGCTCCGTGCGGAGCTTCGCGCGCTCGGCGTCGGCCTCCGCGGTGGTGGACCGGTCGTCCTCCGCGGTGGCGAGCTCGTACAGGATCCCGACGTCGTCGAGGCGCAGCCGGAGCCCGGTGATCCGGCGAAGATCACCCTGCCGGTAGGCGAGGCGACTGTTGACGTGCTGCGCGTGCTCGGGGTCGTCCCACAGGTCCGCCCGAGATGCCTGCTGCTCGAGCTCGGCGACCTCCGCGCGGAGCTGCTCGACGTCCATCACCGCCTCGATGCCGGACAGCACGGCGTCGAGGTCCTTCAGGTCGGCAGCGGCATCGGGAGTCACATCGACCCAGCGTAGTCCGTCGACGGGGCGCGGCTCACCGCTCGGGGATCGCGTCCAGCAGCTTGATGACCGCCCGCAGGTGCCCGACGGTGAACTCGGCGACGGCCTTCGCGTACGGATCGTCTGCCGCGCGCACCGAGGCCCTGGCCTCGACGAGCTGTGCCGCGTACGCCTGCCGAGCCCCGTTCACCAGCGTCGCGCGCTGCTTCGGGGTCAGCGCGCCGGCGTGCGCGAGGCGCAGAATCAGCGGGCTGCGGAGGTGGTCGGCACCCGGCGCGGAGTTCAGCCATGCCTTGAAGGCCCGCTTGCCTACGGCGGTGATCGCGTACTGCTGGCTGGACCGCGGCCCCTGCTTGCCGAGCCGGAGCAGGCCGGCCTCGGCAAGCACCGGCAGCTCCCGGTACACCTGGCTGCGGGTGACGCTGAAGAAGGACCCGAAGCGCTCCCCCGCCGCGGCGACCAGCTGCCCACCCGTCATCGGGCCCTCGTGCAGGAGGCCCAGCAGCGCGGCGGAGGTGGCGTTCACGGGGGTCATCGACCCACCGTCCCACGGTCGCCCCCTCGGCGTCCACAGTGGTCATCGACCGCGTCCACAGTGCTGCCATGAAGCTCACCGGGATGGCGCAGCAAGGGGCCGTCCGGACCGTGGTTTCCTACCGGGGTCACACGTCGCCCGGCTAGTGTGCGCAGCGGCACGCTGTGTGGTGAGCCAACCCTGCGGGGCGGACCCACCCGCATGGGAGAGGAGCGGACGGTGACGGGGTTCCTCCTGCGACGCCTGGCCAACTACGTGGTGTTGTGCCTGGTCGCGACATTCATGGCGTTCAGCCTGGCGTCCCTCACCTTCAACCCGCTGGACAAGCTGCAGGGCCGCAGCCCGGCTCCCCCCGCCGCGGTGATCGAGGCGAAGCGCGCCGAGCTGCGGCTCGACGACCCGATCCCCGCCCGGTTCGCCGCGTGGGCGGGCGGCGCCGCGCAGGGCGACTTCGGCCGGACGGTGACCAACCAGTCGATCACCGACCAGCTGTGGCGGCGGATCGGGGTGAGCCTGCGGCTGTTCCTGCTCGGCACGACGCTCGGGATCACGGTGGGCGTCATCGTCGGGGTCGCCGGGGCGATCCGGCAGTACAAGTTCAGCGACTACGCCGCCACGCTTTCGTCTTTCGTCATCCTGTCCACCCCGGTCTTCCTGATCGGTACGCTCCTCAAGTTCGGTGCCCTGCAGATCAACCAGGTGACGGCGGAACCGATCCTGTACTTCACCGGCGAGTTCAGCCCCGGCTTCCAGGGCACCTGGTCCGCGGCGCTTCTCGACCGCCTGCAGCACCTCGTGTTGCCGACGCTCGCCGTCGCACTCGGCCAGATCGCGATCTACAGCCGCTACCAGCGCAGCGCGATGCTCGACGTCCTGGGCAGCGACTTCCTCCGCACCGCGCAGGCCAAGGGTCTCACCCGCCGCAAGGCGTTGTTCACACACGGGTTGCGCACCGCGCTGATCCCCATGGCGACGCTGTTCGCGTTCGGGTTCGGCCTGCTCATCACGGGCGGGGTGTTCACGGAGCGGATCTTCGCCTGGTACGGCATGGGCGACTGGTTCGTGTACGGCATCGAGCAGCAGGACACGAACATCGTCGCGACGGTGACACTGTTCGTCGCCGTGCTCGTGCTGGTATCGGGGTGGCTGTCCGACGTCCTCTACGTCGCGCTCGACCCGCGGGTCCGGATCTAGGGAGGCAGCGATGTCCGTCTCGGCCACCCGCCCCACCGACGGCCGGCCCGACGACCCAGGTGCGGCCATCGACCCGCCCGTCGACACCGAGCCGCCGCCGCTGAGCCACGGCAGGCTCGTGTTGCGCCGCTTCGTCCGCAAGCGCCTCGCGCTGGCCGGCCTCGCCACGATTGTGCTGCTCTACGCGATGGCGTTTCTCAGCCCGCTGTTCGCGCCGTGGGACTACATCGAGCAGGACTACACCGCGTTCCTCGAACCGCCGTCGCTGAGCCACTGGTTCGGCACGACCCAGATCGGGGGCGACGTGTTCGCGCAGACGATGCGCGGGCTACAGAAGTCGCTGACCATCGGCCTTCTGGTCGGGGTCATCTCGACGCTGCTCGCGGCCACCGTCGGCGCCACGGCGGGGTACTTCGGCGGCTGGGTCGACCGCAGCCTCATGTGGGTCGTCGACCTGCTGCTCGTCCTCCCCTCGTTCCTCGTCGTCGCGATCCTCAGCCCCACGTTCCGCGAATCGTGGTTGCTGCTCGTCGTCCTCCTCGCCGCGTTCGGCTGGATGATCACCGCGCGGATCGTCCGGGGCATGACGCTGTCACTGCGCGAGCGCGAGTTCGTCAAGGCCGCCCGGTTCATGGGCGTGCCCCCCTGGAGGATCATCTCGCGGCACATCGTGCCGAACATGGCCTCCATCCTGATCATCGACACGACGATCGCAGTGGGGCTCGCGATCCTCGCCGAGACCGGGTTGAGTTACTTCGGCTTCGGTGTCCAGCCGCCCGACGTCTCCCTCGGCACCCTGATCGCCGACGGCAGCCGGTCGGCGCTGACGTTCCCGTGGTTGTTCCTCTTCGCAGGCGGGCTGCTCGTCCTCGCCGTGCTGGCGATCAACTTCGTCGGCGACGGACTGCGCGACGCGCTCGACCCGAACTCGCAGGGTCGGGGCTCGGACGAGGTCGACGAAGTGCGGGTGCCGACGGCATGAGCGCCGTCGAGGAGTCCTTGACCGGGGGTGCCGCGGAACCCGGCGAACCCGTGCTGCAGGTCGACGACCTGGCGGTGTCGTTCCCCAGCGAGGCCGGCCGCGTCCGGGCGGTGCGCGGGCTGAGCTACGACATCGCGCCGGGCGAGGTGCTCGGGATCGTCGGCGAGTCCGGCTCCGGGAAGTCGGTGTCGTCCCTCGCCGTGATGGGCCTGCTGCCCCCGCAGGCCCGGGTCAGCGGCTCTATCCGGTTTCAGGGCGAGGAGATGATCGGGCGCTCCGACTCCTCGCTGTCCCGGATCCGCGGCCGCCGGATCTCGATGATCTTCCAGGACCCGCTGTCGGCCCTCACGCCCGTCTACCCGGTCGGGGACCAGGTGGCCGAGGCGCTGCGCATCCACGCGAAGGGCATGTCCCGCGCGGCCGCCGCGACCCGCGCCGCCGAGCTGCTCGACCTGGTCGGCATCCCCAACGCCCGGGCGCGGGCCGCGTCCTTCCCGCACGAGTTCTCCGGGGGGATGCGCCAGCGCGTGGTGATCGCGATGGCCATCGCGAACGACCCGGACCTGATCATCGCCGACGAGCCGACCACCGCGCTGGACGTGACCGTGCAGGCGCAGGTGCTCGAGGTCCTCGCCACCGCGCGCGAGGTCACC
>Ga0136614_10001386_pt1 | contig 14196 bp, 15 predicted proteins | sample AntDrymUQ2792106_2_FD_106643 | JGI IMG/M metagenome (GOLD analysis project Ga0136614, IMG submission 106643) | Polar desert sand microbial communities from Dry Valleys, Antarctica - metaG UQ279 (21.06) | ecosystem: Environmental > Terrestrial > Soil > Desert | place: Antarctica: Dry Valley...
CCACCGCTCTGCTTCTTTCGCAGGGCAAGCTCGTAATTCCAGCGCGAATCCGAGTCTGCAACCGCCACTTCGAGTATTTGTTTGTAGCGATAGAGAGCGCTGTCGAGCGGCACATCCGCGGAATCCCTGGCGGCCAATCCCTGTTTCAGGTAGTCGAGCCCGAGGTTGAAGCGCGCGTGATGCCTTACCTCGCCGTCCTTCGAGTCGGAAGCGCGCGTAAGTGGCGGGATCGCTTCCGCCAGCGAGTCGTGCCGAAGGAGGGTAGTGCCCATGTTGTAGTACGCGACTCCGGCTTTGTCGCGCTCGGTGCCCCGGCACCCGGCGATGACGAGAAGCGATGCCGCGGTGGTCGCCGCGGCGGCGATCGCTCTTCGCCGCCTGCGTCGGGTCTGCGAGAAGGTGTCGAGTGCCAGGAGAACGAGCGCGCCCAGCAGAAACCACTGGAATCGAGCCGCGAGATCCTCGCCGGAAACGAGTGAACGGGGTCGCGCGCGGAGATTGTCGAGCGCGAGCCGGACTTTTCCCGCCCTGTTCTGATCGCGCGCGTCGATAAAAGTCCCTCGCGCCTCCTCCGCGATGGCGCGGAGGAGGTCGGGCTGGTAACGGGTCACGACAACCGCTCCGTTTTCGTCGCGCTTTGCGGTAACCACGCGGTTCTGCATCACCGGAATCGTCGATCCTGCCGCCGTTCCGAATCCGACCGTGATCACGGCGAGCCCATGCTCTCCCGCCCGTCGCGCCTCACGCAGCACTTCATCGGCGTTGTCGAAGCCTTCTCCGTCGCTCATCAGAACTACGGCCTGATCGGTTTCGGCTTTCCCCATCGCGAGGAGATTCGTCGCCTGGCGGAGGGCGCTGCCAATCGAGCTTCCACCCTGCCCCACGATGCTCGGATCGAAGTTCGTGAGGAACAGATCCAGCGCTCTGTTGTCGACCGTCAGCGGCGTCAGGATGTAGCTCCGGCCGGCGAACGCCAGCAACGCGAAGCGATCTCCGGGAGAGGCATCGCGCAGCCGGTTGATTTCCTGCTTCATGGAGGCGAGGCGGCTGGGCCGCTCGTCAGCAGCGAGCATCGACGTCGATGCATCGAGCGCGAGGACTACGTCGACCCCTTCCTGCTTCACTACCGTTTGCTCGACGCCCCAGCGCGGCCCGGCGAAGGCAATTCCAAGGAGAAGGCTGGCGAGCGCCGCGCGGAGAACGCGCGTCCACCGACGGTGGGACATGAGCGATGGCGCAAGGCGGGCGATCATGGCGGGAGTCCCGAGCCGCGAGAGGCGTTGCGCTCGCGCCTGGAGTCCGTAGGACACCAGCCAGGAGGTTAGAATGGGCAACACACCGGCGAGCACGAGCGCCCAGGGCCACTGAATGAAGCGCAGATAGTTCATGGCAGCGGCGCCCTCCAGGCCACGATCGCCAGCTCGGCCAGCAGCGCGAGAAGCCCGAGCAACAGCGGCCAGCGGTAAAGCTCGCTGTATCTCACTATCGTCGAGGAGCGCACTGGCGTCCGCTCGAGGCGGTCGATCTGCTCGTAAGTGCTTCGCAGTGCAGCCGCGTCGCGGGCGCGGAAATAGCGGCCGCCAGTCATGCGGGCGATGTTGGAGAGCAGCGCATCGTCGATGCGTACCGGCTGGTACTCGAAGCGCAGACCGCCGTTCGGGTTTCGTCCGACCGGCACCGGCGCCATTCCCACGCTGCCGACACCCACCCCGTAGATCTTGATGCCGTACGCGGCAGCGGCCTTTGCCGCCGTCAACGGGTCAACCGTCCCGCGGTTGTTCACGCCGTCGGTGAGCACGATCATCACCCGCGAGCGGCCGGGCGCATCGCGCAGCCGGTTGGCGGAGGTAGCGATCGCGGTACCGATCGCCGTCCCGTCCTCGAGCTGGCCGGCCTGAAGGTTGGCGACAGCCTGCATAACCACCGGATAGTCCGTCGTGAGCGGAACCTGTGTGAGAGCCTCTCCTGCGAACGCCACTATCCCAATACGGTCCGATGTGCGAAGAGCGACAAATTCCCTGACCTTTTCCTTGGCGACCTCCAGCCTGTTGTTCGGACGGAAATCCATCGCCAGCATCGAGCTGGAGAGGTCGATCGCCAGCACAATGTTGATGCCTTCGCTGGTGCGCGTCTCGGTGCGCGCCCCCGCCCGGGGGCGGGCCAGCGCCAGGATGAGAAAAACGAGAGCCACATTTCTCAGGAGAAATATCGCTTTCGGGATCCAGCTGCCTCGAGCCGGGCCTTCCGCCAGAACAGCCGTGCGCGAGAACACGATCGCATCCTTGCGACGGTGCCTGCGCCAGAGCCACCACGCCGGAAGGAGCAGCAGCAGGTAAAGAGCTTCCGGCGTGTAAAAGTCGAAGAGACCGAACACGCTCACGCCGCGCGCTCCTGCCGGGCCGCCGCGGCTCGCCTGCCGGGCTCGGACTCGGGATTGAGCCGTGCTTCGACGTGATCGACTATCTCCCTTGCCTTCCGTCCGGCCGCCGCCGCTTCCTCGGCGCCGACGTTGCCGCGCGCGAATTTCACGAAATCCGCTCTCTCGAGCAGCGCCGGAAGATCTCTCTCGACACCGTCCCGGGGCTGCATCGCCCGCAGGAGCTCTGATGTCGTGTCGGAGCGGCGCACGCCCGTGACTCGCGCCGCCAGATATTCCCTGGTGACATCGACCATATCCGCGATGTATTCCCGCGCTCCCCCGCTCCCAGGCAGATCGCGCGCTTCGATTTTCCCGAACTCGCGTTGAGCGCGGACCCAGGGATCAATTGGTGGACGCGGGCGGTTGCGATACCGACGCCACGCCCACCAGAGCAGCCCGCCGACGATCGTCGCCAGGGCCAGCGCGATCCACGGCCACCAGTTGAAGACCGGAAGGACGATCAGTGGACGCGCGGGCTTCGGGACTCTCGAGTCCTCGTCGGCGGGGAGGACGGATCGGACGAACACCGATGCCGTGGCGAGCGGGGCGCGCCTCTCCACGCCCTCGTGGCTCACTCTCACGTCGGAGATGCGAAGCGGCTGGGCCCCGATGTCCCACGCCACGAGGCGATACAGCGCCACGGCGGTATCTCCGAGCATCGTCACGGCGCGCGCCCCGCGAAGCTCGATTGGCCTGACTCCATTTTCGCTTGCCGTGTCCGGGCCCTCGGGGAACTCGAACCGCACGCCCTTCGGTGCATGGACCTTGACCAGCAGGTTGAACGGCTGGCCGACAACGACCGTGTCAGGATTGACCGTGAATCCCATTTTGACCGGCAGGTCGGCGCCGGTTTGCGGGAGAGCCGCCTGCAGAAGAAAAACCGCTGCCGCGACCGCGATCACCGCCGCCTCGCCTGTGTTTCGCGTGAGCGGAAGAAGCGGAGCAGCGGCTCCACGACGCCAGCCTCGGTGCGAACCGCGACTTCGTCGATGGCGAGACGTCGGAGGAGGTGCTTCCGCTCCTCGCGCTCCTTCGCAACGCGTGTCGCATAGGAACCGCGTACCGCCGGATGGCTGGTGTCGACCTCGAACGTTTCGCCGGTCTCGGGATCGATCAGCCGCGCGACTCCGATGTCCGGAAGGTCACGCTCGCTCGGATCTTCGACCGTGACGGCGACCACGTCGTGCCGCTGCGCCATCAGCTTGAGGGGGTGGTCGATATCCGCGGAAAGGAAATCGGAGACGATGAAGACGATGGCGTGGTCTTTCAGCATGCGCGCGGTGTAGTCGATCGCCGCCACCAGATCGGTGCCGCGCCCGACCGGCTCGAACGCGAGCAGGTCGCGGATGATGCGCAGCACGTGACGTCTTCCCTTGCGCGGCGGAACGACGTGCTCGATGCGGTCGGTAAAAAGCACGATGCCGACGCGGTCGTTGTTGCGCACCGCAGCCATGGCCAGCACGGCCGCCAGCTCGCTGGCAAGCTCGCTCTTGAAGCGGCGAACGGTTCCGAAGCGCTCGGAGCCGGACAGATCGACGACCAGCATGACGGTGAGCTCGCGCTCCTCGATGAAGCGCTTGACGAACGGCCGTCCCATCCGGGCTGTCACGTTCCAGTCGATCGAGCGCACTTCGTCTCCGTGCTGATACTCGCGCACCTCGGAGAACTCCATTCCCTGCCCCTTGAAGACGGAGCGGTACTCGCCGGTGAAAACGGAGTTGACGAGCCCGCGCGTGCGCAGCTCGATGAGCTTCACCTGCCGGAGAATCTCGGGCGGCACCCCCATCGGTTTTTCGGGAGTGCGCGGCGGCGCCGGTTTTCCGCGCTCCCTGCGGAGCCGCCACTTGCCGATCACGGGGCCGGGATCGCCGTCAGTATGCGCGCTACGATCTCATCGCTCGTCACCTCCTCGGCCTCGGCCTCGTAGGTGCGGAGCACTCGGTGGCGGAGCACGTCCGGAGCGATCGCCTTGACATCCTCCGGAGTGACGAAGGCGCGACCCCTGAGGAAAGCGTGGGCGCGCGAGGCCTGAGCCAGTGAGAGCGTCGCGCGTGGGCTCGCCCCGAACTCGATGAGCGGCTTCAGCTCCCCGAGCCCCGCCTCTTCCGGATTTCGCGTCGAATGCACGATCTCGACGATGTAATCGACGACCCGATCGTCCATGTACAGCTCGGCGATATAGCGGCGAGTGGCGAGGATGGCCGCTGGTGTGGCGACCCGCTGCACTTCGATCGGCTCCGTCCCCGCCATCCGGCGAAGAATTTCCTTCTCCTCATCGCGCGACGGATAGCCGACGTGCAGCTTCATCATGAAACGGTCGACCTGCGCTTCAGGCAGAGGGTATGTCCCTTCCTGCTCGATCGGGTTCTGCGTCGCCAGCACGAGAAACGGCTCTTCCAGAACGTGCGTCGTTCCGCCGATCGTCACCTGCTTCTCCTGCATTGCCTCGAGCAGCGCCGCCTGGACCTTGGCCGGAGCGCGGTTGATCTCGTCGGCGAGAATGACGTTCGCGAAGATCGGCCCTTTCTTGACCGAGAACTTTCCATTGGACTGGTCGTAGATCTGAGTCCCGACGACGTCGGCGGGAAGAAGGTCCGGAGTGAACTGGATGCGGCTGAACGTCGTGTTGATCGTCTCGGCCAGCGTGCGAACGGTCAGCGTCTTCGCGAGTCCGGGAACTCCTTCGAGCAGGACGTGTCCACCGGTGAGCAGGCTTATCAGCAGCCGCTCCACCATGTAGTCCTGACCGACGATGCGCCGGCCGACCTGTCGCACGACTTCCTGCACCATCGACGCGTCAGCGGCTGCTGCGGCCTGTACGTTCACGCCTTGCTCCTCTCTTAGAGTTCGTGTTCGTTGATTGTTTCCTGCCGCCCTTGCCGATGGCGCTGATGATTTCCCGCTCCCGCATCGTCAGCGGCCGCGTCTGGCCGGGCCCGAGCGAGCCGAGCTTGACCGGGCCGAACCGTGTCCGGACCAATCGCTCGACGCCCAACCCCAGCGCTTCGCAGAGGCGCCGCACTTCCCGGTTCCGGCCTTCAGCGATGGTGAGCTCCAGCCGCCACAGTCCCCGTGCCAGCCTCGAAGCGGAAACATCGCGCGGCACGACCAGCCCATCTTCCAGCTCTACACCTTCCTTCGCCGCGCGTGCCGCCTCCCCGCCGTTCCCGCGCACGGTCGCCACGTAAGTCCTGTCGATCTCGCTCGAGGGGTGGGTTAGAGTGTGCGCGGCATCGCCATCGGTGGTAAGCAGCAGCACGCCCTCGGTCATGTAATCGAGTCGGCCGACGTAAGTCAGGCCCGGCGATGGTGGAACGATGTCGAAGACGGTGCGGCGGCCGGCGGGATCCGACCGCGTAGTGAGTACTCCACCGGGTTTGTTCAGCACGATCCAGCGGATCGGTGCCGGCGCGCCGACATCCTGTCCGTCGACGGTGATCCGGTCAGTCAATGGATCGACGCTCTGGCCGGTCTCAGCGACTTTTCCGTTCACGCGAACCCGGCCTGCGGCCACCAGGTCCTCCGCGGACCGCCGCGAAGCGATGCCAGCGCGCGCGAGGGCGCGCTGAATCCGCATGAGTTCCGCCATCAGTCTGCCCGGACCGGCCCCTCGCCGTTCTCCTTGATGGCCGTGACAGTCTCGGGGGGCGCCGGACGGATCGCGCGGAGAGCGATGGCCAGCTCGTCCGCCCGCGGAAGCTCCTCGAGGTGGCGGAGCGCAAACTGCTCGAGGAAGATGGGCGTGGTGCCATAAAGAAGTGGACGGCCGATGCTTTCGCCGCGTCCGACCACGTCGATGAGACCCCGCTCGTGCAGCGATTTGAGAATCGCGCCGGCACCTACACCTCGGATCTCCTCGATCTCCCCCCGCTCGATCGGCTGGCGATAGGCAATGATCGCAAGCGTCTCGAGTGCGGCCGCCGATAGTCTCTGAGGCCTGCGCGCCAGCTGCGCACGCTCGATGGCTTCCGTGTACTCCGGGCGCGTCAGGATCTGCCATCCACCTCCGACCTCGACCAGCTCCACCCCGTGTCCATCCTCGTCGTAATGGGCGCGCAGCTCGGCGAGCGCCTCATCCAGCGTTGTTTCACCGTCCTCGCCGTGTGCCGCAACGGCGCGGAGGTCGGCGGCCGAAACAGGTGACGCGCTCGCGAAGAGCGCGGCCTCAAGCAGCTTCGCTAACGATGTCACGGATGATGTCGAAAGCGGCGAACGCGCGTGCCTGATCGAGGCGGAGCTCGCCGCGCCTGGCGAGCTCCAGCAGCGCCAGCAGAAGGGAGAGAATTTCCCACGGCTCCGCGTCCCTCGGCAGCACATCCTTCCATTGCGCGCGCGCGCGGATCGCCATCAGCGCTCGCACGATTCCCATTGCGCCATCCACATCGAGGGCGCGCGGCACGACATCGTGTATGTGCGGCTTTTTCGAGAGCCTGAGGACCCGGTCGACCGCACCGAGGAGCTCCGGCAGTGAGATTCTGAGTGGACCGCTCGCGGGGAGTGCCTCACCCTGCTGCGCATACGCGCGGGCGAAGCGGCTGCGCCGGTCCTCGCTGCGACGCTCGAGCACGTCTACAACTTCTCGCACCTGCTGGTATTCGAGAAGTCTCCTCACGAGCTCCGCCCTGGGATCGTCCCACACATCTTCGCCTTCGCGCCGCGGCAGGAGCATCTGCGCCTTGATGCGGACCAGGCGCGCCGCCATCTCCAGATACTCCGCCGCTTCGTCGAGCTCGAGCGTCGAGATGCGGGCCAGAAACTGTTCGGCGATCCTCGCGATCGGAATGTCGTAGATGTCGATCTGCTCGTCGCGGATCAGCGACAGCAGCAGATCGAGCGGCCCGGAAAATTCGGCGAGGTCGACCAGGAACGCTTCCGGGGGCTGTTCCGCCCTCACCAGGGTTACATCGTCCATTGGCTGGGCAGGATGAATGGGAATACAGCTCGGGTCGCGAGCCGGTCGAGCATGAAAACCGGCGTGAACCAGATATTGAGGACAGGCCCGCCGAAAGCGATGAGAAGGAATAGTATCAGCAGTCCCTGGGCGCCGAGCCGCTGGTAGTTCAATGCCCAGGCGGGAGGCAGCAGATACTTGAAGACGTGTGAGCCGTCGAGAGGCGGGATCGGAATGAGATTGAACGCGGCGAGAGCGAAGTTTATGAGTATTCCGTAAACCAGCATCCGCTGAAGGAGCGCTCCGGTGTCAGTCAGGACCGGCATCGCGCTCCCCATCACACCAACGAGCATGATGAGCGGAATACATATGATCGCGATGAGGACGTTCGTCGTCACGCCGGCGAGAGACACGATGATGTCGCCGCGCTTGAAGTTCCTGTAATTCCTCGGAACCACCGGAACGGGTTTGGCTCCGCCGAACGCGATCCCGGTCGTGAAATACGTGATCATCGGCAGCAGGATCGTCATGAACGGGTCAATGTGCGGGAGCGGATTCCAGGTCAGGCGGCCGAGCGAATACGCCGTCGTATCACCCTGGCGGAGCGCGGCATAGCCGTGGGCGTACTCGTGGGCGACGACGGAGAACAGCAGCACTGGGGCGATGAGGATGAAGTTCTGGAACTTGTCCAAGATCTCTCTGGTTGCGGGTGTCCCGAAGGCGCCCTGAAGTTAGCATTCCGGACCATCTCTCGGCAGTCTTTTGCCAATCCCGTAAATTCGTCCCATGAAACTCAAACCCGTTTCTTCCGGCGCCGCGCTGCGGCTCACCGACGCCGACGCCCGGGTTGCGGACGCTCCCGACGACGACGAGCTGAAAAAGCGTACGGAAGACCAGGTCGGGCGGATCGCCGATCTCCAGCGGATGTTCTATGCCGACGGGCGATTCGCGCTGCTCGTCGTCCTTCAGGGACGTGACGCCTCGGGAAAGGATGGGACGATAAGGAAGGTCTTCACCGGAGTGAATCCGCAGGGAGTTCAGGTGACGAGCTTCAAGGTTCCGACCGAAGAGGAGCTCCGTCACGATTTTCTCTGGCGCATCCACCAGCGGGTTCCGGCGCGCGGAATGCTCGGAATCTTCAACCGCTCGCACTACGAGGACGTCGTGGTGACGAGGGTGAAGGAGCTGGTTCCCAAGGCCACCTGGAAATCCCGCTTCACTCAGATCAACGACTTCGAGAAGGGGCTCTCCGCCAATGGCGTCCGCATCCTCAAGTTCTTCCTTCACATATCCCGCGATGAGCAGAAGGAGCGACTCCAGAAGCGGCTCACCAACGAGGAGAAGAACTGGAAGTTCAATCCCGGCGACCTCGACGAGCGCGAGAAGTGGCCGGCGTACACCGCCGCGTATAGCGACGCGATCCGGCGCTGCAGCACCCGTTGGGCACCCTGGTATATCGTGCCTGCCGATGACAAAAAGGTCCGCAACTACCTCATCGCTCGCATGGTAGCGGACACCCTGACTTCCCTCGAGCTTCGCTGGCCGAAGGCCGACCCGGACCTCGTCGCGAAGGGGCTCGAGTGAGGGAACGGCAAACATAGAACGACACAGATGCAGTTCCAGGTTTCCTAACCCCCAGTCGGAGGTTGAGTTACACGAGGGCCGAGGTTAGTTTTCGCAGCTTACGAACAGCCTGCCGATTCCGGAGATCAGTAAGTGCCGAATATTGCGTCAGCGAAAAAGAACATGCGGAAGTCCCGCGCAGCTTCGATCCGTAACCGCGCCCAGCGGTCCGCTCTGCGCACCGCCCTCAAGAGGGCGTCAGCCGGCGGGACGTCGGCCGATGACACACTCGCGGCCGTCAAGCTTCTCGACCGCGCTTCGCGAAAGGGGCTGATTCACAAGAACGCGGCCGCCCGCCACAAGAGCAGGCTCGCGAAATCAGGCCGGTAAAGAGTTTCCGCTAACGACTGGACGGGCGCCCCGCGGCGCCCGTTTTTTTTACATCGTGGCCAGCTCGCCGCCGCAGCGCTCGCAATACCACTCGGTGGGGTAATTCGACGCACCGCATTCGGGGCATTTGAGCGTCTTGCTCTGCTCGGAGCGGGGATCGCTGGCGCGCCCGGTCTGCGGAACCTTGGGAGGGGTTGCTATCGCGGCCGCCGGCCCGGGAGCGGGCGCGGTGCCCCCCTGTGGCCGAAGTACCGGAAACTGATCGAATGGAGACCGGGGCGCACTGGTTCCCCCTGGCTGCGCTGGCGGGGCCGGGGATGAGACCGGCTGGGTGAATCTCGACGGCGGATTCAGGGTCGGAGGCTCAGGCACCGCCGGGCGCGGGACCACCGGAGAAATCGGCGTCCGTGCGCCTTCAGGTCGCGCCTGGGGCTGGGCGCCGGGGGGAGGCGAAGGCGCTTGCCCTTTTTCCTTCATCGTCAGCGTGAAGATCCGGTTCAGCTCGGTGACCTGAGCCTCGAGCGCATTCTTGTCCTTCGTAAGTCGCGCCAGCTCGTTGTCCCATGCGCCGCCGATTTCCTTCCACTGCTTCTGGGTGTATTCACCAACCGCGGCACGGAGCTCGGCTTCCTGGCGCGCTTCGCGCTGCTGCGCCTCCTGGCGTGACAGCTCTTCGAATCTCGCCGTGAGGGTGTCGATGGTCTCCCTCAGCTCACCCGCCCGCTCTGCGAGCTTCGCGGACACATCGCGGAGACGGACCTGGTAGTCGCCGTGAACGCGCTCGTAAACGGATTCGGAAGTGGTCGCGCGCTTTGCCTCCAGCGCCGCCAGCCACTCCTCGTATCTCTGGCGCTCCTTGAGGAGGCCGTTGAGCGCGTCCAGCGAGACCGGCTCCTTCTCACTCATCGTGGATTTTCCCTTTGACTCGACCCTTAGCGCTCCCGTTCGCCGGGAAGTCCCGCCCGATAGACGACTGTACCGTCCACAATAGTACAAGCGGAGCGTCCAACGAGGCTCATTCCGTTGTACGGGGTGTTCCTTCCCTTCGAAAAAAAGGTCGAGGAGTCCACCTTCCACTTCGCTGCCGGATCGAAGACCGTCACGTCGGCGATGCTGCCTCTGACGAGCGATCCGCCGGGCAAGTTGAAGATCCGCGCGGGGGCGCATGCCATTCTGTCGACCAGCTCCGGGAAGCTGAGACCGCCCTTCTCGACGAGGTTCGTCACCACCACTGCCAGAGCCGTTTCCAGTCCGACGATGCCATTCGGAGCGTCGGCGAACTCGCGCTCCTTTTCGTCATAGTGGTGCGGCGCATGGTCCGTCGCGATAACGTCGATGGTGCCGTCCTTCACCGCTTCGATCAGCGCTTCGACATCACCCGCCGTCCGGAGGGGCGGATTCATCTTCGCGTCGGTGTCGTAGCCGCGCACCCTCTCCTCGGTGAGCGAAAGGTGGTGCGGACAGACTTCGGCCGTGACATTGATACCGCGCTCCTTGCCCCAGCGAATCAGCTCGACGGACCCTCTGGTGCTCATGTGCGCCAGATGCACGTGTCCGCCAGACAGCCGCGCGAGGAGGATGTCGCGGATAACCATGATCTCTTCCGCCGCGGCGGGAATCCCCTTGAGTCCGAGCCGCGCGCTGACTATTCCCTCGTGCATCGCGCCGCCTGCCGCGAGCGTAGGCTCCTCGCAGTGGTCGATTACCGGAATGCGGAAAGTGCGCGCGTACTCGAGCGCGGTCCGCATCAGTTGGGCGCTCGCGACCGGCTTGCCATCGTCGCTGACCGCGACCGCTCCTGCTCCCACCATCTCTCCGAACTCGGCAAGCACCTTGCCCTGTTGTCCAACCGATATCGCGCCGATCGGATACACCCGCGCGGCCTGCGCGCGCTGTGCCTGGCGAACGATGAATCCAACAGCAGCCTGGTTATCGGTCACCGGATCGGTATTCGGCATCGCGCAGACGGCGGTGAACCCTCCCGCCGCCGCTGCGCGAGCTCCCGTCGCGATCGTTTCCACGTCCTCGCGTCCGGGCTCGCGCAGATGGCAATGCACATCGATGAACCCGGGAGATACGATCAGCCCGCGGCAATCGACAACTTCAGCTCCCTCCGGCCCCGCGATCGATCCGCCAACTGCTTCGACCGCTCCGTCGAGCAGGAGGAGATCGCCAACCTTGTTCAGGCCCTGGGACGGATCGACGAGCTTCCCGCCTTTGAGCAGAACCGGTTTCACTCTCTCTCCTCCCGGCTCCGGCCGGTTCCGCCTTTGGCGGCCTCGGCAAGCTCCGGCTTACCGCCCGCCAGCAGATAGAGCACCGCCATGCGCACCGCGACGCCATTGGTGACCTGGTCGAGAATTACGCTGTGCGGTCCGTCAGCCACGTCCGAGTCGATCTCGACGCCGCGGTTCATCGGCCCCGGATGGAGGATGAGGACGTCGCGCGACGCACGGTCGAGTCGCTCGCGAGTTATACCGAACACCCGGTTGTATTCTCGAGCGGAGGGTATGTAGCCCGCCGTCATGCGCTCGAACTGCAGCCGCAGGACGTTCAGAGCTTCGGCCCACTCGATTGCCTCCTCGACGCGATCGAAGATGCGAACTCCGAACTCGTCGATGGCGTTCGGCAGGAGCGACCGGGGGCCGCACACCGCCACCTCCGCCCCCAGCTTGGTGAGACCCCAGATGTTGGAGCGCGCGACACGCGAGTGAAGAATGTCCCCGCAGATGCAGATCCGCCTTCCCTTCAGATCTCCGAAGCGGTCGCGCAGCGTCAGAATGTCGAGCAGTCCCTGCGTCGGATGCTCGTGCGTGCCGTCACCGGCGTTGATGACATTCGATTCGATCCGCTCGGCCAGAAACTGGGCGGCCCCCGACGCGGAATGGCGGATTACTACCATATCGATGCGCATGGCTTCGAGATTCCGCGCGGTGTCGACGAGTGTCTCGCCCTTCGACACGCTGGAGCCCGCCGTCGACACGTTCACGGTGTCGGCCGACAGTCGCTTCTCGGCGAACTCGAACGAGATCCGCGTCCGTGTCGAGTTTTCGAAGAAGAGATTCACGATGGTGGACCCGCGCAGGGCCGGGACTTTCTTGATCGCCCGCTCGCTTATCTCCTTGAACGGCTCGGCGGTGTCGAGAATGAGCCGAATCTGTTCGCCGGTTAAGGACTCCAGCCCGAGCAGGTCCTTGCCGAGTGCTCCAGTCACGCCGACGACTTGGGCACGATTACGACCTCAGTGCGCTCGTCCAGCTCCGCCACCAGGACGTCGACGCGTTCGGTGGCACCGACCGTGATCTTCTTTCCGGTCACGTCGGCGTGGATAGGGAGCTCCCTCCCGCCGCGATCGATCAGCACCGCCAGGGAAATGGTCGCCGGACGCCCGAAATCAGCAAGCTCGTCGAGCGCGGCGCGGACGGTGCGGCCGGTGTAGAGCACATCGTCGACGATCACGATGTGTTTTCCGTCCAGCTCCCACGGGAGGTAGGTCGGTCCGACGACCGGCCGGGGCCCGATCGTCTGGAGATCGTCGCGGTAAAGCGTGATGTCGAGGGATCCCTGCGGAATGACGACGCCTTCGCCGCCTTCGATCATTTTCACGATGCGGTCGGCGAGCTGAACCCCGCGTCGCTGAATCCCCACGACGATCAGATCATCCGTTCCCCGATTCAGCTCGACAATTTCGACCGCCATCCTCTTCAACGTCCGCTCGACCGCTCTGGCATCGAGCACGGTCGTATTTTTGGTAGTCATCGGTCCACAATATGGCTCCGGCTGAGAGCTATTTGAAGCCGCAGTTGCCGCCTGAGATGACTATCGGATCACCACGTCGTTCTCCGCCTCGATCATCTTGACTGCTTCTACGTGATCTGACTCTTCGCCGAGGGATGCGCGGGCCTCGTGCATGCGTCGCGCGGCGAGAGAGATGAGAGGCGTCTCCATTCCCAGCTCAGCGCCCAGAGACTCGGCGATGCCGATATCCTTGTCGAGCAGCGCGAGCCGGAACGTACGAGGGAAGGCCCGGGTCAGCACGCGCTGCGGGATGAGGTTCTCCGAAGTATTGGACCGTCCGCTCGAGGCGTTGATCACATCGAGAGCAACACCCGGGTCGACTCCGGCTTTTACCAGCATGGCGAGGCCTTCGCCGGTCGAGAGAATGTGGACGGCGAGCAGCGCATTGTTCACCGCCTTGAGCGCGTCACCCGAGCCGACCGGACCGGCGCGAACGATCTTTTTTCCGAACGCCTCGACCACGGCTCGCACCACCTCGAAGTCCTCTTGCGTCCCGCCCCACATGACCGTGAGCGTCCCTGCTCTGGCGGCGGTCGTTCCCCCGCTCACCGGAGCGTCGATGAATCCGACACCACGCGTCGAAAGCTCGGCGGCAATAGACCGGGACGTGGCCGGGTCGCCGGAAGTGCAGTCCAGCAGCACCGACCCCCGCGCGAAGGACTCCAGCATGCCGTCCTCGCCGTGGAGAACGGCTTCCACTTCCGCTGACGAGGGAAGACAGGTGACGACGACCTCGGCGTCACGTACCGCATCGCCCGGGCTGGTTCCAGCGCGGACGGAGTGTTCGGAGGCAAAGGCGCGGGCCTTTCTCTCCGTCCGGTTCCACACTGTCAGAGAGAACGGTGCGGCTGTCAGGTGGGCGGCCATGAGGCTGCCCAGGTCCCCAAGGCCAAGGAACGCAACACGCATCAGCGCCTCGACAGCGATGTATTCAGCGCAGCTCTGGCCGTACTGTGCGCATAGACGACCGCCGAGATCTCCGCGACGAGCTTGTCTGCCACCTTCGCGTCCCGGATTCCCCGGGTGAGCACGACCAGCACGAAGGGTCTCCGCCCCGGCGGATAGACGATGGCCGCGTCGTGCGAGTGAGCTGTTATCTCGCCCGTCTTGTGCGCAACACGCACTCCCCGGGGCA
>Ga0136614_10001387_pt1 | contig 14194 bp, 15 predicted proteins | sample AntDrymUQ2792106_2_FD_106643 | JGI IMG/M metagenome (GOLD analysis project Ga0136614, IMG submission 106643) | Polar desert sand microbial communities from Dry Valleys, Antarctica - metaG UQ279 (21.06) | ecosystem: Environmental > Terrestrial > Soil > Desert | place: Antarctica: Dry Valley...
CGCGAGTCCTATGATGATTATTACTATGCCTACATACAGCAGCAAATTGCCAATTCGTAATGCAGTAGCGGAGAGCCCATATAAACTAACCAGGACATAAATGATTATACAAACCACGCCCGTCGCCATAAGGGATCGTCCGGCACCTCTCAGTTTCATCCTTATACCCCCTTTGCTCATTCATATCACGAACCTCCGGTTAAGTGATGTCAAAGAATCTAATGAGCATAAAAAGCGGTTCCGAAACACCCACGCACGTGAGCTTGATCCTTAAACGCATTAACCGAATGCACTTCATTTCACCATTGTGCCTGTGCGGCTCCAGCGAGTGTTCTTGAAGAAGTCGACGAGGAAATTATTATTCGAAAAGGCGCTTTCGTCGTAGGACCAGTAAACGAACATCGCGCGTCCAATGACAAAATCGCGGGGAACGAAACCCCAATAGCGGCTGTCCTGGCTGTTATTACGATTGTCGCCCATAACAAAGTAATGGTTCGGCGGAACCGTGATTTCTTTATCGTTTCCCTTTCCTTCATGGTCGAAGATGGGATATTCGTCATCCATCAGATCCGAGCGGTAGTAAACATTATAAGTCTCACCGGGCTTGCGAGGCGGGTCGTTGATGATTTCCAGTGGGTCCTTCCGGTTGTGATCAATGGCTTCAATCTGATGTTCCGGCAACGGCTGACTGTTGACGATCACACTCCTGCCCTCCAGACGGATCGTGTCGCCCGGGAGACCTATCACGCGCTTGACGTAGTTGGTGGTGATTGGTTTGTTGTCAGGTCTGTCGTAGTCGCTTTTAGAATCGTAGATGTTCCCGGGATATTTGAAGACGATGATCTCGCCGCGTTTGATTTCGCGCTGGGGCAGGAAGGGCATCGTCTCGCCCGGCGCGAAGATAGACTTATTAACTAGCAGATGGTCGCCGATGGTGATTGTGTTCTGCATAGATCCCGTCGGCACCTTCACCGCCTGCACGATGAAGGTCATCCCGAAGAGAGCCATGATTACGGTAACGACAGCTGATTCAAAGTATTCACGCCAGACCGATTTTGGAGGGCCTTTAGGCTTGGTTTCCGGGGCAGGCGTCTTTTCGTGTCCGTTGCGACTGAAGATTCGCCCGAAGGAGTACCGCGACGGATTCTGCTCTGTAGCGGGGGCTGTTTTAGTAACTTTCACGCTGGAAAAATTGCTGGTCATCTCAAAATCATCCTAGATACGTTCGGAGCAAGGGTCAAGTTCTCAATCCGGAAATCGCTAAGACTCAGCTCCGGCCGCTTCATCCAACTTCAGATTGAGCAGCGCTTCTTTTGCGGCGGCAACCTCCGCAGCCTTAATCGAGCGTCCCTCACCACGGACACTTCGGCCGTCCCAGGTTACTTCGACATGAAACATGCGACGGTGGGGTGGTCCGAGCGTTTCCACGACCGAGTATTTTGGCGCCGGACGGCGTTCCGCCTGCAGTTTTTCCTGGAGCATGGTTTTGTAATCGGCCTCCGCCGCAGACATTGGATTCGCGCGCTGCAACTCTTCACCCAGAGCGTGATTGACGAACCGGGTCGCAGCCTCAAGTCCACCATCAAGGAAGATCGCGCCTGTAATCGCTTCCAGTGCGTCAGCGAGAAGTGCATCTTTGCTGCGTCCCCCGCTCTTTTCTTCTCCACGACCAAAGCGCAGGAAGTCGCCGAGATTGAGTCGCCGGGAGGCCTTTGCCAGAGTCGGTGCGCTCACGAGGCGGTGCTTCATTCGTGAGAGTTCACCCTCGGTGCTTTCGGGGTACCGCCGGCAAAGATAAACGGCCACGATTAAGCCGAGCACTGAGTCACCGAGGAACTCCAGCGCTTCGTTCTGGAGTCTGCGAGCGAGATCCTCCGCGCCGGGCGCGACTTGTTCGTGGGCCCACGAGCGGTGAGTGAGAGCGCGCTCAAGCAGGTTACGGTTCTGAAACGTGTAGGCGAGGATTGTTTCCGGCAGGACCAGATCCGGAGTCTTGTTTTCTTGCGTCTTCAAAACGGATTCGATTGTAGCAAAACGCCGAAAGCATCGTCGAACCTACTGACAAGGCTTTCGGCGTCGATCTGGAGGTGCCGACTATGATTGAACGGTTCAGTGACCCCGGTGATGCCTTTTGGTCCTTGGCTTGGGTGCCGGGGTTGGGGTTGGGGTCTTCGGCTTGTTTGCAGTCGCGGGAGGGGTCTTGGGTGTTGTAGTAGCAGGAGCCGGAGTGGTGGTCACCGGCGCCGGCTGAGGGGTTGCGGGTTTTGTGCCACTCGCCGCAGCATTTCCCGCGGGCGCTCCGGCGGCGGTCACCGCGCCGGAGGTGGGCGTGCTCGCCGGCGTGGCTGTAGGCAGCGTCGTAATCGGGGTGGGCACAGGCGGCAACGGTTTCGCCAGGATGCCGGCGACCATTTCGTTTAGACCGGCGTCGGACTGATTGTGCCGGTACTTGTACCAGGTGCTTAAGCTGTCCATCCACTCCTTCTTGGCAGCCTGCTGTGCGGCGTCTGTACCCACTAGAGCGACCGCGCGAGCGTAAGCGTCGATCATGCGATCGACTACCTGGTTTATGTTCTCCAGTGCCAGCTTACTCTCAGGCGTTTCATCTTTGCCGCCGAACTTGGCTTTGTACTCTTCAGACAACTTAGCGTAAGAGCCGGCTTCGTATGCAGCGGCGATGGTCGCGTAAGTAAACGGAAGCTTATTGAGCTTGCTTTCATACTGCGCAACTTTGATCAAATTCGGCAGCGCCTCACTCGGGTTCTTCTGAACTGTCAGCTGACCAATAATGTTATTGAGATATGCCAGAGCATCATCTTTGCCCAGATAGGGTTCCCATTTGTCTGGTGCCTTGCCGGCTTCAATCAACTGCATGGCCTTCTTGGCGTAGTTGACTGCATCGGCAGTGAACGCCTCATTCTTGGCAGTAGCCGATGCGAACCCGGCGTAAGCAAGATCAATCAGGACCTTCAGATTCTCGGGCTCATCCACCAAAACAGCCTTGCCGACCTCAAAAGCTTTGGGGTAATCCTTCTTGTTGTAGACCAGGTCTGAAACCTGATTCTTGCGGTTCGCTTTCTCATAAAGTGTAACGAAGTTTTTCAGGTAGGCCGCTTGCGCTTCTTCACCGGCGACCTCGGGACAAGCCAACCACTTCTTTGCCAGCTCGTTGGCCTTGGCCGTGTCTCCTTTAAATTGTTGCCGGAACTCGTTGTACCACGCGAGCTTGTTTTCAGGACTGCATTGGGGATCCTGCGGTGTTGCGGCTGGCTGCTGCGGTTTTGCAGCTGGCTGTTGCGGTGTTGCGGCTGGCTGCTGCGGTTTTGCAGCTGGCTGCTGCGGTGTTGCGGCTGGCTGCTGCGCAAACGCCGGGAATGCAGTTGTCGCTATGGCTAAGCAAATCGCTATCAACGCAATAATCTTTTTCATTAGTTGTTCACAACCTCCAAGTTCTTTTCTGCCATCTCCGCACCCAGGGCCACGAGCGACTTTTTCCACCCGTCGCTTTTAGAGCGACGATGAGATGCATTCCCACAAAGACCGGTTGCCGATGATGGCATGACGCATCTCGCAGGAGAGCACACGAAGTCGTGGATAAGAGTCGGGGAATTATTAAGAACGCCCGCAATATTCCTGCAAGTATGACGAGCGTGTCAAGGCCTAGAGTACTGGTGCAGTTTGGCGCGAGCAGCGAATACACTCAAGACCGAACCGAAGAGCGGTAGCGACCGGGTCCAAGTAATTGCACCTCTCTTGAATGCTGCCGTAGCTCGTCCCGCTCGCTACCGCTCCTCGGTTCTATGGTTTAGTGGCCTTGCTCAGTCCTGCCAAATTGCACCAAGTACCAAGGCCCAGGACGCTTTTAACTCTGGCGACAACCTCAGGGGAAAACAATTCCGCCGGGCTGCCTATCAGTTACGCGTGCCCGGCGCAGATTGGTTTGCCTGCCATTACAACCTTGAGGTTCCCAGACTAGTTCGGTTGGGCCCGGCGCGGTCTCTCGTCGCCTGAGGAAACGCTCTTTGCAGGTTGCTGAGGGGTCTTTGTCGCTCTGGTTGGTTTCGAAGTGCTGTTCTTGGGAGCGTCGGCAGGCCGGCGCTCAATCTGCATGAGTACGGACTTAACCGTGTTGCGTGGAGCTGGAGCTTCAGTCACAATAGGGGGACGGACTGGCGAGTCAGCGGGAACCGGGGGTTTCGAAGCATCGGCAGCGACGGACTCTTCAGCCGTGACCTCCGCTGCTGCCTCGGCCGCATCAGCCTCGGCGGCCTCTTTTTCTTCTTCGTTTAGCTCAGCGGCCCTCGGGTCCTCTGCCCCAGGTGCGGTCGCTAGCTGGAGATTGACCGGGGTTCCAAATCGGTTATTCAATTCACGATAGATTCTGCCGGCAACTGCTGCAGGGAAGTGTTTGCGCGCGTCAGGTCCGCGGCTAATTACAACCACCGCTAGTCTAGGATTCGCCAGCGGGGCATATGAGGTAAACAACCCGAGCCAACCGCCTTGACCTATACAGGTGCCGGTTTTGCCGGCGACGGTCTGCAGCGGATCGTAAGCCTTCTTGCCGGAGCCATAGTTGACTGCCCCCACCATTCCCGGAACCATTCCGCGCCACGCCCCTTGCTCCAGATTGATCTGGCGCCGTACCTTCGCTTTGAACTTAGCCTGTTCTTCCGCGGTGCGCGGCACGCGTGGGACAAGCAGTTTGCCGCCGTTGCCCATCGCTGAAACTAGTGTGGCCAACTGGACCGCGGTAACTTCGAAATCATCGCCGTGAGACGACATGCGGTTCAGCGCAAAACCGGTCTTCTCAAAAGGGAGGCGACCAGGATACTCATTCGGAGCATTAATCCCGGTCTTTTCACCAAGGCCGAGATCTCTTGCGTAGGACATCATTTTCTCGAAGCCGACGCGGCCGCCCACCTGCTGAAAATAGGTGTTATTGGAGTAAGCCAATGCGTCTGTCAGATCGATGTTGTATCTATCGGACACCGCAGCCGTGTTAGCCGGATCGATCACTTTCTCGCCTAACCCAGCGACGCCCGTAACCAGCTTGATTGTAGAACAGGGCTTGAAACCACGTCGTAATGCCCACTCCTGGTTAACGATGGAATAGATCCTGCCAGTCAAGGGATCCATCACCACAGCTGTGCCGATATGATTACCGAGGGCGTCGATCGCGGCGCGGCGGACTTCCAAATCTTCACCAGTGGTATCGTCGCGAGCAATCAAGGCTTGCACCTCGTCGCGCATCGCCTTCTCGAGTGCTCTCCGGCGGGCGATTGCTGCCTGGCGAGCCGCTTCAGCGCGACGCCTCGCTGCTTCCATCGCATGACGGCGACGTGATTCGATTCTGCGCAGCTCGGCCGCTCGTTCGCGCCTGGTCAATGGGCGGCGCAGTCTACGCTCAAGAGCTCTTAATGAAACGGACTGCTCCCGAGCAATTTGCTTTCGCTGTTGCCTCACTTCTCGCGCAGACATGCGCGATCTCCTGCCCCTCCGCGTATCCCTCGCGAGCCTTCCGTGGCGGGTGGAGCGACGATTTCTCGCCGATGACTTTCTTCCTTTTTCCGCGCGGGCCACCTTGTTGCGCGATGCCTTATTGCGCGACGAACTTGCCGGCTTTCTCTTTCCGAAGACAGTGCCGGAAAAAGCGACCGTAACAAGAATGAATAGGATCAGGGCGAAACGGAGGGCTCTTGGATAAGGGGTACTCAAGTTCATGCAAGCCTATTACCTTTCCCAGGGATTGATCTGGCTTATGCTCGGCCAGCGACCTCGATACAACATTCGGGCGCTTGATATGGTGAGATCATCAAGATTTTCCGGAAAGCGCCCGGTCCTCATTAACAACGCGTTTTGCAGTGTTGAGAGCTTCAAGTTCTCTCCTACATTCTCGATCAACGCCTAGTAACTAACGATTTTGGCGATCTTCCAATCTGCAACTTTGAGGTGGGAGAGTTCCCTTAAAGGCGGCCTCTGGGGACGTTCATGCGAGACCGACGCGAATATACCACTAGGTCGGCTCCAATACAACAGAAAAGTAACCTTTCGTACACAATCCGTTAAGAGAAGGGTTTGGAATGCGGATTGTTGTGCTTTAAGCTGGGTCGGGAAGACTACGAATAGATCAGAAAACGACCTCTGTATTCTATCTCTTCATAAGGCGCAGGATGAAAATACTCGGACTCCTAAATAGTTTTCGCGCGCGGCTGCTGGTCCTGCTGGCAGTGCTCCTGGGGCTGACTCTCGGTGTCCAGTACTACGTAAATTTACGGTCAGTTAGGAGCAATGCCAACCTCATCGTCGAGCAAGAGAAAGCCATAATGGCCGGCGTGGCATTGGGAGTTAATAGTATTTCAAGCCCGCAATACCTCGATCAAATACCCGGCAGTCTGGGCGAGCCGCTGGTGGATGAAAAACCGAGACGTGTGACGAATGTCCTGGTGGTGGATAGTAACGGGTTAGTTCGAGACAGCCTTCTGGGAGCCTACTCTCCCAGCGAGAACGAAGACAAAACACCCCGATACGTTCCTCTCAAGGACGTTCCTCTTCCACCGCTCAACAGCGCCCTCGGGTTAGCAGATGAAAACGTGAACCTGCCGCCCTGGCTCACGGCTTCAACGCCGGCGAAGGCAGGTGAACCCGGAGCTTTTTATCTCCCGCTTGAGACGACCGAGGGCCGCTGGTACATCATTGTCGTGCTTGGATCAGCAAACACTTTGACAAGCATTCTTGAGCGCCAGATGTCGCGGTCTGCGTTGTATACTTTAATTCTACTCCTCGCCACGACGCTCGTGACAGGCCTTTTCGTTTGGAGATTTACGAGACCGATCAACTTTTTGTCGATTGCTGCACGCAGAGTGGCGGGTGGTGATTTCAGCGTTAGCGTGCCATCAGATCGGCGCGATGAAATGGGTGCGCTTGCAGCTGCATTCAACGAGATGACGGCCAAGCTTGCTCGCGCTCGCGAACTTGAGACTCAACTTCATGAAGCAGAGAAGGGTGCAGTAGTAGGCAGACTCGCCGCTGCCATCGCCCATGAGATCCGTAACCCTCTCAACTACATCAACCTGACGCTGGATCATCTTCGCTCATCACTAGCGCCGGAGGACCCCGTCAAACGAGCCACCTTCCAGCGTCTGGCAGACCAGCTCAAAGCTGAAGTCGCACGCATCAACCGGCACATCACCGACTTTCTTAAGTATTCGCGGCCTTCGACGCTGGATCTGCAACCAGTTAACCTTCGCGCGGAAGCTGAAGATGCGCTGCGGTTGATAGAAGTTCAGGCCACCGAAAAAGGGGTTGAGACGCGGGTCGAAGCAGAAGACAATTTGACTCTAGTAATAGCCGACAAGGACACGTTGCGGTCGGTCTTCACAAACCTAGTAATCAACGGCCTGCAAGCAATCGATGGCGAAGGTGGTAACATTGTGATCCGAATCGTCAATGATGAAAGTGGGCGGGCGCGGGTAGAAGTTACCGACACGGGGAGGGGAATTGCGCCCGAAGACATCTCGAAGGTGTTCGAGCCTTACTATTCAACTAAAGAGACGGGTACCGGCTTGGGTTTGGCAATTGTTAGGAAAGTAATTGAAGATCACGGCGGAACCGTGAGCGTCCGTTCAAAGCTGGGCGGCGGGACAACATTTATCATCATCCTGCCGACCAAAACAGATGAGGCATAAGCGAATATCAGGAAACTAGCAGAGACGGAGACAGGAGACACGGAGACGGGAGACACGGAGACGGGGAGACGCGGGCCGTTGGGGATGCTATTAGCGTTGTTCACTTTTGTCACCCCGTCTCCGTGTCTCCAAATCTCCGGGTCTCTTTCGGGAGTTGACCATGGCGCGCAAAAGCATACTGGTAGTAGACGACGAGAAGTCTCAACGTGAGATTCTGGAAATGATTCTCACCGAAGAAGGCTATGGCGTGACTACCGCTTCATCCGGCGAAGCAGCCATCAAATTCGCCAAGGACCGCCGATTCGATCTCGCTCTCACCGACTTGAAGATGACGGGGATGGACGGGATTGAACTGCTGCAACACCTGTTGGCCTTCGACTCGTCGATCATCGTGATCCTGCTTACCGCGCATGGCTCAATCGAATCCGCGAAGGAAGCGCTGCGGCGTGGGGCCTTCGATTATCTTGAGAAGCCTTACGATAAAGACGCTTTGCTCGCCACCATCCATCGTGCTCTCGACCGACTTGATGCCATTGACGTGGAGATCATCTCAGCTGCTCCCAAGATGGAAGCGGTCAAGAGGATGATTTTGAAGGTTGCGCGCTCAAATTCCACGGTGCTAATCAGGGGTGAGTCGGGAACTGGCAAAGAACTTATTGCGCGCTCGATTCACAATGAGTCGCCGCGCGCTCAGGAGATGTTTCAGGCGGTCAATTGTGCCGCCATCAACGAGAATCTGCTGGAGTCGGAACTATTTGGTCACGAAAAAGGCTCATTCACTGGCGCCCACGCCGACAAGAAGGGTTTGTTCGAGATTGCCGACCGGGGTTCCCTGTTTCTTGATGAGATTGCCGAACTGGATGTAGCCATGCAGGCAAAACTGCTGCGAGCCCTGCAGGAACGCAAGATTCGACGCGTAGGCGGCACCCACGAAATTAGTGTCGATGTGCACGTGATCGCGGCCACCAATCGGGACCTCCGAGCGATGGTCGCCGATGGAAGGTTCAGGGACGATCTTTACTACCGGATTAATGTCCTTTCGGTGGACGTGCCCCCCTTGCGCGAGCGGCGCGATGACATCCCGGTTCTGATCGATTTCTTCTTAAAGAAACATACGCGAAACACCTCGCGACTCGTCCGACTTACGCCTGAGACAAGAAAACTAATGGTCGACTACGGCTGGCCCGGCAACGTGCGCCAGCTCGAGTCGGGCATCGAACGGGCCATCCTGCTCTGTGAGGGCGATCAGATCACCGTCGAAGACTTACCGCTCGAGTTGAGGCAGGAGACTCGTCCCGCTGCGCAAGGAGCCTTCAAGTTACCCGCTGAAGGCATCAGCTTCGAAGATGTGGAGAGGGATCTGCTGACCCAGGCGATGGAGCAAACCGATTACAACATCACCAAAGCGGCGAAGCTGCTGGGTCTGACGTTCCGAACTTTGCAGTATCGTCTCGATAAATTCGGCATCAAGAAACCGGAAGGTAGGAAGGAAGCGGCGGGGTAGCCGCGGCGGTTGTGTTCCGAAGGTTTCTCAAACACTCCTTCGCATATATCCATACAAATGAATCGACTCTTACCTGTTCTAATTCTCTGCATGGTCATGACTGCCGCCTTTTCAGCTTGTTCAAAGGGTCAGGAGGCAAACGGAGAAACGGCGGCCAGCTCGCCAAACCCAGCCGCAGTCCCAAATACAACATCCGAATCAGTAGTGAAGATCGCGGTTCAGGGCGTTGAAATTCCCGCGGGTGGAATTGCTGACGCAATTGTTCGCGTTACCGTCCAGAGCGGCTACCACATCAATTCGAATCCCCCAACCTATCCGTATCTGAAAGCAACCGAGCTGGACATGGCAGACACGGATAAGATCTCCCTCAACTCCATCTTCTATCCCGAACCGCTGGTCAAGAAGTTTGCTTTTGCAGAGCAGCCACTTCACGTTTACGAGGGAGAAACCCTGCTTACAGCGGCTTTGGAGGCTGCCCCGACCGCGAAGAAAGGTCAACAATCCATTCCTGCTAAATTGCGCATCCAAGCTTGCGATGATCAGGTCTGTTATCCGCCCGGTTCGATAGACATCTTGATTCCGGTGCTGATCAAGTGAAATTATTCTGGCTGATAGTAGCCGGAGGCTGTGTCGCCGTTGCGGCCGTATTCTTATTGCGAGGTGATTTTGATAGGGCATTTGTCGTGGCAGCGGTCGGCATGCTGGCCTGGTTTCTAAACTATCGTATGCAAGTGAAGGCGGCCCTCGCGGCTAAAGACTCCGATCAGGAACAAAGCGACGGTGGTGGCTTCCGTCAGGACCGCGAGCGGTAGCGACCGGGTTGGAGCCTGTCAGAACCGCGAGCGGTAGCGACCGGGTTGTATTTCGCCAGTTGAGACCAGGTCGCTACCGCTCCCCGTTCTGACAGCAATAATATGGAGGGGAATGATTTAAATGAAGATCAGTAATTGCAAATCGGTTTTGTTAGTTCTGTGCGGTTTGATTTTTCTGGCGCCGAATGTCGCGGGGGCCACGGACGAGGCGGAGGTGCGGGGGACGGTCCAGCGGGTTTTTGAGCAGTTAAAGTCTCGAGACTACAGTTCGGTCTACGATGAATTGCCGGCATCGTCGCGGACTCGCATGTCGCGTTCGCGGTTTACCAATGCACTGAGTCAGGCTCAAAACATGTACGTGCTAGATCGGTTAGAGGTTGGACAGGTAAGAGTTTCAGCCAACGTCGCTGTTGCCGACACGGTGCTTTACGGAAGGGTTGTGAGGGCGATTGAGACTGAAGGTAAGATCGTAGTTCAGCAATACCTGGTGCGGGAAGACGGAAAGTGGCGAGTGGCAACGGGAGATAGCGCGACGATCAAAAAACTCCTGGCCAGCAATCCGGCCTTTGGTCGCAAGTATCCGATTCGCCAACCACGGGTCTACGTCAAGCAGAACGGGAATTGGGTTGAATTCAACCCGCCCCGCTTACCTCGCCGGTAGCAGCAGCATTCTAACGGAATCAACTAATTCGCAGATCATCAAAGGACAACTGAGCGTCGTCAACCTGCTCGGTATATTCACCGTGGCGAATCCTGGAGCGCCGCACGTCAAGAGCCGCGCGCACAGCGTCGAGATGAAATCTGATGATATGTGGTGTTACGCGAACGGAAGGAATGCGGCGCTTGCGAGCCAGGCGTCGAACCGTCGACTCGCTAACCTGCAATACCTTTGCTAGCTGTCGTGCAGTCAGAAATTCTTCGCGGTCTTCCATGGCTTTGACCGCATCCTAACGCAACCGCATCAGGCCAGCCAAACATAAAACACCACCCCGGAGGGCAATGTGAGGCTGCTATTTGGGAGCCGCGGGAACAGAAAGCGCCACGCGGTAAACGGCAGCGCCATCAATCTCGACGTCCTGGCTGACCGGCTCGGCATTGCTAGGTTTCAACGTGATGCGATACTTCGCCGTGTCGGGCGTCAGCCTAAATACAAATGAACCGGTCTCGTTGGTAACACGACCGTCGATCTTTTTCGTAGAGCCGTCCTCTTGAATCTTCGCCAGCTCAACTTTGGCGCCGGCAACGCTGCGGCCCTCCTGGTTAAAGACGCTACCTCGAATAAACGCGATCGAGCCTTCATCTATGGTCAGAATCAAGCGATCTCCCAGTGAACGGGTCTTACCCGCCTTGACCTCCACATTCTCAACCGTGCCCACACTCAAGCCTGACTTTCTAAATGTGAGGGCATACTTACCCGCCGGCAACCGCTGAACTAAAAACGAGCCGCTCTTGTCAGTCACGACGCGGTTAACCTCGCGCTCGTCCTGCCTGATAACAACTGTGACGCCGGCTGGTGCCCCAGTCTCAACTCGAACCTTCCCCTTGATACCGCCAGTCGAACGGTCCTGGGCTAGTGATGCTGCTCCCAAAAAGAGCAGGGCCATTGACGGAAGTACTAATCTCTCAGGTTTCATTGCGAAATCTCCGAGTTAGGTCTGAATCTGTAAAGAGGAGTTGAATTGTATCATTGCCGCCTGTTGGAGCTGCTTGATTCCTCTTAAAAACAGGGTGTGAACGAGAAGCCTACCTACAGTTTCTTGCGCACTGCTGCTTACTTGATGCCGTTAATCAGCTCGCATGTTGCCCAAGCCGCACGTTGGCGGCATCCAACTAACTTCGTATAATCTCTTCCGATCCGGTTTCAAATGAATCCGGCTCAGATCAGCAGAGACTTCGACAGTTGGTAACACTCTGAACATCCGTTTTAACCACAGCAGAAAGCCTTATAAGGCCGCGATTCTATCCGTGGCTGCGCTTCTTTTGAGTGTACAAGGCCTCATATCCTCGCAAGCTCAAGACCCGTCCACTCCGGTTCAGCGCCCGCGGCGTGTTTGGCCCGCGCAGACTCAGGAACCCGGTGAAGTACTGCGTATCGACACTGATCTAGTCGCCGTGGACGTTACGGTTGCTGATCGGCAGGGCGCGCCAGTGCGAAACCTTCGCAAGGAGGACTTCAAACTCTACGCTGACGGCATTGAACAACCGGTTTCCTTCTTTCAAGTGGAGCGAAGAACTGGCCCGCCACGACCTCTCGCGCTGGTATTTGCTTTGGACATCTCGGGCAGCATGACGGCGGAGGAGATGGGCCGACTGCGCAATGCCTTGCAAGCCTTCTCAACCAGAATTGCGGATCAGCAAGCGGTGTATGCAGTGATGGCATTTGGAATGAACGTGAAGATGCTGCAGAAGTTCACTTCCGATCCCACCGCCCTTGATCGTACTTTTGAGAAACTCGCCCGTGAGCCGAACGGCCTTTCAACCCACACGTACGACGCAGTTGACGACGCCATTCGGTTGGTCGTCCGCCACGCTCCTCGCACTCGAGATCGGCGTTGGATGAAAAGGGCGGTGCTTGTCGTAACTGACGGTTTTCCGGTGGGAGATACAGTCTCTCCGCAAACAGTTATTGAGCGAGCCAATGCCGCCAACGTGAGTGTCTATGTTGTCACACTGCCCTCGTACTCCCGGATAATGACGGCTTCCACGCAGGCCCCGTTACCGACACCGCTGGACGTGAGTGGACTGGCTGACTTGACTGGTGGGCGGAGCGTTTATGCAACCGAGAAGGATTATGGGCCGCTCTTTCGGGCCCTGGCCGAGGAAGTTACTTCTGCCTACGTCTTGGCGTTTTACCCTGCGGAAGAAGAACGGCGGGATGGTCAATTCCATTCGCTCAAGGTAGAAGGACCGCCCGGTCTGGCTATCAAGCAAAGCCGTCCGGGATACCAGGCGGGGGGGAAAAGCACTCGCCAGCAGCAGTAGGCAGGAGGCAGTCGAACTACTGTCTTTGCAGCCTGCCTCCTGACTGACTGCGGCTGCCGACTCTTTCTTCAGAAATCTTCGTCTTCCTCGTCGTCGTCCAAATCATCTTCTTCAACAATGTCCAGCTCGACTGGATCGAGGCCCACTACTTCCAGTGCTGTTCCGCATTCCTCACATGAGACCGTTTCGCCCTTATCCGTGTCCATATCTACGTGGACATCGGCATCGCATTCCGGGCAAGTTCCTGTCGGCACTTTTTCTACCTCCAACGCAAATTATGTGAAGGCAGCGGCACACCCAAAACGACGGGGAGTCCTCCACCTTGAGTATGATTAGCTGGCCACAATCTAACTGCCGCTGATGGATTTTGCAACAGTCTTTTTTCTTCTGCTCCTGTAAGGCTCAAGGCAGTACCAAGCATCGCTACGAAACTCTTCGGCAGTGATCTCCAGCTATGAGGATCCTGGAATTCAACGGGACTGTGGGTACCACAGACACACGATCAGTAGCCTTAGCGATCAATAGAAGGAGGGAACAACGAGACTGCGCCGGCCTCGTCCGTTTCGACTGGCGCGAAGCGCTGCGCCGCCAAGATCGCGTCTGGCTTTAGAAGATGTGCCCTGGTTATGAGGTTTTTGTAGCGGCCGTGTTTACGAATTATCTCGATCGAGGCCCGCTCGGAGAGAAACTTTTCCGCTCCAATTATTGGAGCTTGCAAGACCACTGATCTCGCAGAAGCAAAATTCTCAGAATTCGCTGACGTGCGCACACTGAAAACTTCAACACTCGATTCATCAGCCGCCGCGATTGTCAAATCGCCCAACCGAGCGACTTAGTCATTACTCTTATCTCTAGCGATATGCGATTTTCGGCGAGAGCCGGTAGAATCACATCAATCGGAGTAACCTGTGTAGCTGTTCCACCTTTTGTCTTGTCGGCGATATACGCACTCGGAACGTCCGTAAAAGGTCCTGTTTCATCCTCGCGGAAGCGGAACTGCAAGGCGACTTGTTGCAGGGCATTATTCGCCGTACTGTCTATATCACGCACATTGCATCTAAACCTGACGTTGCTTAGACCACGCGAATTTAGGCAGATGCGCTTGGCGCACTGGTTAGCGCATGGTAACGTCCGAGTCGGGGCGTGTTTCCATGAACTTCATGGCAGGTTTCATTCTTGTCGGCGGCGCTTCGAGTCGCATGGGAACTGAC
>Ga0136614_10001388_pt1 | contig 14194 bp, 15 predicted proteins | sample AntDrymUQ2792106_2_FD_106643 | JGI IMG/M metagenome (GOLD analysis project Ga0136614, IMG submission 106643) | Polar desert sand microbial communities from Dry Valleys, Antarctica - metaG UQ279 (21.06) | ecosystem: Environmental > Terrestrial > Soil > Desert | place: Antarctica: Dry Valley...
AACGGAGCCCCGATCGCTTCGAAGAGGCAATGATGAAGGAGAGCACTCAGGCAGCGGTCGCTGTCTCAAGCTGAGGTGTCAACAGAAACGGGGTAACTCCAGTCATAGAAGGACGAGCCGACGTGGATCGTCGTCCGCTCATCCCACTGCCGCCGATTGGTTTCGATCAGATCACGCACGACTTTTCAGCCTAGCCCGGACCGACCAGGCCGAGCGGCAGCTTTTCCGGCTCGCTAGCCGACGATCCTTAGCGAATTCACCACGCGCAACGCTTCGGATCGGCGTGCGTTGTCGGCATCGCGGCCAAGGCCCACGTGTGCCTGGATGGCTCGACCGTTGACGATGAAGCGGAACGCGTAGCTATGACCGAAGCACTCGAAGTTCGCGAGCTGGCCGTCCTTGAGAGCGAGTGGGAGTCGGCTTGGGAAGTCGGCTGCGTGGGCCGAGCCTGATCGCGCGCCGTAGTCGATTAAGACGACATAAGCGCCGCGGCGTGTAAGTCGTTCGACCGCGGCGTACCCGCCGCAGTCGCCTTCGACGTCAGCTCGGCGGACTTCGTAGGAGGCAGCGACCAGGCGTCTGGGAAACACGGTCACACTGAAGCCACTCACGTCCCAAACCGACGGCACCTCGAGCGATACCCCACCCTCGACAAACGTGTGTTGTGCTCCTCCCCTGACGAGCATCCCGCTAGCACAGCAACGGCGAGCAACGTGAGCAGCTTCGTCATACAGAAACGATACGAGGGACGCGTTGCGCAGGGTCCAACCCCACGACAGACCATCGCGTGATGTTGTGCGGCAAGTCCGCCTCAGGGGACATCCCCGAACGCTGGCCCAGGCGGCGCTTTCATCTCTCGTCCTTGACAGGCGTCCGCGCGCTTGCCTAGCTCGCGTTTCCCTCGCCGTCCCAATAGTCGACGCCACTTGTCCGCCTGACGACGACGTCGTCGTGCTGGTTGCCGGTCCAGATCGCGATCTTGTCGCTGTCGGAATACACGCTTGCGGCGACGTTGCTCGACTAGGGTGGAACGAATGACGCCGACCGCACGGACGGGCGAGATGCGCTCGATCGCGCAGGCGATCACGGACGCGCTGCCGGCGACGGTCGAGGAAGTGGTGCTCACGGGCAGTGTGTCGCGCGGCGTCGCAGACGACATCTCGGACATCGAGATGCTGATCGTGGCCCAGGGCGAACTCGATCTCGGCGACTGCTTCTCGCTCGCGGCGGCGTGTGGGCTTACCGACCTCGGGACGTGGGGGCCGCAAGGTGGACCAACGAAGCGTGTCTCTGGCTACCGCGACGGAGCGCCGATCGAGCTGATCTGGTGGTCGCGTGCGCATGCCGAGACGGCGATCGACGCCATCTTCACGGTCCACTTCTCTGCAACTGCCGACGCGATCGCGAACGGGATTGCCCTACGCACGTCGGGGCTGCTGGCGGAGTGGCAGGACCGACTTCGCCACTATCCCGACGAGCTCGCCAACGCTGGGATCGAGGACGCTGCGCTCAAGTGGGGCGGCTTCCATGCGGCGGGTTTGCTGACGCTCCTGCGGCCGGGAGAACGGCTCGCGCTGCTGGAGTGGATGGTTGACGATGCCGTCCGCGTCGTTCGGATCGTGTTCGCGCTGAACCGCGTCTGGCAACCGACTCTGAAGCGGCTCGCGGATCGCGTTGCCGTGCTGAGCGACAAGCCTGAGCGCATGGCTGAACGGATCGAAGCTGCGTTGACAGACCCCGATCCTCGCCGCGCCGTGCTCGTGATGACCGAGCTTCAGCTCGAGACGCTCTCACTCGCACCGATCGGGCCAAACGTCGACCGGGCACGGAAGTGGCTGAGCGACGGTCGCGAGATCCTGCTTCGGCAGCATCCGCTCGGGTGAGGTCAGTGCAATCGCGACTGGGGCTCACGCGGCAGCAGATTCTGGCGTTCCGACGGCGAGTCGGTGCGCTCGACGAGCGAATGCCGGAGGGCTCGGAGTCGCTGCGGCGGGCGGCGTGGGCTGGCCTACAGGACAGCATGCCGAGAGCCGCGCTGCTCTCGCTGCACGCGCGGGTCGACGGAGTTGAGTCCTCGACGTGGGAGGACCCCTCGCTCGCCCAGCTCTGGGGCCCTCGCTACAGCACCTACGTCGTCCCCAAGCCCGACTTCGAGCTGTTCTCTTTGGGGAGGCATCCCGACAACGCCAAGAGCCGCCTGCGGGCCGAGCGCATCGCCGAGCAGCTGCGCGCCCATCTTGACGGCGCGCGCACGACGGACGGGGAGGAGGTGGGGCGCGCGCTCGGCGTTCACCCGAACGCGCTCAGGTACGCCGCAACCACGGGGACGGTCGCCATCCGCTGGGATGGCGCACGAGCGCCGACCTTCTGGACCGTGGCCGCCGCCGAGGTCGACCCGGCCCTCGCGTGCCGCGGTCTCGCTCGGCGTTATCTCCACATCTTCGGGCCGACCACCGCTGACGGGTTCGCCCGGTGGGCAGGGATCTCGCGACGCGCGGCCGCCACCGCGTTCGCGTCGCTCGAAGGATCGCTTCTGGGGGTCCGAACACCACTCGGCAACGAGTGGCTGCTCGCAGACGACGAGCCGGCCATTCGCGCCGCCGAGACGGCTCCCGCGGCCGCGCGCCTGTTGCCGAGCGGCGATGCCTACTACCTGCTTGACGGACGAGAGCGGGAGCTTCTCATCCCGCGGGCGGATCAGCGACAGCGGCTCTGGACGCCCCGCGTGTGGCCAGGAGCGCTCCTCGTCGAAGGCGAGATCCGCGGAACCTGGAGACGGGCACACCACACCGTGCGGATCGAGGCCTGGACGCGCCTCTCGCGCGGAACGCGCGACGCAATCGAGGCCGAGGCCAGCGTGCTACCCCTTCCAGGCATCGATCGGGGTATCGAGGTGGCCTGGGACACATGAGCCGCGCCTCCCCTGGGTGAAGGACCCTGGAGTTTCTGGAGGCTCCGAAGTCAGGCTCTGTCCTGGCGGAAGGAGATGCTCGCATGGGTGGGCCGAAGGAGGTTCGTCGCCTGGTCGTCAGGCTCCCTGGGACGGCTCGACTTGCTCGACCCGTGCTTGCGCCGCTCTAGCGGAGCTAGGCTCCAGCACGTGAGCTCGCCTCCCGACGCCGAGGTCGTGATCGTCGGCGCGGGCGTGATGGGGCTCGCGACGGCGCGCGCGCTTGCGCGGGCCGGGCGGGACGTCGTGCTCTGCGAGCAGTTCGGGGTCGGCCACGAGCACGGCTCGAGCCACGGCGGCTCGCGAATCGTCCGGCTCTCGTATCCAGAGGAGCGGTGGGTGCGCCTCGCGCAAGAGTCCTACCCCCTCTGGCGTGAGCTCGAGGCCGAGTACGGCCGGGCGCTACTGGATCAGCCGGGCACACTCGACCTCGGCGACTGGCAACCCAACCGCGACGCGCTCGCAGCGTGCGGAGCGCCGTTCGAGGTGCTCGACGCCGCCGAGATCGAACGCCGCTTCCCGATCCGGGTCGAGCCGGGCGAGAGCGGGCTCTTCCAGTCCGACGGCGGCATCATCTTCGCCGACGTCGCGCTCCAGGCGTTGCTCGCGTCAGCGGAGGCGTCCGGTGCGAACGTCCGCGAGCAAACGCGCGTCGCCTCGGTGGAGGAGGACGGTGACGACGTCGTTGCGGGCGGGGTGCGGGCGCGGGTGGCGGTCGTGACCGCGGGCGCCTGGGCTCCGGCGCTCGTGGGGGTCGACGCGACGCTGACGCGCGAGACCACGTCCTACTTCTCCCTCGCCGAGCCGGTGCCGTCCGTGAGCGACAGGCCCGCAGGTCCCGTCGTGGGCTACGCGCTCGCGGCGCCGGGCGTCGGACTGAAGGCGGGATTGCACCAGACGGGGCCAGCGATCGATCCGGACGAGCCGGGTGGGCCCGACGCGGAGATCGCGGAGCGGACGGCAGCCTGGGTCGAGGGGCGATTCCGGGGCGCCGGGCCGGCCGTGCGGGTCGAGACGTGCCTGTACACGACGAGGCCGAATGACGAGTTCGTGCTCGAACGCAAGGGGCGGATCGTCGTCGGCTCGCCCTGCAGCGGCCACGGCTTCAAGTTCGCGCCGCTCATCGGTCAGCGGCTCGCGGCGCTGGCCCAGGACGCGCTCAAACCCTCCTAGCGAAAGAGATCCCGCTCAGGGGGGATCAGGAGGTCGCGGCCCGCCCCTTTGCCGCGCAGGTCGATTCCCCGCACGACCGCCGCGGGCTTGCCGTCGGTCTTCCCCATCACGAGCTGCGCGGCGCCGGCGAGCTCGTCGGCGACCGCGATCACGGTCGCCCGCAGCTCGTAGCCCGCGCGGTCGCGCCGGCCGGTCAGATCGAGCAACGGAGTGATGCCGGCGACCCCGAGCGCCACGTCGGTCGTTCCCTGGCGAAAGGGACGGCCGAACGAATCGCTGACGATGACGCCGACCTCGCGGCCGGTGCGCGCCGTCAGCCCGTCGCGGATCCGGGCCGCCGACGCATCCGGATCGACCGGAAGCAGCACGAGCGTCCCCTCCCCTTTCGCGTTCGACGCGTCGACGCCCGCCGAAGCGCAAACGAAGCCGTGCCGGGTCTCGGAGATCACGAGCGGCGGCCGCGAGCGAACCACTCGCGCGCTCTCGCGCAGGATCGCCTCGACATGGCGTGGATCGTGATCGCCTGCGAGCTCGAAGGCCCGGTCGGACGGCTCGATCCCGTCGAGGGTGATCACCCGGCCCTCCGCCTTCGAGACGATCTTCTGCGCGACGACGAGGACGTCGGCGTCCTCCAGGCCGCCCGCCTGCTCGGCCGCTTCCGCAAGGAGCGCCACGAGATCGTCGCCCTCCTCGACCTCCGGGATGCCCTCGAGCGGGAAGACCCGGAACCCGGCCGTCACGGCCGCAGGCCGGTGATGCGCAGGCCCGCGTGCGCCTTGTAGCGCTTGTTCAGGTTGACGATCACGGCGGTCATGCCCTCGAGCGCGCGGGCGCTCGCGAGCGGGCCGCAGTCGACTGCGCGCCCCGAGACGAGCTTGCCCGCCAGCTCGAGCGCAAGCTCCTTCGCCTCGGCGTCGTCGCCGCAGACGAGCGCGTCCTCCTCCGGTGGCGCCTCGGACAGGTTCGCGGCGGCAAGCGAGTGGAGCCCCGCGACGACCGGCGCATCGAGCTCGTCCTGGATCCGCTTCGCGATCGAGGTCGCCTCGGTCGTCGGCTTCACGCCGCCGGGGCCGAAGGAGAGCTCGGCGCAGACCGAGAGCACGGGCGTCGAGCCGATCGACTGCCGCAGGTCGCGCGCCGTGGCGACCGCCGCCTCCGCCTTGACCGCGAACAGGACGAGGTCGACCCCGCGGACCGCGTCGTCGTTCGATGCCCCCTCGGCCCCGATCGCCGTGGCCGCCTCGCGCGCGCGCTCCGTGTCGCGCGAGCCAATCACGACGTCGATCCCCGCATCGACGAGCCGCTTCGCGACCGCCTGCCCGAAGCTGCCGGTCCCGCCTACCACGGCGACCTTCACGCCGCCGCTCCCAGCACCGTCTCGGCGAGCCGGCGCGACGCGTCGAGGTCGGTCATCAGCGTCCGCGTCACGATCGTGCGGACCGCGAGCGGCCCCGCCGGGTCGGATTCGTCCACGACAAGCGCGTCGATCAGGCCCGCATAACAGCCCGCCACGTGCGCCGGAGTCGTGCCGCCAGCCATCCTTGCGAGCATACGGTCAGCCGGGCCCTTGACGGCGCGGCCTCCCACGAGCGGGCTGACGGCGACGCACGGGACGCGGCGCGCGACGAGCGCGGCGCGGATCTCCTCGACCGCGAGGATCGGCCAGATGCTCACGTACGGATTGGAAGGAGCGATCACGATCGCGTCGGCTCCGGCCACGGCCTCGAGCACGCCCGGAGCCGGCCGCGCCTCACCCTCGAAGCGAACGCCGTCGACCTCGTCGCGGTGGCCGCGCGCGACGAACCACTCCTGGAACGAAAAGCTCCCCGCGGGCGTGTCGATCCAGGTCCGCAGCCGGTCGTCCGTCGCCGGCACGATCGCGGCCTCGATCCCGAGCGCTCGGGCGAGCCGGGCTGTCACAGCCGAAAGCGGCTCGCCGGAGCGGAGCGCCTGTGTCCGCACGAGGTGGAGCCCGAGGTCGCGGTCACCGAGCCGGAACCAGTCCTCGCCCCCGAGAGCGGAGACGGTGGCGAGCGCCTCCCAGGTCTCACCCGAGCGGCCCCACCCTCGCTCCTCGTCGTGCAGGCCGGCGAGCGCGTAGAGGATGCTGTCGAGGTCGGGCGAGACCGCGAGGCCGAGCACGTCGAGGTCGTCGCCGACGTTGCCGATCACCGTCACGCCAGTGGGATCGGCGGCGCTGACGAGCCCTCGCGCGAAGCGAGCGCCGCCGACGCCCCCGGAGAGCAGCGCGACCTTCACAGCGCGTGGATCCCGCCGATCGCGGCCTGGGTGCGCGGTCCGGCGCGGAAGCCGATCCGCGCCAGGTCCTCCAGCGTGTCGACGTCGTCGGAGAGGTTCGGAATCACCGCCGCAACCGCTGCGACCCCGTGAGCCTCGGCATGGCTGCGGAACCGATCGGCGCTGCGGGCGCCGTAGAGCGGCGCGAAAAGCGAGACGCGGGGAAGCGCGAGCGCATTCGTCGTTCCGTCCTCCGCCTCGACGAACCCGAACGCCCCGAGCTCTGCCGCGCCGAGGAGCGTGCGTACATCGTGTGGCACGACGCACGGGAGGTCGGCGTTCAACACCGCCACCGGCCCGTCCTCCACCCGCTCGAGCGCGGCGGCCACAGCAGGTCCCTGCCCACCCCCAGGGTCGTCGACGGTCTCGGCGCCGAGCTCATCGGCGAGCGCGCGCGCGTCGGCGTCATCCGTGACGAGGAATGTGCGGCCAGTCGCGACGCAGGCGGTGAGGACGTCACCGAGCATTGCGAGCGCGAGCTTCGACCGAATCTCATCCGAAGCGTCCAGGCGCTGCTTGGCCGACTCGCCGCGGAAGGGAACGACGATTTGCGCCAGGACCTGCTTCGGCATCGGAAAGACTCTAGTCGTGGAGAACGCGAAACTGGCCGAACGGCTCGAGGCTTTCGCCGCCCTGCTCGACCTGAACGGGTCGGGGTACTACACGGTCCGTGCCTACCGGCGGGCGGCCGAGCTGATCCGCTCGGCACCCGTGCAAGTGGCGTCGCTCGTCCGCGCCGGGCGCGTGCGCGAGCTCGCCGGCATCGGGCCCGGAATCGAAGAGCGGCTGCGTGAGCTGATCGAAACGGGCGAGCTCGCGGAGCTGAGGGAGCTCGAGGCCCAAGCGTTGCCCGAGCTCGTCGGCGTGGCGCGACTGCTCGGCCTCTCGACGAAGCGGATGCGAGAGCTGGGCCACGCGCTCGGAATCCGCACGCTCGCAGAGCTGCGCGAGGCAGCTGCGGCCGGCAGGCTCGACTCGGTACCCGGGATCGGCCCGAAGACGGCAGCGCGGATCGAGACCGGGCTCAACGAGCTCTCGACCGCCCGCCCCCGGCGCGGGATGTTGCTGAATCGCGCTCTGACGCTCGTCGGCGAGATCGCCACGGCGCTCGGCGGCGAGCCTGCCGGCGACCCGCGACGGGGTTGCGACCTCTCCACCCGCTTCGCGGTCGTCGTGCCAAGTAACAGTCTGTTACTTGGCGTCGAGGCGCTGCCGCAGATCGTGGCGGTGCTGGAGCGCGACGAGCGACGCGTCGTCGGGGTGACCGCCGAGGGTTATCCGATCGAGGTCGTCGCCGCGACGGCAGCGTCGTTCGGCACCGAGCTGGTACGCGCAACGGGCTCGGCCGAGTACGTGGCCGGCCTCGGCGAGCTCCCCGAAGCCGCGACCGAAAGGGAGCTCTACGCGGAGCTCGGCCTGCCGCTCCGGCCGCCAGAGCTGCGCGAACTGGAGGCGGGCGAGGCGGCACCCGACCTGCTCGAGCTCGGCGACGTGCGCGGCGAGCTGCACGCGCATACGACGTCCTCGGACGGGAAGGCGACCGTCGAGGAGATGGGCCGCGCCTGCCAGGCCCTCGGTTACGAGTACCTCGCGATCTGCGACCACACACGGAACGTCCGCGTCGTCCCCGGGCTGGACGCCGACGATCTTCGCCGCCAGGGCGAGGAGATCGCCGCCGCGAACGAGCTGCTCGCGCCGTTCCGGATCCTCCGCGGCAGCGAGTGCGACATCCTTCCCGACGGTTCGCTCGACCTTCCCGACGACGTGCTCGCCGAGCTCGAGTGGGTGCAGATCAGCCTCCACGCAGGCCAGCGCTGGGGCCGTACCGCGCTCACAAGCCGCGTCGTCGAGGCGATGCGCCATGCTGCTACAACAACTGCGGCGTCATGTCTTTCGCACCCCAAGGGGCGGATCCTCAACCACCGGCCCGAGAATGCACTCGACCTCGAGCGTGTCTTCGAGGTCTCCCTCGAGACCGGCGTCGCGCTGGAGGTGAACGGCTTGCCCGACCGGCTCGACCTCGCGGCCGGTCATGTCCGCGAAGCGCTCGCGGCGGGCGTGAAGATCGTCGGCTCGACCGACGCGCACTCCGTCCGCGGGCTCGGGAACATGGCGCTCTCGGTGGTGACGGCCAGACGCGGCGGCGCCCAGCGCGGCGACGTCCTCAGCACGCTCCCGCTCGAGGAACTCCTACGCCGCTGAGGCGCCGGGGCCGCGCTCGGCGTACTCGTGGACCTCGTACCAGTGCGTGGCACGGAGCGCCTCGGCCACCTGGGGGTCGGTATGCGCGGCGTAGAAGACGTGGGTGTCGAGGTCGCAGCAGATGGCGACGTCGCCGAGCGACACATGGTCGATCGTCGTCAGCACGTCGACGGGAAGCTGCGCCTCGGCGACCGTGTAGTGCATGAACTGGAGATCGGGAGCGAGCTCCATCAGATCCGGCCAGTCGGGACAGGTGCGCGAGCTCATCGATCCCCAGAGTTCTGCTCCGCGGTCCAGCTCCCTTCCAGCCGGACGATCCCTCCTCGCTCCTCGCCGGCCGGATAGACGAGGAAGTCGAGCGCGTCATCGAGCCAGTGCAGCAGCTCGCCCTCGCCGTCCGCGAGCCCAAGCCGGAGGTGGAAGCGTCCGTCCGAGAGCGGCAACCGGTCGACGTCGTAGCGCAGCTCCCTAATGCCCGCGGCCCAGCCGACGCTGCCGGTGTCGAGCACGTCCGACGCGACGAGCAGGCCCCCCTCGTCGCGCAGCTCGAGCTGGAGCTGCGGCGGCACGAGCCCGTTCTCGGCCTCGATCCGGATGCGGAGCGAGAACGGCTCGCCTGCGAGGAACTGCTGCCGCTCCTCGCCTTCGGAGCCGACGAGTCGCGCTGCGGAGATCGTTGCCGCACCGGTGCCCCACTCGCGGAGCCCGGCGGCGCGCTCGGCCGGATCGGCGTCCGCCGCGAGCGCTCTTCGGTAGCGCACGATCGCCTCGTGGGTGGGGCCGTCGAACTCGAGCCGGCCTTCGCGTAGCAGCACGGCTCGCTCGCAGAGCCGCTCGACCTGCGAGGCGTCATGCGAGACGAAGACGATCGTCCCGCCGCGCTGCTTGAACTCGAACACCTTGCCGAAGCACTTGCGCTGGAACGCCTCGTCGCCGACCGCGAACACCTCGTCGAGCAGGAGCACGTCCGCATCCAGGTGCGCCGCGATCGCGAAGCCGAGGCGCATGTACATCCCCGACGAGTAGGTGCGCACGGGCCGGTCGATCGCCTGCTCGAGCTCGGCGAAGGCGACGATCTCGTCGAAGCGCTCGCGGATCTGCGCACGGCGCAGCCCATAGATGGCGCCGTTGAGGAAGACGTTCTCGCGGCCGGAGAAGTCGGGGTGGAAGCCTGCTCCAAGCTCGAGTAACGAGCCGATCCGGCCGCCGACCTCGACCCGGCCCTCGGTCGGCTTGATGATCCCGGCGATCAGGCGGAGCAGCGTCGACTTGCCGGAACCGTTGCGGCCGACAAGCCCCACCGCCTCGCCAGGCCCGACCGCCAGCGAGACGTTCTCGAGAGCGAGTACGTCGCTCGCCTCGGTGCGGCCGCGGAGCACGAACAGCTCCTTCAGGCTGCGCGCCTCGTTCGCACGGACACGGAAGCGGCGCGAGACCCGGTCGACGCGGATCTGCCCTGTTCTCACACCGCAGACCGTACAGCGGCCACTTCACGCCGGACGAGACCCGCCAGCACGTGGACAAACGCCGGATCGGCGTTCGGCAGCTCGATTCGGTCGAAGTGGAGGCCTAGCTCCTGCGCCTTCTCCGCCGCCTCGATGTCGAGATCCCAGCGGATCTCAAGGTGGTCGGCGACGAACCCGACCGGACAGACGAGGACGTCTTTGACGCCGCTGGCCCCCAGCTCGATGAGGTGGTCGAGAATGTCGGGCCCGAGCCACGCCTCGCCCGTGGGCGACTCGCTCTGGAAGGAGAACGTCCAGTCCTCGACGCCCGCTTTGTCGGCGACCAGGCGAGCCGTCTCCAGCAGCTCGTCCTGGTACGGGTCGCCCTCGGCGGCGATCCGGGCCGGAAGCGAGTGGGCGGTGAAGACCACGTGCGCCGATGTGCCCGCCACGCGCTCGGCAAGCAGCTCCACAAAGCCGGGCTCGGCACCCCAGCGCTCGACGAACTGGAGCTCCGCGCGACCGTCGACGGCCGCGACGAGCTGTGCGCGATATTTCTCGATCGAGAGGCTCGAGTAGTGCGGCGCGAGCACGAGGCCCACGATCGTGTCGGCGCCGCCCGCCAGCGCCTGCTCGACCGCGTCGGCGATCCGTGGCGTCCAGTGGCGCATGCCCGTGAAGACCGGGAGCCCAAGCTCGGCTTCGAGCGCAGCGCGTGTTTCCTCGGTGATCTCGTTCAGTGGGTTCGACTCCTCGATCCCGAGCCGCTGGTAGCGCGCGACGAGGTCCTCGAGGAGCTCGGGCTTGATCGGGCGGCCGCCGCGGATGTCGGCGTAGTAGGCGGGCACGTCCTCGATCCGGCTCGGCGAGCCGTACGCCATCAGGACGACCGCGACGCTCACGCTGGCACGCGCGCCGTCTGCTCGTGCACGAAGGCGCGGAGCCGGCCGAGGACGTCGGCGTCGGTGTCGGGCATGACGCCGTGACCGAGATTGAAGATGTGCCCGGGGCGGCCGGCTGCGCGCGCGAGCACGTCGAGCGTCGCAGCCTCGACGCGCTCCCACGGGCCGAAGAGGATGGCGCCGTCGAGATTTCCCTGCACCCCCCGCTCCTCGCCCACGGCTTCCCAGCCCCAGTCGAGCGGGATCCGCCAGTCGAGCCCGATCACGTCGCCGCCCGCGTCGCGCATCTGCTCGAGCAGCGTCGCCGTGCCGGTGCCGAAGTGGATCGTCGGAGCGTCGACGGCCGCGAGGATCCGAGCCGAGTACGGCTGCACAAACTCCTCGTAGTCGGTCGGCGAGAGCGCGCCGACCCAGGAATCGAAGAGCTGGATCACGTCGGCGCCCGCTCGCACCTGGCCGGCGACGTAGCGCGCGAACGCGTCGGTGAGCTTCTCCATCAGCGCGTGCCACAGCTCGGGCTCCGCGTACATCATCCGCTTCACGTTCAGAAACTCGCGGCTCGGCTTGCCCTCGATCAGGTAGCCGGCGACCGTGAACGGGCCGCCGCAGAAGCCGATCACGGCCTGGTCGGCGCGGAGCTCGCGCCGGACGATCCCGATCGCCTCGAGGATGAAGGGGACAGCCTCCTCCGGCTCGGGGACGCGCAGCGCATCGATCTGGGCGCGACTGCGGATCGGGTCTGCGATCACCGGGCCGACGTTCTCCACCAACTCGACCTCGACGCCCATCCCGAGCAGCGGCAGCATGATGTCCGCGAACATCACGGCGGCGTCGACGTCGTGGCGGCGCACCGGTTGCAGCGTTACCTCGGCGCAGAGCTCGGGCTCGTAGCAGACCTCGAAGAGAGTGTGCGTCTTTCGGATCTCGCGGTACTCCGGCAGCGAGCGACCCGCCTGGCGCATGAACCAGACCGGTGTGCGCTCCGTCGGCTCGAGGCGCGCCGCGCGGACGAGAAGGGGCTCGGACATCGCGGAAGTAGGCTAGCTGCGTGATGGAGCGAGTCGGCGAGCATCCCGTTCCGGTCGGCCCGCTGGCGGTGCGTTGGCTCGGCTACGAGCTGCCGGAGCTACGGGCGGGCACCACCGGGGCCGCGCGCCTTCGGCTCCAGAACGCCGGCTTCGCCACCTGGCGCGCGCGCGGGAACGCCGGCGTGCTGGCCTCGTACCACTGGCTCGACGACCGCGGAAACCCGATCGTCTGGGATGGGTTGCGGACGCCGCTCGAGCGCGCGGTCGAGCCGGGGGAGACCGCCGAGCTCGAGCTCGCAGTCCGCGTGCCGCAGCCACCCGGCCGCTACCGACTGGCGTTCGACTTTCTCGAGGAGTTCCGCTTCTGGTGGGCCGACGTCGGCGTCACGCCGCTCGAGCTCGAGGTGGAGGTCCGTGCGCGCATCGACGAGCGCCGCCTCGGCGTTGCGATCCGTGGAGGGTCCGACGAGCGCACACAGGCCGCCCTCGCCGGACAGGAAGAGCCGCTCGTTCTTAAGGAACCGCTCGCGGTCGCGCACCTCGTCGCCGGCGCAATCCCCGCCCCGGACTGGTCGCGACGCATCCTCGACGCGCACGCCGAGGGCTACGCAGCCGTGGGAGGGTCGATCGCCTCGTCGGACCGGGCGCTTCGGCCCTGGGCCCCGGGCGGCGGACGCAACCCAGCGTTCCCGCACCCTCTCCTCCTCCCCTCACTGCTCGCGGGGCTGGGACCCGTCGAGCACGCTGGTCTCCCAGCGCACGAGCCGGGCGCCGACACGTGGCTCTTCGACGGCCGGATCAGGCTCCAGCTGGCCCGGTCGCGCCGCCGGCGCTGAAGAGAAAGCCGCGGTGCCCGATCGGGTCCTCCGGGGCGCCCGGCGCGGAGAGCCACGCGTCGATCACGAACTCGCGATCAAGGGTGAGCCGGAGCTTCGCCGCGCAATCGAGCAGCTCCCGACGGTCGACGACCCAGCCCACGTACTCGGTCTCGTAGCCGTAGCGGTAGGCGCGCTGCAGCACGTGGAACGACGGGCTCGAGCGGGAGTACGGGAGCCTCGTGACGTAGAGGTAACCGCTGCAGACCCGGGCAAGGTCGGCCAGCTGAGCGCGCCAGTCCTCTGCGTACTGAAGCGAACCGCTGGCCATGACGAGGTCGTACGTGCGGTCGGCCCACGAGTCGTCGGAGACGAACCGGCCGGCGGCGCCGACCTCGCGCGCTACGGCCACGGTCTGAACAACCTCGCGGCAGTGGTAATCGACGTCCACCGGGAGGACGGCGCGGGCGATCGCGCCGTAGTGACCCAACCCCCCGCCCCAGTCGAGGAACGTCAGCTGCTGCTTCCGGTGCGCGGCGAGAGCGGCGACGTAGGCAAACGTGAGCACGAGGTTGTGCGCCGCCGGGTCCTCGCCCGCGACTTCCTCGCCGGCGGCAACCTCGTGATAGACGCCGAGCGGTCGAGCACCCCCGATCGCCCGCAGAAAGGGTGGCCACTTCTCGCGGTACGCGGCAGCGACCGCCTCCACATCCCAGCCTTTCACGCTCGGGTCGGTCGCGGTGCGGGCCCACCCCTCGGGGACGTACTCCCACTCCGGGTCGACCTCGGGCTCGGCGGCAGGCGGCAGCTGCTCCGACTGCTCGTCGGGCCGCCGGAGGCCGAGCTTGATCGAGATCACCTTGACGCCGAGGAGGAGAATCGGAGGTGTGACGGCCTTGACGATCCACTTCAGCTTCCAGCGGAAACCGTTCACGCGACCGCCTCGCCGAGCGCCGCGCAAACGCGGTCGACCTCGACGTCCTCGAGCTGCGGATAGAGAGGCAGGCTTAGCACCTCTCGCGCAAGTTCCTCGCTCCGCTCGAGCCCCGGCCGGGCGAGCGACGTGTATCCGGGGTGCTGGTGCAGGGCGCGAGGATAATGGACGAACGTCTCGATTCCGTGAGCCGCGAGAGCGTCGCGGAGCCGCTCCCGCTCGCGCACCCTGACCACGTAGAGGTGCCACGCGTGGCGGGTGCCGGGCGACTCGGCGGGGAGCGTGAGCTGGGAGTCCGCGAGCAGGCGTCCGTAGCGCCGAGCCAGCTCGCGCCGTCGCTCGTTCCAGTCCTCGAGCCGCAGCAGCTTCACTCGCAGCGCGGCCGCCTGGAGTGCGTCGAGCCGGCTGTTTCGACCGTACTCGGCCGATCGGCCGCGCTCGACCTCG